>CAAGKR010512428.1_pt1 | contig 12863 bp, 11 predicted proteins | sample 2556971 | NCBI WGS metagenome assembly CAAGKR01 (sample SAMEA5207829, study PRJEB30636) | soil metagenome | biome: forest; feature: boreal; material: soil | place: USA | collected 2011-09 | depth 1 m | reverse complement strand
GTGCGTCGCCCACCGGGTGTGGCCGATGCCGGTGCTCGCCGGGCGCTCGGCGACGGCGACGCCACCGTGCTCGCCCGCGCGGGACTGACGCTCGAGCTTGGCGCGCAGCGCGCTCAGGTTGCCGACCGCGCGCACGGCCTCGATGCGGTCCTCGGCGATGACCGAGATCCCGGCCGAGTCATAGCCTCGATACTCGAGCTTGCCGAGGCCGTCGAGCAGCAGATCGTGGACGGATCGCCGCCCGACATAGCCGATGATCCCGCACATCGGAGCGACGATACCAGCGGGCCGGCGCCCGGTGGAGGAGGCCTATCCCAGCTCGCGCTCGACGAGCGCGACCAGGCGCCCGCAGACGTCCTCGGCCTCCTCGTCGGTGGGCGCCTCGACCATCACCCTGACCAGCGGCTCGGTGCCGCTCGAGCGCACCAGCACGCGTCCACGCCCCGCCAGCGCCCGCTCGGCCGCCTGCACCCCGGTCTCGACCTCGCGCGCACGCTCCAGCGCGTCGCGATCGCGCACGCGGACGTTGACGAGCCGCTGCGGCAGCTTGGCCATCGCATCGCGCTCGCTCAGGTCCCTGCCGCCGAGCGCCTCGAGCGTGAGCAGGGCCCCCGCGACGCCGTCACCCGTGCGGTTGAAGCCCATGTCGATGATGTGTCCCGACTGCTCCCCGCCGAACATCCACCCGCGAGCGCGCAGCTCGGCGAGCACGTAGCGGTCGCCGACGCTCGTGGTGGCGACCTCGACGCCGGCATGCTCCATCGCCGAGTGAAAGCCGTAGTTGGTCATCACCGTCACCGCGACGCCGTTGCCCTGCAATCGTCCGCTGTCACGCAGGTGCAGCGTCGCCACGGCCATCAGCTCGTCGCCGTCGACCACTTCGCCGCGGCGATCGACCGCCAGCACGCGGTCGCCGTCGCCGTCAAAGGCGAAGCCGACATCGTGAGCGCCCGCGACGACGGCCTCGGCGAGCACCTCGACGTGCGTGGAGCCGCAGCCGGCGTTGATGTTGCGCCCGTCCGGCCGGTCGGCGATCACCGACACCTTCGCCCCCAGGCGCCTGAAGATCTCGGGGGCGACGCTGTAGGTGGCGCCGTTGGCGCAGTCCAGCAGGACGTCCAGCCCGGCGAGATCGAGCTCGGCGAAGCGCGTGTGCAGCTCGCGCAGATAGTCCTCCGGCGCTCCCCTCAGCGCGCGTACCCGCCCGACGGCGCGAGCCGGGTCCGAGTCTGCACCACCACGCGGCGCCTGAGCGGCCCGCTCGAGCTCCTGCTCGATCGCCAGCTCCAGCTCATCGGAGAGCTTGTAGCCGTCGCCGGCGAAGAACTTGATCCCGTTGTCCTCATAGGGGTTGTGGGACGCCGACAGGACGACCGCGAGATCGAAGCCGTAGCGCCCGATCAACAGCGGAGCCGCGGGCGTCGGTAGCACGCCGCCGAGCAGCGCATCCCCCCCGGCGGCGCTGACGCCGGCCGCGACTGCCGCCTGCAGCATCTCGCCCGACTCGCGCGTGTCGCGGATCACGAGCACCTGAGGGCGCTCGGCCTCGGTCTGCCCGGTCGCCGCGCGCGCCAGGGCGAGCGTCAGCTCGGCGCTCAGGAAGTCGCCGGCGACGCCGCGAACGCCGTCGGTCCCGAACAGCTTGCGGGCCATACTCCTCCGAGCGACCCAGGTCTCAGCGCTTGGAGAACTGCGGGCGCTTGCGCGCCTTCTTCAGACCGGCCTTCTTGCGCTCCTTCGCACGCGAGTCGCGCGTGAGGAAGCCGCGGCGCTTGAGCTCGCCGCGCAGGTTCGGATCGGCCTCCAGCAGCGCCCGCGACACGCCATGGCGCAGGGCGCCCGCCTGGGCGGAGATACCGCCGCCGTGCAGCCGAGCGACGACGTCCATTCGCTCCTGGTAGCCGACGGTCTCGAGCGGCTGGCGGATGTTTCGCTGCAGGGTCACCCGCGGAAAATGGACCTCCAGGGAACGCCCGTTGATCAGATAGGTGCCGCTGCCCGGGCGCAGTGTCACGCGCGCGATCGCCGTCTTGCGCTTGCCCGTCGCTCGGTAGCGGGCGCCCGAGGCGAGATCGATCGCCGCCGTCGAGATCGGCTCGACCAGCGCCTCCTCCTGCTCCTCCTCGCCCTCCGCGGCCGGCTGCGCCTCATCCTCCAGCGCGTAGGGGTCGACGTACTCCTCGCCGCGGCCCAGCGGATCGACGCCCTCGGGGACGATGTCGACTTCGAGGTGGGCTCCCGGCACCGACGGCTTCACCCGCGGCGACTGCTCGTCCTCTTCCTCGGCCGCGTGATCCTCGGCCTCCTGCAGCGCCTCGAGCGGTGCGTCCTCGGCGACGCCCGCGATCTCCATCGCCTGCTCGGTCGGCGCCGCGTGACCCTCGCCGCCCGGGGCGGCAGCGGCCGTCTCCGGACGGGCGTCAGCGGTGGGCGACTCGGCGGCCTCCTGGGCGGCCTCGAGCGCCGCGTCCTCGACCGCGCCCGCGATCTCGGCGGCCTCCTCGCTCGGGACCGCGTGACCAGCTCCCTCGGCGGCGGTGGCTGGCCCCTCGGGAGCGGTGCCCTCGGCGGCGGTGCCGTCGGCGTCGGCTGCGTCAGGCGTCTCGGGGGTCGGCTCGTCGGCCATCAGGCGTCTATCTCCAGCGCTTGGGGCTTCTGGGCCACGTGTGGATGCTCAGGCCCGGCATAGACCTTCAGCTTCGTTATCTGCTTACGGGCGAGCCGGTTGCGCGGCATCATGCCCTTGACCGCGAGCCTGATGATCTCCTCGGGGCGCCTCGCCTGCATCTCCTCGAAGGTGCGCGAACGCAGGCCGCCGGGATAGCCCGAATGGCGGTAGTAGCGCTTGTCCTTGCGCTTGTTGCCGGTGACGTGCACCTTCTCGGCATTGACGATCACGACGAAGTCGCCCGTGTCGATGTGCGGTGTGTACTCGGGCTTGCGCTTGCCGCGCAGCATGTCCGCAACCTGGGTCGCGAGGCGGCCCAGCGTCTTGCCGTTGGCGTCGACGAGCAGCCAATTGCGCTCGCGGTCGGTCGGCTTTGCTACGTAGGTTCTCGTCGAGGGAGCCATTGCGTGAAAAAGGCCACGCGTGCAGTCCGCGCGGCGAAGCGCCCATCATAGAGCAAGCGGACGCGGCGGCCGCGCCCGGTCTGGGCGCTACGGGTAGCGCGCCTGCAGCACCACGCGCGCGCCGCGGGCGGGCACCATCGTCACGTTGCGGTGCCGGGCGTGCTCGGGCGCCGCATCGGCCGCTGTCATGTCCGTGCGGCGCGCGAGCGCACGCAGAACGACGCGCTGCTCCGCCATCGCCAGCGTCGCGCCGAGGCAGCGGCGGATGCCGCCGCCGAAGGGGATCCACGTGTACGTTCCAGGCTTGACGCCGAGGAAGCGCTCGGGCCGGAACGAGAACGGGTCGCGGTACACGTCGGGGCGATGATGCAGGAGCAGGATGCTGACGAGAACGGGCGTGCCCGCGGGCAGCCGCCACTCTCCAAGCTTCCATGGCACGGTCACGCGGCGTCCGACGACCGGGATCACCGGACGCGAGCGCATCGCCTCGTGGATCGTCGCCTCGAGGTAGTCCTCGCCGTCGCCGCCGCGCACCTCCTCGCGCAGTCGCGCGTATGCGGTCGGCGTGCGGAGCAGGCGCTCGAACGCCCATGCGAGGGAGTTCGCGGTCGTCTCGTGGCCTGCGAGCACGAGCGTCAGCAGCTCGTCGCGCAGCTCGCTGTCGCTCATCGGCACGCCCTCCTCGTCGCGCGCTGACAGCAGCAGCGAGAGGATGTCGTTGCGCGAGGCGTCCTCGCCGGCGCTGCGCCTCGCCGCGATCGCCGCGTACACGTGCCGGTCGAGCTGGCCGACGATGTGCCGCGCGATGCCGACCGGCTCGCGCCGTCCGATGTTGAGGACTTCGAACACCTGCGCCCACTGGCTCGTCGATATGCGCACCGCGGTTCGGATCGCTTCGCGCAGCCCGTGCTCGGGCGTGCCTGCCACGGGCTGGCCGTCGACACCGAAGATCCCGGCCATGATCACCTCGAGCGTGATCGCCTGCATCGCCGGCGCCAGCGGGAATGGGCGCCCCAGCGGCCAGCCTTCGATCTCGCGCTCAGCGGCGTGCGCAATCATCTCGGTGTAGCGCGCGACAGCCTCGCCGTGGAAAGGCGGCAGCAGCAGCCGGCGCTGGCGCATGTGCTCGGGTCCGACGAGCGTCAGCACCGAGCTGGGGCCCACGATCGGGCGCAGCGGCGACTCGCCGGTGAGCGACGGCGCGAGCTCCGGGTCGGCGGTGAACAGCGAGCGGGCATGGTCGGGGTGGCTGGTGACGACGACGTCTTCGCCGATCGGCCCGAACATCCGGAAGGTCTCCCCCAGCCGGCGCCGGGCGCGGAAGACGAACTCGATCTGACGCACGTTGAAGCGCACGGCCTGAAGAACGCGCGGCTCGCGCACGGCGGGCGGCAGCCGCACGGGCGCGCAGTCGTCGGGCGCGGGACCGGCGGCGGACGGCGGCGCCTCGTCGACCAGGACGGGCGCCTCGGGCGGAGCGGACGTTGCGGCGACAGCGGACACGGCACCTCCAGCCACGGGTGGTATTGAACGTGAGTATGCCGTCGAGCGCCTGCGGACGCTCGCACCCGATAACGCGGCTAGGGTCCTCCGGCGCCCCGCCTCACTCCCACTCGATCGTGCCGGGCGGCTTCGACGTTATGTCGAGCACCACCCGGTTGACCTCCCGCAGCTCGTTGATCATGCGCGAGGCGATCGTCTCGAGCAGGTCGTACGGCAGCCTCGCCCAGTCGGCCGTCATCGCGTCGTCGCTGGTGACCGCGCGCACGACCACGACGTATCCGTAGGTGCGCTCGTCCCCCTGGACGCCGACCGTGCGCACGTCGGGCAGGACGCAGAAGGACTGCCATAGCTCGCGGTAGAGCCCCGCCCGGCGGATCTCGTCCTGCAGGATGTGGTCGGCCTCGCGAAGCACGCTCAGGCGCTCCTTGGTCGCTTCGCCCCCGACGATCCTGATCGCGAGGCCCGGTCCGGGGAAGGGCTGGCGCCAGACCAGGCGCTCCGGGAGGCCGAGCTCGGCTCCGACCGCCCGCACCTCGTCCTTGAAGAGCGCGCGCAGCGGCTCGACCAGCTCGAAGCGCATGTCCTCCGGGAGGCCTCCGACGTTGTGATGGGACTTGATCGTCGCCGACCCCGTGCCGCCGCCGGACTCGATCACGTCCGAGTAGAGCGTGCCCTGTACCAGGAAGCGCACGTCCCCGTCCGGGTGGGTGGGATCGCCTATCTTTGCGGCCTCCTCCTCGAAGACCCTGATGAACTCCGCTCCGATCGCCTTGCGCTTGGCCTCGGGCTCGACGACCCCTTTGAGCTTCGCCAGGAAGCGGGCCTCCGCGTCGACCGCCACGAGCGGGACCTTGAAGGTGTCGCGAAAGGTGCCCACGACCTGTTCGCCCTCGTCCTTGCGCATCAGCCCGTGGTCGACGAACACGCACGTCAGCTGCTCGCCGACCGCGCGATGGACGAGCAGCGCCGCCACCGAGGAGTCCACCCCGCCCGAGAGCCCGCAGATCACCCGGCCCGAGCCGACCTGCTCGCGGATGCGCCCGATCTGGTCCTCGACGATCGACGCGGCCGACCACGTCGGCTCGCAGCCGCACACCTCGGTCAGGAACCTGGTGAGGATCTGCTGGCCATATGGGGTGTGGACGACCTCGGGGTGAAACTGGATCCCGTAGATGCCCCTCGCGGGGTCCTCGACCGCCGCCACGGGCGAGGCGGTGGATGAGGCCAGCGCCGTGAACCCCGGCGGTGGCTCGAACACGGTGTCGCGATGAGACATCCAGCAGGTCTGCTCATGCGGCATTCCGGCGAGCAGCACGCCCGGCTCGGAGACCTGCAGATCGGAGCGGCCGAACTCCCCCACCTCCGCCTGCTCGACGCGTCCGCCGAGGGCGTGCACGAGCAGCTGCATCCCGTAGCAGATGCCGAGAACCGGCACGCCGAGGTCGAGCAGGCCGGGGTCGAGCGCGGGAGCGCCCGGCGCGTAGACCGACGCGGGACCGCCCGAGAGGATTATCCCCCGCGGCTTGCGCGCGGCGATCTCCTCCAGGGGGACGTGATGCGGCAGAAGCTCGCTGAACACGCCGCAGTCGCGGACCCGCCTGGCGATCAGCTGCGAGTACTGACCGCCGTAGTCGAGCACCACGACCTCCTGCTCGACGCCGGGGACAGGCGTGGTCCTCCGCTGCTCGATCACCGGCTCGGAAGCCGCGGCAGCGGAGCTAGTCATTGACGAGGGCGGCTACCTTCCCGTTGCCGGCGCCCATGCCCACTTCCTGGTCGCGCTGCAGCGCCTTGCCCTCGGTCTGTAGCGCAGGCGCGATCACGACCTCCGCGCGGTTGAACTCTGCGAGGTCCTTGTGGCCGCAGGTCGCCATCGACGTGCGCAGCCCACCGAACAGGTTGAACGTGCCGTCGTTCTCGCGCGCCGGGCCGATGAGGATCTCCTCGAGCGTCCCGTTCTGCGTCGTCGCGACCCGCGCGCCGCGGGGAAGCGTCGGATGGAACGTCGCCATGCCCCAGTGAAAGCCCCGCCCCGGCGCCTCATGGGCGCGCGCCAGCGGCGAGCCGATCATGACGGCGTCGGCGCCGAGCGCGATCGCCTTGGAGACGTCGCCGCCGTTGCGCATCCCGCCGTCGGCGATGACCTGGCAGTACTCGCCCGTCTCGAGCATGTGCGTCGAGCGCGCGTGCGCAACGTCAGCGATCGCAGTCGCCTGCGGCACACCGATACCGAGCACGCCGCGCGTCGTGCAGGCCGCGCCGGGCCCGACGCCGACGAGGACGCCCGCCGCGCCCGTGCGCATCAGGTGCAGGCCCGTCGGGTAGGAGGCGCAGCCGCCGACCACGACCGGCACGTCGAGCGTGGGGATGAACTCCTTCAGGTTGAGCGGCTCGGAGACCGTCGAGACGTGCTCTCCCGAGACGACCGTCCCCTGGATCACCAGCACGTCGAGCCCCGCCTCCATCGCGAGCTCGTGATACTTGAGCACCCTCTGTGGCGTGAGCGAGGCGGCGACGACGACTTTCTGCTCCTTGATCTCGCGTATCCGCTGCGCGATCAGCTCGGGCTTGACCGGCTCGCTGTAGATCTCCTGCATTTCGCGCGTCGCCAGCTCCTTCGGGAGCGCCGCGATCCGCTCGAGCTGCGCCTCAGCGTCCGCGTAGCGGGTGAAGATCCCCTCGAGGTTGAGCACCGCCAGCCCGCCCAGCCGCCCGATGATGCCGGCGGTCTCCGGCGAGACGACGCCGTCCATCGCCGAGGCCAGCATCGGCAGCTCGAACTGGTAGGGGCCCAGCTTCCACGAGATGTCGATGTCATCAGGGTCGCGCGTGCGCCTAGAGGGCACGATCGCGATGTCGTCGAAGCCGTATGCCCGACGCCCCTTCTTACCGCGTCCTATCTCTATCTCCATCGTTGAATCCTCGCAGTCGGCGCGGATGAGAAGGCCCCGCGCTGGGCGGGGCCGAAGGGGGACCGGCAGAGTGCCGCGGGGGCCTTGTCGGTGACGGCAGCCAAGTGAATTTGAGCATAGCAATGGTCACACCGGGGCTGATGCCCTTGGGTATGCTCGAACGAGGATGAGCCCCGCAAAGAACACCCGTTATGAGCCCCACGCGATCGAGGCGCGTTGCCAGGCCGCCTGGCGCGAGCGCGACGCGTTCCGCACGCCCGCGCTCGGCGACGAGCGGCCCCACCTCTACATCAAGCCCTCCGCCCCATTCACCTCGGGAAACATCCACATGGGACACGTCCGCAGCTACTCGATCGGAGACGCCTACGCGCGCTTCCGCAGGGCGCGCGGGGACGCGGTCCTGTTCGCGTTCGGGTTCGACGCGTTCGGCCTGCCCGCCGAGCTCGGCGCGATCGCCGGCGGCGAGCCGCCGAGCGAGTGGGTGGAGCGCTGCGCGGCCCACATGACCGCGCAGCTCGACCGGCTCGGGTTCTCCTTCGACTGGGAGCGTTCGTTCCTCAGCTCGGACGCGATCATGTACCGCTGGTCGCAGTGGCTCTTCCTCGAGCTGCTCGAGGCCGGCCTCGTCTACCGGGGCACCGGGAACGTCGACTGGTGCGACAGCTGCGGCACCACCCTCGCATCGATCCAGGTGGAGCCCGGTGGCACGTGCTGGCGCTGTCACGGCCCGGTCAGGCTGATTCAGCTTCCCCAGTGGTACCTGCGCATCAGCGCCTACGTCGAGGAGAACGACCGGCGTGTGGCCGAGCTCGCCGCCGGCGGGCTGTGGGACGAGGTCGCGCTCGGCAGCCAGCAGGAGGTGCTCGGGCGCGTCGACGGCGTCGAGCTGGACCTGCAGAGCGCCGACGGCGGGAGCGGGCTGACGGTCTTCACGCCCCATGCCGAGAGTCTCGCCGCCGCCCGCTTCGTGCTGCTCTCACCGCGCCACCCCGACATCGATGAGTGGACCTCTGACGTGCGCGAGGAGCTCGAGCACATGCGCTCGGGGGGCTGGGAGCGCAGTGCCCGCGAGGCCGAGACGATTCCCCTGGTCGTGACCGCTCGCAAGCTGCTCGGATCGGACGGGAGCGAGCTGCCGGTGATCGTCTCGCCCCTGGTCGACTCCACCTTCGGCATCACCGCCGTGCTCGGAATCCCCGCGCAGGACCGCAGCGACAAGATGATCGCGCGCAGGCTCGGCCTCGAGATCGCCGAGGGCGCTGCCGAGACGGGCTCGGGCGAGAGCGTCGTCGATGAGGGCCCCGCGGGGGCGAGCGAGCCGCCCGCCGCGGCATCGCCCGCGATCGCGGCGCGTCCGGCCGTTCGCTACCGCGCGCACGACTTCGCGATCTCGCGACAGCGCTCCTGGGGAACGCCGATTCCGATCGTCTACTGCGAGGGCTGCGGCGCGGTGCCCGTGCCGCGCGAGCAGCTGCCCGTGCGGCTGCCGCTGGACATCCGCCCCACCGGCGCCGGCAATCCGCTCCCCGAGCTCGAGGAGTTCGTCAACACCACCTGCCCGGCGTGCGGGGGTCCCGCGCGCCGCGAGACTGACACGCTCGACTGTCACTTCGACGCACTGTGGCTGTGGATTCCCGCCTGCGTGCCGCCCGAGGCGCGCGGGGAGACGCTCGAGGAGATCCTCGCCCTGGCGGACCTGCGCCACTGGCTTCCCTCGGAGAGGCTCGTCGCCGGCTCCGACAGCGGCAACTTCGTCTTCGACCAGCGGACCGTCACGAAGGCGCTGCGGGACATCGGCCCATTGGCGTTCCTGGAGGACGGCGAGCCCTTTGCCGGCTGCCTCTTCCACGAGATGGTCATCAGCGAGGGCCGCAAGATGAGCAAGCACCTCGGCAACGTCGTCGATCCCGATGATCTGGTCGAGCGCTATGGCGCGGACACTGTTCGCATGGCCGTCCTCTACGCGGCCCGACCGCAGCGCTCGCTGAACTGGAGCGACTCCGCCGTGCTGCGCTGCCACAGGTTCCTGACGCAGGTGTGGGACTACTCACACGCCAAGCTCGCCGAGCTGCGGGAGGCCGAGCAGGCGGGGGACGGCGGCACGGGGACCGACCAGGAGCCCGTGAGGGACACCAGCGAGCACCTCCGGCTGCGGCTCGAGAAGTGGTGCGAGGCCGCCGTCGAGCGGACCACGCAGGACATGGAGCAGCTCGAGATGCACAGCGCGGTGCGCAACGTGATGCGGTTCTTCGACCGGATCAGGGATTACGAGAAGCGGGTCCGGGAGCGCGACGGACAGCTCGGCAGGGCCGGCCTCGAGGCGCTCGCGGGCGCGCTCACGCTGCTCGCTCAGATGCTCAGTCCGCTGGCCCCGCACATCGCCGAGGAGCTGTGGCTCGCCCTCGGCAACGACGACGGCGCACGGATGCCGTGGCCCGGCGTATCGTTTCGAGTGCCCGCATGAGCACACAGACCGCACAGACTCCTTCCACGGGGTCCAGGCAGCGGACGCGCTCGTGCGCAACCGGCCTGGTCTGCCACCGCTGTGGAAACCACTATTCGCTCGAGGATGTCGTGTTCGCCTGCCCGGATTGCGGCAAGGGACTGGACATCCTCTACGACTACGAGCTGGCGGCCGCCCACTTCAAGGAGATCCCCAGCTCGGAGCGCCCCCAGAACATCTGGCACTTCGAGGAGCTGCTGCCGATCGTCGACGCTTCCGCGCAGGCGCGCGTCGGGCGCTACTCCGGCTACACGCCCCTGATCCGCGCCGACCGGCTGGGCGCCGAGCTCGGCCTGAGCAACCTCTACCTCAAGGACGACTCGACCTCGCGCCCAAGCCTCTCCTACAAGGACCGCGTGGTCTCGATGTCGGTCGCGCGGCTGCTCGAGCGCGGCAAGGACGAGATCGGCTGCGTCTCCACCGGCAACGTCGGCACGGCCATCGCGGCGATGGCCGCGAAGGCGGGGGTCGACGCCTACGTCTTTTATCCCAATCGCCTCGAGGACATGAAGGCCCGGGCGTGCGCCGCGCTCGGCGCGAAGGTCCTCCAGGTCGAGGGCAACTACGACGAAGCCAACCGCCGCTGTCGCGAGCTCGCCGCGAGCACCGGCATGGACTTCGCCAACATCACGCTGCGGCCGTTCTACGCCGAGGGCGCCAAGACGGCCGCGTTCGAGATCGTCGAGCAGCTCGACTGGCAGGCGCCCGACCACATCGTCACGGCCGCCGCCGGCGGCACGCTGTCCTCGCGCCTGCACAAGGGCCTGCGCGAGCTGCAGCTGCTCGAGCTCGCGGAGACCGACGAGACGCGCATCCACATCGCCCAGCCGAGCGGCTGCAACCCGATCGCCACGGCGATCCTCGCCGAGGAGGCCGAGATCCACCCCGTGACGCCGGAGACGGCCGCCCACTCGCTCGCGATCGGCGCTCCGGGTGACGGCTACCTCGTGATCGACGCGGTGCTCAAACGGGGGGGCACGGCCGCGTTCGCGAGCGACCCGGAGATCTTCGCCGGCATCGACCTGCTGGCTGCGACCGAGGGCATCCTCACCGAGCCGGCCGGCGGCACGACGATCGCCGTGCTCGAGAAGCTCGTCGCCGCCGGGCGGTTCGCCGCCGACGACACGGTTGTCGCGATCATCACCGGCAACGGCCTGAAGACGCTCGATGACCATCCGCCGAAGCCGTGGCCGGCGAAGATCGAGTGCGAGCTCGACGCGATGCTCGTCGCGCTGAGCGAGCTCAAGAGCGGCGGCTCGCTGATCGACAGCGCGCGCGAGCAGCTGCGCGTCTAGGGTGGGTACTCTTCAGGCATGAGCGAGCAGCCCGATCGCATGCCCGACCTCGAGCAGCGCCGCAGCGAGGAGCGCCGCGCGGTCGAGGAGGCCGGCGGAGGCGAGTCCGAGGGCTTCGAGCTCGCCGAGCGCGAACTGATCGAACACGCCTCCCACGGCGACGGACACTCGCCGGCGCGGATCATGCGTGACGCGACATCCGATGAGGAGGAGACCGACCTGCTCTACGGCGAGGCCGACGAGGAGCACAAGGCAGACTGAGGCCTGCGGTCCGCCGCCGCTCGCGCCGCACGGTCAACGAAGGCAGAGAGATGGCGAGTCCCTTCACATCGGCAAAGGAATTTCGCGCGGTGATGGACCGGGTCTTCACGATGATGAGCGAGGATCCCGAGATGGGTCCGCGCCTGCGCGACGCCGATGTCCCCCAGCGCTTCGAGTTCAGGGACCTCGACCTCGTGATGAACGTCAGGGCGGGTCAGCCGGGCGAGGGAGCGAACCTCCACTGGGAGTGGAGCGACGAGGTCGCCTGGTCGCCGAGCGTGCGCATGACGATGTCCTCGGAGACGGCCAACCGTTACTTCCAGGGACGCGAAAACGTCGCGCTCGCGGTCGCCCGCGGGCGCATCAAGACGGGGGGCGACATCAAAGCGGCGCTCCAGCTGATCCCCATCACGAAGCCGATCTACGAGCGCTACCGCGCGATCGTCGCCGAGGAGTACCCGCACCTCGAGGTCTGAGCGACGGCCCGAGAACGCGAAAGGGGGCGAGCCGCGTGGCTCGCCCCCTTTGACGCTGCCTCACACGGATCGGTCGCTCAGTGGTGCGCGCTGGCTTTGAGCTTGGCCGCGGCCGAGACGCACTGGCTGAAGGGAGTGCCCTTCTGGCCGGCGACGTGCTTTTTGCTCAACGTCTTGCAGGCCTTGGCGGGGTTGCTCGTCACACCGGTGGCGAGCTTGGCCATCGCCGTGACGCACTGGCTGAAGGGAGTGCCCTTCTGGCCGGCGACGTGCTTTTTGCTCTCTTTCTTGCAGACCACCCCATAGGCTTTGGCCTTCGCGGGCAGGCTCGCGTCCGGACCTGGTGTCGTCACGGTCGAGCTGCCCTGCTTGCCGTGGCCCGGGTTCCCATGCACGTGGCCGGGCAGCGCCCACGCCGGCGTCGCGACCATCGCCGCCATCGTGACCGCTACGGCGAGGAGCTTAGTTGCACTCATGTTCTTCCTCCTTGTCGGGCAACCGGCGCCGCCACAGTCACAACGATCCCTGGCGTCGCGCCCCACCCTCATGGTGGTTTGCCTTGTCACCCTCTCTACGCGACCCGGGCGCGAACGTCAGGCGCTATCTCAGCCGGTGGCGCTGCCACGCTGAGGCGTCGGCGGTGCAGGCGTGGCCGTAGTCGAGCTCGCGGCAGCTTCGCTTTGGCGTTGCGTGCGCGCCTGCGCTCCGGGCACCTGGCCCGTGTTGCCCGACGCTCCACTGGACGCGCCGGCGCCCGCGTGCGAACCGCTCTTGCGGTGTGCGAGCGCACGGCTGCCGCCCGCGCCGGAGCGGGCGGCGCCCCGCCTGGATCGCGGGGCAT
>CAAGKR010323032.1_pt1 | contig 12863 bp, 13 predicted proteins | sample 2556971 | NCBI WGS metagenome assembly CAAGKR01 (sample SAMEA5207829, study PRJEB30636) | soil metagenome | biome: forest; feature: boreal; material: soil | place: USA | collected 2011-09 | depth 1 m | reverse complement strand
CGGCCGTCGTGGCCGGTTACTCAAACAAAGAAATCGCGGAGTATTTTAAAATCAGTGAAGACACCGTTAAACATCACCTTAGCAATATTTTCGATAAACTAGGCGTTTCCACCCGGCTTGAGCTCGCTCTGTTTGCGGTTAATCAGTCGTTGCCGCTCAAGCCGATCGTTTGAGCATATGGCACTTTCGTGCCATAGCGGAACCCGTGATGGCTATTGCATTGATTTGCTTGGGGGAACTAGGATAGTCAAATCTGCAATGGGGGGACATCTCTGGCTATATGCAACCGGGCAAGAAATTGCTTTCATGTAGTGTAGAGCTATCCACAAAGGAGGAGCCCGTGTCAAGATTTCTGCGTCAGATCTGGTCAGATGATGAAGGCCAGGACATCGCTGAATATGCTGTAATGCTCGCCGTAATTCTCGTGATCGTCGTCGGCACAATTCGACTGATTGGAACCAACGCCAACACTGTCTTTTCTCAGGTTGGAAGCGCGATCCCGTAAAATCGGAGCGGAGCGGCCGTAACTGATCAACCCAAAGGTTTTGGCCAATGGCGACCGAAACCCCATCATTGCGCCTTCCCGCGCTTAAAGTTAGTTCGCTGGTCCGGTGTCCGTCGCTTTTTCGCTGCCCGCACTCGAAAGGCGCGTCAGATACGGATAGAATGGCGTCACTTCAAAAGGCATTTTTTCGCTGGACGTTAGGATGGCGACCGGCTTCGTCTTGACCAGTTCGACCCTGTTACTCCACGGGTCTACTCTGATCCTTCCACCTAACGGCAACGCCGCAATCTGATCCGTCCGCTCCGGTTGCAACTGGGGCGCGCTGGTGAGAAGAGCGGACATGCGGGTCGATTTTCCGGCCAGGCCGTTTCCCAAATGCGGTCGGATTAAATTTTTCAACTCCGGCGCGTGCTCTTGCAGCGCCTTCAAGAATAGGCCCGCGTTTCCCAGTTTGTCTTTATAAGGCGATTTCGCCAGCAACTCCAACGCCTTCTGGTCAGCAGCCTCTTCGTCGGCGGAATCTCGCGCGAAATCCAATTGTTGAAAAGTATTTTCATCGGGAAACAACATGCGGTCATTGAAAGCAAATTTGGTATCCAGGCGATGACCCAGGGCAATGTGGCTCAGTTCGTGGGCAAGCACCATCGCCAGGGAAGCCTCGTCTGGCAGCACATCCAACAGTCCTCGGCTCACTACGATTACATGGCCAATGGTGAATGATTCGAGCGGGGAAGTCAGCAGGACTCGCGTGCGGACTTCGGGCTCGATGGTCAAATTATTGGTGACAATTAAATTGTTAACGACTGTCTGGAGTACTTTGTCTACATCCCCTTCAGGGGCCAGCAATCCGACTTTCTCCAGCCGCTCCACCGCGTTCTGTTCGGCTTCGCTTTCCCAGTGACGCTGGCTCTCTACGGGGGTCGCGTCCTGTGCGCTGGCACTCTGGTCATTCACCGCTTGCTGCGGCGCATCCACTACGATCTGCGAAAATTCTTCGTTCTGCCCCGTCTGATGCAGATCATAGCCCCAGAGCCGGGTTTGCGCTTTGAAGTGCAATCGATGGCCTCCGCGATAGAGCAGGTCTGACTCTTCGCTATATATGTATGCCGGGAGCCACAACCCAGCGCGCATGTTGATTCGCCAGCTATCAAAATGCAGATAGTAGCTGTATCGTTCCCGGCCGCTATAAGTGCCGTTGAAGCGGACCACGTTATAGTCCTGATCTTCCACCCAGATTCTTCCCACGAACCTTCCCTTCGCGGATTTGTCGATGGGCTCGACATCAATGACCAGGCACCGGACTGCGCCTAAAAATTCACGCCTCACAAAAGTGAACTTGTAGAACTTGCGCTCGAAATCGTCGTCCAGCACAACCATCTGGGCAAATCCAAGGGGAAGGAATTTCATGCCGTACAGGCCGGTGAGAGTCGAAACGAATCGGCGCCCGAATCCCGGTTCTCCCATGAAAGATCGGTCCTGAGTTCCCTTGGTCATATCAAGGCGACCCAAAAAATATTGATCGCTGACGGGGACTGCCTTGTCTTCGATTCCCTTGAGATTTTGTATGTATGTCTCAACCAGCGGATGCAGGTGGCGCATTTGTGCCAGAAACAAATGCTCTCGTTCCGTCATTCGGTCAATCACCTGATCGAAAGACGGCGAAGCAGCGCTGCTGCTCGCTTGGCTGGCAACTTGAGGGGCCGGAGCCGGATCTTGCCCCGCCACCGCCTGACTAGTCGCCGCCGTGGTGGACAAAAAGCACAAGAACACAGAGATAAAGAAATATTGTGGTAAAGCAAGCCGCACGAGGAAACCCTGCAAGATGATCCCTAGTCTTGACATACACCCCTCTAAACCACTCTATGCAAGCTGAAACAGAATGTGCAGGACCCCGCTGAAATCTACGGGCTGCCCATCCCTCTGCGCCGGAGTAAAGCGGATCTGCTGCGCGGCTTTGATCGCGGCCTCGTCCAGTCCGTGTCCAAGCCCATGAATCACGCGCACAACTCGAATCGCGCCGGAGCCTTCAAAGACCACTTCCAGCAGGACTTCGCCTTCAATGTGCAGTTTTCTCGCTTCTTCAGTGTAAGCGGGAATAGGCTTGGAAAGTATCTCCGCTGGTTTGGTGCGTGCTACTGCATTGGCATGCTTTGAAGCATTTTGACTTGGCTCCGCGGACTGCACATCGCCAAAGCCCGCCTCGTGGATCGCCGGGTGAGATGGACTCTTGATGTCCCCGATTGCCACTCCATCTCCGAAGCCACCACTGGCAACCACGCCGCGCACGCCATGTTGACCTCCGCTTCCATTTCCATATCCGCCGCCCGAGGGAAGATCAAATGCGCCTTGCCGCGCAATCGTGACTGGCCGGTTCTCATTGTTTTGCGAAGCCACCCCGCGGGGGTCGCCGAAGCCGCCCGTCTGGACTACTTGTGGAGGTTTTTCAATTGTAGGAGTTGCGGAGCTACCTGAAGAAAATACGTTCGTCTTCACGGCTTGCTTCGGAATCACGGGAACCACAGGCTGGAGCGGCAACTTATTTGTAATTTCGATCCTTGGCGCCTGAGGCTGATCGCGATGCTCAACCCGCGTAGGCACAGGTGGCAATCTCAGGGCTTCGGTGAGCGTTTTAACTCTAATGATCGGCGGTGCCTTCATCGGTCGAAGCGGCGCCGAATCGTGGTTGACTGGATCAGGCGTGTTGACCAATCGCACCGCATGATAATCCCGCAAAGGCGCTGTCAGTACATTCGGGTGCAAAATGCTAATCCATAATAAAATGACAATCAGCGCGCTCTGCGATCCCAGGCTGAAAACAAATTCCTTCCACGGCGGCCGCCGGTCCGGGAGCATAGAGACACACCGGTACGTCATAGGGCGGAGTATTACCGGACGCTTGAGGACCTCGGGCGGGTCCTCTACCTGAAGAGCGGAGCTTGAATAGTTATTCATCGAAACCCAACTCATTCCCTCGCAGTTTGCCAGCCATAAAACTGTACCGCCTTTCGGATGATCCATAAAGGCTTTGTACCGGGTTTTCCACAAGCAGGGTGCTTTAAAAGGCTCAATTCCAGGTACTTAGCTGTATAAAAGGCACTAAGTAATTAGGGCATAGGATGCTTCCGCACGGGGTGATGGCGTTCTCCCGAAATTGAGGCGCAAAACATTGCAATATTTTTCAAAGTTTGGCTTTTGTCCCGTCGCCGAACATCACTAATGGAAGATTGTTTGATACGCATTCGTGAATCGCTTATCCTCGAAAAGGTTAGATGCGCGCGCTCATTATCCGATTGGTTGCTGTAGCTTTGGTTCTCTTGGCGCTCGCAGAGTCGGGGCGTTTCCTGATTATCGATTCACCGCGCTCATCGGATGTAATCGTCGTGCTGGCGGGAGAAACTGACAAACGGCCGGCCCGTGGACTCGATCTGCTGCGCCAAGGATTTGCCCTGCGGTTAATCCTCGATGTCCCAGCCGACGCGAAACTGTTTCAGTGGAGTGAGTTTGAACTGGCGCAACGCTACGTTCAAGCACTCCCCGAGGCGCACGCCATCACGGTTTGCCCAATCTACGGACTTTCCACGAAAGCCGAAGCCCGGGATGTTTCCCAGTGTCTGAAAAACATTCCACTAAACCATGTATTGCTCGTAACGTCTGACTTCCACACTCGAAGAGCTCTCAGCACGTTCAGGAAAGAGGTGCCTGGTTACGATTACAGCATTGCCGCTGTTTACGACCCGCAGCAATTTGGAACGCAATGGTGGCGGCATCGTGAGTGGGCAAAAACTTTCGTGTACGAGTGGATACGGCTGGCATGGTGGGAAATCATTGATCGTTGGCTGTAGGTACGTGATCTTGGTTGTAAGAAGATATTGACCGCTTCGAGATTACCGGACTACGATTTTCGCCATGCTACCCGTCACCACTCGGCGGAGCCTCATCATTGGCCCCAACAGCCTATTAATCGTCTATGCACTTTGGTTTCAGCCCTTGATCCCGCTGTGGCATACAATAATTTTGGGACGCCGGCAGAATCGACTGCGGCTCGCATCTAAACTAAATACAGTTTCGGTCATTCCAGAGGAAGCTATGAATTTTGCCAGACTTTGTGCTGTTTGTTTACTGCTGAGTGCGTTCGCCTGGTCCGCCCCGCTGGGGACTTCATCTCGCTCCGTTGTGCCGTCGGAGTTGCAGCAGCTTATCTCGGTGGACTATCGGGCGCTGCGAAACTCCGATACCGCCATGGCGCTTCAAGAGCAAGTGCTTCCGGAAAGCCTCAAACAGTTTGAAGGCGCGCTTAAGGGCGTGGGAATCGATCCCGACCGGGATGTCGACCAGCTTACATTCGTTTCTTACCGCGCCGGGAAGCAGGGACTGAAAGTTGTGGGTTTGGCGGAAGGTTCGTTTTCAGGGAAGACGGTGCTGAAGAAAATCCGTCTGCACAAGATACGGCCGGCGAAGTATCGCGATTCCGATATTTACAATATGGGCGCCGGGATGCAAATGATGTTTCTCGACGACAACACATTGTTGTTTGGAGACGGCGCCGCGATTCGCGGAGCCTTGGACGCGCGCGACGGGTACACGCCGACGCTCGACTCAAATCCGCAGATGGCGGACTTGATCGGCTCGGTCGATTCAGGAGTGGTGTGGAGCATTCTCGATCAGCAGGGTACGCAGAACATGCTGCTTTCGGCTCTGGGCGATGCCGGCAAGCTCGCCGACTTTGACATGATTAAGAAACGCGTTCTCGGATCGCGCTACTCAATGAATTTTAACGAAGGCGTTAATTTCGATCTGGACGTCGTCACTTCGGACTCCACAACTGCCATGACTCTGTCTTCATTGGTAAAGGCAGGAGTGCTCTATCGCCGCATGACAGCCACGCCCATCGAGAAGGCGGCATTGGAAGATGTGAGCGTGAATTCGGACAGCTCGAACCTTCAGATGCACTTCAAAGCCGACGACAAGCAATTTCAAGGGCTGATCCACTCGCAGTTGTTCGCGGCGGTATCGAAATAACGCCTCTGTGACGTGAGATTGACTTCAACTGATTTCATCATTTTTCTGCTGCGGGGCACCTGTGGCCTTGCTTCGGTTTCCACGTTTCTGTTTTACCCAGCCCTCTTTCACGATTTGGCGGGACCGGCCTATCGCCAGAGAATCTGCGGGTACGTCGTCGGTCACGCATGACCCCGCTGCGATGTAAGAACCTTTGCCTATGGTCAGCGGTGCTACCAGGGTTGAATCACTTCCGACGAAGACGTCATCTTTGATGATTGTCGTTTGTTTTGTTTGACCATCGTAATTACAGGTGATGGTTCCCGCCCCTATATTTACATTTTCACCGATTTCCGCGTCTCCCAGATAAGTAAGGTGGTTCGCTTTGGAACCTTTTCCAAGGCGAATCTTCTTGGTCTCTACAAAATTCCCGACGTGCGCGCCTTCTCCAATTTCGGTTCCGGGACGCAGGTGAGAGTAGGGACCGAGGACCGCTCGCCGCTGCACCTTAGCATCGTGCAATATGCATCCTTGCCTGACGAGAACGTCATCTGCGATTTCAGAGTCCTGAATAACGGAATACGACCGAATGCGGCAATCACAGCCGATGCGCGTGTTTCCCAGTATTTGCACGAATGGCTCGATAATCGTGTCCGCGCCAATCTCGGCGTCATTGTCAATCACGCACGTTTCGGGATAAAAAATGCTCACGCCCTGCGCCATCAATTGTCGGGCTTTAGCCCGGCGCATCAGCAGGTCGATCTCCGCCAATTCAGCGCGAGTATTGCTACCTAATATTTCGGACGGATCCTTAGATTCGATTGCAACTACGCGATTCTTGGTTTTGGCAAAAACAGAGGCCATGTCTGTCAAATAGTACTCGCGATGAGTATTGTCGGTGTTGAGCTGATCGATATGCCCGAAGAGCGACTTTGCGTCGAACGCATAAAAGCCCGAGTTGATTTCGCGGATTTTGCGCTGTGCCGGAGTTGCCGATTTCTCTTCGACAATCGCTCTAACGTCGGCGCTGTTTGTGTTGCTTCGGATCACTCTTCCGTACCCAGCAGGATTTTCCAGGCGAGCCGATAGTATCGTCATAGCCGCCTTTTTTGCACCGTGGAAGTCGCGCAGTTCCTCAATCGTATGCGGAGTAATAAGGGGTGCATCGCCAGAGAGCACGATGATCGTGTCGTAACTCGCCAGCGCCTCTCGCGCCACCATCAGGGCATGCCCAGTACCTCGCTGTTGTTCTTGCAGCACAAAACCGACGCCGGTAGACGCTACGGCTTCCCGAACCCGCGTCGCTTCATGCCCGATGATCGCGTAAACATGGTCAGGCGCAACCACTTTTGTCGCCGCCGCAATTACATGAGCCAGAAGCGGCTTGCCTCCGACTTCATGAAGCACCTTGGGAAGTTTGGATCTGAGGCGAGTGCCTTTGCCCGCTGCCATGATCGCAATGGCAATGCGAGGGCCAGATGGGGGAGCGGTCTTTTTGGATTTTGACATTCGTGACAATATACCGCGAGATGGGCGTGTCGGCGCGAGTGCCTGACTTCTGTCCTCTATTCGTTAAATCGATCCGCCGCGAGCCGATGCGGACCCTGGTCTCTTTCGGAGCGCCCGGGCGTGAAGCTCCAGCAAATCATGAGCGACTCGTCCGCTCGCGTGACGGGCAACTCCGCCTTCCTCCAAATAATCACCCAGCACCGGAGTCACCCCAAGTTTTTCGATTGCTTCCAAATCGGCGACTATTTGCGACGCTCCCTCAAGGGCGTACTTCGTTTGCAGTTCTGCGGAAACAGGAGTGCGGTTGATCAGTGCATAGTCGAAGATATTGCCCTCGGCGTGGTCGTTCAATGCGCGGATGTGGTCGGCGGCGGTGCGCCCCAGACTTTCATTCGGCTGGGTCATTAAATTACAAACGTACACCTTCATCGCCGGGGAATCCGCGATAGCGGCGGCAATTCCGCACACCAGAAGATTTGGGATGAGGCTTGTGAACAGCGATCCGGGACCGATCGTAATAATGTCGGCCCTCCTGATTGCGTCAAGAGTCTGAGGAAGCGGTCTAGGATTCTGAGGAACCAGAAACAATTCCTTGATTCTGCCTTTGCTCGCGGTAATTTTTGTTTCCCCAAGCACCCGGCTGCCATCCTCCATGACTGCTTCGAGTTCGACGTTGCATGTTGTGGCCGGGAAGATGCGCCCGCGCGTTACCAGAATCTCGGATGAAAGCCGCACGGCCTCGGCGAAATCTCCGGTGATGGAAGTGAGAGCAGCTAGAAAAAGATTCCCAAAGCTGTGGCCCTCCAACCCAGGGCCCTTGTCGAAACGATGTTGAAACAGGCGGGAGAGGAGAGCTTCGTCCTCCGATAAAGCGACAATGCAATTCCTTATATCCCCGGGTGGAAGCATGTTGAACTCTTTACGTAAGCGGCCGCTGGATCCGCCGTCGTCACTCACGGTCACGACGGCGCACAGTTCGGCAATACGAAATTTTTCTATTGCATCGCTGGTAGATGGCGCGACTACGTAGCGTTTCAGTCCACGAAGCAGGGTGGAGAGACCGGTACCCCCTCCGATTGTCACAATGTTCAAGCCGTGTGAGCGATCAGGACTGTCGGGCGCCAAAGACGCTGCGTTCTGCTCAGGAGAGCTCATGAACAGGGTTCAGTTAACCCTGTTGGTCGGGTCGGCAGGGAACTCCTCGCCGGGATCGGGGTATAACAACTCGGTAAAACGGGGATCTTCCACCAAATTTTGGAAGTCCGAATCGTTTCTGGCCTGGAACCTAAGAGCGGGATTCTGCCGGATTGCATGATCCAGATTTCGTAGAGCGTCTTCGATGTGGCCGGTCAGACAATTCAGAGCTGCCAGGCCGTATGCCACGTAGTCGGCTTTCGGAACTTGTTTAGCGAGATTCTCAAGATGCTCGCGCGCGCCCACGTAATCGCCAAGATTAAGCAGAGAAATGGCGTAATCGTAGTGCTCCTCGGGAGACTTATATTGGTTTGCGGTGCGTTCGAGCTGCTGATTACAGGCGCTCAGATGGACCGAGGCGCGGTCTGCCAAGTCTTTGGCCGAGCCTGAAATAACTTTCTGCAAGTGGGCCTTAGCCTTATCGAACTTATGCTCCTGCATGGCGCGTAGGCCAGATTCATAGTTTTGCACAGCCTGTGCAAAAGATGGATCGTCCGCTCGCGATTGCTTGGGTGAGGTCTTCTGGGCCATTTGTAAAATTTTCCCTGTCCGTGGCGTAAGTGTGCCTCTTTTCTGCGATTTGGAAGATGATGACATAAGTTTTTCTATAAGTATTCGTCCATGGTGATGCTATTTAGATTCCGCAGACATTTCTTCGCTTCGGTACCGGCCTGTGGAAAAACCACTCTGGACGTCCTGTCAGACTCATCCAGCTAGTTAATCGATGCCGCCGTAGCTAAGCTAACCTGTTTCCATTCGCCTGCGATGATGCCTTGGCGGATTTGGGCAGCACTCTTGCCCTTTTGATGCATTAAATAGGAGTAATAGACCTCTTTGAGGCATATTGAGCACTTCGCCCCGTGCGTTGTTTCAAAACAACTGTGCAGGCTGTTGTGGCCCATGCGATCGCAGTAGCAGTAACAAGGCTGCTGATGCAAGACAGCCGGAATTTTGGCTGCAAGTTCATAAGCATGAGTCTGATAGGGATATTGGGCATCCGCACCCCATAGCTGGTCTGTCGACAGTATCGCAGGCAATTTCGTACCATTTTCAGGAGGCGCTGAGTTATAGGCCGGGATTTTTTCTTCCTGAGTGGTGGCCCACGGGGCCGAAAAAGTCAATGTAACCAAAAAAAGAAGAATCAGGCTCAAACCGCGTTTTCGCATAAAAGATCCTTAAATAACAGTCTCCATTGTAACCTGAATCTCGGACCCATGGGACATGCCCGAGGTAAGGGATTCGTTGCCTATGAAAATGAGCTTCAGGAAAGACGGCCTCGGTATAAAATTGCAGCAAATGACAGAGGACGAAAGGGTTATAGACGCATTGCCCAGCCCGCCGGTCAGACCGATCATGTCAGTCTGGCTGCGAGACCTGATCATCTCTCTCGCCATTTCCGCTTTTATTATCATATTCCTCTACCAGCCGGTAAAAGTTGAGGGCACCAGCATGATGCCGTCCCTCGACGATCAGGAGCGTATCTTCGTTAATAAATTCGTCTACCGCCTCGAACCGATCCAGCGCGGAGACATTGTGGTCTTCCGGTATCCCCGCGATCCTTCCAAAAGTTTCATCAAACGAATAATCGGTTTATCTGGAGATCGCATTCGCATCGAGGCCGGGCAAGTTTACGTGAATGGAAACGCGCTCGACGAAGATTACGTCCCGTCTGCCTACTTCGATGAGCGGTCATTCGCGACCGTGGTCGTGCCGCCCGAAAGTTATTTCGTATTGGGGGATCACCGAAGTTTGTCGAACGACAGCCGCGACTTCGGTTCAGTGAAGGCAGGTTTCATTTACGGGAAAGCCGTCTTCGGATATTGGCCGATGGATAAGCTGGGCCGGTTGCGGTAATGCTAACGCACTCGTTCCAGAACCGCGTAGGAACCGCCGCCCTCGGTCCAGACCCTTTTCCGCATCGCTATCGCACAAATTCCAGCAGCGCGAAAATGTATATCCACAAAAGGAGCATGAAGTGCCAATACCACGCCGCCACATCCACCACGATATGTCTCGATTCCACGGGCCGGTGAAAGAAATAAATAACCAGAGCATAGAGCAACACCAGAATTCCTCCCGTGAGGTGAACGGCGTGCGCGGCAGTGAGCAGATAAACAAACGAACTGCTGGCGCCGGACGATAAATAAAAACCTCTGGCAAACAAAGCTCGCCAAGCCAGTCCCTGGCCAAAGAGAAATGCGATTCCAAGTAAAGCAGTGGCCGCCAGCCAGGGAAATCCCCGTTCTCTGCCGATCGAAACACCGGGGATCGATCGTACCGGAGACAGCGCAACGTCTCGTGCAAACCGTCGTCGCGCCATTTCGATGGTCAAGCTGCTGGCAAAAAGGATTGCTGTATTGATTAGCAACAAGCCGGTGGGAAGCGATACCGCCATCCAGTCGCGTCCGTATGAGTTGCTCGACTGGTCGAGTGACGCGTATCCATGTCTAAGAACGAACACTGCAGAAAAGCCAAGAAACAATACCAGGATCGAGATAGTGGCGCAAAGCAGGCCCAGCCGCGCATGCCGCAATCGCTCCCCATAGTCAGGCGAGCCGCCGCCGGAATGACCTTCCCCCCGGCCTCCATTGTCTGGCGGGAGATTAAAACCACCCCCACGGTTAACGATGGCCGTAGCTTTGGCGGTTGTCATGGATGAAGAGGGGGCCATTCCTTGCATTGTAATGAAATGGGGCGGATGCGATGACCGTTTAAATTCATAAATTAGGCTGTCGATCGTCGATTTCAAATGCGATCGTGATTTATCCTGATCAGCGCGGATGGAGCAGCGCGAAGAGGAGCCAGCAAGCTATGACCGGTTTCAGTATCTACAAAGTGATTTCAAGGATCCTTCCGGCGGTTTATTTTTTAAGCACTCTTTCATTTGCCGCCCCCGACCCCAAGGCGGCCGCTGGAGCGAACATATTTAAATCACACTGTATTTTGTGCCACGGAGCTGACGCAACGGGGAACACTACGCTTGGAAAGCAATTGAAGGCGCGCAATCTGCACTCTGCAATAGTGCAGAAAAAGACCGATGCGGAATTGAAACACGTTATTACCGATGGTGAAGGCAACATGCCCACGTTCGCTGCGCAGTTGTCCAGCGCGCAGATTGACGAACTCGTGGCCTACATTCGGCAGCTTGGTAAGGCGAAAAAGTAACACACAGCGCCGGGAATGATTGACGACGGCGCATTTTCGCTTTCAATCCTTGGTTGCAAGAGAGGATAATCGCTTACCATGACACGCTTGCGGGGAATTGTCGCTGCGGTTCTTTTGCTTTCCATTTCGGTGTTTTCTCGCGCAGGCTCACAAGATACTTCGCCAAATGCGGCCCCGGACGCGGAATACCGCGCTGCCTTCGAAAAGTGGAAAACGGAACTCGGCGATGACCTAAAAGAGAACTGGATTTCGCTGGCAGGATTGTTTTGGCTGAAACCCGGCACCAATAGTTTTGGCAGCGATCCGGGAAATCAAATCGTTCTTCCCAAAAATACCATTCCCGCTCATGCCGGCTCGTTTGAATTCAACGGTCAGGCCGTAACGGTGAAGATTTTGCCCGGAGTCAACGCCAGCATCGCAGGGAAATCGACGACCAGCGCTGAACTGAACTCCGATGCCTCTGAACATCCGGCTGTGCTTGAACTTGGCAGCCTGCGGATGCACGTAATTAAGCGCGGCGAACGTATCGGCATCCGCGTGAAAGATCTAAAGAACCCCGCTGCGGAAAATTTCCATGGGCTGGCTTTCTTTCCGCTGAATCTCAACTACCGCATTACGGCTGCCTGGGTGCCCTCCACGACAAAGAAAACAGTGGATGTGCCGAATGTGTTGGGAGACGTGACGCCCACTCCTGTGGCCGGAGAAGCGCATTTTAAGATTAATGGTCAGGATGTCAGTCTGACCGATCTGGGCGGCGACCCCTCCAAAGGTCTTTTTTTTGTATTCAACGATCTGACAAGCAAGACGGATACATATCCCGGCGGACGTTTCCTGGATACAGATCCCGTCGTGAACGGCACCGTGGTGCTCGACTTCAATCATGCACACAGTCCGCCTTGCGCCGTAACTCCCTACGCCACCTGCCCGCTTGCGCCGAAAGAGAATCGCCTCACTGTCGCAATTCCTGCGGGGGAGAAGTATGACCGCAAGAATGCGCATCACTGAGATGGTTTCAGTTCAGGGCATGACTTCACAGGGCTGCTGACCACGCCGCCGGGCCGATCGCCAATCCAAAATGATTGCGTCACGGCCGTCGGGCATCCCCTTTCAAAGCTTGCTTTTCAAACTTTTTCCTGGCCATGGCGGTAGAATGGAGTTTAAGCGCAGAGCAAGAAATGGAATTGTATGTGTCCTGAGTACAACGGCGGCCTGGCCTCGTAGGAATTTCGGTGATCACCTCATTACTCACCCGGAAAATCGAGAAGCGTCCCAACCAGGTTCTTCTCAAGGGTAGAATTCTCTTTCTCACTGAGGATCCCGCACTAATCAAGCGGCAATTGACGGGCGAAGACTTGCCTTGGGATACTCAGAATCCAGCCAATAACCCAAAGCTTCGGGATGACATTTCCACGGACGAAATCACTCCCGCGCACATCTGTTTCTTCTTCGACGAAACGCTGGGCGAATTCCCTTATACGGGCTTGAAGTGCGG
>CAAGKR010305072.1_pt1 | contig 12868 bp, 14 predicted proteins | sample 2556971 | NCBI WGS metagenome assembly CAAGKR01 (sample SAMEA5207829, study PRJEB30636) | soil metagenome | biome: forest; feature: boreal; material: soil | place: USA | collected 2011-09 | depth 1 m | reverse complement strand
TGCCCGCAAGGGCGAAACGGCAACGGCGACCGCTCCGCAAGTGGAAGAGGACGACGAGGTTCCGTTCTAGGCGAGCAGCGAGCAGCTGGCGGCGAGCAGGAGTCGTGCTCGATCGGTGTGGCGCAGGCAGGATTGTCTGCGCCACACTGGTGGGCGTCGGCGTCGTGTTACCCTCGCGACATGATCCGCGGTGAACGTTTCAACAGCATTACGCATCTGATTGCCACGATCCTGGCGCTGATCGGCGCAATCGCTCTGATCGCGACGGCCGCCACGCGAGCGGACGCGCGTTCCGTCGCCGCCGTGGCTGTCTACGGAGTCATGCTCGTCGTGCTCTACCTCAACTCGACGCTCTACCACAGTCTGCGCGGACCGGCGAAGCGCGTCTTCCACATCTTCGATCACTGCACGATCTATCTGTTGATCGCCGGTACGTACACGCCATTGACTCTCGTGACCCTGCGCGGCCCGTTGGGCTGGACCTTGTTCGCACTCATCTGGACGCTTGCAGTCGCGGGCATTCTCAAAGACGCGCTGCTTCACAATCGTCTGCGCGCGCTTTCCGTGACGCTCTATGTCGCCATGGGATGGCTCCTCCTGATTGCCTTCCAGCCGCTGCAGCGCGCAATGCCGGCGGCGGGAATCGCCTGGCTTCTGGCCGGCGGCATCGTCTACACGCTCGGCATCATCTTCTTCGCCATGTCGAAGCATGTGCCGCACACGCACGGCGTATGGCACCTCTTCGTGATCTTCGGCAGCTTCTGTCACTACGTAGCGCTCTTTCGCTACGTGGCATTGGCGGCTTAGCGGTTCAGGTACCGCTCGCGCAAAACGTTGAGATGGTGCCGCTCATGGCCGAGCGCGACGTACGCCTGGCCGCGCACGGTGATGGGGTTCTTGTTCGCCACGCCGCGGCGATCCCACGCCTCATCGGGCAGGCCTCGAAACAGCGCCACAGTGGCCTTCCGGGTCGCGACGTACTCGTGGACGAGCTCCGACAGGGTCCGCTGATCGAAGTTCGCTGCCTTCGCGTACTCGTTCTCATCGAATCCCGGCAGCGAAGTCGCTTCGCCCCGTGCGATCGCCAGCGCCCGGTACGCGAACACGCGCTCGGAATCGCCGACGTGGCCGATGATTCCCTTCACGCTCCACTTGTCCGGCGCATATCGAAACGACGCTTCTGCCTCGGATAGACGCGAGAGCATTGCAGCCGTCGTCCGAGACTGCTCCTCGAGCGCGGCGACAATGTCCTCCTCCGGCACGAGGTCGACATAGCGGCTCTGTTGCGCGCTGTATTCGCTGGGCGACGGACGATTGCTCATGACAAGATCATGGCATGATCCGACCCCTGGCAAATGACGCCGAAACGCGCCAATGCGCCGGGATGATGTGCACCACCGATCCGTGGATCACCATCGGCCGCCACTTCGACGATTGCCTGAGCATCGTGCAGAAGCCGGGACGAGAGGTCTACGTTGCCGAAGAAGACGGGGCCATCGGCGGCTTCATCATCGTCGACATGAAAGGCGCATTCATCGGCTACATCGCCATCCTGTGCGTGAATGCGTCACGGCGCGGTACCGGAATCGGATCGCAACTGATTCGATTCGCCGAAGAGCGCATCTTCGCCGAAACTCCGAACGCGTTCATCTGCGCATCGTCGTTCAATCCTCGAGCGCGAGCGCTCTACGAACGCCTGGGATACACACCGGTTGGCGAGTTGACGGACTACGTGATTCCCGGCCACTACGAGCTGCTCATGCGGAAGACCATCGGGCCGCTGCGCGATTTTCGCGCGCCGGCACGACCACGAAGGTGACGTCATCATTCGGCGGCTGCTCGCCATGCCATCGCTGCACGGCGGCGGCGAGCGACTCGATCACGCCGTTCCCCTGCCCGCTCGGCGTCGGAAAACGCGAAGCGAGGAATCCTCGGCGCCGTTGGAATGTCGATGACGACCGGCTCCGGCGTGTCGTTTTCATCGACGTTCGCCGCCGCCTCTTCCTGCGTGTCGCGCTCGTCGCCTTTGTTCGCCTCATCGGGCGGCTCCGTCGGTGCGGGCGGCGCCGGGCCGGCAACTGGATGCGCAACACGCATCGCGCGATGCACGAACGAATGAATCTCCAGCGACTCGACGAGGGAGGCTGCATCACCCATGCTCATGAGGATGTTGCTGACGGCGGGCGATTGACCCTTCGTCGCATTCGGCAAATTCGGTAACGCGGAGACTTCCGCAAGCCGCTGCTCGAGGACATCGCGGATATTGCCGAGCCGCCGATCCATCTGCGCAGTCAGACGCTGCGCTTCGGCGTGATACGCAACCTCCAGCGCGCCTCGCGACGCGTAGTACGAATAGACGACGATCCCGCCGAGCGGCAGAACGGAAAGGAGAAAACAAGCCAGGACGAGCTCGGTGCGGATTTTCATTCAGCGCGTTGATAAGACGGAAAACGGCAGAGAGAGTTGCGCGTTACGTCCACTCTTCCCGACCGGTGCGACCGGTTCCGGGGACGCGCGAGTTCTTGCGGCGATCGATATCCGGAACGACAGTCTCACGCTCCGGCCGCGTTTTCTCGAACACCTCGACGAAGCGAACCGCCTCAGCGATCACATCGTCGAAGCGCGAGACTGGCGGAGGTGCCTCACGACGCAGTCGTTCGCAATGCGCGCGATACGTTTCGGCGCGCGCTGCGGCTTCGGCCAGCCGCGCGGCGAATGGACCACCGCTCTTCGCCTTCTGACGCACGAAGCGCTGGATGTCGGGGACTCGTTCGATATGACTGCAGAAGAGAACCACATCGTTGCCGGCCATGAGCGAGCGCTCGGTGATCGTCTCGTACGCGCCGAAATCGGCAACGGCGTACATCTCCATGTCGTCCGTGACTGCCAGTCCGTCGAATCTGGCGACGCCGCGCAGCAGATCGGTCGAGATGCGACGGCTGAGCGTCGCGGGAAGGTCGGGATCGTCGATCTGCGGATACGTGCCGTGACCGATCATGATCGCGCCCGCTTCGTTGCCCAGTTGCGCGAATGGAACGAGATCGCGTCGCGTCAATTCATCGAGCGAGGTGTCGATCACTGTGGCGCCGTAATGCGGGTCTGCCGATCCGACCCCGATGCCGGGGAAGTGCTTGAGGCACGACGCGACACCGGCGGCGTGAAGCCCGCGCATGAACGCGCCTGCCAACTCGATCACGGTCTCAGGATCGCCACCGAAGGTTCGGCGTTCCAGTCCTTTCGGAGCGTTCTCGCCGCGGATGTCGACGACGGGCGCAAGATCGACTTCGATGTCGAAGTGCCGGAGCGCCATCCCGATCAACCGGCCGAGCCACGCCGATAGCTCCAGCGGCTGCTCGCCTTCTCCGAATGCCTCGACGCTCGGCAATCCGGGAACGAGGTGACGCAGCCGGTCGACGCGGCCGCCCTCCTCGTCGATCATGAAAATGGGGGGCCGCTCTGCCAGCGACTTGACCTCACGCACGAGACCGCACAGCTGTTCGGCATCGTGGATGTTGCGCCCGAACAGCACGACGGCGTACGGACTCGTCTCGGTGATGATCCGCCGCTCGAGATCTGTCAACGATTTGCCGGTGAGGCCGATACCAAGAAGGTCGGTGTGCACGGGCGATGATCGTAACCTACTTATCCAGCTTCTCCTTGAGCCTCTGTAGCTCGTTCAGTGCCTGAATCGGCGTCAGCGCTTCGGGCTGAAGCGCGTGGAGCGCCTCGATCACGTCGCGTTCGCGCGAGTCGAAGAGCGAGAGTTGCCGTGACGACGGGCCGGCGCCGCGTTGCGTCTCTTCCACCAGGTCGCGCTCCTTGCGCTCCAGCGTGCCGAGGATGTCGCGCGCCCGGTCAATGATGACGGACGGGATCCCGGCGAGCTTCGCCACCTGAATTCCGTAGCTCTTGTCGGCGGCGCCGGGAACGACTTTGCGCAGAAAAATGATCTGCTCGTTCCACTCTTTCACGGCGACGTTGAAGTTCGCGACGCGCGGCTTCGTCTTCGCCAGATCGGTGACCTCATGGTAGTGGGTGGCGAAGAGCGTGATTCCGCCGCGATCAGGATGGTCGTGCAGGTACTCGATGATGGCCCACGCCAGCGAGAGGCCGTCGAACGTCGCGGTCCCTCGGCCCACCTCATCGAGGATGATGAGCGAGCGGCCCGTGCTGTTGTTCAGGATGTTCGCCGTCTCGTGCATCTCCACCATGAACGTCGACTCTCCACGTGCGAGCTGATCGGATGCACCCACACGCGTGAAGATGCGATCGAACACGCCGAGTCGCGCTTTGGCAGCCGGAACGAAGCCGCCGACCTGATTCAGCAGCACGATGAGCGCGACTTGCCGGAGATAGGTCGACTTGCCGCCCATGTTCGGTCCGGTGATGATCTGAATACCGTTGCGATCGCGCACGATCTCGCTGTTGTTGGGGATGAATCGCTCGCTGGCGATCGCTTCGATGACGGGATGCCTGCCATCCTCGATGATGATCTCCGCGTCGTCGCTGAGCGTGGCTCGCACGTAGCGGTTGCGCACCGCCACGGTGGCCAGCGATCCGATTGCGTCGATCTCCCCCACCGCCCGTCCTGTCGTCAGCACCGCCGCGGAGAAACGTGACACCGCTTCCAACAGCTCGTCGTAGAGGCGCGTCTCGATGGCGATTGCCTTCTGCTCGGCGCCGACGATCTTCTCTTCCAGTTCTTTCAGATCGGGAGTGATGAATCGCTCGGCGTTGACGAGCGTCTGCTTGCGGATGTAGTCGTTGGGCACCTTCGGCAGATTCGACTTCGACACCTCGATGTAGTAACCGAAGACGCTGTTGTAGCGGATCTTCAGCGAGCCGATTCCAGTGCGGTTTCGTTCGCGCGCCTCGATCTGCATCAGGATCGACTTCGAGTCACGAGCGATCGCGCGCAACTCATCGAGCTCGGTGTCGACGCCGCCTTTGATTACGCCGCCATCCCGGGCTGACATTGCCGGGTTGTCGCTGATGGTTGCCGCGATGCGGCTGACCACGTCGGGGACGGGATCGAGCGACTGACGCACGCGCTGCAGCAGCGGTCCGCGCAGCGGTTTCATCGTCGCCGCGAGATCGTCGACGGCGAGGAGCGAGTCGGCGAGCGTGAGGCATTCACGCGGCGTCGCGCTGCGGAGCGTAACGCGCGAAGCGAGACGTTCCAGATCGGCGATCGCGCCGAGGCGTTGGAGCATGGCCTCCAGGATGGCGCGGGAACGCGTCAGCTCGTCGACCGCGTCGTGGCGCTCGAAGATCGCCTCGGCCCGCTTCAGGGGACGAGTGATCCAGCTCCGCAGCGTGCGCGAACCCATCGCCGACCGCGTGGCGTTGATGACCGACCACAGCGTCGCGCGGGGACGCCCGGCGTCGCGCGACTCGAGGATCTCCAGATTCGCCAGGGTCGCCGCGTCGAGCAGAAGGAACTCCGCTTCATTGTCGAGGCGCAGCGATCGGACATGATCGAGACTCTTCTTGTGACTCGCCGCGGCGTAACGCAGCGCAGCACCCGCGGCTCCGACGCGGACGTCGTCCGCTTCCAGCCCGAATCCGCGAAGCGACTGCGTGCCGAAATGGCGCGACAGATACTCATGCGCGCCGGCTGTCTCGAACAGTGACGGCTCAACCGCAGTCATCGGAACGCGAAGATCGATCGCCGTTTCGCGCGGTACGATCGCCTCGCGCGGCGTGAAGCGCGCGATGTCGTCATGGAGTCGAGCCTCGTCGGTGCGCGGGTAGGACGTCACGAAGAAATCGCCGGTAGAGACGTCCAGATAGGCGGCTCCGAATGATTGGCCATTCGAAACCAGCGAGAGCAGATAGCAGCTCTCCCTTTCGACGATGAAGCTCTCGGTCGCGGTCCCCGGAGTCACGACGCGCACCACTTCGCGTCGCACCAGGCCCTTCGCATCCGCCGGATCTTCCACCTGATCGCAGAGCGCGACACGAAAACCATGTTTGATCAACTTGGCAATGTATCCGTCGGCGGCGTGATAGGGAATCCCGCACATGGGCGCCTCGTGTTCCTGTCCCTTGCCGCGTGCGGTGAGAACGAGATCGAGAATCGGCGCAGCTTTCTCCGCATCTTCGAAGAACATCTCGTAGAAGTCGCCGAGGCGGTAGAAGAGGATGGCGTCGGGAACCTGACGCTTGATCTCGAAGTACTGCTCGAGCATGGGCGTGAGTTTCATCGGGCGGGACATTCGCGGATCGCGACTAGTCTACCGGCTTTCGCACGGTGATCAGAGATCCGTCGCGCGCGTCGAGCTCGACGACGACGGCATCGCGCAGTGCGCTGTGCGGCACACGATCGCACAAGACCACCCACCGCCCCCGCTCCCCACCCTCCCCCCGGCCCGCGTACGCCACGTGAACCGCCTCGTATGTGCGATAGCGCGCAGGATCACGGCGTCGGAGCATGGCGACGGCGCGCGTCGCGGCGTCATCGCTGAGGATGCGGTCGTGACGCCGCGACGGATCCTCACTGCCACGAAAGGCGAAGAAGAGCGCGGCGCAGATCACCATCCACGCGGGGTAGAGCAACCAGTAGCGCCGCCGCACGCAGGTATGATACCGGCCCGATGAATCGTGAAGAGATCGAGCGCAGGCTGCTCGACATCGTCAAGAACGAAAAAAACATTCCGGACGACAAGCTCGCGCCGGAAACGCCGCTGGCCGACGCCGGGATCGACTCGCTCGACGCGCTGAGCATCCTCTTCGCCATCGAGGAACAATTCCACATTTCGATTCCCGATGATCGCGCGCGGGCCATCAAAACCTTTGCAGACATGGCCGATATCGTGGAGCAGCTCGTACCGGCGGAATGAGAAGTTCGAAGTTCGAATTTCGAATGAAGAATGAAAAAGTGGATCCACCGACTTCTTCCTCTTAATTCTTAATTGGCACTTCGAACTTCGAACTTCTATGGTCCGTCGGGTCGCCATCACGGGCATCGGGATCCTTTCTCCTTTCGGCCGCGGACGTGACGCGGCAGTCGATGCTCTGCGCAACGCGCGGAGCGGAGTGCGCCGGATCGAGAGCATCGACGCGACGGAGCTGAATTGCCGCATCGCGGGCGAGGTGCCGAAGGAGGCGCATGACGGCGCATTTCGCGGCTTCGATCGCTTCAGCCGTTTCGCGCTGATCGCCGCGGAGGAGGCGGCGACGCAGGCGAAGCTGCGCGAGTCCGACGTCGATGCGCATCGCTTCGGCGCGTTGATCGGTACGGCCCTCGGTGGATGCGAGACGCTCGATGCCGGCTACCGTCGTGTGTACAAGGACGGGCAGACCCGCGTTCCTCCGACGATGATCGCCTGGTCGATGTACAACGCCGCTGCGAGCGCCGTGTCGACGCACTTCGGCGCGAAAGGACTCGCCTACGCGGTGGTGTCTGCTTGCGCTTCGAGCGCGCATGCCATCGGACAAGCGTTTCAGGCCATCCGCAACGGACAGGCCGACGTGATGCTCGCCGGCGGATCCGATGCGCCCCTGACGTTCGGGACGATTCGCGCCTGGGAGTCGATGCGAGTGCTGGCCATCGACAACGAACATCCGGAAGAAGCGTGTCGTCCTTTCAGCGCCGACCGCCAGGGCCTTGTGCTCGCCGAAGGAGCGGCAGTGCTCGTTCTGGAGGAGTGGACACGTGCACAAGGACGTGGGCAGCAGATTCTCGGCGAGATCGCCGGCTTCGGAATCACGAGCGACGCCGGACATGTCACCGATCCATCTGCCGACGGCGCAACGCGCGCGATCCAGATGGCCCTTCGCGACGGATCCCTGGCGGCGGAGGAAGTCGGCTACATCAACGCGCACGGCACAGGAACGCGCGCGAACGATCCGACGGAGACGGCAGCGATCAAAGAGACGTTCGGCAGCCGCGCCTACGACATTCCGGTCAGCTCCACGAAATCGATGCACGGACATGCCATGGGAGCCAGCGGCGCGATCGAGATCGCCGCTTCGCTTCTCGCCGTCAACGAGGGATTCATCCCGCCCACCATTAATCTCAATCGGCCTGATACGGCGTGCGATCTCGACTACGTCCCCAACGCGGCGCGTGAACTGCGCGTCGGGCTCTTCCTTTCGAATTCATTCGGTTTCGGTGGTATGAATGGCGTCGTTGCCGTGCGCAGTTCGCATGGCCTCTGATTTGCTTGAACCTGCACGGCGGAGGCTCGCTTTTGATCGTCGAAAAGAAGCACACCGAGAACTTCACAATCCTCTATGTAGAAGGGCTGATCAAGCTCGGCGAGAGCGCGGAGTTTTTCTCGTCCGCGCTCGAGAATGTTCTCAAGAACGAGAGCGGCAACGTCATCATCGACTTCACGAAGATCGATTACATCGATTCCACCGGCATCGGTGAGCTCGTCGGCTTCCTCGGCAAGTTCACCACCCAGAACCGAAAACTCATCCTGGTCAACCCCTCCGAGAGAATCCTCAAGCTCCTCAAGCTGGCGAAGCTGGACACCGTGTTCAAGATTTACAAGACGGAAGAAGAAGCCATCGCCGCCGAAAGCGGGAGCAGCGCCGCCACAGCGTAGGTGTGTAGCGCAGGCAAGATTGTCTGCGCCACACATGTAGACTTCCCCGATGCAGCCGCTGGCGCTCGTCTATCGCGGCGAGTATGTCGAGTCAATTCACAGCGGATCCATCGCTGTCGTCGATTCGCTCGGCCGTCTTCTCGCGTTCGCCGGGGATCCGAGCGCGGTCACATCGATCCGTTCCGCGGCCAAGCCGTTTCAGGCCATCCCGCTTCTCGAATACGGAGGCATCGAAGAATATGAGCTGAGCGCCGAGGAGATCGCGCTCACCTCTGCGTCGCACGGCGGCGAACCGGTGCACGTGGCCACCGCGGCGGCACTGCTGCGAAAGGGCGACTTCGACGAAACCGATCTGCTCTGCGGCGCGCATCCGCCCTACGACGAGAAGGCCGCTGCCGACTTGCGCGCCGCGGGCGAGTCTCCCTCGCCGCTGCACAACAATTGTTCCGGCAAACATGCCGGCATGCTGCTCGCGACGAAGCTGATGGACCTGCCGAGCGCGAACTACATCGGCTCCGATCATCCGCTGCAGCGCACCATGCGCACGACACTCGCCGATTTTGCGGGCGTCAATGGCGAGGACGTGCCGATCGCCGTCGACGGCTGCGGCGTCCCTGCATTCTTTCTGTCGCTGCATCGCGCCGCCTACGCCTACGCTCGACTGATGGCGAGCAATGAAGGTGCCTCCGCTCCCGGCGCTCTCGATCGATACGCAACGAGCGCTGCGCACGTCGTAGAAGCGATGACCTCGTTTCCTGAGTACGTTGCCGGCGCGTGGAGCATCACCACGCCGCTGATTCAGGCGTTCGGTGGGGACCTGATCGCGAAGGAAGGGGCCGAGGGTTTCTATGCGATGGCGTTTATCCCGGAGTTAGGTTCGGCATTGACCGATCGCCTGAACCTCGCGGATGATTGCGCGATCGGCATCGCGATCAAAGTCGCAGACGGGTCCATGACGCGCGGCCGCAATCCGGTGATTCTGAAGACTCTCGAGCTCCTCGGCATCGACGTGGCGTCCGCTCCCGCGCTGCAGCGCTACCGCGAGTGGCCGCTGCGAAACGTCACGGGAACGGTGGTCGGCGAGGTGCGCGCGGAGTTCGAATTGGAGTTTTTGTGAGGTTCTCCATGCGCAGAAGTCTCGCTCTCCTGTTGGCGCTCGGTGCCGCGTCGTGCCACACGGTCGGTGTTACGCACACCTCCGGCGGATTCTCCGAGGTGGCGCCGACCGTGGCGTCGGAGATGATGCTCGACAGCCAGCAGGTGGTGGTGCTCGACGTCCGTTCGGCCGCCGCATTTCGCGGTCCCGATGGTCACATCGCCGGCGCGCTCAACGCGCCATTCGATACGATCGAGCGTCAGCTCCCGGAGCTGCTGCCGTATCAGAACCAGACGGTCCTCGTGTACGGAGAGACTTCGACGGACGGTGAAGTCGCAGCCAAACTTCTCACCGTTGCCGGATTCCGCAACATCGTGCACATCGCCGGAGGAATTCACGAGTGGATTGAACGCGGATACCGCACGGTTAACACGCAATAATGATGATGAAAAGAATGCTCGCGGCCGCTGCGGCGGCCCTTCTGCCTCTCTGCGCTTCTGCCGCCCCGACGACCCTCGCCGCGTTGAAAGCGTACGCGGAGAAGTCCTCGCCGAAATGTCCCGAGGGAAAAGTTACGCTCGAGCCCCTCGCTCGTCCGGGGCCGGTCGGTTTCGTGCCGTATGTCCTCACGATGACGTCCGCCGACAAGATGTGCGGCCGGCAGACCTATCTGCTCCACTCGCCGGCGACGCAGCAAGTGATCATCGGCACCGTATTCGCGTTGCCGCCGGACAATCGCCCTCCGGAGATGCGCATCGCCGAGGCAGCGACGCAACTGATGAAACAGCCGATGACGGCAACAGTCTCGGGACTCCTTCTGCCCGATCGCATCCGCGAGGTGTCCATGACCAAGCAGACCGCGTACGGGCCGTTCTCGTATCACGCTTTTCTCGACGCATCGGAGCGCTTCCTGATCATCGGCTCGCGCGGGATGCTTTCGGTGAGCCCGGAGCAGAGTCTCGAGAGTTCGCTCGGAATGAACGCGGCAGTGCGGCGCGGGAACCGGATGGCCAAGGTCGAGATCATCGAGATGTCGGACTTCCAATGCCCGACCTGCGGCAAGGCGCACAAAACGATCGAGCCGCTCGTCTCGAAGTATCTGTCGAAGATCAACTATGCACGGCTCGACCTTCCGCTCTTCGAGCATCATCAATGGTCCCTCCCGGCGGCCCTCGGTGCGCGAGCGATCCAGAAGGTTGCGCCGGCGCAATACTGGAACTACGTGAATTTCATCTTCGGAAATCAGGAGACCATCGACAAGACGGCGTCGGAAAATCCGCAGGCCTTCGACAAAGTGCTGCAGAACTTCTGCGAGGATCGCGACATCAACTGGAAAGCGATCGAGCAGCTCTACCGCTCGCCGGCCGAGCGGACCGCATTGCTCGAACAGGTCAGCCGCGCGTTCGACAACGGCATCGTCTCCACGCCGACGTACATCATCAACGGCCAGATCATGGGCTTCGGGCCGGATGGGAAATTCACCATCGCGGCAATCAAACAGGCGATCGGCGTGCAGTGAGGTTCTTGAGTCCCCTCTCCCGCTTGCGGGAGAGGGTGGCGCGCAGCGCCGGGTGAGGGTAACTCAGAATCCGACGCTGATCTTCGCCGCGTAGCTCCGCACTTGCGCCTGAGTCGCTTCCACCACGAGCTTCGGGATCACGAGCGAAAAGCGGACGCCGAGCGTGTAGCGATTGAAGTCGCCGCGATCGGTCAGCGTGACCTCCGGCGTGCGCGACGTCGCCGGGATCGTGCCGCGTGAATCGGTACGCATTTTCCCGATCGCTCCGTACGGCATGACCGGGCCGAATCCTTTGCTGAGAAAAAGCTCGAGGCCGTAGGTCTTCAACTTGAGGACGTCGACGCCGGTCAGCGTCGCATACGAGCCGCGGAGTGCCAGTTCCGGCGAGACCAGGGTGCCGCGCACAACCGGCAGATCGAGCGAGCCGCCCCACGTCTTGATGCCGCTGCTATTCACTTTGGCGTACGAACCGGAAATCGTCCCCGCTCCGAATCCTTTGGAGACGACGAGCCGCGGAACGGCGGCATATCCGTGCGTCGTGAAGTTCGACGTTGCGGGCACGGCACGCTGCCAGTAGCTGGCATTGGTGTTGACCTTCACTGCAGTCGCCGCGACGCCGACGTCGAATCCGAGGAGTCCCGTTGTTCGCGCCGGCTGCACCGGAGTCGCGAAGATGCCCTGTCCTACGATGCGCGAGAACGTCCGGAAGTCTTCCTGCGTGATGGTCGGATCAAACGAGACGTCGGCGGCGAGAAGCGGAAACGCAACGGCGATGATCAGAAGAGCTGCGAAATGAGCTCGTTGCTGAGCAGAAAGCCGGAGGGAGTGAACGCCACGCGCGATCCGCTCCGCCGCAGCCAACCCTCGCTGACGCCGTGCTCCATCCATTCGATCCCCTCCTGGCCGCAGAGTCGCGCCACTTCGTCATAGTCTATCCCCGCGACCTGACGGAGCCGGAGAAAAATCGTCTCGCGCTTCACATCGATTTCGTTCAAGACCTCGGCGAAATCCGGCTGCGACTTTTCGATGTATTGCCGAACATCGCGCGCGTTCGCGAATCGACGCCCATCGATGAACGAATGCGCGCCCGCGCCGAATCCGTGATACTCGCCGCGCCGCCAGTAGCGAAGGTTGTGACGAGACTCCTCGCCGCCGCGCGCGAAATTGCTGATCTCGTATTGCTCGAAGCCCGCCGCCGCCAGTCGGTCGACCGCGATCAGGTAGACGTCCGCGACCACTTCATCGTCCGGAAGCGACGCGCGGCCGACGGAAACCTGCCGATGCAGCGAAGTTCCCTCCTCCAGGTCGAGCATGTAAAGGGAAACGTGACCGACGCCGCCAGCGATCGCCTCGTCGAGCGAGTCCCGAAACGAATCGCGCGTTTGCAGCGGCAAGCCGAGGATGAGGTCGATGCTCGTGCGGATGCCGCTGCGAACCGCATCGCCGATCGCCTCACGTGCGCGATCGGCGCCATGAACCCGTCCGAGGGGCAGCAGCTCCGAGTCGTGGAACGATTGCACGCCGATGCTGAGACGGTTCACTCCGATGCTGCGCCAGAAGTCGATCGCCTCGAGGGAGATGTCTTCCGGATTCGCTTCCAGCGAGAATTCGGCATTCTCGGCGACTTCAAAGCGCTCCTGAATGCGGGCCGAAACGGCGGCAAGATGGGCGCGATCTGTCCGGGAGGGGGTGCCCCCT
>CAAGKR010239288.1_pt1 | contig 12873 bp, 14 predicted proteins | sample 2556971 | NCBI WGS metagenome assembly CAAGKR01 (sample SAMEA5207829, study PRJEB30636) | soil metagenome | biome: forest; feature: boreal; material: soil | place: USA | collected 2011-09 | depth 1 m | reverse complement strand
GGGAGCGTGGGGCATCGACGTCGACGGAGAAGAGATCGACGCGTCGCCCGGCCACTGGACCGCTTCGAAGGGATCGATCCGCTCGACGGGCGACTCGCTCTGGGCCGGCTCGGCCGCGGGAACGCCTGCTGCTCCGAGTGCGCGCGGTCGCCTGCGTCCCGACACTGCGGGAACGCTCGGCGCCGCGACATCGTGACTGCGCCGGAGCTGCGCAACCGCGTCCTCGATCGTTGAAGGCATGGACTGGGGGCCAACCGCCGGTACCAGCGCGTTGCCGACCGGCTGGGCGGCCGCGAGCTCGGCGGCCGTCGTGGGGACCCGCAGCTCCGCCACGTCGACACCGCACGAACCGGCGAGGACGAACAGGTCGCTGTCGGGGATCGGGATGCGGCCCTTCTCGTAGGCATTCAGCTCACGACGGGTCAGCCCGGCGCCGCGGGCGACTTCGGACAGCGACAAACCCTTGCGTCGCCTGACGTCACGAAGGTGCTTGCCCAGTTCCTTCGGCGAGAGTGTCTCGAGCGTGGTGGCCTCGGCCATGTTCGCGGATATCGGCGTGCGATCGCCGTCCCTGTAGGGTCAGTCCGTGGCTGTATATGCCCTGGGTGACGTCGAGCCCCGAATCCATGCTGATGCGTACATCCACCCGGATGCGACCGTGATCGGGAACGTGACGATCGGCGCAGGTTCTACTGTCTGGCCCCACACCGTACTGCGTGGCGACTACGGATACATCACGGTGGGGGACCGCACGTCGGTCCAGGACGGCACCGTGGTGCACTGCACCCAGCAGTACCCGACGATCATCGGCAGCGACTGCGTGATCGGCCATCTCGCGCACCTCGAGTGCTGCACCATCCACGACGGTGCGCTCGTCGGCACCGGATCGATCGTGTTGCACCGCGCGGTGGTCGAGTCCGGTGCGCTCGTCGGTGCGGGTGCGGTGGTGCCGAACGACATGGTCGTGCCCTCGCGTGCGATGGCGCTCGGCGTGCCGGCGAAGCTCCGTCCCGATTCCGTCGACGACGAGGAGATCAAGCGCATCGTCGGGATCTACGTGGAGAACGCGGCGCGGTACCGCACCGAGCTTCGGCGCCTCGACTGACTGTCGACGCCGAACGCTTTACGCCGAGACGACAATGGGTCGCTCACTGCGAGCCGGGATACCCGGCTCGCAGCCGTTCGCTCTCACCCTTCACGCTCAGCCCTTCACGTAGGCGAATTTCTCGGCGATCTTCCCGTCGCGCACGCGGATCACGTCCACTCCGCGCACGGCGCCCTCCGTCGCGTCGTCGTTCTTCCACGTGAACCGCCACTGCACCACGCACCGATCGCCAGTCGCGATCACATCCTCGGCGTCGAAGCGCGCGGTGGGTGTCGAACCGAAGAAGCCCTCCCATGCCGCGCGCACCGCAGCCTGCCCCTCGTGGCGCTCACCCAACGGCGGCGACGTGCTCTCGAACACGCAGTCGTCGGTCATTGCCGCCATCACCGCGTCGACATCGTGACGGTTGAACGCCTCGTTGAATGTGTCGACGGCCGCGATCGTCGCCGCGCTTTCGTCTGCCATCAGGTCCCCTCGGTGTCCGTTGACTCGGAGCTTCGGTAGATATCGGGTTCGATGAAAATGAGCTTCGCGACCGGTGCCAAGGTTCTCACGCGCGCTTCGACGGTGTCGATCGCGCCTGCAAGCGCGGGCATCGTGGCGCACGTGAACTCGACCTTGGCCGCTACGAGCACGTCGTCGGGACCGAGGTGCATGGTGCGGAGGTGGATGATGCGCGCGACCTCGGGGCCATTGGCGATCGCGGCGCGGATCTGTTCGTCGAACTCCGGGGTCACCGCCTCCCCGATCAGCAGGCTCTTCATCTCGATGGCGAGGACCACCGCGATGACGCCGAGCAGCGCGCCGATCCCGAGGCTGCCGGCGGCGTCCCAGCGCGGATTGCCGGTGACCTCGGCCAGCGTGATCCCGATCAGCGCGACGCCGAGGCCGACGAGCGCGCCGGTGTCCTCGAGCAGCACCACCGGGATCTCCGCGTTCTTCGTGGTGCGAATGAAGTGCCACCACGACCGGTGGTGCTCCCGCATCGACAGGGCTTCGCGCCGCGCCGTGCGAAGCGACAGCCCCTCGAGCACGATGGCAACGCCGAGCACTGCGTAGGCCACCACCGGCGAATCGAGATGCTCCGGATTGCGCAGCTTGTCGAAGCCCTCGGCGAGCGCGAACAACGAGCCGAGCGAGAAGAGCACCAGTGCCACGACGAAGGCCCAGAAGTAGCGCTCCTGGCCGAACCCGAACTGGTGCTCGGCGGTCGGTGCGCGGCGGCTGCGGCGACCGCCGAGGAACAGCAGGCCTTGGTTGCCGGTGTCTGCGACCGAGTGGATGGCCTCCGCGAGCATCGAGGCCGATCCGGTCGCGGCGAACGCGACGAACTTCGCGACCGCGATACCGAGATTGGCGAGGAACGCGGCGACGATCGCCCGCCGGGTCCCGTCATGCATCGGCGACGTCCCACACCGAGGCGGTTGTGATGCGCGTGATCATGCCGTCGGGCGCCGACAGCCGCACGACCGATGACCCCCGCTCGTACCCCTCGAACCGTCCCGTGACGAACTCCGGTTCGCCGTCGGGCGTGGTGCACGCCACGCACAGGACCCGCCCGCGGCCGAGGCGGATTCGCTCGTCCCACCCGTAGCGGAGTTGTCCGTCGGGGCCGACGCGTGGAGCGCGGCCGACATGCACGCCGTGCGCGTGGTACGAGTCGGCGAGAGTGCTCGCGCGATCGATGCCGCAGAACTCGTCGGTCGCGTCGAGCAGCACGCGAGCGAACGTGCGGCCGTGGTGGGGGAGTCCGGAGTCGAGCCCGAGCGCAAAGTGGACGAGCTCGTGGAGCACAACGCCTTTCGTGCGATACCGGCGGGGAAGAGTGATCGTCGGCCCCGTGTCTTCCTCGCGGTAGAAGGCCTGCCGTGCACCGTTGCCGGGCCTCAGTTGCGGCACGATCGCGAGGTTCCGCTCAGGGAACCGCAGGTGCCACCACATCGAGCCCACCACGCGGTCGACGAAGCGCGCGCAGGCGTCGAGCCCGGGCAAAGGACTCGACGGCATCGGTGTCTCGGCGAGATACAGGCGCGTCCGCTGCGCATCGCGAGGGCGGCGCGTCACCCTGAGACCATCCTGAGACGCTGCGGAACCGTCCATCCGCCGTCACGGTAGGCTCCGCGTGTGGCATCTCGGCGTACCCGCGGCCCGTCGCGGCGCGTGCGCCGATGAGCGAGCCAATCGTCGAGGTGCGGGGCCTCTCGAAGCGCTTCGGAAGCAGTGTGCTCGCGGTCGACGATCTGACCTTCCAGGTGGAGCAAGGTCAGATCTGCGGACTACTCGGCCCCAACGGCGCGGGGAAGACCACCGCGCTTCGCGTACTGCTCGGCTTGATCTACCCCACCGCAGGCGAGGCGCGCCTCTTCGGCCAACGTGTTCGCCCGGGTAGCCCGTTGCTCGGCAGGGTCGGCGCGCTCATCGAGACGGCGGCGTTCGTCCCTCACCTCTCAGGGATGACGAACCTCAAGCTCTGGTGGGAGGCGGGTGGCGCCCGTTTTGCCGACGCCGATCTCGACGGTGCGCTGGCGATCGCCGGTCTCGGAGACGCGATCGACCGCAAGGTGAAGACCTACTCCCAGGGCATGCGTCAGCGCCTCGGCCTCGCGCGCGTGCTGCTGGGCCGGCCCGAGGTGCTCGTGCTCGACGAGCCCACCAACGGGCTGGACCCCGGCGAGATGCGCGAGGTGCGCCAGCTCGTGCATCGCTTGGCCGACGCCGGCGCGACCGTGCTCTTCTCGAGCCACATCCTCGTCGAGGTCGAGCAGGTGTGCACCCATGCCGTGGTGATGGACAAGGGTCGCCTGGTCGCGTCCGGCTCGGTCACCGAGCTCATCGGCACGGCGGGCTCCGTCTACTTCGAGGTCGACGACGTCGCGGTCGCGCAGCGGGTGTTGCAATCGCTCCCCACTGTGACGCGGGTCGACGCCGAACCGCCCGGGCTCACGGTGGTGATCAGCGGCGGTTCGCGTGCAGAGCTCGTCGCTGCGCTCGTGCGAGAGGGTGTGGGCGTGGAAACGGTGGTTTCCCGCCGCCGCCTCGAGGACGCTTTTCTCGGCCTCGTCGAGGGCGAGGGCTGATGGGAGTCGTCCGCACGGAAGCGGTCAAGGCAACGCGCCGGATGCGCACTTACGTCTCGTTCGGCATCCTCGTTGTGATCCCGATCATCATGGCGGTCGCGCTCAACGCAAATCCGCCCGACCCGCGCGAGCGTGGCGGGGGCGAAGGGCTCTTTTTCCTGTCCACGCACACGGGACTCGTGATGCCGGCGGCTTCGCTCCGGCTGATGAGCACCTTGCCCCTGCTCATCACTGTGGTCGCGATCTTCGGTGGCGATGCGATGGCCGGTGACGCGTCGTGGGGCAACCTTCGGTTCGTTCTCATGCGCCCTGTCGCGCGCGCGCGGCTTCTCTCGGCGAAATTGCTGGTCGCGGTGTTCCTCTCGTGGCTAGCGGTGGTCGCAGGCGTACTCAGCGGGTTGGCAATAGGAGTGTTGCTCTTCGGATGGCACCCGCTCGACATCAACCTCTTCTTTCGGACGTACCACGAGTCCACCGGCGAACTTCTTGCTTACCTCGCGCTCGCCACGATCTACGTGGCCTGGATGCTCACGGGGCTCGTGGCGTTCACCTTCATGCTCTCGTGCATGACCGACTCACCCGCCGGCGCCACCGTTGCCGGCGTCGGGCTCTACATCGCCTCGCAGATCCTCGATGCGATCCCAGCGCTCGGGTCGTTGCGGTACGGGCTGCCGACGCACTACCTGGACTCGTGGGTCGATCTCTTCACCCAGAACACGGTGAGCAGTGACATGGCTCGCGGGGCGCTGCTGATGGTCGGTTACGTGCTGCTGTTCACCGGTGTCGCGGTGTGGTGGTTCCGCCGCAAAGACATCCTCAGCTGACTCCCATACCCGACCGGCGTCAGCTGCGGGGGTTCTACGCCGTCTGCTGACGCCGGTCGTGGGTGGGTCAGCTGAGCTCGGGCAGATCTTGGTCTTGGGCGAGGCTGGCGGCATAGAGGTCGCCGTGTTCTTCGACGCGTGCGAGCACCGCGGCGGGACCGAACTTCAGCGCGTCGCCGTCGCCTTCTTCCGATACGGCCTCGACCTCGTCCCACGAGATCGGCGTGGACACGTTCGGTTCGGGCGTCGCGCGCAAGGAGTACGCGCACACGGTTGTCTTGTGCCGGTCGTTCTGACTCCAGTCCACGAAGACGCGCCCGGGCCGTTGATCGCGTGCCATGTTCACGGTGACGCGCTTCTTGTCGCGCGATTCGAGGATTCGCCCGACGGCGAGCGCGAACGCCTTCGTCGCTTCGGCGTCGACTGATGGTCGCAACCCGACCGACAGGTGGATGCCCTTCGAGCCCGAGGTCTTCGCCACGACGTGCAAGCCGAGCTGCCTGAGCAGGTCGCGCACGTCGAGGGCCACGCGCGCGCAGTCGACGATGTCGGCCGGCCCGCCCGGGTCGAGGTCGAAGACCATCGCGGTCGGGTGCCACGGATCCGAAGCGCGGGCCTGTGGGGTGTGGAGCTCGAGTGCCGCGAGGTTGGCCGTCCACACGAGGCCGGCCAGGTCGTCGATCGAGCACGCCTGGACGTCGGAATCGGCGTCGAGCGGGACGGTCCGCAGCCAGGTGGGGCGGTGGCCCGGGCAGCGCTTCTCGAAGAATCGCTCGCCCTCCACGCCGTCGGGCAGGCGCACCATCGTGAGCGGGCGATCCTCGAGATGGGGGAGCAGCCCCGGTGCCACCCGGGTGTAGTAATCGACCACTTGACCTTTGGTGAAGCCGGTCGCGGGGTACAAGACCTTGTCGAGGTTGGTCAGCCGGAGCTGCCGTCCGCCAACCTCGACGTGGGTCTCGCTCGCCGAGCGTCCCGTACCCTTGGACCGAGTGGCCACGACCTGCGAAGGTAGTAGCCCCTGAAGCGGGCTGAATTCACCTCAGGAGCGCCCTCGTGCCCAACGCAATCTGGACCGGATCGATCAGTTTCGGCCTCGTCACGGTGCCCGTCCGGATGATCTCCGCGACACGGTCACAAGACGTCCGCTTTCACCAGCTGGAAGAAGGCACCGGCTCCCGCATCCGCATTCGGCGTGTGGCAGAGCAGTCGGGCGAAGAGGTCCCGAACGACAAGATCGTGAAGGGATACGAGCTCGAGCCCGGCCGCTACGTGGTGGTCGACGCCGAGGAGATCGCCTCGCTCAAGCCGAAGGCGAACCGGCAGATCGAGATCGAGGACTTCGTCGACCTGGCCGACATCGACCCGGTCTTCTTCGAGCAGCCGTACTACCTCATTCCCGACAAGGACAACGCCAAGGCCTACCGCCTCCTCGGCGATGTGATGGAGGAACTCGGGAAGGTTGCGATCGGGCGCTTCGTGCTCCGGTCGAAGGAGGCGCTGGTAGCGATCCGTCCGGTCGACGGCGTGCTCGTGCTCGAGACGATGCGCTTCGCCGACGAGGTGCTCGCGCCCGACCGCGAACAGCCATTGGCGGAACCGGCGAACGAACCCACCGAGCGTGAGAAGGAGATGGCGCGCCAGCTCGTAAGCTCGCTGACGGCACAGTTCGATCCCGAGAAGTACCACGACGAGTACCGCGAGGAGCTGCTCGCGCTCATCGACAAGAAGGCTGCGGGCGAGGAGATCGTCGCTGCTCCTTCCACGGAGGAGCCGGCCAAGGTGCTCGACCTCATGGCCGCGCTCGAAGCGAGCCTTGCTCGTGCTGGTGCGAAACAAGGCGGCGGTTCCGGCAAGGCCACGACGAAATCTGCGTCACGCAGCGCGAAACCTGCGAAGCGCGCCGCGGCGAAGAAAGCCTCCGCAAAGAAGATGACGGCGAAGAAGGCGCCCGCAAAGCGCACCCGCAAGTCGGCCTGATCCGCCGGCTCGTAAACCGCCGAATCGACGTGTAATGGCTACCCCCGCCGAAGAGCGCTTGAGTCTCGTCGTTCCGATCTGGAACGAGGAAGAGACGGTTCCGGTGATGGTCGATGTCGCGCGCGACGCGCTCGACGCGCTCGTCGCCGATGGCGAGCTCGGCGGCTACGAGATGGTGTTGGTGAACGACGCATCCACCGACGGCACGAAGAAGCTGCTCGACGAGTTGGCGGCTTCGGATCCCCGCATTCGGATCGTCCACCACGAGCGCAACCGCGGGTTGGGCGGCGCGGTTCGTTCCGGACTCGGTGCTGCCACTGGTGACCTCGTCCTCTACACCGACGCCGATCTTCCGTTCGACCTGCGCGAGACCGGTCGGCTTCTGCGAATCGTGCGCACGTATCAGGCCGACGTCCTGAGCGGCTACCGGCTCGACCGCCGGAGTGAGGGCTTCCGGCGCACGCTCTACTCGGCCGTCTACAACCTCTTGATCCGGTTCTCGCTGGGCTTGCGTGTCCGCGACGTCAACTTCGCGTGCAAGCTGATGCGCCGCCGGGTCCTCGATGCCATCGAGCTCGAGAGCGAGGGGTCGTTCATCGACGCCGAGCTCATGTCACGCGCCGATCGGATGGGCTTCAGCATCGTGCAGGTCGGCCTCGACTACTTCGCCCGCTCGCGCGGCGTCTCGACGCTGTCGTCGTGGGGCACGATTCAGGGCATTCTCGCCGAATGGGGTGCGCTGGCACCGCAGATCCGCAGCCTGGGCGCGCCGGGCATCGGCACGCGGTAAATCGACCCAGAGTCAGGAGCGAGCGTCGTGAATCGGGGTAACCCAGAGTCAGGAGCGAGCGACCCAGAGTCAGGAGCGAGCGACCCATAGTCAGGTACGAGCGGCCAGTCGTATAGGTTCGACCCCGGCATGACCGGGCCGCTTCTCATTGTGAACGCCGACGACTTCGGCCTGACCCCTGGCGTGTGTCAGGCGATTCTGCGTGCCGGCGCCTGTGGGATCGTCACCAGCACGTCGGCGATCGCGAGCGGGCCTGCCCTCACGGATGCCGCGCGCGCGCTCCGAGACTCCGGCCTCGGTGTCGGCGCCCACCTGGCGTTGGTGGGCCACCAGGGTCCGGTGCTCGCTGCCCGTGAGGTGCCGTCGTTGGTCGACCAGCGAGGGCGCCTGGCGTCGGGATGGAAGCCCTTTCTCGGCCGGTGCGTACTCGGTCGGGTCGATCCGGGCGACGTGCGTCGGGAGTTCACCGCGCAGGTGGAGTTGCTCCAGTCGTTTGGCCTCACCCTCACGCATCTCGACACGCACCAGAACCTTCACCTCTGGCCGAGCGTCGCGCGCGCCACGATCGATCTCGCGTGCACGAACGACGTTCCAGCGATCCGCATCACGCGCTCAGCGGGACGGTCGCCGATCGCACTCGGCGTTCGCCACTTCGCGGCGCGGCTCGAGTCGCGTGCTCGCATGGCCAACCTGCAGTTTCCGGACGCCACCGCCGGGTTCGACGAGGCGGGCCGACTCGACCTCGATCGTCTACGCGGCGCGGTCGAGCGCTTTGCGACGCTCGGCGTGTCGAGTGCCGAGCTCGTGTGTCATCCCGGTCACAGCTCCGACCACGAGCTCGGCGCGCTCGGATGGGATTACCGCGGACAAGAGGAGCTCGACGCGCTCGTGTCGAAGGAAGCGCGTGTAACGGTTGAGCGCGCCGGCTTCCGGCTCGGCACGTTCGCCGACCTCGCCACGACGCGGCCCGCCAACCGAGAGACACGCCGGTAGGCTGCGGTCCGTGCTCACCGAGCCCGCTCGCGGCGCGACCGTCGCGGAGGGCCGTGACAACACCGGTACCCGTTGGCTGGTTCGCCGCGCCGCGCTCGCCTACGTCGCGATCGCCATCGTCCTCACGGCCGTCGCCGCGCTCGCCGTCAACCTGCCCGACGCGCACGACACGATCGTCTTCGACGGGCACGACGTGGTGGGCGGCTGGTGCAGGTACGACTGCACCTGGTACCGCGACATCGCCGACCAGGGCTACTCGTACATCGAGGGCGTGCAGTCGACGGTCGCGTTCTTCCCCGGTTATCCACTGGTCGCCCGTCCGCTGGCGCGGGCGATCGACAACACGCCGCTCGCACTGATCATCGTCACCTGGGCCGCGGGTCTCGCGACGCTGATGCTCTTTGCCCACTGGTGCGCGCGGCGCCTCGAACGACGGACCGCGCTCCTCGCGGTCGCCTGCTTCGCGCTCTATCCGTATGGTTGGTTCCTCTATGGCGCGGGCTACGCCGACGCGTTGTTCCTCGCGTTCGCGATCGGAGCCTTCGTGTTGCTCGAGGCCGACCAGCCGCTGCTAGCGGGGCTCGCGGGCGCGGGAGCTGCCGCGACGCGCCCGATCGGCGTCGCCGTCGCCGTCGGTCTGCTGTTGCGCGCGATCGAGCGAAGGGGTGGACTGCCGGTCCGAACTCCCGACCAGTCGAACACCATCCCGGCCAAGCTCGGGATCCCGGCCCGGCTGAACCTCCGCGTGCTCCGACGACGCGACTTTGGTGTGCTGCTGGCGCCGGCCGGGCTGATCGCGTGGTCCGTGTGGCTCTGGACGCGCTTCGACGACCCGTTCGCCTACTCAACCGTCCAGTCGGCTTGGGATCAGGCCGAAGGGCCACACACGTGGTTCAAGATCGGTTTCGGCGGACAGCTGCTCCACGGCGTCGACACCGGGTATCGCTTCGGGATCCTCGTGCAGGCGATCGTCACCGCCGTCGCGCTCGTGTCGGTCCCGTTCGTCGCGCGGCGGTTCGGGGTCGCATACGGCGCGTATACCTTCTTCGCGGTCGGGCTGGCTGCGCTCGCCACCAAGGACTTTCAGGGGATGGGCCGGTACATGCTCGGCGCATTTCCGCTCTTCGCGCTGGCCGGCACGCTGCTCGCCGAGCGACCGCGCTTCCGCGCACCCGTTCTCGCGATCGCGGGCGCGCTCCTCGTGGTGGGGGCGTTCGGGTTCGCGCGCAACTGGTATCTCACGTGACCGACACCGCGGCGACAATGGCTCGCCGCGCGTACGCATCCGAGTCGTTCGGTACCAGAGTCCATACCGCGCTCCGGTGGCGCACGTGCCCGTTCCGCGAGGTCGCCGACGAGGTGCCGCGGCAAGGCCAGATCCTCGACGCAGGCTGCGGCCACGGTCTCCTGAGTCTGTATCTCGCGGCACAGGCACCTGAGCGACACATCACCGGTATCGACATCGACGGCGAGAAGCTCGCGGTCGCGCGTCGCGCGGCAAATACCGCGCACGTCGACGAGCGCGTGCGGTTCCAACGCATCACCGCCGACTGGAAGCCCGACGCGCGCTGGGACGGGATCGTGGAGGTCGACATGCTTTACCTGCTCGGTCGCGAGCGTGCGGCCGACTGGGTGAGCTCCGCGGCGCAGGCGCTCGAACCCGGCGGCCGTCTCGTGGTGAAGGAGCTCGACGTGACACCGTTGTGGAAGGCTCGGTGGAGTCGGTTCCAGGAAGTGCTCGCGACGCGCGTTATGCGGATCACCGAAGGCGAGGAACTCGAGTTGATCCCGCGAGACGACGTGGTCGCCGCGATGCACGATGCCCGACTCACCGTGAACACGCGACGGCTCGACCACGGGCGGCTGCACCCGCACTACGTGGCTGTCGGAACGCGCACGGACTTCTAGGCTCCGGCTGTGGCAATGCCGGCGCGCTTTCCGATCCGGTTCACGGGCGCCAACAAGGCGATGGTGCTCCTCGGGGTCGTCCCCGAGCACTGCCGCGTGGAAGTCGACGACGGCGAGCTCCGGGTACGTATGGCGTGGCTGTTCCGGCTCGACGTGCCGCGTGCTCAGGTGCGCTCGGTCGCGCGCGACGACGGCAGGGTGTGGGGTTGGGCCGCGCACGGCTGGCGGGGGAAGTGGGTCGTGAACGGCTCATCGTCGGGACTGGTGCGGATCGAGCTCGATCCTGCGGGCCACGGTCGGGTCGCGGGATTCGACGTCGAGGTGCGCGTGCTCATGGTGTCGGTGGAGGACCCCGACGCGCTGGTCGAGGCCCTCTGATGAGTCACTCGCTGCGAATCGGGGATACCCCGATTCGCGGACGCTCGCTCCTGCTGGGAGCTACGACGCCCTCCGCGCCGGCAGGGTGACCCGAGGCCGGCGTTGCCGGCGCTTCATCCGGACCGCGGCCAGCTCGCCGTGATCGTCGTCCAGCCAGCCACATGCGCAGATCAGGACATCCTCGTTCGACGCGTGGAACTGTGTGCAGGGAACGAATCGAACGCCGACCGACTCGAACGTGGCCTCGGTGGTGTCCTCCATGACCGTGCCTCCCCGGGTGCTTCCCATATGAGTGCTGTGGATGCCCACTCAGGGAGGATCGCGCCGGGGTGAGACACTTATCCCCGGTCCCCGGGACCGCTCACTCTTTCATCGGGGGCTCGTCGAGGCCGCTGGGCGGCTCTGGGACACGCTCGGGGACGGTCTCGGGGACGGTCTCGGGGGTCTCGGGAGCGTCGATGGCAGTGGCCCCCGGGCTTCCGGCGGCGCCGTTGCCTCCGCTGCTTCCCCCGCCCCCGCTCGACAGGTAGCGCATGAGCGTGGCGGCGAGCCCGTCGATCGGTCCGCCGCCCCCGCCGCCACCACCGGTGACGAGCACTTCGGGCACCACCGTGAGGTGGCCCTCGGAGACCGAGTTCGCCACCGCGACGACGGCCGTCGCGCCGCTGCCGAGCGCCTTCGTCTGCGCCTCGAACCCGATCGCCCGTGCGAGTCCGAGTGCCTCGGTGGCCTTCGCCTCGGCGAGCCCGATCGCCTGGACCTTCGTTGCTTCGGCCCGACCGGTGAGCTCCACGTACGCGGCCTCGCCCTTGCCTTCGTTCTCTCGCGCTTCGGCTTCGTTGGCCTTGATCTGCACGCCCACTTGCGCGCCCGCGAGCTGAAACTGCATGTCGGCGGTGCCCTTGGCCTTCTCCATCTCGATCCGCGACGTCTGCGCGCGCTGCTGCTCCTCGAACGTCGCCTTCTCCTGGTTGGCGATCTCGCGTTGGGTGAGCACGAGGACGAGCTCCGGCGGGAACACGACATCCTGGATGTACACGCCCCTCGTCTCCACCTCGTACTGCACGAGGTAACGCGTGATCGCCTCCAACGCCGCGGCTTGAACTTCGCGCCGCGTCTCGATGAACTTCACCGCCTCGAGCGCTTGCAGCGTGTTGCGGAAATGGTTGCCCACCGCGGACTGGAGCACCTCGCTCACGAGGTTCCGCATCGTGCCCACCATCGAGATCACCTTGGGCGCGCGCGTGTCCGGCACGTGGATCTGCACTTGAAGGTCGATCTGGAACACGAAGCCCTCGCGGCTCTTGCCCACGATCGAGGACAGCTGGGCGTCGAGGTCGTGCGCCTCCGAGGTCGCGTCCGCCCAGTTCAACGTGAGGATGAACGTGGGCACGATCTCGGCCGCGTACACGCGCGGGTTGATCGGGTACTTGCCGGTGCGCAGTGGCTCCTGCCAGATGCCGCGGTGGCCCGGTCGCACGATCGACCCGAACTTGAACTCCACACCCGACGTGTCGAGCGTCGGAAGCCCGACGAAGGCCTTGATCACCGCGACCTCGCCTTGGTTCACGACGAGCATGGGCACCAGATCGACGCGCACGAGGAACGGGTTCAGCAGAAACGCGCCGTAGAGGAGCGGGTCGTGCTGCAACCCGATCTTGCCCCCGGCGTCGATGAATGCCTGGTAGTCCTGGTAGTTGTTGTGCACGTCGTTCTTGCTGCCGAGCAGCACCTCGATGAGGTCGGCGTCCTGCACGCCTCCTTCGCGCGCTTCCATCTGGGAGATGTCGTCGAACCCTCCGAGCCGGCTCGCGATGT
>CAAGKR010262344.1_pt1 | contig 12874 bp, 8 predicted proteins | sample 2556971 | NCBI WGS metagenome assembly CAAGKR01 (sample SAMEA5207829, study PRJEB30636) | soil metagenome | biome: forest; feature: boreal; material: soil | place: USA | collected 2011-09 | depth 1 m | reverse complement strand
GTCGCGGCCAGCCCGGGCGTCGCGGCCAGCCCGGGCGTCGCGGCCAGCCCGAGCGTCGCGGCCAACCCCCTGTTGGTCATCGCCGGCGGGCGGGCGGAGATCATCGCGTCGTCCAGAGCTATCCTCGACTCACCGATCCTCGGCCACGGCTCATGGGCGAAGGACGCGAAGTACGTCGAGGCGCAGCGCCAGGGCCTGACCGACCTCGGCATCCTTGGCGGTAATCAGCCCACCGACCCGAGCCTGATCCCGGCGCACTCGTACCTGATGCAGTCGTGGGTGTGGGCTGGCCTCGCTGGAGGTCTCTTCTGGCTCGCAGTCGCAGCCCTCGCGTTGTGGCTGATGGGGAACCTGTATGCACTTCGAGTGGCGCTGAGTCCGCTCATCGTGTTCGCCACGACCCTCCAATTGTGGAACATCGCGTTCTCGCCGTATAGCAACACGGCACGGCTTCTCGCCGCGTTCGGCATCGCCGTCTGCCTGCTCGCGTTGCGCCAGAGACGCGTCCCGGATCTGCTGCAAGAGCGCTGACGACGCTGGCTCCCAGGCGCGGGTAGGTTGTGCGATCGCTTGGGCCGTTTCGGGACCGCCCGGGCGGCGACGAGGCCAGCGATCGTGCAGCGTGAGCCCGAGGCCCGGGAGCAGGCGATTGACGAGGTCCATGACCGCCGAGGCTATCGTGAGACACGAGGTCTCACCCGGGAAGCGGCCGATGGCCTTCGTCCTCCTCGGTACTACCTCCAGAGAGCGTTCCAGTAGGTTTGTCGAGACAGCCGCTTCTACAGCCGGAGGAGATAGGCGAGGTTGACGGTGAGGCGGCGGGTGGTCGTCTCCAAGGCGCCGACATGTTCCAACGCCTCCGCGCCCTCGCGAAGGGCCGGTCGCGCCGCGGCCGGCCAGCACGCGCCTGGACCACGGGCTCCGGCTCCTGGACAGCGGCGCGAACCTGCGGGTCCACGATCCGGCTGCCGGCGAGAACGCCCGATGGGTGCTCCCGGACCTGCTGGTCGTGGCCACCGCGGGGCAGGCGCTCCGACAACGGCGGGGACGCCGGCGTGATCGCCACAGCGGGGCCAAATCGGGTTGTCATTTGTCATCTATGAAGGAGCGGGCCGGTGTCTAGGGGGTGGGCGGGGGCAGCGACGGTTCCTCTCCGTTCCTGGGTCGGTCACGTGGGTCGGCCGCGGGCACCAGGGTGATGAGCGGGATCTCTCCGGTCAGTCATCAATTCGAGGGTGGTCCTCATGGTGGGCATGCGGCCGGAGGGGCGGCTCAATCAGAACGGCGGCCGTCGGGAGAGGCCATGACTACACGCGAGCGCGCCGTGACCGGCCGGCGCGACGGGCGCGGGAGCGCCGGGTACTCCCGGCAGCCCCGCTCGTCGCGGAGGGCATAGAAGGCGAGGGTGAGGATCCGGCGGGCGAGGGCCCCCCGCGCGATCTTGGTGCCGCGACGATCCGCGATCGGGTCGGCGAACGGGTGGAGTCTGGCCGACCGGGAGGACCCGATCTTCGTGGCGGCCTCGACCATCGCCCAGCGGAGCCAGCGGCTGCCCTGCTTGCTGATGTGGCCGCGCCGGACGTGGTCGGCGGAGGAGCGCTTGGTCGGGGTGAGGCCGGCCCAGGACGCGAGGTGGTCGGCGGAGGGGAAGCGGCCCACGTCTCACACCTCGGCAACGATCGTTGCGGCGGTCAGGATCCCGATGCCCGGGATCGGGAGAAGCCGGCGCACCCGGTCGTCGTCCCCGGAACGTCGCGACGATCTCCCGGTCGGCCGCGATGATCTCCCGGGCGAGGTCGTCGACGAGTCGCAGGTGGACGGCGAGCCGGGATGCGGTGATCGGCGGCAGGGCCAGAGTCTCGAGCAGCTCGCGGCCCTTCTTCCCGAAGAGGTCGGTGACCGGCACCAGGACTCCCGCGTCCGCGCAGATCGCGTGGACCTGGCACCGGAGCCGGGACCGGATCCGGACCAGCGAGCTGCGCATCCGGACGAGCCGGCGCAGCTCCCGGACCGCCGGCGGCGCGATCGGGGCCTCGGGCAGCAGGTTCGTGCGCAGGAGATGGGCGAGGGTCGCCGCGTCGATCGCGTCGTTCTTGACCCTCCCGGCACCGATCGCCTTGGTCGCAAGGGGGTGGGGCATCTGGGCCTCGATCCCGGCATCGGTGAGCAGGTCGGCGAACCAGCCCCAGCCGTACGTCGCCTCGAAGGCGACCGAGATCGGTTCGGGCTCGAGCTCGCCGAAGACCCCCGAAACGCGTCGGGACTGTGCTCGAAGCGCCGCGAGAGCACCGTGGTTCCGGTCGCATCGAAATGCGCAACGTCGCTTCGAATACGTGGCCGACAAGGCCGGCCCCCTCGATCGATCAGAGAGGGTTGTCGTCGTGCATACTCCACACGCTATATTGACGCGCCCCGTCAATTCGTAGTCGAGCCGGGCATCACGCAAGGCCCGCCAAGAAACCAACCCCGAGCACATGCGATGCGCGGTCCGATTGAGCGGAGTCCGCGGGATCCTGGGAGACTGTCCCTCGGATGAGTGCCCAATCCTACTGGGATCGCTTCTACGAGCAGCCCCACCCCGACCTCATAGAGCCCAGTTCGTTTGCCCGACTCTGTGTGTCGCATATGCGCCGCAATGACTCGATCTTCGAAATCGGATGCGGCAACGGCCGCGACGCCCTCTACATGGCGCGACGCGGGCTTCAGGTCTTCGCCAGCGACCCCTCGCACGTGGCGATCGACCGGGTTCGCTCGGCATCGCAAAGCGAGTCCCTTCCCCATCCGCCTCGGCTCCTTACGTGCCCAATGGAAAACCTCGACGATCGTCACGCGGGCGAGCTCGATGCCGTCTACATGCGATTCGTGCTCCATGCTGTCACGGCGGAAGTGGCATCCGCGGGTTTGCGGTGGGCCTTAAGGAACCTCCGGCCCAATGGCCAGCTCTTCGTGGAGGCGCGGTCCGTGCGCGGATCTCTGTACGGAAAGGGCCGGCCGGCTGGCCGTGACGCGTTCGTCCGCGACGGCCATTACCGCCGCTTCATCCGGACGGACGAGATCCGCGACGAGATTGTCGGGATCGGGTTTCGCGTTGACGAGCTGGTCGAAGCCAGTGGCCTAGCGGTTCGAGACGGCGATGATCCAGTCGTGATCAGGGCGTTCGCCACCCGGGCTCGCGCGAACCAGTCATGAGGGAGGCGCCAGGAAGCGGAGAACCCGAATTGCACGGCTCGTCGGTATCCGGTGGCCTTCCAGGTCAAGTCCCCGACCCGGAGCTTCGGGATCTGCAGCTGGTCGAGCTGAGCATCCTTCGGGAATTCGTCCGGGTGTGCGAGGCACACGGGCTCCGCTACTACCTCGCCTACGGAACCTTGCTCGGGGCGGTCCGTCACCGCGGGTTCATCCCATGGGACGACGACATCGACGTGACGATGCCCCGCGATGACTACAACCGATTCGCGGAGATCTGTACCTCCGATCTTCGACCCGGGTTCAGGTGGCAAACCTATGCCACCGACAGGCACTATCCACACTGGTTCGGGAAGCTCATCAAGACGGACACCGTGCTTCGGCAGGCACCGTCAGAGCACCTGCCGTTCCAGCAGTCGGTGTACATCGACGTCTTCCCGCTGGACGGACTTGCCGACACATCATGGGAAGCGCTCGTGCAGCGCCTACTCGTCCGCATCTGTCGCCTGCGACTTGGCGTAGACGTCAATCGCACCCCGGTGAAACGGCTTCTGGTGCAGGTAGCCAGGGTCTTCCCTCGCGGCTCCGTGATCTCCCTTATCGGTGCGGTGACTCACCGTTATCCGGCCGGCACGTCGAGGCGATGGATCTGCGTCGGAGGGCCATACGGCTATCGGCGGCAGTCGTTCCCGAGCCGGTGGTTTGGCCCCGGTGCCACCCAGGCTTTCGAGGATCTGACCGTCGTCGGGCCCGCCGCATGCGAAGAGTACCTGACACAAATGTACGGCGACTACATGACCCCACCACCACCCCACCACCGCGTGAGTCACCATCAGGTCACGGAGCTCCAACTCGAGCCCGAAGGCGTGGCCGGCATGTCGCCGGAAAAGGGCATGGGCCGGCACGACGAACCCTCTCTCCGCAGTGACCTTGCGACCCTCAGCACACCATGGCATCCACGATGAGTTGCGGCCAAATGCCGGACAGGACATCCGCGCGTCTGCCGCCGTGCGCACTGTCCCGTGCCACCACACACGGTGACGGGACGCGGCCACGCGACCAACTGCGGCCACCTTCGCGATCACATCCCTCTATGGGCCCCTGCGGATGCCCGGGCGACGCGAAAGGACGACCGAAGACGGTCAGGCGCGAAACACGATCTTCGCGAGAGGCTCCGTCGGGCTGGGGCTAGAAGACCCCATCCAAGTACAAAGGGTCTCGTCTGCCCTGAACATGCGCCTGAAGCAGAGCTACTCGGCTTGATTCCGACGTTCAGCGACCACGACCATCTTGTTGCCGAACCGGCCGAGCAGCCCGTTCGCGAGGTCCCAGCCCACGCGGACAATCGGGAAGACGAATGGACGGCTCAGGAGCCTGAACACGGCACCCGGGTGATGCGGGTAGTACATGGCGTAGCGCTGCGCCCGCAGCACCACATACCTACGGGCCTCCAGGAATGCAGCGACCTCTGAGGGTTCCATCCGGGCGACGCGATTGCCGGTCTCTTTCGTCTCGAGAGCCAGGCGGAGACGAACTGCGAGCCGGGTGATGGGCGCTCGCGCCGGCTCCGTGACCACGACCCAGCGTCGAGCGACACGCGCCATCTCGGACAGGCCTGCGTACGGGTCGTCTAGGTCGTGCAACCCATCGTGAACCGCCACGAGATCAACCGACTGGTCGGCGTATGGCAGGTGTTCCACATCCGCGACGATCGACCGAATTCCCAGGCCGTACCGCTCCGAACGGGCCTTCGCCCGCGTGGCCGCGCCGAGCGACAGGCCAGAGCTGATGACCGTCGCACCGGCGCGAGCCAGGAACTCTGCGTCCATGCCCGACCCACCGCAGACAGACAACGCAGACGCACCGACGAGATGCGGACGGATGGGACCCACCGCGCGGCGGAATTTCTCGCCAAGCAGGAAGCGGTAAAGCCGCGGCGTCCCGTGGGGCCGGACGATCTCGAACTCCTGTTTCGCGACCCGGTCGACGTGCGCAGCTTGGGCCGCATTGTGTCCGTGCGCGTGACGGTGATCGAGTTCGTCGTGCTCGGCCATCGCCGGCTGTGGAAGGAGGATCGGAATACCGCCCGCTGTCGAGCCGGTCCAGCCGCAGGCCTCGCAGTTCCATGTGGCGTTGGATGCGTCGGGCGCGAGCACACTGCGGCAGCACGGGCATCGAAACGCGGGCCCGCTCCATGTACCAGTCGTGGGCGCCTTTGCGGCGATTGACCGTCCCGCCCTTCTCCTACTGGCGCTGACGACCGCGTCGTACATTGCCTCCATCTGTGCGGCGACGGTCGGCCACGAGAAGCGTTCATCGACTGCCCGCCTGCCGGCCTCGCCCATGGCGGCGGCACGGGTAGGTTCGCTCAGGATCGTCGCAATTGCGTTTGCGATTGCCGACGGATCCCTCTCGACAACGAGGCCCGCCCCTGAGGCTCGCACGACATCTTCGATGGCCACGTCTGGACTCACCACGACGGGACACCCCACGGCCATCGCCTCCGCAACTGCGATACCGAAGCTCTCGTCAGCCGATGCGAGCACGAAGACATCAGATCGCTGAAGGAGCGTCCGCTTCTCGGGTCCGACCACGACGCCAAGGAACGTGACGCGATCTGCCAAGCCCGCATTGGCGATGATCGGCATCAGGCCGCGACGGATGCCTTCGTCATCGGGTCCCGCGATCAACAGGTGGGCGCGCGGAAAGGCAGCGGCGGTGCTGCGGAACGACTCAACGAGGAGCGGGACACCCTTCTTCGCCGAGATTCGACCGAGGAAGGTGACGACGCGGGCATCGGCACCAATGCCGGTCGCCACGGCGAAGTCGGGGACTCCGGGCACACGTAATTCGTCGGCGTCGATCCCGATCGGAATGACCCACGTGGGAACCGTGTACCCAAGGTCGCGGATCGACAGCTCTTCGCGACGCGACGTGCAGAGCATGGCCGAGGCTCCGCGGATGATCGGATCCTCGATCACAGCGTGGTACAGGTCTTTCGCCCGCCGCTTCTGATGACGGTGCCACGGATCCAGGCAGCCGTGCGCCTGAATGATGTAAGGAACCCCCTGAGATCGGGCCACGGCCGCTGCTGCCACGCCATGGAAGCGGTAGAGGTAGTGAATGTGAACGACGTCGAACGTCGACACGCGACGCCGAAGGTCTGCGAGCATCGACCAGGATGTGACGTACCTGCTGGGCATAGAGAGCGGATGAAACGTCGCGGCCGCTCCGGCCCAATCGATGACACGCCCGGTCGGAACGTCGAGAACGCTGGAGCGATTGGCGATGGTCGTGACGATCTCAACGTGGTGCCCACGCTCCGCCAGCCCGACGCAGGCTTGGGGCACCAGGATGGCTGGGCCGCCGTATCGCGGCGCGAGCCAGGGGATGACGTGGAGGATCCTCACAGGGTGCCTTGCATCGACGCCGTCCCAGGACTCGCCGCAGACCAACATCCGAACAGGCGGCGGGGTCCTTCAACCAATGTATAGCCTCGGGTCTCGGTCCTTCACGGGCATCCGCCGCCACGCGGGCGGCACTCGACAATCGTTGCAGGATCTCGTCACGGTCAGCCGAAGCATAGACTAGCAACGGGTCGCGTCGGCGGCGGCGGAGATCATCGACGCCTCATGATCGGGGATCATCCCGACCATTCATCGTCACCAATGGAGGAGTCCGTCATCGTGGCGAGTATCCCCGAAGGCGCCCGAGGCCGGCGCGTCCTGGTAACGGGCGGGTCAGGCTTCATCGGCACCAATGCTGTCGAGGCCTTCCTGAAGGATGGGTGCGTCGTCCTTAATGTGGACATCGCCCCCCCGAAGGCTCCGGAGCACGCACCCAACTGGCAGCAGCTGGACATCTTGGACAACGTTGCCCTCCGCCGCAGCTTCGCCGCCTACCGCCCGGAGCTGGTGATCCACCTGGCCGCGACGACGGTCCTGGACGAGCGGACGACCCTGGCCCGCTACGCGGCCAACATTCAAGGCGTTCAGAACGTGATCGACGCGGTCCAAGCCGCCGGGTGCGTAGAGCGGACCTTCTTCGCATCAAGCCGCCTGGTGTGCCGGCTCGGCTACGTGCCGAAGGATGACACCGACTACCAGCCGTCGACGATGTATGGGCTCAGCAAGGTGCACGGCGAGCAGCTGGTTCGCGCGGCGCCGGCCGGTCTCGGCACGTGGGCCATCCTGCGCCCCACCGGGATCTGGGGCCCTTGGTTCGGGGTGCCCTACCGCGACTTCTTCCTGACGATCAGGCGCGGCAGATACGTCCATCCGGCCCGCCGGGACGCCCGCAAGTCCTTCGGCTACGTGGAGAACACCGTCTATCAGCTGCAACGGCTTGCCGCTCGTCCGCCGTCCGATGTCCACGGAAACACGTTTGTCGTGGCCGACTACCTCCCACTGGGAATCAGAGCGTGGGCCGAGTCGATACGGGAGGCCCTCGGAGCACGCCCGATCCGCTCCGTGCCCGTCCCGCTGCTCAAAGGAGCGGCGATTGCCGGCGACGCAGTCGAGCGGTTGCGCTTGGGCCACGCGCCCTTGACGAGCTTCCGGCTGAACAACCTCGTCTCAGACATGGTGTACGACACGAGTCCGCTCGAGGCGCTCGTTGGCCCACTTCCGTACACGTTGACCCAAGGGGTGGAGCGCACGGTCGCGTGGCTTGACTCGTTCGCTGCCCGACGCGCCTGAATCCCATCGTGAGCAACCATCCGCGCTCCCGCCCCGATGCGTCTGCGGTGGCACCGGTGCGGACGAATGTTGTGTGTCCGATGTGCACGACGTCGGACCCGGCGGCATAGGTCACTGTCGCCGCATTCCGACATACGGCAAGGACGCGAGAGGTCTCTTGATGCCGTTCGCCTTCGCCGCTGCCGCACTCCCAATCGCCGTGGCCGCGGCCGCGTGGGCCTACCGACGGGCGAGGGGACGTCGAAGTGTGGCGGAGTGCTACCGCGAGAGCGAGCCTTCCCTTGTTGGATGCCGTTGAGCTCGGGCACGGCCCCAGGAGGAGGTCTTGAATGACGATCACGATCGATGACTACGGCCAGCTTGACCTCAGAGTGGGACGATCGTCGAGGCAGTGCCCGTTCCCAAGGCCAAGAAGCCGGGACTGCGGATGCGGATGCGGACGCGCCTGTTCATGACGAAGGCCGCAATGTCGAGGTGGACGACGGCACGTCCTCTCTTGCTGGTGTCGTGCTCGGCAGAGAGGCGGCCGTGGACTTCGGCGGCCTATCGACGATCCTCGCGGTACGGCGTCTCCACGAGGCTCGAAAGGAACGCGAGGAGTACTAGCTGAGCGCCTGCTGCCGAGCCGGTGAAGGCGAGCAGGAGGACCCGGAGGATTCGTGGGTCCGAGAGCGGGCCGAAATCGGTCGCGACCCATTGGAGCACGCACCAGAGGACGCCCAAGAAGCTCAGGGCGAGGAGCACGAGGCCGGACAGGAGCATCCGATCCGGGGTCAGTGACTCCACGACCTTCGCGGAGCGTCCCGACGTCGGCAGCAGGCCGCGGAGCGTCGCGTAACGTCGAGCCACAACCGCGAAGGTGACGCTCTCGAGGCCGATGAGCACCGCCATGCACGCCGCGACGAAGGTGTGGATGTCGAGGCGGACGGAGCCGATACGCACCTGCCCCGGGAGCAGCAGGACGATCCCCGCGACCCCAACCGCGATCAGGACAAGTCCGGGATACAGGAACAGCCATCGTGGGCTGTACATGAACAGGAACCGGAGATGGCGCCAACCATCGTGCCATGTGCGCAGGTGTGGCCGCCTCGACCGACCGTCCTTGGAAAGTGTCGTTGGGACCTCGGTGATCTGGTAGCCGGCGAGCGCCGCCTTGACGACCATCTCGCTCGCGAACTCCATGCCGGTGGTGATGAGCGCAAGGTCGCGAATCCTATCGCGGCGGAAGCCACGGAGCCCGCAGTGGAAGTCGCCAACCTTGATGTGGAAGAAGACCCTACCCAGCATGCTCAGAACAGGGTTGCCGACGTACCTGTGGGAGAACGGCATCGCGCCAGGAGCGATGCCGCCCGTAAAGCGGTTCCCCATGACCAGGTCCGCCCCGTTCCGAAGCTCGACGAGGAACGGCATCAGGTTCGCGAGGTTATACGACTCGTCGGCATCGCCCATGACGACGTACTGGCCTCGGGCCGCCTCGATCCCTCCCAGCAGCGCCGACCCGTAGCCGCGCACGGCGACCAGGACGAGCCTCGATCCCTCGGCCACGGCGATCTCCCGCGAGCCGTCGGTGCTGCCGTTGTCGGCGACCAGGATCTCGCCCGAGACGCCAGCCGAGCCCAAGAACGAGAAGGCCATTCTGATGCAGGCCGCCAGGGTCTGGCCCTCGTTCAGGCAGGGCAAAAGGATGGTGAGTTCTAGCGGTTCGTCCATGTCCGAAGCCTCGTCAGGCACCTGAGCGTCTTCTTTGCGAGGATGCCGTTTCGGCTGTCGCCTTTGATGATGATCACTATCTTGGCGCCCGGCGAGCGTCCCGCAGCAGGACCATCGGGCGGCGGCGTGGTGCAGCACGTCGAGGATGAGGAACATCACCGCGTCGAACGGTGCTTCCGAGAATGGCATCGTCGTTCCGTCGAGCGGCCGCCAGGGGATGCGGGCGCCCGGCCGAACGACTGTGTCGATTCCGGCGACCTCGACATCCCGTCCTTCCGCCATCAGGGGTCGCCGCGACCTTACCGTCCCCCGCGCCGACGTCAAGGATCCGGGCGCGGTCAGGCGGGAGCGCCGCGAAATGGGCGTCCAAGACCCACATGCGTCGCTCGAAGACCGACAGTTCGTGCACGCCGTCCATTCGGATCATCGCTGGGCGGCTGCAGGTTCGAGAGGCGCCACGACGAGTCGGCTCCCGTCCGAGCTGATTGGGGGCCCCTGTGACACATCGCCTGGTCAGCGACGACTAGAGTACGCGCGAGACGGACACGAGGGGAGGCTCCCGGTTCATGACGGATGGCGATGCGAGGCCCGAGGCTCCGCGCAGCCGCGTGATCCGTGGACGACCTCTCCGCCCGGCGTTGATTCTGACCGCGGCATGTCTGGCCGTGGCGACGTTGGCGCTCCTCGACCTGGCGATCAAGTCGGCGATCGATTTCAACCCCGGGTGGGACGGGCTCGCGTACCACTTGCCCTTTGCCGCGCTTCGGGGAGGGTTGTCAATCCCGTACGACATGAACGACTCGGTGCGGCCCTACTTTGAAGGGTTCCCTCCGCTTCCTGAATTGGTCCAGGGCCTTCTCTGGAGGTTGAGCGGGTCCGTGAACGCCACGGGGGTCGTCAACTTCATCGCCTTCGGCCTATTCCTGATCTACTGCCACAAAGTCCTTCTGGCGCCTTTCTGGCTGGTGGCACTGGTATCGCTCACCGCGCCTTTGGTGTTGATCCACACGACAGTCGGTTACGTCGACCTGTTCGGGAACGCGTTCCTCGCGATCGGGGTTTGCTCGTGCCTCTACGCCTATCTCTTCCCGGATAGGCCATCGCGCGCGGTCGTTGTGGGCGGACTCGCGGCCCTTGCCGCCGCCGCCTGGTCCAAGTCCCTGCTCGTTCCGGTCGTCGGCGTGATGTTCATCCTCTTCGCCGTCGTCGTTCTCCGCTCCACGGCGTCGCATCGGTTCAGCCGCCGCCAGGCTGCAGCCATCCTGCTGGTCTTCGCGACGGTCGCGGCAGCCCCATACGCGAAGAACATGGCTGTCTACGGGAATCCATTGTGGCCGACGCGTGTGCCCATCATTGGGACGCTCTTTCCCTACGTCATCGACGGGGTGACGGCAGGTGCCGCGCAGTACAGACCCGCATCACTCAAGGATTCGCCCCAAGCTCAAGTCTTCGCCCTATCGTTGTTCGAAATAAACGTGCCCACTTCCTACGCGAACCGTCCCCGATGGAACTACGATCAATCGTCTGCCCCACCCGGGTCGGCAGGGTTCCGAATGGGCGGGTTCTGGGGCTTGGGGGTCATCGTCTACCTGCTCATCGCGCTCGGCTTGCTCATGGGGTGTCGGCGGAGACGCGGGGCGGTCGCGAGCATTGCGGGTTTGGGCCTGCTCGGGTTTGTCGCGATGCTCCCGCAGTCCAACGAACTTCGGTACTACATGTTCCTCCCGCTGACGTGGGCAGCCACGATTGGCATGCTGTTCCCGCAAGTGCGAGACAGGTTTCCGCGCGCCTCGCTCGGGCTGCTCGTACTCGTTCTGGCGCTCTTCGGCTACATGGTCTCCGATACCCTGGTGTACTACCAGGTGCAGAAGGTCGACTATCGAGATGCCACGGTCGCGTGGGGCGCGTCGTACTGGTGGCCCCAGCTCCAACAAGGACGGACCTACTGCGTCGCGGACATGGCCATGGAGGCGATCTCGATCATGATGACCGGACCCACCATGTCCGAATACTCGATCGTGAGTCGAAGCAAGGCGTCGCTGTGTCCTGCTGGCACGATCGTGCTGACAATGGCCGACTACCAACGCTAACCCGAACTTCCAGCAGCTGACCGCCCGGTTCTGAGCACGACTTCCATGGTGTTCGTGCGGCAGTGTGTCCTGATGACGCCTTCATGATGTAGCCAGAGTGGTACTTTGACAGCGGCGCCATATGTGCGATGATGTGCGCATGACGAGGCGGGTGAGTGGCGCAATGCACGTGGCCAGAGTACGACACGTGCAGGGCGGTCGCGAATACACCTCGGTGCTGCTGCGCCAGTCGTATCGGGAGGGCCGCTCGGTCAAGCACCGGACCCTCGCCTCGTTGACCGCGCTGCCACCAGCGGTCATCGACGCGATCGAGCGCTCGCTGCGGGGGGAGCACCTGGTGCCCGCGGCGGCGGCCTTTCGGATCGTGCGCAGCACCCCCCACGGCCACGTGGCCGCGGTGCTGGGGGTACTGCACACGCTCGGGCTGGAGGCGCTCCTCGATCGGCGAGCGTCGCGGAGCCGCGATCTCGCGCTGGCCATGGTCGTGGCCCGCCTCGTCGCCCCCTGCTCCAAGCTCGCCACCGCCCGCACGTTTGGGCAGAGCACGCTGGGGTCGGTCCTCGACGTCGCCGACGCGAGCGAGGACGAGCTCTATGGTGCGCTCGACTGGCTGCTCGCCCGCCAGGCGCGGGTCGAGCGGGCGCTCGCCCGCCGCCATCTCGCGTCCGGCAGCCTCGTCCTCTATGACGTCAGCTCCACGTACGTCGAGGGGACGCACTGCCCGCTCGCCGCGTACGGCCATTCGCGCGACCATCGCCCGGACCGGCGCCAGATCGTCTTCGGCCTGCTGACCGATGCGCGGGGCTGCCCGGTCGCGGTCGAGGTCTTTGCCGGCAACACCGCCGATCCAGCCACGATCGAGACCGAGATCACCAAGCTCCGCGACCGGTTCGGGCTCACCGAGATCGTCCTGGTCGGCGACCGGGGGATGCTGACGTCCGCCCGGATCGCGCGGCTGCGGGAGCTCGGCGGGATCGACTGGGTGAGCTGCCTGCGGGCGCCCGCGATCAAGGCTCTCGTCGAGGCCGGCGACCTGCAGCTCGGGTTGTTCGACGAGCGGGACCTCGCCGAGATCACGAGCCCGCAGTTCCCGGGCGAGCGGCTCGTCGTCTGTCGCAACCCGCTCCTCGCGCACGAGCGGACCCGCAAGCGCGAGGCACTCCTCGTCGCGACGGAGGAGGCGCTCAGCCG
>CAAGKR010375853.1_pt1 | contig 12876 bp, 12 predicted proteins | sample 2556971 | NCBI WGS metagenome assembly CAAGKR01 (sample SAMEA5207829, study PRJEB30636) | soil metagenome | biome: forest; feature: boreal; material: soil | place: USA | collected 2011-09 | depth 1 m | reverse complement strand
TGCGCCAGCCGGCGCCAAGAAGGAGGGCGGCGGCAAAGAGGACAAGAAAGGCAAGTAGGGCTCGTAAACCAAGAAGGGAAAGCAAGGAAAGCAACCGAGCACGTCGCCTATCACGCAGCGGATCCCGCACATGCATCTCGTGGTTGGGCTGGGCAATCCTGGAGTCGAGTACCAGGACAACCGGCACAACTTGGGGTTCATGGTCGTGGACGAGCTCCGAGCCCGGGCGCGCGGCCCCCTGCCGCGCGCGAAATTCGGCGCGGAGCTCTGCGAAGTCACGCTGGTCGGCACGCGCATCCTGCTCTGCAAGCCCATGGAATTCATGAACCTTAGTGGTCAAGTGGTCGCGCGCGTGGCGAGCTTCTGGAAAATTCCGGCGGCCGACCTGATCGTCGTGCACGACGATCTCGATCTCGCCTTCGGCCGCCTCAAGCTCGGCACGGGTGGCGGCCACGGTGGCCACAACGGCATCCGGTCACTCCTGGCCGACCTCGGCAACGCGGAATTCGCGCGGGTACGGGTCGGTGTCGGCAGGCCCGCCCCCGGGCACGATCCCGCCGACTATCTGCTTTCGGATTTCTCGCGCGCGGAGGCCAAGGAGCTGCCCGCGTTGCGGGGGGCGGCGGCCGACGCGATCGAGGCGGTCGTTTCCAAAGGGTTGCCCGCAGCGATGAACCGATTCAACGGAAAATCTCAGAGCAGCAACGACCCAGGGAACCGCGCGTGATGGTCACGCTCGGCCCTCCCTCCTTCTCCGTGGCGACACGGAGCTCAACGTCCAAGAGGAGAGACCCATGACAACGACAGGAACGGAGCCGGCGACGCGCGCCGGCGTGCAAACGCCCCCGCTATCGACCGCGCCGCGGCGGGCACCCTCGGCCCGCGACATGGCCGGCCGCAAGCGCGAATATGAGACGATCTACATCCTGCGCCCCGACAGCACGACCGACGTCATCGCCCAGGTGAACCAGAAGATCCGGAGCGTCATCGAGGCGGGCGGCGGCACACTGCTCAAGGTCGACAACTGGGGCAAGCGCAAGCTCGCCTATGAGGTCAAGAAACAACTCAAGGGGATCTACCTCTTCTTTTCGTTCCTCGGCACCGCCGGGATCGTCGAAGAGGTGGAGCGCAACCTGCGGCTCACCGACTCGGTCATCCGCTACTACTCGGTGAAGATGGCCGAGAACGTCGACCCGGCCGTGCGGGTCTCCGAGATGACCGAAGAGTCTTTCACCAAGGCAGCCACGCCCGGACCCGACGAGGAAGCCATCGCGACCGGCCAAGCCGACGCGCGATCACCGTTCGACGATGACGAGGGAGCGTTCGATTTCGAAGAGGCCGTGTTTGGCAGCGCCGACGAGCCGTCGCGCCGGGGGGAGGGCTGAGCCATGGCGAGCGATTCGACGAGTGAAGGCAAAGGCCCCCGTGAAGGCCGCGACGACAAGAAGCGACCGGTCGGACGCCGCAAGCAGTGCAAATTCTGCGCAGACGAGGCGATCAAGATTGACTACAAGGACGCCTCGCTGCTCAAGTACTTCATCACCGACCGCGGCAAGCTGGTGCCTCGCCGCCTGACCGGCAACTGCGCCAAGCACCAGCGCTCAATCGCGGTGGCGGTCAACCGGGCGCGGATGATCGCGCTGATGCCCTTCGCGGTCACGGGAGCGTAGGCCATGCAGGTCATACTGAGAGACGACCTCGATAACCTCGGCAAGTCGGGCGAGGTGGTGAACGTCAAGCCGGGCTACGCCCGCAACTACCTCTTGCCCCGGGGCCTGGCCATCAAGGCGACGGCGCACGACGTGACCCGCATCGAGCACGAAAAGCGGATAATCGCCGCGCGTACCGCCAAGCTGGGCAAGGAAGCACAGGCCGAAGCGGACAAGCTCTCGCAAGTCTCCGTGTCGATCGCCCGTGCCGTGGGCGAGGGGGACAAGCTTTACGGCTCGGTCACGAGTCGCGACATCGTTGAAGCCGTGCGTGAGCAAGGTGTCATCATCGACGCGAAGAAAATTCACCTGGCCGAGCCGATCAAAGCCCTCGGAATGACGGAGGTCCAGGTCAAGCTGGGTCGGGGCGTCGCGGCGACGATCAAGGTCTGGGTCGTCAAGAAAGAAACGTAGACCCACCTCCCGGTCGTACGCGACCCCTTTACGCGCGGCGCTTCGTCCTTTCTCTTCGCGCGCCGCCCCGTTACGCGCGGTCCGAGCCTCGACCCCCGGTCATGGGCTCGCGGCCGCTCCCTTTTGGTCGAGGGGTCGCGCCCGCGCCGCGCGGAGCGGACCCTCGACCGCACGCCGGGACCGAGAATGCAGGACGCCCGACCAGAGATCGCCGATCCGGGGGTGACGCGGAAGAGTAAACTCCCGGGCTCGATGTTGGAGGTCGTGAGCTCGAATCCGGCGGCCGCGCGAATGCCCCCCCACAACCTGGAGGCTGAAAAATCGGTCTTGGGGGCGATCTTCATCAAGCCGGCCGCCTTCGACGAAGTCGCGACCAACCTGGAGGTTGACGACTTCTTCCTGCCGGTCCACCGCGAGATCTTCGAGGCGATGCTGGCGATCGACAAGCGCCGGCAGGCGATCGACGTCATCGCGGTTGCGGACGAGCTCAAGACGCGCGGCATGCTGGGGCGCCTGGAAGGGGGCGAGTCGTACCTGCTGACGCTCGCCAATGCCGTCCCCACCGCCGAGAACGTGCTGCACTACGCGCGGCTGGTCCGCGAAAAGTCGACCCTGCGGCGCCTCATCGCCGCCTGCGCCGAGGTGCAGTCGACCGCCTACGGCGACTTCGGCGAGTTCGAGACCTTCCTGGACGAAGCCGAGACCAAGGTCTTCAAGGTCGCGCAGCAGAACCGGCGCGAGACCTACGCCGCCACCGGCGAGCTGATGGAGGAGGTGCTGCACAACCTGGAGGTGCGCACGGCCGAAAGAAAGGCCGTGACCGGTGTACCCACGGGATTCACCAAGCTCGACGAATACACCGCCGGGCTCCAGCGCGAGAATCTGATCATCGTCGCCGCGCGCCCCGGCGGCGGGAAGACCTCCTGGGCGGTCAACGTGTCGATGCACGCCGCCCTTCACCACAACATCCCGGTCCTTCTCTTCTCGCTGGAGATGTCGAAGTACGAGCTGATGGAGCGCATGCTGGCCGGAGAGGCGCGCATCGATTCGTCGCGCATCCGGCGCGGCTTCCTCGAATACGCCGACTGGAAAAACAAGATTCACCCCGCCTCCGGTCGCCTGGCCGCAGCGCCGATCCTGATCGACGACTCGTCGGCGATCTCGATCATGGAGATCCGCGCCAAGGCCCGCCGCTTCCGGAGCGACCCGCGGTACTTCCCGCAGGCGCCGCCCACCGCCGACGGCCGCCCGCCGCAGCCGCCGCTCGGTTTGATCGTGGTCGACTACCTCCAGCTCGCGCGCGGCGCTACCGGCCGTCGCGACGACAACCGCCAGCAGGAAATCGCCGACATCTCCCGCGGCCTCAAGGCGCTGGCCAAAGACCTCAAGATCCCGATCATCGCCATCTCCCAGCTCAACCGCGAAGTCGAGAAGCGCGAGGGCAAACCGCGCCTGTCGGACCTGCGCGAATCGGGCAGCATCGAACAGGACGCGGATCTGGTCCTCTTCATCCACCGCGAGGACATGGTATCGGGCGACACGCCCGACGGTGGCCAACCAACCGCGGTCGCCGAGATCATCATCGGCAAGCACCGCAACGGCGGCACAGGATCGGTCAAGATGACCTTCATCAAGGAATACACCCGCTTCGAAAACTACGCCGAAGACGTCGAGCCAGGCTGGAACGAGTAGTAGTCTAGAGCATGGGTGCTTTCCGGCGCGCGATCATCCTGGTCGCCGACGGCGCGGGATGCGGCGGCGCGCCGGATGCGGTCGCCTACGGCGACGCAGGCGCCGACACGCTCGGCAATCTGGCGCGCGCCGTAGGCGGGCTGGTGCTGCCGAACCTCGAAGCGCTCGGGCTCGGACACCTGACGGCGATCGCGGGGGTGCCTCCGGCGCCCGCGCCGCGCGGCGCGTGGGGGACGATGCAAGAAGCGTCGGTCGGGAAGGACACGATCACCGGGCACTGGGAGATGGCTGGAGTCGTCACGCCGCGCCCGATGACCACCTTCCCCCACGGATTCCCACCAGAGATCACGCAGCCGCTGCGAATCGCGACCCGACGCGGCCTCATCGGCAACAGGCCGGCATCTGGGACGGACATCATAGAAGAACTCGGACCGCGGCACCTCGCGACCGGCGATCTGATCCTTTACACCTCGGCCGATTCGGTGCTCCAGATCGCCGCGCACGAGGAGGTCGTGCCGCTCGACGAGCTGTACCGGATCTGCGAGTCGGCGCGCGCGATCGCCGACCGACACCAGATCGGACGGGTCATCGCGCGCCCGTTCGTGGGCGCGCCGGGAGCGTTTCGGCGGACGTACAACCGGCGCGACTATGCCCTGGTGCCGCCGGCGCCTACGTTGCTAAACGAGTTGCAGGCCGCTGGCGTGCCGGTCGTCGGGGTGGGGAAGATCTCCGACATCTTCGCCGGTCGAGGCCTGTCCCGGTCGATCCACAGCGAAGGGAACGCCGACGGGATGCGGCTGACGCTCGACGCCCTGCGGGCCTTGGCGAGCGGCCTGCTGTTCGTCAACTTGGTCGACTTCGACATGCTCTACGGTCACCGCAACGATACGCCGGGGTTTGCGCGAGCGCTCGCCACCTTCGACGGCTGGCTGCCCGCTTTCGAGGCGGCGCTCGCGCCGGGAGACGTCGCGTTCATCACCGCCGATCACGGCAACGATCCGACGACCCTCGGCACCGATCACACGCGCGAACGCGTTCCGCTGCTGGCGTTCGGCCCCGACATACGCCCAGCCGCCCTCGGCGTTCGGACCTCATTCTGCGACCTCGGCCAGACCATCGCCGCCGCCCTTGGCGCAGCGCCGCTCGCTCACGGCGAGAGCTTCCTCGATCTCATCACGCCATGAGCCAGGTGAGTGCGGCCCGCCTCCGCCGGGCGAAGCGAAGGGAGCACGGGGGCGTGCGAGCGGCAGCGAGCCACACCCCTGGCTTGCGCGCCCTGAAAGCGTCGCGTACGCCCCTGGCCTTCCCGCCCCTCATCGCGCGCAAGCGCGACGGGGGCGCGCTCACCGACGATGAAATCCGCGCGCTCATTGACGGCGCCGCGCGCGGCACGATTCCCGACTACCAGATCGCGGCGCTGCTCATGGCGATCGTCTGGCGGGGCCTCACGAATCGCGAGCTCGTGACCTGGACCCGCGCGATGGTCGATTCCGGCGAGCGCCTGGAATGGTCGGCTCTGCCCGGCCCCACCGTCGACAAGCACTCGACCGGTGGCGTGGGTGACAAGATCTCCATCTGCCTGGCTCCCCTTTGCGCGGCGGCGGGGCTCTACGTGCCGATGATAGCCGGCCGCGCGCTCGGCCACACCGGCGGGACGCTCGACAAGCTCGAGACGATCCCCGGCTTCCGCACCGCCCTTCCACCGGCCGAGTTTCGGCGGGTCCTCACGCGGGCGGGGTTCGTGCTCGCGGGCCAGAGCGCGCGGCTGGCGCCCGCCGATCGCGTCCTCTATGCGCTGCGCGACGCGACCGCCACCGTCGAATCGATCCCGCTCATCGCGTCGTCAATCCTGTCGAAGAAGATCGCCGAAGGAGCGGGCGCGCTGGTGATGGACGTGAAGGTTGGCAGCGGCGCGTTTCTGCCGGCCCGGAGGCAGGCCCGCGCGCTGGCTGGCGCGCTCATCGCCCTCGGACAGCGCCTCGGTTTGCGCGTGCGCGCCGTTCTCACCGACATGGACCAGCCGCTCGGCGCGGCGATCGGCAACGCGGCCGAGGTGCGCGAAGCGATCGATGTCCTGCGCGGCAGCGGACCGCCAGACGTCCACGCGCTCACCGTTCGCCTGGGCGCCGAGATGCTGGTGCTCGGCGGATTGGCCCGCGACCTTTGCGCGGGCGCGGGACGAATCGAGCAGGCCATCGCCAGCGGCGGCGGCCTGGATCGCCTGCGCCTCGGCGTTCGGCTGCAAGGTGGCGACGAGCGTGTCATCGACGACCCCGGCCGCCTGCCCGCGGCACGCCATGAACAGACGCTCCGAGCACCGCGGGGGGGCGTGATCACGCGGGTTCACGCCGGCGCCCTGGGCCGCGCCGCGACGCTGCTTGGCGCGGGCCGCCTGCGCAAAGAGGATCGCATCTCCCCGGGCGCCGCCATCATGCTGCACGCCAAGGCGGGAGCGTGCGTCGGGCGCGGCGACGCGCTCTGCACGCTCCACTACGACGACCGCGCGCGGGCCGGGGCCGCCAAACCGCTCGCCGAGGGAGCTTTCCGCATCGGGCCCACCGCGGGCCGCGCGAGCCCGCTGGTGCTGGAGACCCTTGGACGACTGGAGTAGGTTTGTTCGCGGGATGCTGAGCCAGGGAGCGCGACCGGTGGGCTACGAAGATCGCGGCGCCGGGGCGCCCGTGGTGCTCCTTCATCCGTTTCCGTTCTCGCGTGAACTGTGGGCGGGGCTCGCCGACGTGCTCGCGACCCGCCACCGGGTCCTCGCCGTGGACGCCCGCGGCTTCGGCGAATCGCCGCTGTCGCGCTACACGATCGCCGATCTCGCGGATGATTTGGCCTCGTTGCTCGACGAGCTCGAGGTTCGGCGAGCGGCGCTGGTCGGGATGTCGATGGGGGGCTACACGGCCCTCGCGTTCGCGGCTCGTCATCCGGGGCGCCTGGCGGCCCTTGTCCTCGCAGACACACGCGCGGCGGCCGACAGCGTCGACATCCGCGGGTCGCGGCAGGCCGCTGTCGCGCTGATCGCCCGCGCCGGTCCGGACGCCTACCTTGCCGGGAGCCTGCCCAGCCTGCTTTCGCTGTCGGCGCCCCCCACGCTGCTCCGTGACCTCCGCGCCCGCGCCGAGACCCGCGCGCCGAGCCTCCTCGCTGGAATCGAAGCGCTGCGAGATCGCCCCGACCGGACGGGCGAGCTCGGAGCGATTGCCTGCCCGACGCTGGTCATCTGCGGCGCGCAGGATCGGGTGACGCCCGCGGCGGAAATGCAGCGCATGGCCGACGCGATCTTCGGCGCCGCATTCGCCACCATCCCCGACGCCGGCCATCTGGCCCACATCGAGGCCCCGGGGGCGTTTGAACGGACGCTCTCCCAGTTTCTCGCGGTCTCCGCCGGGGGCGACCGATCATGAAGCTGGGCGCGGCCCTCTTCGACCGCGTGCAGGCGGCCGCGCGCGCCGCCGCGGAGCAGCTGAACCTGGACACGCCCCACGTCGCGGTGGTCCTCGGATCCGGGCTCGGCGGTGTGGCCGACGGGCTCAGTGGGGCGCATCGCGTCCCGTACGCGTCTCTGCCCGGATTTCCCGAGACCACCGTGGCCGGCCATCCGGGACGCCTGGTGGCCGGAAAGCTCGCCGGAAAGACCGCGCTCTTGCTGTGCGGGCGCGTCCACGGATACGAAGGGTATCCGCCGAGCGAGGTCGGCTTCGGCGTGCGGGTCGTGGCGGCGCTCGGCGTGCGGACGCTGATCGTCACCAACGCGTCGGGCGCGGTCGATCCGGCATTCGCGACGGGGGAGATCGTCGCCATCTCGGACCACATCAACTTGACGTCGGCCTCGCCTCTGAGTGGCCCGAACGACGAGCGGCTGGGACCACGTTTCGTCGACATGACAGACGCATACGATCCGGCGCTGCGGGCACTGGCCGTTGCGGCGGCGCCGAAAGCGATCGGACGGCCGCTGCGCGAGGCGATCTACGCCGGCATGGCCGGGCCGGCGTACGAAACGCCCGCCGAGGTGCGCCTGCTCCGCACGCTCGGCGCTGGCCTGGTTGGCATGTCGACGGTCCACGAAGTCATCACCGCGCGGCACGCAGGGCTCCGCGTTCTGGGCCTGTCCCTGGTCGCCAACCCCGCCGCCGGCGTCAACCCGGGACCGCTCCGCCACGAGGACGTCACGCGGGCCGCGGCCGCGGGCGCTGATGCGCTCGGGCGTCTGGTTGCCGCGATCGTCGCGGGGCTGGGCTCCATGTGATCACCCCCGGGCGGCGCGCGGTCTTGATCGCCACCGCGCGCGCAGTCCGCAAGCATGCCCACGCGCCCTACTCCAGATTCACGGTCGGTGCCGCTGTCCTGGACGAGCGCGGGCGCATCCACGTCGGGTGCAACGTCGAAAACGCGTCGTACGGCCTCACCGTGTGCGGCGAGCGCAATGCGATCGCCGCGGCGGTCGCAGCAGGCGCCCGGCGGATTCGCGCCGTGGCGATCGCCAGCGGGGCCCGCCCACCGGCTCCACCCTGCGGCGCCTGCCGGCAGGTCATCGCGGAGCTCGGCGCCGCCGATACGGAGGTCTTGTTGGCCGGCCCGACCGGCGCAGCCGAGGGCACCACCCTGGGCGCGCTGCTGCCGCGCGCCTTCTCGCTCCGGGCTCGGTGACCGCCGAGACGAGCCCGCGCGCGCGTTACTCCCCCGGCGCGCCCGGCTTCTCTTTCTCTTTGGCAAGCGGTTGCCCGGTGATGCGGGCCGCCTCTTCGCGCGCGGTCTTGACCACCTCGCTCCGGGCCTCCATGTAATCGCTGGTCGCCAGCAGGAAATCTTCCAGATCGATCTGCTTTTTCCCCTTGCGCGACCGTTTGCCGCAATACTCCCAGGCCCCGAGCAACCGGCTGTTGTCCTCTTCGACGAGCTTCTTGGCGTTGGCCTTGAAGGTCTTTCCGAGTGACGGCTTGCTGTTCTTGTCGACGTTTTGCACCAGATTTCCGCAGTCGGTGCGGACCTTGGTCATGAACGGCACCGGGTCCTTCTTGCAGGTGTCGGCCAGATCCTGGAGCACGGTCTGGAGATCTTTCTTCTTGTCCAGATCGGGGATCGCGCAGACCATGAACTTCTCGAACGCGACCGACTCCGGCGTCGGTTCGGCCGTGAAGGCCCCGCCGATCTCCTGGATCGCCCCGTCGACGTCCTTGACCGAGCCGCGTGTCTTGAGCTTTTCGGCGTAGCTCTCGAGCCCCCTCTGCATCTCGGGTAGCGCGGCGACGTACTTCTCGAGCGGCGGCTTGAGGGCCTCCGGCGCGTCGGTGAGGAGGCCGCCCAGCGTTCCGCGCGCGCCCTCCAGCTTGGGGACGCACTCGGTGGTCAGGTGCTCGGAGTAGGTCTTCTGCTGCGTGAAATAGGCGCTCTCGACCCGCTGCTGGATCTGGTCCGCGCTGTTAAACTGCCCGACGTCGACCTCGCTCGACAGGGTGCAGTTCCAGAACGAGCCCATCTCGCTCTTGTCCCGCTCGGCGAAGCGACCGGCCGCATCGAGGATCGCTTGGGCCGCCTTCTTCTTGTCGGCGTCGCGCCTGTAGAAGTACCCGCCGCCTCCGACCGCCGCGATCGCCACCACGGTGAACATCAACCGCTTGCGCTTTGCCGCCGCAGCGCGGTCGGCCATCAGGCGCTGGTACTCGTCCATCCCCGGAGGGGCTGCTCCGAACGACATGTGTTCCTCCTCTAAGAGGGGCGCTCGAATCGCGCCGGGGCACGGAGAAAACCTTACTTCAACGGCAAATGCAAGCTTGGCGACCCCACTGGCGAGCGCGCATTTGACGGCGCAAACGCGCCGACCACCGGCGACAAAACAAGTGCGCCGCTGCGCCGATTATTTTTTCGCCATCTGCTTTGCGAAGACCGACCAGGAGTGCAGGTAGTCGAGCGCCATCTGCAGCTGATAGTCGTCGAGGCGCCGGGGCTCGACTTGCTCTTCGCCCTGCTCGTTCTTCAGCCGCTTGTGCAGATCGCGCTCGCGCGGCAGATCGTCGGCGCCGGCCAGATCGGGCGCCGTCGCCTCGACCACGATGTTCGGCGCAATCCCTTGCCCCTGGATCGATCGGCCGTTTGGCGTGTAGTAGCGCGCGACGGTCAACTTGAGGCCGCAAGGCTTGGAGCCGCAACCATCGACGTCGATCACCGTCTGCACGGACCCTTTGCCGAAGGTCTGCGTGCCGAGGATGACGGCGCGTCCGTGATCCTGTAAGGCGCCCGCGACGATCTCGGCCGCCGAGGCGGTCGCGCCGTCGACGAGCGCGATCATCGGGAACCCGGACCACGTTCCGTGGCTGTGCGCTTTGGCCTCGTCCATCACCTGGCCGCCCTTTCCGACGGTCTTGACGATGAGCCCGTCGGCGATGAAGCGATCGGCGACCCGCACCCCCTGGTCGAGGAGGCCGCCCGGATTCCGGCGCAGGTCGAGGATCAACCCCTTGAGGCCCTTGGATTTCGCCGAGAGTTGATCGAGCAGCTCTCCCAACGACGGATCGCTGCTGGTCGAGAAGACGCGGATTTTTACGTATCCGATGCCGTCCTCGATCAGCTTCCCTTCGACCGCCTTGACCTCGTAGCGGGCCCGCTTGATCCGGAACGTCAGCTCGCGCCCGTGGCGATCGACCACCAGCGCGACCTCGCTCCCCGCCGGGCCCTGCAGCCGCGTGATCGCGTCGTCGAATTCTAACGTCGAAATCTCGACGCCGTCGACGCGCTTGATGACGTCGCCCGGCTCGATACCAGCGCGCGCTGCCGGCGAGCCTTCGATCGGCGAGATGATGACGAAGTGATTCTTGCGTTTCTCAACGTCGATGCCGATCCCGTCGATCTCTTCGTTGCCTTCCGTCTCCTTCTTGAGCTTGCCGTACTCGTCGGGATCCATGAAACGCGAGTGCGGATCGAGCACGTCGGTCAGACCCCGGGCGGCGCCGTACATCAGTTCGGTTTCGGAGATGTCCTCCACATAGTGGGTCTCGATGTACGCCAGCACCTTCGTGAAAACGCCCAGCTTCTGGTAGGGGTTGAAACGGCCAGCCTGGAGCGGCGGCGAAAAAATCAGGCCCGCGGAGAACGCGGCGAAGACCAGAAGCGCCAGCCCGCCGAGACGCCGGGCGCGCCGCCAGCGGCGGGGTTCCGAGGAGATCGACATCGCCGTAAGTGTACGGCAACCCGTCCTGGGGCAACATCAGGTGCGGCGAGCATCAATTGAGGTGGCGCAAGAAGCGGCCAAGAAAAGCGGCGACAGATCATTGGTATATTGTCACATATAGTCATGACGTGTAATGTACTTGCCTTAGTTTTTGGGTTGGTGGATACTTTTTGGTCTCGGTTAGCGTCGGCGAAAACCTTTGGGAATTCGCGCGTCCTCCACAGGTTGTCCACTCTAAATCCACAATATGCAGTGGTGACATGTCCAACATGACACAATATATTGTGTTTTTTTCGTAACTGGACTAAAAGGCTTGTCGGGCGCCGCTCAGGCGTCAAGTTTTATGGGGAGGGCACTCCATGCTCGAGAAAAACGACGTTCGAAAGACCCGCAACGGCCGCAACGGCAGCACCGGATCCCACTCGACGACCAAAGGGGCGACCAAGCCCGACGGAGGCGTCAAGCCCGCCACCTCGGCGCGCGGGATCAAGCTCCGGCGCTATTTCACGGCACCGGGCGATGACGGATTCGCGAACGTGGCCTGGGAGCTTCGCACGGCGGCGATCACCGGCGAGAACGGCAAGCTTGTATTCGAGCAGCGCGACGTCGAGGTGCCCAAAAGCTGGAGCCAGACCGCGACCAACGTGGTGGTCCAGAAATACTTTCGGGGCATCGTCGGCACGCTCGAGCGTGAGCGCTCGGTGCGCCAGCTAATTTCGCGCGTCGCCGACACGATCACCGCCTGGGGCAAGAAGGATGGCTACTTCGCCGACGACGAGTCGGCGCGCGTGTTCAACGCCGAGCTCAATCACCTGCTCGTCGAGCAGAAGATGGCGTTCAACTCGCCGGTCTGGTTCAACGTCGGCATCGAGGCCGAGCCGCAGTGCTCGGCCTGCTTCATCAACAGCGTCGACGACACGATGGAGTCGATCCTGGGCCTCGCCAAGACCGAAGGGATGCTGTTCAAGTACGGCTCGGGGACCGGCACCAACCTGTCGCCGATTCGATCCTCGCGCGAATTGCTCCAGGGCGGCGGCACCGCGAGCGGCCCGGTCAGCTTCATGCGCGGCTTCGACGCCTTCGCGGGCGTCATCAAGTCGGGCGGCAAGACCCGCCGCGCCGCCAAGATGCTGATCCTCGACATCGATCACCCCGACGTCGAGGAGTTCATCTGGTGCAAGGCCAAGGAAGAGAAGAAGGCCTGGAAGCTGATCGACGCCGGCTACGACGGCTCGTTCGACGGCGAGGCCTATAAATCGATCTTCTTCCAGAACTCGAACAACTCGGTGCGCGTAACCGACGACTTCATGGAGGCGGTGCAGAAGGATCGCGACTGGACAACCCGCGCGGTGCGCGACGGCAGCCTGGTCGACACGATCAAGGCGCGCAAGCTCTGGCGCGACATCGCCGAGGCGGCCTGGCTGTGTGGCGATCCGGGGTTGCAGTTCGACACGACGATCAACGCCTGGCACACCTCCTCGGGGACGGCGCGCATCAACGCCTCGAACCCCTGCAGCGAGTACATGTACCTCGACGACTCGGCCTGCAACCTGGCCTCGCTCAACCTGCGGAAGTTCGTGGGCAAGGACGGGGACGTCACCGCCAACGGCGGCGAGATGGACGTCGAAGCATTCCGGCGCGCGGTCGAGATCACCACCCTCGGCCAGGAGATCATCGTCGGCAACGCCAAGTACCCGACCGACAGGATCCGGGACAACTCGCATAAGTTCCGGCCGCTCGGGCTCGGGTACGCGAACCTGGGCGCGCTGCTCATGTCGCGCGGGCTGCCGTACGACAGCGCGCCGGCGCGCGCCTACGCGGGCGCCATCACCGCGCTCATGACCGGCTGGGGGGATCGCACCAGCGCCGTCATCGCGCGCGACGTGACCG
>CAAGKR010321906.1_pt1 | contig 12878 bp, 31 predicted proteins | sample 2556971 | NCBI WGS metagenome assembly CAAGKR01 (sample SAMEA5207829, study PRJEB30636) | soil metagenome | biome: forest; feature: boreal; material: soil | place: USA | collected 2011-09 | depth 1 m | reverse complement strand
CTTGAGCTTCACGTGCTCAGCCCGATCGATCGCCAGAGCTAGTGCAATGGTCGCGTCGATACGCCCTTTAGATTTGGCCTTTGCCAAAGTGAACCCCCGCGCGTTTAATCGCGGGACCGCATTGAGAATGTGTTCGCGGAAGACTATGTCGTTTTCGTGTGTGATTCTCTTCGCGAGAAGCAGCTCATAGAGTGACCCGATAATCGGGGTCATACGCTCGACAGACTGCGGGACCTCAACCATTGGCAGACCCTCTTCGTAGAGAGTCGCCGCGGGCACGTCCATGAATCGGTTGTCGAAGCTGATGGCCGCGACCTTGTACGTGGAACATATTTCGCGAAGGTACTGCATGACATCGGCCACGTCAACAGGCTCATCAGTCAATGGAATCCAGACCCGAAGTCGCGCGTGATACCGACCGTCTGGTCGACGCTGCACCGCGACGACAGCAGTAGAGTCGTGCTTCAAACCAACGTCGGTACCAACCCATGTGGCCGCGCCTTTCACCAGGTCATAACGATCCGTGGCCGACTCCCAGATTTGGTAAGCGTTCTCGCCTAACCAGGATTGAGTGCCAGAGATCCAGAGGCCGCGATGGAAAATGTCGAAGAGCCCGGCCGGCGAAGAGCGAAGGTCGGTTCGCAACCCTTTGAGAGTTGGGAAGCCACCTTCGAGCATTGATGGATTGGCCGCCGGCCAGGAAGATTCGTCATCAGTCTTAGTGCCAGGTGGTGATGCGAACTCTTTGAACTTGAACTCGGTCGGAAGATTTCCGTCGAGGTAGAGAGCGCGGATTGCAAAGAGTGCATTCTCTTTGTCGAAGCCCGGAGTGCCGGTTCCGTAAACGACAGCGCCCTCGCGTTTGCGCGCCATCATCAACGCAGCCCAAGACTCGGGACTGATGAAACCGATTTCATCACAGATACCAAGCGGATAGATGTCGAGACCTTGAAGTGAATCGGCCTCTGCGGAGATCGGGAAGATTTCACCCTCCGTCGCGGGTATGGAGATTCGTGAAGACCCAAACCCTGTATAGATCAGAGAGCGGTTGTCAAGCTCAGGTTCGTGCTTGACCATTGAGACGGCCGTATTGTATACGGATTTCATCGCTTGGCCGACGGTCACCGCGATGATCGGAACGACAGGTGCGCCAAGTTCACCAAGGTAGAAGCCACCCCAACATGCGAGGCCAGCCGCGATGGTGGACTTGCCATTGCCTCGGCCGACGGACAACGCCGCGGCCTGAGTGTCTTCGTGAAGAGCTTGCTCGATCCAATCCTTTTCCCACGCCAGGAGTTTAAGAGGTCGTCCCCAGCCGATACCTTTCGGTGCGCGGCAGTAGGTTTGGATGAACTGAATTGCGAGACCAGCGCGAGAGCCAACCCAATGGAACCACGGTGGAGTGGAAGTATCTTGGACGTGGCGTGCGCGGTTACCTGCTGGACTACCCATGAACTATGAGCTCAGTGGGCTCATCCTTTGGAAGAAGTTCGCCGCCGCCACCAGATGGTCGTCGTGGCCATTCGCGTTCCTCAGCGTCCCAAGGTTTCTCCCACCATTCGGGTGGGCGAGAAGAACCTCTCAAGCCGAGGTAGATGCAGATGGCCGCGGCCGCTAAGACGAAGGCGAGAACAACAATCTGCGCGACGAAGATTGTGTCAGTGGGTACGGGAACCGCGGCGTTAACCACGGTTCCCTCGCGCTGAGTTCTCGGAGCGATGGACGATTCGAATTCCGTCCTTCACTGTGCCGCCAAGGCTAACAGGTTTTACGTGGTCTCTAGTCAAAGGATCCTCCGGAGTTCCCGGCTTTCCACAGATGGCGCACTTGCCGGAGAGTGGAAAGTTTAGGTACTCGGCCGAGTGATATTCTCGACGATACGGGTTTGCGTTTCTCCGGCGGTCGCGCTCTGTTTGGCAGGGTTCACAACGAGGTCCGAAGGTTGTCGGCTCACCGCAGGTCTTGCAGGAGACTGGAACTTTGGGCATAGTGGCCCTCCCATATTAGGGAGGGTCGAAACGCCTGGGCGGACTGGCGAGAAGCTCAGATTCGTATTCAGAATCGCCTCCTGGCAGCGCCTTGGCGGTCGCCTGGCGGTTCGCCCTGGCGCGAGATCCGAATACGAGAAGACGCCACAGAGGCCCAGGACGGGAGGCCCGGAAGCTTGGTCGCGTATTCTAGAACTGAGCTTCTGGGAGCTCGGTGGCGTCACCGGGAGGCATCCTAGAGGTTCGGCCCGGACGGTCCGGGCGTTCGGCCGTGGTCCCAGAAACAAGTCTAACAGTTATCTGGGCGGAACGAGGGTTAAGCGACGCAAATCTGCCCGACTTTTTCTACTCATGCGTGTATAGAATTTCTACTCAGCAATGTATAGAGCGATGGCGTGCACCCACATCATCCACCACATCATCAGCGTTGTGATCCACGTGTGCACCCACATGACCACACCATCCACATGTGCACGCACACGTGTACCCATATGTGAATCCCCACGTACATGATCCATATGTGGGTGCACGTGTGCGCGCCTGTGTGATGGCCTACCCATGATTAGCCCATACCTCGGATTCTTTTTGCATGGCACTCGATGCAGTAACCCTTACCCTCAGGGAACGCTTCCCATGACAGGCGTCGTTTACTCTCCTGCTCGAACCATCCACCACACTTCTCGCATTGAAATTGCGGACGCGTCTTCACTCGCGAAGGATCGGCGTCGGGCTCTTTTGTTTCCTGACTCCAGTCGACACCATCGAGGACTTGCCCCTTCCGCGCATGAAGCCTGACCCATTTAACTTCGTCCTCGGTGATTGGACCGAAGCCCGACAGCGAGTCGATATAATCGCGCACTTGCTGGAGGTTGAAAATCATGCCTCCGTCTTCGCGAATGTGAATGCCCTCTGGTGCATGCGACCAGTGTTCCCATCCGCCGTTGTTGATCTGCTTGAACTCATGAAAGCGTTCGTCCGGCCCACGCACCACGAAATTCTGTGTCATGGGCGCTCACCCTTGGGTATAACCCCATTGGAATTCGTGCTCGCCTTTACATAGGCTCAAGTACTCGACCGCAGGATACTGCTCGATCATGCGTGACTCCTTGTGCCGGCGAGCCCACCACCATTCATGAACTGAACGCCGTCGACATCGAGCACGTGAATCATTTGCTGACTGCAGTTAGGACAAAGCTCGACCCTATCGTAGTCGGCCATGGCCTTGATGACCTCGACCTCGCGTGTCTCGCCGGTCTTCTCGTTGACGCACACGTATTTGTAAGTGGCCATTTGCTGTTGACTCCTCTTGAGCCACCGATTCGTCGATGTCTCAAATCTCCGCCATTGACGCTTCATGCGAGCGTGTCGACTAGCCACGTTCGTCGACTATCAGGCCCAGGTGACCATCATAGTCGGCCTCAGTCAGGTCCACGTATCGACTTGCCTCACACATCATGAGGTCGCGGTACTTGCCCTGCATCCCCATGACATGCCACGTGATTCCATCGCGCGAGTAAGTCTCGACGCCGGCCTTACAACCATCGCATTGATTAGCCATTGCTTTGAAACCTCCTGGTCCTTAGTTCCGCTTGCGTATCCTTGGCCCATGTGGCCTGCTGTGTGCGAAAGGTCGTGACTGCGGCGCGAAGCTCCATGACCGCGAGCTCATGGCCGAGTCCGCTGGAGGCAAAGACCTTATCAGCGGCCTCGAGTATCTCGTCGAGCGCGACCACTTCAACAGGACCAAAGATTATCATCTTAGTCCCTTTGGTTTCCTGGGATGACGGCCAATCCCTTGGACTCACGTGCAGCCACCTCCTCGGGTGTCAAGACCAACAGACCTGGCGGAAGCGGAGCAACCGACTTGGCCATCAGCTTCGCTTTGTTCTTCGCCTCCAAGACTTCCCAGATGATCCGGTTGCGCATGCCTTCAACGATCTCGATTGCATCGCAAACGCCAGCCGCGCGCGCATACCGCGATCCCTTCATCGCCTTCAAGACGTTGAGCCGATGGGTGAGCCCGACGTTGGCCTCATTGAGCGTCGCGATCATCGTCTCGAGCACGAGGACTTCTACAGGTTTTTCTGCTGGCTCGGGTGCTGTCGGTGGGGTCAAGAATTTGGTGTCCATGTTTCGTTTTCCTCCTGTGAATCCGAATAGTCATCAACTACGTCTTCTTCGTCGAGCGTGCCTTCGAAGATCGCTTCCAGCGCAGCGTCAAGGGTCCAACGTTGACCTCTGACAAGAACGATTCCACTCATTTCATCTCCTTTGCGGTGGTGGTCTTGTGGTGTTCGGATTGGCATTCTACGTAACTCCCTATATAGCGCGCATAAAGAAGGTAATAGAAATGACCACTGAATCACCACTAACGAATACAACTGGTGGTGATTTGCGCTGCTCATTTTGGCGGCCTAAGCGCCCACATGACTCCGGAGGCCATCATTCGATGGGCTTTGGGTTTCAGCTCTCGCACCCTCCTGGCAAGCGTTTTCCGCCTCAACAATTCTCGCTCTTGAAGACCATCTCGGAGCGCCCATTTACGGTAAGCTGCATACAGTTCAGATCCTGTTAGGATGCCGCGGTCGACATCTTTACACGCATCCACAAACAGGGTCGCGCTGTCGCCGGATTCCTCGCGGTAGGATTCGACTTCATGCATGACACTCTTCGGCGTCGGCAGGCCATCCTCGAGGTACTTCATCGCGCCCTCGACAAGCCATGCCAACATCGCCTCAAGCTCATTCATCCGCGCTTGCTCAAACTCTCCGTTTAGTGGGAACGTCTGACCGAACAGGAGTGCTCGCAGACGCCGCCAGAAACCTTCAGAGTCATCGTTCACCACCGGCAGGTGGTTGGTGTCGATCCATAGTTTGACCTGAGACCAGAAGCGTTCGCTGTTCGGGTTGTATGCACGCCGGCCCATCATCTTCCCGCCCGAGGCCAACATCTTCACTCGCTCCTCGTCAATCTCGCCGGAGAATTCCGAGGCGAGTGCGAAGCGCACGCCGGCAAGCTCGAGGATCTCGCCCGTTGTTCCGTCGGCGAACCGACTCTTCTGCAGGACCTTACGGCTGACGGTATCGGCATACTCGCCGAGGGCCGGCATGACGCACTTCTCGAGCAAAAGCGATTTCCCGTTCCGACCATTGCCGTGGCAGAGGAACCAGGTATGCTCTTTGAAGTGACCCGTCGTCGAGTACCCGAGCGCTCGTTGGAGGTACTCAATCATCTCCGCGTCGCCGCCCATGATGTCGCTGATGAAAGAACGCAGGCTCTTGGTGATCGCCTTAGGTCCTTTGTACTTCACGCCAGTGCTGATGTTGATGAGGTCTTGAGGCTCACCATCGCGGAGCTCGCCGGTCCGCAGGTCAACGACACCGTTGGGAACGCCGAGCAACTCCGGGTCAGGGTTCCACTTGATCTTAGCCCGACCGATCATCGAGTCCTTCTTCAACAGCTTGAAGACACCTTCTTGAACGTTGGCCGACCCAAGTGCCTTGAGAAAATCGAGGCCGGCTTTCGACTGGGATAGTTCTCCAAGGCGCTCCTTGATCGAATCGTTAATGAGGTTCTTGACGAGGCCGCCTTTGTCCTCGACCCAAGCGTGCTCGCGGAATACATAGAAACGGCCTTTGGACCAATCCCACCGGACGGTCAAGCCATGCTTCGAGACGAAGTATTCCACCTGGCCCTCTTGGGTCATATCGAAGGTGTGCTTTCCATAGCCCTCGTTGACATCACTGAAGTCGTCGGTCATGTGGCCTCCTTTTGTTCTAGAGCTCTCCCATATTAATGGGGGCCCAAGAGCGGTCGGATCTTGACTTGCATTGAGCGTACCGCAAATCGAACGGTTTGCCGGTGAATTCCCATGATTTCCGCGGCTTCATTGATAGTCCAACCGGCCGTCAGAAGGCCGAGAACGCGCGATTCGTTTTGGGTGAGGCCACAGTGGCTCAAATCCTCAATCAGGATTGCACCGGCCTCAATCTGCTTCTGACGAGAATTGCAGAAGTCAAAAGCAAGACCTTCCTCGATATTGGTCGTGTCGTGGACGGGGGTTTGCGCTTCAACCATATAACGATCACCTTTAATGGTTGACCGGATAATGAGGTTGGTGCCTCCAGGCGTGTAAGGTTGACCTGTTCGTGAAGTTCCCCAACCTAAATCTACGGGTTTGCCTTTGTCTTCCGGGCGAACGAGAACACTTTTTAACATTTTCATTTGTTTTCCTCTTCTTGGTTCATGCACCAGTTTTCATTGTCGTCGGCGGAGTAGTTCGCGTTTCGGTTGGTTGAAGGCGCGATGAAGTATTCTTCACTACTTCCTTCTCGGCTGTATCTGTCCGAAGTTAGAAGACACCCACACGCGCATTTCCATTTGTGATTTTCTACTAAACCACACGGTTTTGCGTGCTCAATACCGCCAACACATTTGTCGAACGCGTCCAAGAACTCTTCTTTGTTCATATCAGTATCCTTCGCCCGGTTTGCCCGGGACTTCCGGTGAATGGAATCCGCAGCCGTTCTCACAGTGGTATCCGATCCGACCACTGCGACCGTAAACCTTCGAGCCATAGAACCACAACTCGTGACCGAAGAAGTGGCAGTAGATTTGTGCGAGCGTCTTCATGAGGTTCATTCGTTCCACCATTTCCGACCCTCGCGCGAGCGAAGCCAAACGAATGTGGCCGCGGCCAACCACAGTACGAAACCGCCGACGCCGAACCAGAATAGTGTGTCGACGAAGGGGAAGATCATTTTTACCACAACTCCTGTGAGGGCTTCCGGAAGATCTTCATCTCTGTGGCTTCATCCCACGCGTGAGGCGAAGTCCCGAGTCGACCGCGGGTCACGCTGAGCTCGCCGTCATTGGCGACCTCCTCGACGTGCATGACTTCTTCGCGGGTCTTAACCTTCAAATGCAGAAGGTCGCCGGCCCTGAGGTCCGTGTCGAAACTGTCGGCGCCGATCCACCGCGAGACGCTAGAGATAGCATGGGCGAGGTAGGCGTTCATTTTCCCACCTTACTCTTGACTACTTTGGCCACGGTCCGATCGGGTGTACACGACGGCCGGCCGCAGGCGCATGGCTTGAAGAGTTCCGGGTGCTCGCGGTCAAGCTTACGCTTCTCGTCGTGAAGTCCCATCGGCGTCCCGGGCGGTTGCATCGGTGTCCGCTTGCTTGCCTTAGCCATTGTTGTCCCTCCTGTTAATGTACGCGATGTGCCGCTCGTCTGAACCGTTCGGCGCGCCGCAGTTGACGCCGACATAGATTGAGGTCCACCGGTCCGAATCGGGCCACGCGATGAATCTGTTCTCCATGTACAAGCGACAGGCTTTCTTGAGAAGCCACCACTGAAAGTCGGACTTAATTTGTGCGATCATGTTGACAGCTCCTTCTGAAGAGATCCTCGACGACATCGACCAGGTAAATGAGCGCTTCGTAAAGTGCGTCCGTCCGCGGCGGCAAGAACGGACTACCATCAGCGAAGTACCGCAGGCGTTCGCGGACGGTCTCGAGATCATCCATCATTTGCCTCCTTTCATAAGGTGCGCGATGTGCCGGTCGGAAACGATCGACGCGCCGCAAGTCGCGCAGGTTATCATGGCCGCTTCACCATCCAAAGCCGCGCGATTTCGTCTCCGCCTGCGCCGCCGTAGAACTTAATCTCTCCGGCCCACAAGAGGTCCTCGACGTTTTGCCGCTCGACGATGTTCGCGTTGTGCTTGTTGATTCGCGCGAGTAGATTGTTCATGCTGTTACTCCTGCGAGGATTCCGACGATGACCGCGAGCGCGATCGCTGCTAAGGGTTTCATAACCTTACCTTACCTTGTCCTGGCCGATAGTGAGCAACACCGCGTCAGCGAGCAAGCAACGCTCGATGTGCTCGTCCGTCGTGATTCCGTGGCCGCATCGAGCGCACCAGGTTGTGGCCATGTTATTCTCCCTCACCGGCGAGGTGGTCGTACATCGGGTGCCGATATTTTCCGCTCGGAAGTTTTTCTTGAAAGGAGATGACGAGCCTCCGACCGATCCATGCCGCGGGATTCTTCGCGATCTCGCGGAGGGTCGCGTTGTCGAGGGTCTTGACGGTCGTTTCGATTCCTGCCTTATCGCGGAGGAGGATCGCGCTGTGTGGTCCGTTCTTGCCGGCCTCGAAACCGATGACCGTCAAGGTTTCGTTCGCGATGGCTTTGACTTTGATCCAGTCGGGCGAGCGGTATCCGACGCGGTACGAGGCCGAGATTTTCTTGATGATCGCGCCCTCGCCGCCGCGGTTCCAAATGGCTTGAACGGCTTTGAGGGTTGGCTTGAACTGTTGTGCTTGGTAAACGACGCGACCCTCGATGACACCGAACGCGACCGTGAGGAACTCGACGCGGCGCTTGTTGGACTCGTGCGCGATCGAGTGGCCGTCGACTTCGATCATGTCAAAGAGGACGAGCGCTTCCTGTCCGGCGTTGGAAAGTTCCGTGACCGCGGAAGAGTGTTGATTCGAGGGAACAATCAACTCGCCGTCGTAAACGCCCGCGGGCATCCGAACCATGACCGCCGCGATGTGGATTGGAAGGGTCCGCACGTTTCCGAGACGCGACCATGCGCGCGCTTTTCCATTCTCGACCCTGACGACCAACCGATGTCCGTCGAACTTTTCTTCCATGATGTAGAGGTGATCGAAGGAATCCGCATTCCGTCCGACAGGCATCGCAGAAGCAAGCATCGGACTGACGAACCCTTTGCCACTCGCGACTTCCTTCACTGCCTTCTTGAAGTTGGTCGTGCTTGGTTCTGACGCGATGACAGGGCTCGACACTGAAGTCCGATTATTTCGTTCCACCTCGATAGTGTGTTTGCACATCCGAGGCTTGTTGAGTTTCTTGACGGTCCAACCCTTGCAATCGCAAGAGGTTGTCCCATCATCGTTCAACCTAGTGGTGTAGATTTTATCGCTGGACGAACTATTGAACTTGAACGTTTTCATGTGGTGAACTCCTTCATGCACGATGGATTTTGGCAGATGAAGCGATTGAACGTCGTCCGAATGATGTAGAGAATAGTGCCACCACAGAACGGACACTTAAGTTGATTCGCCAAGTACTTCGGATCGACGGGCTTCTTCATGACCATATTATACGCCTGCCCGCGGGGCGTTGTGGGTGACGTGGCGGCAGCGACCCGCAACAGGTACGTTTCCCACGCCACGCGAATCCGGCGCTTTGAATTGAGTCGGCTCACTTGGACGCCACCTCATCGGCGAGCGCGAGCGTGAACCGCATCTGCGCGACCATTTCCATCGCGGTCTCGTCGCGGACTTCGTTGTACTTCCGACCTGCTTCGTAGACTCTCATGCTCGTGAGCGTATGATACCACGCCGCCGGCCGAAGTGGGCAACTAACTGGCAAGTAATCGGCAACGAACGGGCTACAACGACTGTTGCCGTTCTGTTGCACACGGAATGTCCAGTTTGTGATCCACTTCGAATGCGGTTTGGTCAACAACTAGAATGGCAAGAACTGCTCGCACACAATTACACGTCGTCGTAGTCGCCGACCATCATTCGGACGGTGCTTGATGGCCGCTCGTAAGGTTCGTCCTTTCATCGCGCGCATCAAGGTTCACACGGATCGGACCATCCACCTGGGGAAATATGAATCCCTGATGGTCGGCGTTTCGCTCGAGGCCGAACCGAATCCGGCGTTGACCGACGACGAGAACATCGAAGATCTGATCGCAACCGCTCTCGGGAAGACAAACGAAACCGCCGACTCGGAGACCGTCGCCGCGCTAAAACAACCGGAGAAATGAAGCAAACCGAACTCGCTTGGGCCGCGGGTTTCTTTGATGGTGAAGGATGCTTGTGAAGCGGGCGGAGATCGTATCGCTACGCGAATGGTTGGACCAGTGGGGTGATGGTCCTAACTGGAGCGACCCGACCGGCCAGTCCGTCCCGATGCAGAAGAGCCAACTACGGCGGCTGCTCGACCACATCGACGAACTCGACGAGCAGGTCGAGAGCCTCATTGAGGCCGGTGCAACCCATCCTGAAAGGAGGATCTAATCAGTTTGTAGTTACGGCCGATGAAAACGTTTTAGGCGTTGTCAAACTGCTTTGGCCATACCTTTGTGGGCCAAAGCGTCGACAAGCGATTCGTATGCTCTCAAAGCGTGCAAGGGCACAGCGCGCTCTCAAGAAAATCCAAACAAAACAACCCAGTGTCCAGTTGTTCATGGAGGCACTACCATCAAACTGAAAACCACGAAGATCGTTTATGAGCCGCTTCCGCATGAGGACGAGGATGGCCAGCCGCTTCTCATCCTGGCCAAGGTCACGAAGATCGAAACCCAGGACGCGTCGGAGTCGAAGTACGGCAAGGAGCAACTCAAGTTTGAGTTGACCGTGCTTGCACCGGAAGAGCTCGAAGACCGGAAGGTCACGATGTGGTTCAACCCTATTATCTCCTCGAGCGATTCGAAGAAGAAGAGCAAGTACCGGCAGTTCATCGAAGTCGCGCGGCCTGGCGTCATCGAGCAGATCGAAGAGGATGACGAAGAGTTTGACAGCGATGACCTCCTCGGTGCGAAGGTTCGCATTCTGATGGCCGAGCCTGAAGAGGACAAGTTCCAGAAGGTCGTGACCGTCTATAAGGCCGGCGCGAAGAAGGCGGCCGTGGTTGAGGACGAAGAGGAAGAGACCCCTAAGCCCAAGGCCAAGAAGCCGGCACCGGTCGAAGAGGAAGAGGAAGAGACCCCGAAGCCAAAGGCAAAGAAAAAGCCGGTGGTTGAGGAAGAGGAAGAGGAAGAGACTCCGAAACCCAAGGCCAAGAAGAAGCCCGTCGTCGAAGAGGAAGAGGAAGAGGAGGATCGGCCGGCGCCGAAGACAGCTCGCAAGAAGCTGGCATACAAGCGATGATCCACAAGGACGTCAGTCCCGCCGTCGCGGTCGGGTGTATCATCGCCCTGGTGTTGGGCGTGATCGTGGCCTATGGAGTCGCTGTCTTTGTGGTCGTCAAGATCATCAAGGCGGCACTCGCATGACAGCCACAGGCCTGTTCAACCGGCTCAAGAAAGTTCGTCTCCACGTTCTCAAGTCCGGAGACGAGAAGTCCGGAGACGAGAAGTACGGAGACGAGAAGACCTGGGGCATGTTGTTCCAGTTCGAGCAGGATCTTCGAAAGTTCTTGGAAGACGAGGAGGCGATCTGATGCCCCACATCGCGACCATCAAAGAGAAGCGTCGGTTCGAAGCCGTCAAGAAGTGGGCTAATGAGAATGGCCTGACGAGGAAGAATGGGAGCCTGACCACTCGCGGGTATGAGGTTGCTATCCTGCTCGCCCTCACGGACTTCGGGATCGTCGAGGCCGTTGTCGAGCAACTCACCGAGGCCCAAGCCTAACATGAAGCTCGAAGTCAAGCAGCTCGAAGTAATTCGTAACGCCGACCGCGAGAAGACCAGCGCTAAGGACCTGGCCGCGAAGTTCGACGTGTCCGTCGCGCGTATCTACGAGATCTGGCGCGGTCCGAAGGACCCGCACTACTCGAAACTGCTGAAGAAAGCAGTCAAGGCCGGCGTTGCGAAGAAGGCGGCGGCTTAAAATGGCACGGTCTTCTAGTACTTGGACTTCTCCGCTCTCGGCGGAAACAAAAGCAAAGATTACTGGGAGACCTCGCACCCATAGGTCGGGAGGTCCTAACGGAGGTCCCACCCCGACCTATGGGACGTGGATTTCGATGCGCAAGAGGATGCGTAATCCAAACCATAAAGACTTCGCCGCTTATGGCGCTCGACTCGATATGGATCCGCGTTGGGATTCCTTCGAGAATTTCCTCGCCGATATGGGCGAACGGCCCGAAGGTAAGACCATTGATCGAATCAACAACGCTCGCGGCTACTGGCCTGACAATTGTCGTTGGTCAACGGCGTCCGAACAACAGCACAATAGAAGGGACAACCGCTCATGAAATTGCGCCCGCAAAAACGAGTAGTGTTCGCCGGGAAAACCCCTTTGTTTGACTACGAAAGCTATAGCTCTTTGACACTCTTCGCTCGGTGCCCCGTGCTCTTTTACGAGCGATACTTCTCGCATGTAAAAGACGTCGGCACGCCGGAGATGCTTCTGGGGACGGCCGTGCATGCGGCCATCGAAGACACGATGTGGGAGAAGAAGATGGGAGCATCATTCACTGTTGAATGGGTGATCGAGCGCTTCCGAATTCTTTGGGCCCTCGAGCTCTTCCTGGCGAAAGGAAAGCCCGAGGGTATCGCGTTCAAGCAGAAATCACCGGCGAAGTACGAGGCCGCTGGTGTTGAGCTTATGAAAGGATGGTTTGCAGAACTCCTGCCATCTGTCCGGCCTTTGCTCGTCGAGCATCCGTTCAACCTCGTGATTTCAGGAGCCAAACGCTCGGTCTACGGTCGGATCGACCTCGTGACCAAAGGCCACGTTATCGTCGACTATAAATCCACCAGCCGACCGTTTGAGCTCATGAAGTCTGACGTTCGTAAACAGTTCGGCGTGTACTTTGCGGCGTACGTTCAAGAGTTTGATGTCTGGCCAAAGGGTGAGGTTCACGTGCTCTCGACGAAGGGTCTCAAACCAGTCGTCGAACCGATGAACCTTGAACCCGAGGATGTCCAGCAGATTCTTGACGAGTTCGTGCGGCCGAAGATGCAGGCCATCGATAAGGCGTGGGCCGCTCAAAGGTTCTTGTGCACATGCGGCAAACACAAGGACGCGATCGTTTTACCTGATGATTTCATCGGTGGTCTTTTGACTGAAGCGCAGAAGAAGATGGTCGCTCCGGAAAAGCAAACGGAGTCGGAACGCGCGACACAGGAACTACTCGACACCCGCGCCAAGAATCGCAAGACAGCGTGGGACGGTATTG
>CAAGKR010020933.1_pt1 | contig 12878 bp, 7 predicted proteins | sample 2556971 | NCBI WGS metagenome assembly CAAGKR01 (sample SAMEA5207829, study PRJEB30636) | soil metagenome | biome: forest; feature: boreal; material: soil | place: USA | collected 2011-09 | depth 1 m | reverse complement strand
CCTCTCCCGAGGCCTTCCGGGCGTCTCAAGCTCTGCCTCTGCTTCCTATTCCTCATGTTTCTTGCCGTCAGTGCCTGGGGTGGCGTGGGTGGAAGCATCTCCGGCTCGGTCACAGATTCAAGCGGAGCGGTTGTTCCCAGAGCAGCAGTAACAGCCCTGAATACCGGCACGGGAATCCGCCAAACGATCGCGACCGACGATCACGGTTTCTACTCCTTCCCCAGTCTTCCAATCGGTCACTACGATATTGAAGTCGCATGCGCCTCCTTCCACCCCTATCGGCGCACCGGAATAGCGATCGACGCCAACAGCGCACTAACAATTGATGCGGTTCTGATCGTGGGACGGCAGTCGGACGCGGTGACCGTCGTCGAGGATCAACTCCAAGTGGAAACCACCAGCACGCAGATGGGCCAGGTCATCACCGCAACGCAACTGACCGCCGTGCCTCTAAATGGGCGGAGCTTCACAGATCTGCTCACACTGCAGCCCGGAGTCGCCCCGGTCACTTCCATCACCTCAGAGACGGTACAGGACGTAGGCGCAAGCGCGCTTTCTCCCTCCGGAAATTTGAATCCCGGCACCATCTCCATCAACGGCCAGCGCGAATTCGCCAACAGTTTTATCGTCAACGGCAGCGACGTCGAAGAAGACGTCAACATGGGCGCGGCCATTATTCCCAACCTCGACTCCATCGCGGAATTTCGCATTCTCACCAGCAATTTTGACGCGGAATACGGCGAATTCAGCGGCGGCCAGATCAACGTCGTCACCAAGTCCGGAACCAATGCCTTCCACGGGGATCTTTTCGAATTCGACCGCAACACGAACCTCGACGCCCGCAATTACTTTTCGCCCACCCGCGGTGCATTTGATCAAAATCAGTTCGGCGGTACCTTTGGCGGGCCAATTCGAAAAGACAAAATTTTCTTCTTTGCGGATTATCAGGGCACTCGCTCCACGCAGGGTGTGGACAGCGGCCAGATACCCGTTCCCTCGGCGCGGGACCGGACGGGAGATTTAGCCGATCGAACAAGCTCCTTCGTAACTACCGATGCAAACGGAAACACTGTTCCCACAACTGTGAGTGGATCGTACTGGGCCAATCAGCTTTCTCAGAAACTTGGCTACACAGTTTCAGCCGGCGAGAACTACTACGCCCCCGGTTGCACCAGCTCGACGTGCGTTTTTCCCAACGCGGTCATCCCGCAGAGTGCCTGGTCCGCTCCCGCCACCAATTTATTGAAATATATTCCTTTTCCCAACAATACCAATGGCACCTTCGCAACTTCCGCCTCTAACCTGACTCTGCGAGACGATAAAGGCGCGTACCGGATGGAAGCCAACAGCCGCTGGGGACTGCTTTCCGCGTACTATTTCCTGGACGACTGGTCTCAGGACAATCCGTACCCCGTGGCGCAAGGTGGCGCGAACGTTCCGGGCTTCAATGCCTTGTATCTGGGCCGCGCGCAATTGATCAGCCTTGGCGTTACGAAAACCATCAACGGCTCCAGCTTCAACGAATTTCACTTCAGTTATCTACGCGACTCCAATGACCTCGGCAAACCGGTCGGTGGCGTCGGCGTAAGTCTGGCTTCTCAGGGATTTGAAGTCGGGCCAAATACTCCGGGCATCGTGCCGTTGGCTCCGAGATCCGAAGGCATCGAGAGCGTTGCTTTTAACAGCTTCACCATCGGAACGAATACCAATGAGCTGAAGCAAGTCGGCAACACCTATCAGTGGCTCGACAATTTTTCCAAAGTCCTCGGCACCCACACCCTCAAATTCGGCGGCGAATTTCACTACGACCAAGTCAATGTCAATGCCATTGCCCAATTCAATGGCAGTTTTCTTTTCTTTGGCAGCGAGACCGGTTCGGACTTCGCGGACTTCCTGCTCGGAGTTCCGAGCCAATACAATCAAAGCCAGTTGCAGGCCTTCTACGGACGCAACAAATACACCGGCCTTTATGGACAAGACGGTTGGCGCCTAACCCGCAACTTTACCCTCAACTACGGACTCCGTTGGGATCGCATCGAGCCCTGGTATGAGAAGTACAACCAGATCGCCACATTCGTACCGGGCCAACAGTCCGTCGTTTTTCCTGGCGCTCCTGCGGGCATCCTTTATCCGACCGATCCGGGGGTTTCGCGCACTTTGGCGCCGCCGGGCAATCGCGATTTTGCTCCGCGCACCGGCCTGGCTTATTCGCCTAGCACTTCGGGTGATGGCCTACTTGCAAGCATTCTCGGAGGCCCCGGCAAAACCAGTATTCGCGCCAGCTATGGCATGTTCTACACCGCGATTGAAGCCCTCACCATCGGCGTGATGAGTGCCAATGCGCCGTATGGGACCACCTACACCAGTCCGGCTCCGCCGCTTTTTGCCACGCCGTTCCTCACCGCGGCAACCGGGCAAAATCTCGGCCAGGCTTTTCCCGTGACGCTCGCTGCCTTAAACTCCAGTGCCAGCCATCCCGACTCCAAGGTGGACTGGTCGCAGTTCGCGCCCATCACCGGACTTCCAAACTATCCCACCACCAATCGCATTCCTTACACCGAAGAATATATGCTTTCCGTCGAGCGCGGATTTGGCGCCGACACTGTGCTCAGCGTAAATTACGTCGGCACCCAAGGCCATCGCCTTCTCGTGCTGCAGGAAGCGAATCCCGGCGATCCGTCTCTTTGTCTCTTCCTCAGCAATCCTGCCAATCTCGCTTCGGGCCAGGTTCCCTGCGGTCCCTTCGGCGAAGATACTGCTTACACCACTTCCACCGGACAAGTTTACCAAGGCACCCGTAGACCATTGGGATCGAACTTCGGCAGCAACGCCAACCAGGCCACCATCGGCAATTCCAATTACAGCTCTCTGCAGGTCACTCTGCGCCACACCAGCAAGCGCCTGAACGTGTTGGCCGGCTACACCTTCAGCAAATCGGAAGATCAATCTTCAAACCTCGGCGAAGAGGTCAATCCAATCAATCCGTCGCTCAGCAAAGCACTCTCCGCCTTCGATGTGAAGCACAACTGTGTCGTAAGCTACAGCTATCAGCTGCCGATAGAGCGCCTGTTCCACGCCAACAACCGCTGGACCCAGGGCTGGGAACTTTCCGGAATCACTCGCTTCAGCTCCGGCCTTCCCGTAACACTCATTAATTACGGAGACAATTCCTTGCTCGGCTCGGAGCCAAACGGCATCAACAACTATGGTGTGGACCAGCCGGACTACAACGGCGGTTCTCTTCACATCAATAAAAATCCCCGCAACGGGCTACTCTATTTCAATATCTCGGACTTCGCTGAAAACGCCTTGGGCACGCCGGGGACTGCCAGGCGGCGCTTCTTCTATGGCCCGGGAATGAATAACTTCGATCTGGCCCTGCTCAAAAACGTGCGCTTAACCGAGTCCAAGTCTCTTCAGTTTCGCATCGAGGGATTCAATGTCTTCAACCACGCTCAATTTTTCGGGCCGCAATCCGTCGACGGCAATATCGACAGCGCCACCTTCGGCCAAGTCGTCAGCGCGGCACCGCCCCGCCTCGCGCAACTCGGCGCAAAATTCTTCTTCTGAAATCACGAACTACCCGTTTGATCGAGCCAAGCCCGTGACCCCAATCGTAGAGGGCGCGATACATCGTGCCCTCCTGAGTTAATCCTCACCAATCACACAACCCCCGAACCGATCCGTCTATATTTCTCTGTTTCGATTTTCCCCACTGACCATGAGCCATCCTGGGCAACGCGGCCTACCGCGATCCAAAATGAATACCTGTGCGATATAGGACTGCGCCGCATCCTCGCCACGTTCATTATTAATTTATGTTCCACAGCAAACTTACGGCGGAGTCGGGCAACGCCACGCGTGTCAGCGTCCAGAAAGAAATGGCCAAGCCGCGCATGGCCAAATCCGTTAGGACCGCCGCTGAGGCGAAGCTTAAGAAAGCTGCGCGCACCAAGCCGGCCCCTCGCTAGTTCGCATTCTCCTCCACTCGGTTAGAACTTAAACCTTTTAACTTACAACTTCGCCCTCACTCCATACGCCGCCAGCACATCCTGCAACCGTAACACTCCCAGCAACTCATGCAGATCCGCCCGGCTCACCACCGGCAATAACTCCAGATGACTTGCCCCAAACCGGTCGAGCGCAACATCCAGCGAATGATCCGTGTGCAAATGCGGAATCTCTCTCCCACTCCCACCTTCCAGCAGGCTCCCCACCGTTTCTCCAGCCCCGTTCTCCGCGCCCGCCGCGCTCAATTGTTTTCGCGTCAGCAATCCAATCAGCAAACCGCGCTCCAGCACCGGCCAGGTCTGCACTGCATTCTGCGCGGCCACGTCCATCGCTTCACTCAACGGCTGCTCCGCTCGAAACACATCCGCTGCCGGACGCATCGTCTGCCATACTCGCCGCTGCCCTTTATCCTGACTTCCCCCCGTCGGCAAATGAATTCCATCCTGCCTCGCTAAAATCTCATAGATCGGTTCGCGCTGTACCCGCGACGCAATAAAATAACTCACCAGGTTGGAAATCATCAGCGGCACGATAACCGCATAGTCTCGCGTGATCTCAAAAATCATCACCACCGAAGTCATCGGCGCGCGAATCACTCCCGCGAATGCCGCACCCATTCCGACCAGCGCGTACGCTCCCGGCGCCGCCACTTGTCCCGGCAAATAATGATGCGCCACGCTTCCGATTGTTCCGCCAAGCATCGCGCCCATAAATAAACTTGGCCCGAATATTCCGCCCGCATTGCCCGATGAATAGCTCACCGCCGTTGCAATCAATTTCAGCACCAACAGGATTAGCATCAATCGCAGCGCCATTCCGCCGTTCAGCGCGTCACCGACGTACTTGTAGCCAACTCCCATCACCTGCGGAACAAACCATCCCATCAAACCCACGCACAATCCGCCCGCCAACGGCTGAATCCAAATCGTTTTTCGCGGCAAGCTCTGAAACCATACCCGCGATTTCAATAGCAGCTGCGTAAACGCTGCCGATACCAGCCCTCCCAAAACTCCTAGCAACGCGTACAGCCCCAGCTCCCACGGATTCACCAGCTGATATTGCGGCACCTGAAACAGCGGCGCATTTCCCAGAAACAACCGCAGTACGCCCCAACTTGTCGCTGAAGCCAGCACCACCGACCCCAGCACCGGCGCATGTAAATCTCCCACAACTTCTTCTAGCGTGAACAACACCGCCGCTAGCGGAGTATTAAACGCTGCCGCGATAGCTGCTGCAGCTCCAACCGGAATTAACGATTTAACTTTTTCCGGTCGCAGCCCCAGAAAGCGCCCCAGCACCGAAGCGATTCCCGCGCCCACCTGCACCGACGGCCCTTCGCGGCCCAGCGGAAGTCCGCTCGCCAGCGTCACCGAAGTACAAAAAAACTTTCCCAATATCGTCGATAGCGTTATTTTCCCCTCGCGCGCGTACAACGCCGCTTTTGTTTGTGGAACTCCGCTTCCGCGCGCATCCGGAAAAAATCGGTACAACAGGTAACCCATCGACAACGAACCTACGCAGGGCACTAACAAACGTCGCCACGCCGCGTTCCCCACCGGGTACAGCCGCGCCCCGAATCGCTCCGACACCAGGATAAACGCCACCACGCTCAACCCGACCAGCGCCCCGATCAGCAGAGTCAGCACCAAAAATACTTGCTCCTCGCGCGACGCCAGAAATGTCCTCCACCGCCCCAGCGGCATTCCCCACCAGGGAACCTTCACCGCCGCAGCCTCTGTCTGAATCTCGCCCACCGCCATTCCTTCCTCGTTCTCGCTTTCACCAAGCAGCGCGGTCACCCGAGCTCCAAATGTACGTGCCCATGTAGTGCATGGCTTTAGCCATGCCACCCCACCACCATCCTCAAAGCCCTGAAAACCCCGCCACGAACCTCAACAAACAATTTCTTCTATGTAGCGCTGATCTTTCGTGTCAGCGCCTTACGCTTTTTTTCTCCTCTATGCCTTCCGCGCGCGCCGCCTTATCTTTCCCCCGGTTCTCCAGCAGCGCACCAATCGCCTCCACCAGCGCTCTTCCGTTCGCTCGCAATTCCACAATCCGTTTCCCCGCAACCTGTGCCAGCAATTTCTCTCCAAGCGGCTCCAGCGAAACAATCACCTGCCGCCGGTCCGTCCTGCTGCGCACACGCTTCACATACCCGCGCTCTTCCATACGATCGACCAGCTCCACCGCGCTGTGTTGCTGCAGCGAAAGCCGGTCCGCCAGCGTGCGGATGCTGCTCTCCGCGCCCTCCGGCAATCCGCGAGTTGCAAGCAGCAACAAATATTGCTGCGGCTCCAGCCCCGCCGCCCGCGCCGTCGCATCGCCCTCCTGCACGAACCGCCGTATGCGAAAACGCAGCTCCGCCAAACCCCGGTATTCTCTGTTGCTGATCTTCTTCGCCACCATCAAATTGTATCGTATCACGATATAAAGGACTAGCCGTCCGTGTTAGCTCGCCAAAATAGGGGCCGATCTTTAGATCGGCATCTCTGCCTCCCCCTGCTTAAAACGAACGGTCACCGTCATCCTGCGGCCTTGAGTCTTGAAGGGAGCGGAGTATGCGCCTTCCGCAGACCGCAGTCGAACGATCCCTCTTCTCTTCAGACCTTCGACTTTCAACCCTCAACTTCCAATCCTTTTCCGAAACGCCTTCTGGGTCTTGTAATGCTCATACCTATGCGCCAGATAAAACCCGTGCGCCCGCTCGCGCAACACATTCGACCTCACCGACATCATCTTGCACTGTCGGCTACGTGCCCACTTTTCCGCCGCTTCCAGCAGCTTCCACCCGGCCCCCCGGCTGCGCACATTCTCATCCACCACCAATCCATTCACTTCCGCGCGCCGCCCTACTTCCAACAAGGAATTTACGCTGACACAAATCCACCCAATCACTCCGCCTTCTTTCGCCTCTGCGACAAAACACGCGCTAAGTTCACGCCCGAACAATTCCAGCAATCGCCGTTTCATTTCCCGCATGCTCACCGGATAACCCAACTGCCCACTAAGCGCCGCAACGCGCTCCGCGTCCTCAATCCGCGCCCTCCGAATATTCAGAACAGGTTTTCGTACCGGCATCATTCTCTGTGAATCTTATTCCCCTCGGTGTACTCTGTGTTCCGACCTCTGCGCCTCTGTGTAAAGCTTTTCCCTCGCCCCTAAAACGCCTTCTCCGAATCCAACAATATTGTCACCGGCCCCTCATTCACCAATTCCACCGACATCATCGCCTGAAAAATTCCTGTCCCAACCGCAATCCCCATTGCGCGCAGCGTCCCGCAAAATTCCTCGTACAATTTATTCGCCAGCTCCGCTGGCGCCGCTGCCATAAAACTCGGCCGCCGCTGCCCTCTCGCATCTCCGTACAAGGTAAATTGCGACACCACCAGCGCCCCGCCTTTCACATCCAGCAGCGACCGGTTCATCTTCCCCTGTTCATCCTCAAAGATCCGTAGATTCGCCACCTTCTCCGCCATCGCCGCTGCCGTCGCCGGACTATCTTCCTTCCCCACCCCCAGCAAAATCATCAATCCCGCGCCAACTTCTCCCGCCACGCGTCCTTCCACCACTACCTTCGCACGGCTAACCCGCTGCACCACAATTCTCATCTCTCGAAACGCCTTCGGGGCACAGTGACTCTTGACTGTGCTCTTGGGTCACTCGTCGGTTCCTGATATCTGATATCAGTTATCCGTAATCAGAAATCAGGTAACTTTTACCAGGAATCGGGCCTCTCTCGGAAAACTTACAACTTAAAAGCTTCCAACCAACTACTTCTTTCCCCCCGCTTTCCGCGGCAACAACTCCGGCAACTGCGCCGTGTTATACCCAAACACCGCCAGCACTTCCGCCCCTTGCGTCAAATCATCCCAGCGCACGCGATCCAGTGTGTCCGCCTGCGAATGGTGCGTCTTTTGGTACTCGGCTGTCTCCTGCACACACCAGAATCCCGGCACGCCCGCTTCATCAAACGGCACATGGTCCGATCCACCTTCACTGCGCAGCGTCGGTTCCATGATTCCCGCCGTGTCCGCCAGCGGATACAAGACCCGGTCCACCGTTTCCCTCGCGTTGTAATTTCCCATCAGCCCGATCGTCAGCACTTTCCCCGTGCCGCTATCGTCCACCAGCACACCGGAAATCTTCGCCAGTTCATCCTTATGTTTCTTCACGTATTCTCTCGAACCGAACAGCCCCTGCTCTTCTCCCGTAAATAAAACGAACCGGATCGTCCGCTTCGGCTTCAATCCGCTCTTCTGCAAAGCGCGCGCCGCCTCCAGCACCGCCATCGATCCCGTCCCGTTATCCGTCGCTCCGGTTCCCAAATCCCAGGAGTCCAGATGCGCACTCAGAATCACCACCTCATCCGCCTTTTCCGTTCCTGGAATTTCCGCCACCGTGTTGTACACCGTCGTCGGCGTCCCGCTGAAGGTGCCTTGCAGATTCACTTCCGCCTGCACCGCGGAACCACGGTCCAGCATCCGCCAGATATCCAGATAATCTTCGCGGGCCATGAACGCCGCCGGCACCTCCGAAGGCTGGTAATCTCGGGACAGCGTGCTCATGTTCAGCAGCCCGTACATTTTGTCCGATCCAATCAACAGCGCCGCCGCCTTCTCCTCATTCATCATCTTTTGCACCGCCGCCCACATCTCCCGCATCGTTCGCATGGACGGAGGCTTCTGGTATTTCGGCGACATCAGCGGTATCGTGCCCTCGCCCCACGGTGTCAGCATCGGATTCAGCGGCTCGGTCATCTCGACGGGGCGCCCCAGCAACACAATTTTCCCGCCCATCTTGCCGCGGTATTTTTCGAGGTCTTCCAATTTTTCTAGATCGATCCCCAGCACTTCGCCTTGCACCGTTCCCACGGTCGCCTCCGACCATCCCGCGGTAGCCATCGTCAACTCGTGCACCGTCGGCGCTAAAATTCTTCCCGTCGCCGGTCCGCGCTTCCAACTGTTCGCAATGGTCCACGATTCCAGGTGGACATTGGCCAGGCCCAGTTCCTTGAACTGCTCTTCCGTCCAATGACTGGCCTGCTCCAGTTGCTTCGATCCCGTGAGCCGCGGCCCAATCTGCGTCGTCAAAAACGTAAGATCCGTTTTTAGCTGCCCCACATCGCCCTTCACCAGTTCCACAATCCTCTTGTCCGCTTCGATCTGCGGATCCTTCGGTGCTTCGCTCTTCGCCGCGTCCCCGCTAGCTGGCGGCGCCAAAGGCCGCCGTGGCATTAATTCTGGCAGTTCCGCCGTGTTAAACGCCCACGCCGCCATTACCTGTGCTCCCTGCAACAAATCGTCTTTCCACGCTTTGTCAAACGTATCGGACTGGCTGTGATGCGTCTTCGGATACTCCGCCAAATCCTGCACGCACCAGAATCCCGGCACGCCCAATTCGTCAAACGAAAAACTATCCGTGCCAAATTCTCTCGCCATCGTCGTTTCCAGCAATTTCAATTCGCCCAACGGGGCGATAACCTGATCTACCGTCTCACGCGCCTGGTAATTGTCATGCAGACCAATCGCCAGCACTCGTCCGGTTCCGCTGTCATGTACCAGCGCTCCGGAAATTTTATTTAACTCGTTCCTGTGCGCCTTCAAATATTCCTTTGACCCGATCAGTCCTTCTTCTTCTCCGGTAAACAGCACAAAACGAATCGTCCGCTTCGGCTTCACATTTAACTTCGCCAGCGTCCGCGCCGCTTCCATCACCACCATGGACCCGGTGCCGTTATCCGTCGTTCCCGTTCCCAGGTCCCATGAATCCAGATGCGCGCCCAGAATCACAAATTCGTCTGGCTTCTCAGTTCCAGGCAAATCCGCAACCGTGTTGTACACTTCCACCGGTTTCTCGCTCAGCGAATTCGTGATCTCGATCTCCGCCTCCACTGGCCCTTTTTTCACCAGCCGGTAAATTAAACGGTAGCCCTCGCCGGTAATGAACGCCGTGGGAATCGCTCCCAACGTAAACGGCTCCATCGTTGCATCCGTCATAGTCAGCAGCGCATGCGGCTTTCCGGAGTCTCGCAGGATCGCCACCGCGCCCTGCTCCACCAGAAACTTCCGCATAGCCTGCACCGTTTCCAGATATTTATCGTATGGATCGGGAACCGCCGGCTGACCCACCGGAGGCGGGGGCTCTTCCATCTGGTGATAAATTTCCGCGTTCTGATCGATCATCCTCGGTGGCGAAAGCGAGCGCGGTTCCTGCGTAATTACAATGGCGCCCTTCAACTTTCCCGCGAACCTGGCGAACTCTTCCGGCTTCTTCGCATCGAAGTACACTACCGGCCCCTTCACCGTTCCTTTCGTACTAGGCGACCATGCCGCCGCGGCAATCGCCAGCGGGTGCCCCACCGGCGCAATCATGCGCGCCTTCGCTGTCCCTCGCACCCACCCATGCTGAATCGAATACCCCTCCAGATGCACATTCGTAAGCCCATATTTCTTGAACATCTCCACGGTCCAGTCGCTGGCCTGCTTCAACAGCGGCGATCCCGTAAGCCGCGGCCCGATGCGGTCCGACAAATACTCCAAATTGTCCATCAACTCGCTATGTTCCCGAATCTCCGCCAGTATCCGCGCATCCGTACCGGCCGCCGCATTCGCATCCTCCACCGCAGCCTTCGCTATCCAGGTGCAAGTCACGATAATGGTTGCGACCATCACCGCCATAACTAAGATGTTCGGCGTAGACTTCATACCAGTCTTCAACACTTTCCCCCCGTAGGGGTGCAGCACTGCTGCACCCACGTCCAAATAGTGGTCGTTCCTAACTGGTCATCTCTGCGGACCTCTGTGCTCTGGTGCGCCTCTGCGTTATCCTTTGTTTTTCTTTCTCATTGTCCGACTCTTCCCAGGCGCACCAATCCTCCACCCCCGTGGCGGCGTCTGGCACGTCACGCAATAAAAACTGCTCCGCCCCGCCACAATTCCCCGCCGAATCACCGTCGTGCACCGGAAACATTTCTCCCCTTCTCTTCCATACACCTTATGGTGTTGCTGATATCCTCCCGCTTGCCCGTCCGCGTCAACAAAGTCCGAAATCGTCGAACCCCGCTTCAAAATCGCATCCCGCAGAATCGCCTGCAGCGATCGGTAAAGCAGCTTCATCTGCGGCTCGCGCAGATTCGCGCCCCGCTTCGCCGGATGAATCTTCGCGGTCCACAAACTTTCATCCGCATAAATGTTTCCCACCCCGCGAAGGACTTTCTGATCCAGCAGCAATGCCTTAACGTGCGTCTTCCGTCCCGATATCCGCTTCAAAAAATCGGCAAAGCCCGCATCCAGGGGATCAGCGCCAAACCGCAACAACTCTCTTTGCAGCGCCTCACCCTCCAGATACGCCATTCGCCCGAATCGGCGCGGATCTACATACCGCAGTTCGCGCCCGTCATCCAGCAGCATCACCACGTGAGTATGTTTCGCGTGAAGTTCAGCAGCCGCGCGCGGCGCCAACATCCCCGTCATTCCTAAATGCACCAACAGCGCAGCCTGCGCTGCGCCGCGAGGCCCATCAATGCCCGTCAGCCGCAGCAACATGAATTTCCCATACCTCTCGACCGCTCGAATCGTCCGCCCCGGCAGTTCCCGCTCCACTTCTGCCGGATTGTCGATAAAATCCGTCTTCCCCAACGTCACGCTAACGATGTGTCTGCCCGCAACTGCCGCCTGCAGCCCGCGCGCCACCGTCTCAACTTCAGGAAGTTCCGGCATTTTTCTCTCGAATTAAATGTAGGCGCCGGGCTTTAGCCCGGCCTGCTTGGCCCGAATTTCGAGCGGAGTTGCGAAGGGCCCGGTCCGAACGTTCCCGTGGCACAAATCTCAACCGCTAATTTCTTAGACGTAGCTGATCTTTTCATGTCAGCGCCTCCGAGTGGGGTTCTCGCCAGGTTCTCCGCGCTACGTTTTGGGCGCGGTTCTCAGGGCAGCAGCATCTGATTTCGGCCCACACCGTTTACGGTAACGGAACGCCGGGTGTCGCCACAATCCCAGCCATGCGCAACAATTCTTTATATTCCTCATCGCTGATCGAGGAAACGATCAGCCGCACATTCTTCAGCAATTTCATTTTTCGCAGCGCCGGGTTCGCCCGCATCTCCACCAGCGCCACCGGCCGCGGCAATTTCTCAAACGCCCGCAAATCCGCCACCAGGTTCTTTTCTTCACGATCGTGCGGGTCGGGGTATGGATCTCGCGTAATCTCGGCAATCGAGTACAGCGACCGCACCGGAGTGGAGTGATAGCACATCACCCGGTCGCCCTTCTTTACCTGCTTCAGCGCTCGGATAGCATCCGCCTTCGACCCCGCGCCATGCCACATCTCTTTCCCCTTCACAAAAAGGGTATCCCAATGATAGTGGTGCGGGTCTGCGCTGAAGATCCAGTAGTGTCGTATTGGAGGGGTTGCGGTCGCCATCGAGCCAGAATTCGGCAGCAATATACACGCTAATCCGATGAAAACCAAACAAAATGTGTGGGATAGCTCTGCGGGCCGTGGAAGGTACTAGTCCGGCTGCTGAACTTCGCTCGTCCCGAACTCTAAATGCCTTACATTCCTATAGTTGGCGACCCCCCAGTGCTCGCTTATCCCACAAGTTCGGCCATCTTACTGATACTGCGTCACTTAAGCATCGCCTTGGACCGAGCACGGCTTTCACGGAAGACTGACCCGCACCAGATTCCTTCCGGCTCGCTTGGCTTCATAGAGCATCTGGTCCGCCTTCGCCAAGAGCACGCCAAACTCCATCGCGTCTTTGCTGTGGAACCCGGTAGCCCCAAAGCTCGCCGTAACCTTCACGCTCTTTCCCTTAAACGGAAAGGAAAGCGCCGCGAACTGTTCCCGAAACCGGTTGATCGTTG
>CAAGKR010059695.1_pt1 | contig 12880 bp, 13 predicted proteins | sample 2556971 | NCBI WGS metagenome assembly CAAGKR01 (sample SAMEA5207829, study PRJEB30636) | soil metagenome | biome: forest; feature: boreal; material: soil | place: USA | collected 2011-09 | depth 1 m | reverse complement strand
CGCCGCCGCAGATGGATGTCCACGTCGCGATGCTCATCGTCGATGACCGGTCGCATCGGTACCGCCTCACCATCGCTGGTGATAATCGTGACTTTGACGAACTCCGCCTCGGTAATGCTCCCCTGCTCGCTATCCGTGATGGGCATCACCGAGATCAACGCCGGCCGGCGCATTTTCCGACGCCTACCGGATGACCTCCAGGCCGCCCATGTAGGTCCGGAGCGCGCCCGGCACCCGGATGGTGCCGTCCTCCTGCTGGTAGTTTTCCATGACCGCGACCATCGTCCGTGGCAAGGCGAGGCCTGAGCCGTTCAGCGTGTGCACGAAGTCGACCTTGCCGTCCTTGCGCCGGTAGCGGATGTTGGCGCGGCGGGCCTGGAAGTCGTTGTAGTTCGAGCAGGACGAGACTTCGAGGAAGCGGTTCTCACCCGGACACCACGCCTCGAAGTCATAGGTCTTCGCCTGGCCGAAGCCGGTATCCCCGGTACACAGCAGGATGAGCCGGTAGGGAAGCTCGAGCCGCTGCAGCACGTCCTCGGCGTCCTTGACGAGCAGCTCCAGCTCGTCGGTCGAGCGTTCGGGCTCGACGAACTTGACCATCTCCACCTTGTTGAACTGGTGCAGCCGAATGTACCCTCGGGTGTCCTTGCCGGCTGCCCCGGCCTCGCTGCGGAAGTTCGTGGACCAGGCGACGTGCTTGATCGGCAGCGTTTGGTGTTGCAGGATCTCGTCGCGGTACATGTTGGTCACCGGGACCTCCGCCGTCGGGACCAGGAAGAGATCGCGCTTCTCGATGCGGAAGGCGTCCTCCTCGAACTTCGGCAGTTGCCCGGTGCCGGTCATCGCCGTCCGATTGAGGAGAAAGGGCGGGAAGACCTCGACGTAGTCATGCTCCCGCAGGTGCAGGTCGAGCATGAAATTCAGCAGGGCGCGTTCCAGCCGCGCGCCAGCGCCCTTCAAGAACAGGAAGCGAGACGTCGCCACCTTGACCCCCCGCTCGAAGTCGAGGATGCCGAGGCGCTCGCCGAGCTCGTAGTGCGAGCGCGCCGTGAAGGGCAGCGTGCGCCCGAGGCCCCATTCGCGGATCGTCGGGTTGTCTTCGGCACCCTTACCGTCCGGCACCGAGGGATCTGGCGGGTTCGGCACTTCGAGCAAGAGCCCGTTGAGCTGGGCTTCGATCGGCGACACCTGCTGCTCCAGCGCTTTGACCTCGTCTTTGACGCGGCGCATCTCCTCGACCGCGGCCTGGTCGCGGCTCTTTGCCATCGCGGCCGAGCGCCGGTTCTGGTCTGCCTTCATCTGCTCCAGCCGGGTCAGGATCTCCCGGCGTTGGGTGTCGAGACGCAGGATCTCGTCGACCGGTGCGGTCTCGCCCTTCTTTCGCGCCCCCTCCTTGACCAGGTCGGGGTGCTCCCGGATGAAGCTAAGACTCAGCATGGCGCGCCCGCAGATGCGGAAAAAGAATCACGTCCCGAATCGAGGGCTGGTCGGTCAGGATCGCAACCAGCCGGTCGATCCCGAGCCCCATCCCGCCGGTGGGCGGAAAGCCGTGTTCGAGGGCCGTCAGGAAGTCCTCGTCCATGGGATGCGTCTCCTGCTCGCCGGCACTTCGCGCCCGCGCCTGGTCCTCAAAGCGGCTGCGCTGGTCGTCGGGGTCGTTCAGCTCGGAGAAGGCGTTGGCCATCTCCTCCCTTGCGATGAAGAGCTCGAAGCGATCCGTCAGCCGGGTGTCAGACGATCGCCGCCGGGCCAGCGGGGAGACCTCGACCGGGTGCCCGGTGACGAAGGTCGGCTGCCTCAGGTTGGGCTGAACCTTTTGCTCGAAGATCTCGTTGACCAGCCCTCCCCAGCCCAGGTTCGGCCTGGCCTCGATCTTGAGATCCGTGACGATCTGCCGGAGCTTCCCGACGTCCGCCCGCGAGAGGTCCTCATCAACGGCCTGGCTCGCCGCCTCGAGCATCTCGATCCGCGCAAACGGCTGTGTGAAGTCGAGGGACTCACCCTGGTAGCTGAGGGTGGCCGCGCCGTGGACCTTGCCGACCAGTTGCGCGACCAGCGACTCGGTCAGCTCGAGGACGCCCTCCCAGTCGGTGTATGCCTGGTAGAGCTCGAGCATGGTGTATTCGGGGCTGTGCCAGCTGTCCATGCCCTCGTTGCGGAAGATGCGGCCGATCTCGAAGACGCGGTCGAAGCCCCCCACGATGAGCCGCTTCAGGTAGAGCTCCAGCGCGATGCGCAGATAGAGGTCCATGTCCAGGGCATTGTGGTGGGTCGTGAATGGGCGGGCCGCAGCACCACCCGCCATCGCCTGCAGGACCGGCGTTTCCACCTCGACGAAGCCGCGAGCTCGAAGGAAGGCGCGGGTCTCCTCGATCACCCGGCTGCGGGTAAGAAAGACCTGCATCACCTCGGGGTTCGCGATCAGGTCGAGGTAGCGCTGGCGGAACCGCAGCTCCTTGTCCTTCAGGCCGTGGTACTTCTCGGGGAGGGGCCGCAAGGCCTTCGCCAGGAGAACGAAGGAATCGACCTCGCAGGTGACCTCGCCGCGCCGGGTGCGAAACAACGAGCCGTGCACGCCGATGATGTCGCCCAGGTCGAGCTCGGTAAACCGACGGTACGCCTCATCCCCCAGCTTGTCGACCTTGACGTGGAGCTGGATGCGCCCGGCATGATCCTGGAGATGGGCGAAGGTTGCCTTCCCCATTACCCGGCTCGCGACCAGGCGGCCGGCCAACGCGACGGGATCGGTGCGCGCCTCTGCCCCGCTGGTCTTTTCCGCTTCCTCGAAGAGGGCGATGGCCTCAGCGGAGCTATGGGTGCGGTCGAAGCGGCTCTGGAACGGCTCGATGCCCGCCGAGCGCAGCGCCTGCATTTTCTGCCGCCGCTGCAGCTCCTGCTCGGTTCGCTCGCCGTCCATTGCGCGGAAGTCTACAAAACGTCGAACGTGCGCGCCGCCATTTCGCGGTCCGGGCGAAGGGGATTGTCTTTCGAGGACAGCGCCCCCGTGATGGCATCGACGGCGCGACGGCTGCCGCCGACGCTGCCCATGATGCCGTGCCCGCTGTAGCCGGTGTTGATCGCCAGCCCGGGGATGATGGTGGGCCCGAGTAACGGTCTCCGGTCGGGCGTGTACGTGTACTGGCCGGCCTGCAGCCACCACTGGAGCCGGGACGATTCCCAGGCGTCCTTCCAGGCCGGCACCAGGCGGGCGAGGCCGTGATCGCTGCTCGGGTCCAGGAGACCGAAGGCGAAGTCGGCGGAGGTCGGGACGTCCTCAACCGGCAGCTCCGGCGCGGCCGCTCCGGTCCACAGGGCGTGGACGCCGGTCCCGGCCGGACGCCAGTGGGCGCCGGTCTCGAACTCGATGGTCATCGGCGCATCAGCTGGGATGAAGGGAAGGTCGGGCACGATCAGCTTCTGGCGGCGAACCGTGCTCAGCGGCAGGTCGATCCCGGCCAGCTTCGCCAGCGGCCCGGAAAGCGGGCCCGCGGCGATCATGACGGTGCCGGCCGAGATGGGCCCGGCGGTCGTCTTCACGCCGACGACCCGGTCGCCACGGGTTTCGAAGCCGATCACGCTCACGCCGCAACGAAACCGGGCGCCGCTCGCCTGCGCGATCTCGAGAGCCAGGCGGCGTGGTTCCAGCCAGCCGTCGCCGGCCCGATAGCGGGCGTTCCGCACCTGAGGCGCCAGGTAGGGGAACCGGCGGCGCGCCTCCTCCGAGTCGAGCAGTTCGACATCCGTCAGGCCCCAGGTTCGTTGCGCCTCGACCAGCTTCCGCTGCTGCCGCGCCCCCTCTTTGGTTAGCGCCGCGAACAGGTATCCCTGGTGGCGCAGCCCGAGCTCCGCGCGCTCGTGCAACTCGTCGAAGAAGGCAATGCTCTCGCGGACCAGCTCGACCTCCTCCGCGTTGTCGAATTGGAGACGAAAGGCGCCAGTCGCCACCGGCGTCGTCAGGGTGGCCAGCGCTGGGCGCTTTTCCAGGACGAGAGTCTTCAGCCCGGCGCGTTCCGCAAAGAGGGCGGTGGCACACCCGATGATGCCGCCTCCGATGACGACGAGGTCGGCGGTCTCGGCCGCTAGCGGACCTCAACGATCAGCATCTTGGTGGCTCCGCCTGGCGTGACCACCGAGACGTCGTCGCCGACATGCTTGCCGAGCAGGGCCTTCCCCACCGGCGACTCGAGGGAGATCCGGCCCTTGCCGGGCTCCGCCTCAGCAGACCCGACGATGGTGAAGGCCTCGTCACCGTACTCGCCGTGAACCTTTACGGTCGACCCGACCTCCACGATGCCCTTGACATGCTTGCCTTCGATGATGCTGGCGTTGCGGATCAGCTTCTCCAGCAGCAGGACGCGGCCCTCGACAAACCCCTGTTCGTTCTTGGCGTCGTCATACTCGGCGTTCTCATTGATATCGCCGAACTCCTTGGCCTGCCGGATACGCTCGGCGACCTCGGGCCGGCGCTTCGAGCGAAGCACCTCCAGTTCGGCCTGAAGCCGGTTCAGACCCTCTTGCGTGAGGTAGACAACCTTGTCGTTTTCCATGCTGGCCATTGAAAAGCCACCGGATTATACGGGATTGCGGTCGCCAGAACCGCTACGCCGTGAGCTGAACCGTCAACGGGGGAAGATTCTCGCGCACCCGGGTGCCAGCACCGATCGGAAGGACGGTCAGGAAGAGGCCATGAATGCTGTAGGCGCCCACCTTGAGGGTGCTCGCGGTCGGCCAGTCCGCCGTGAAGGTCGCCGTCTCGCCCGCCGGCAGGGACTTGCGGCCGAGGGCCATGCACATGATGGCGGGGACTGGCTCCGCCCACACCTGCCTCCCCTGGCTGTCGACCGCCCAGATATGCAGGGTCTGGACGCAACCGACTTCGTAATCGATGGGCCCGGACACGGTCAGGGTCACGTGGACCGTGCCGCCCGCCGCAAGGCGGGCGGGTGACGCTTCGGAGCGAAACTGCCCGCTGCTCGCAATCACGCTCGCCGGCGCGGCAGCCTGGGCGCCACAGCCGCCAACCAGGAGCGCCAGGCCGAGCAGGAGGTATCGCATGCCTGTACGACGCGCGATCGGCGAGAAAGTTCCGGCTTATCAGGCCGCCTCGCAGCTCTCCGGCGGGTCCTCAACCGCATCGTCGAGCGCGAGGAGGGCGGGGTCGGTCGCCAGCGCCTCGTCGAGGACCCTCGTGATGTCGTCAGCCCCGGCGACCGACTGGACCATGGTGCGCAGCCGTGGCGCCCCGCGAAATCCCTTCAGGCCCCAGGCAATGAACTTGCGCAGCAGGCGCGAGCCCCGCTCAGGACCGTAGTAGTCCAGGACCAGGTCACAGTGGCGCCGCACGAGCTCGATCCGATCGCTCCAGCTCAACTCGGGGATGTCCTCGCCGATGGTCAGCTTCGCCACCGTCTGGCGGATCAGCCAGAGGTTGCCGAGGATGCCGCGTCCGAGCATGACGGCGTCGACGTGAGTCTCCTCCATGCGGCGCACGGCGTCGGCGGCGGTCCGTAAGTCGCCACTCCCGGCGACCGGGATCCGGACGGCGGCCTTGACCTCCCCGATCGCCTCCCAGTCCGCCCAGGGGTCGTAGCGCTGCGAGCGCGTCCTACCGTGGACGGCAAGACCCTTGATGCCGGTGGCCTCCAGGCGCGTCGCCATCTCCAGGTAGTTCCTGGACTGGAAGTCCCACCCCAGCCGGATCTTGACCGTGACGGGAACGGTCACCGCCGCCACCACGGCGGCCGCCACGCGGCTGGCACGGTTGGGATCCTGCAGGAGCGACGACCCTCCCGAGGTCTTGACCACCTTGGGGACCGGGCAGCCCATGTTGATGTCCACGATGTCGGCGCCCGCCGCCTCGGCCATGCGGGCGGCCTGGGCCATCACCCCCGGGTCGCCGCCCATCAGCTGGACGGAGACCGGCCGCTGGTCCCAGCTCAGGTCCATCAGCCGGAAGGATTCCCGGTGCTGGCGGACGAGCGCCTCACTGCTGATCATCTCGGTGCAGGCCAGCCCGGCCCCGAACTCCCGGGCGATCTTGCGGAAGGGGGCGTCCGTGACCCCCGCCATGGGCGCCACGTAGACCGGGGAGATCATGGTGTAACCGGCGATTTTCACGGGGTTATAGCCTAGCAGCCTTCTTTTCCGACGCGGGTCTCGAGCTCTCAGGCATTCATGTCATAGATCAGGCGGAGTCCCTCCAGCATCAGGCGATCGTCCACCACCTCGATCACCGTCGTCTGGGCAGCGATCAGCCCGCTGAACCCACCGGTGGCGATCACCCGGGCGTCCTGCCCCAACTCCTTCCGAATTCGGGCCACCATCCCCTCCACCTGGGCGGTGAAGCCGAAGATGATGCCCGCCTGCATGCTCTCCGCAGTGGTGCGCCCGATCACGTTGGGCGGGGCCTTGAGCTCGACGCGTTGCAGCCGGGCCGCACGCTCGTACAGGGCATCGACCGAAATCCCCATCCCCGGGGCGATCGCGCCCCCGAGATAGTCGCCCTCAGCCGACACCACGTCGTAGGTCGTGCCGGTGCCGAAGTCGATGATGATCAGGGGGCCGCCGTACTTCTTGAAGGCGGCCATCGCGGCCACGATCCGGTCCGCGCCAACCTCTTTTGGGTCACGGTAGTGGATCTTCAGGCCGGTCTTGATCCCGGGGCCCACCATCACCGGCTCGCGGCCGAAATAGCGCTGGATGGCCTCGACCAGGCTGCTGTTGAGGGGCGGGACAACGCTCGCCACCACGACGGCGTCCACCGCCGTCGGGTCGAACCCCTCCTGGCGCATCAATTGCAACATCGCGATCCCGAGCTCGTCCGGCATGCTGTCCCGCCGGGTGGCGAGCCGCCAGTCGTGGACCAGGGCCTCGCCCTTGAACAGGCCGAAGGTCAGGTTCGTGTTGCCAAGATCGATCGCGAGCAGCATGCCCGGTCAGTCTACCCGCGTGGTTTGCGGGATTTCGTACTTACAATGAACGACATGGTGACGGTCGGCCGTCGCGACGCCAGCGACATCGATCGAGCGCTGCGGCCCTTCTGGCGCGAAGGGCGGATCGTCCGCTGGCCGGCCCGCGCCGGCCGGCGCCGGCTGATCCTCGAAGAGGCCGTGCGGGCACTTCCGATGGGCAGGCGCATGCCGGAAGCCGAGGTTGATACCCGGCTGGCTGAGATCTGGCCTGACTATTGCCTCCTCCGGCGGGCGCTGGTCGACGGCGAGCTCCTGAACCGGAAGGACGGCATCTACTGGCGGGTCGGCTAGCCCGCCCGCTCAGCGCCGCGGTCGCGTCACAGTGCCCTAGTAGACGTCTTCCTTGCGGGTGTCCTCGTCGGCCTCCGGGATCGCGACGTCGTCGTCCGAGGACTCGACCGTGTGCATCCCATCGAGGTCCTCGGTGGCCTCCTCGCCGTCCTCTTCGGCCTCCTCGGCATCCGTGCCGCGGTTGATCAGGGAGTCCTTGGCGTAGGGCCGGAACTCCTCACGAGCGCCCTTCTTGATCGTGAAGGACGGGCGCCCAAAGAACTTGGGGTCCTGGTAGACCTCGCGGACGATGATCCTGATGGCGTTGCCATCGCAGGTCGCCACGGCACCCGAGTAGCGGTTGCCGCCATCGATGAACTTGATCAGCCGGCGCCCGAGCACATGGTCGAGATGACCGAGGTAGACGCCGCGGGCAGTTTCGACGTTCATCGTGTCCCCGGCCGCGATCAGCTTGACCGGGTCACCCCCCGCCACCTGGCTGCAGGGGTCGCCCTCGCCACGGACGTGGAGGACGGTCAGCGAAGTCTTGCCTGTCTCCTCGATAAAGGCATCGACATCAACCTTGGTCTTGGAAGTGCGGACGGCCCCCTTTCCACCACGCAAGGCCTGGAGCTTGGCCAGGTTCTTTTGGGCGATGGGGTTGACCGGGTTGATCTTGAGCGTGCTCTGGTAAGCCTCGACCGCGTCGTCGACCTGCCCCAGCTCGGTGTAGGCCTTGCCCAGCCGGTTGAGGCTGTCCTCGTCCACGCCGAAGCGGTCGACGATGGCGCGATTCACCTGGGCAGCCTCGGCCCACCGGGTCGCAAGCGCCAGCTCGATCGCCTCGTCGACGTACTGGGCTCGTGGTTTGATGCGTTCTGCGAATTCAGCCAAAGCGAGTGCCCTCCTGAGTGCGTCGTATACCCTACGCGCGGTGCGAAAGCGCTGTCAAGCTTGCGTACGTATTGCTGGGCACACAACGGCCGGGGCCCCGAATGCTTGTGACCGGGCCGCCCACATTATTAGGTCGTATTAGAGAACGGCGAGGCCGCTTGCAGGCGAATTGGGCAACCATGTATAAAGAGCTACGCGTTTTTGGGGGTCAGAGGATGGCGCCCAGCCAATCCGGGAGAGACAAGGAGGAACCTCGCATGAATATGCCCAAGTTGCTGGCCGGGTTTGCCGTGACAAGCCTTGCGCTGGCGGCCTGCGGCGGCGGCAGCGGCGGCGGCAGCCAGTCCATCAAGGGAACGATCAAGATCGGGATCGATCTCCCCGTCAGCGGTTCGGACGCGTCGGACGGGCAACCAACGCAGAATGGGGCCAAGCTGGCGATCAAGCAGTCGGCGAAGGTCTGCGGGGCTTCGAGCCACACCGATGCCTGTTTTACCCTGCAGGCCTTCCCCCTCGATGACGCCGTCAACGGCGTCCACGACGTTGCCCAGGGAGCCAAGAACGTCGCGCAATTCGTGGCCGACGCCAGCGTGCTCGGGATGGTCGGTCCCTTCAACAGCAGCGTGGCGGCCGGAGAAATTCCGATCGCGAACAGCCAGAACCTGGCCATGATCAGCCCGGCCAACACCAATGAGTGTTTGACGCAGGAACCGGCGGACGGTCACTGCAAGGGGCAGGCGGCCAAGTTGCGCCAGAACGGCAAGAACAATTACTTCCGAGTTTGCACGACCGACCTGATCCAGGGACCCGCGGGCGCCGACTACGCCTACAACAAGCTGGGCAAGAAGAAGGTCTTCGTGATGAACGACCAGCAGCAGTACGGCCTCGGCATCGCCAAGAACTTTGCCGCGCAGTTCGTAAAGGACGGCGGGACCGTGCTTGACTCTGATCTGGGGGGCTTCGACCCCACCTCGCAGACCGACTTCAAGTCGCTGCTGAGCCGGGCGCAATCCCTCGGTGCTGACGTGGTCTTCTTCGGCGGGACGACCGCCACGAAGGGCGGCCAGATTCGCAAGCAGATGGCCGGGATCATCGACGCACCGTACGTCGCCGGTGACGGCATCTCAGGCAATCAGTTCGCCAAGGACGCCGGCGCTAACGCGGCCAACAGCTACTTCACCGTTGCCGGGCCCTATCCATTGAAGCTGGCCACCGCCCAGAGCTTCAACGCGGCTTACAAGTCCGAGTACAGCGCGGACCCCGGCGCCTACAGCGCGCAGGCCTACGACGCGGCGGCCATCATCATCGCTTCCCTCAAGAAGGCGATCGACGACGCGGGCGGCAACATGCCGACCCGTGACCAGGTCCGGGCTGAAGTCGCCAAGACCCAGGGCTTCAAGGGCGCGATCGGGACGACAAGCTTCGACGCGAACGGCGACACCACCCTGAAGATCATCACGGTCTACAAGTGGACCTCGGCAAACGACACCGGCGGCACCTTCGTCGACCAGGTGACGGTCAAGTAATCACCGGCTAGACCTTGGGGAGCAGAGCCACGGCTCTGCTCCCCACTCTTGAACCGAACGCCCCTGCTGGCTACACTGTGTGGCAACCAGCAAGCATCGCCGGCCAAAGGGAGAAGGGATGCGGTTTTTTGTCCAGCAGTTGGTTTTTGGGCTGACCAACGGCGCCATCTTTGCCCTCATCGCCCTCGGCTACACGATGGTTTACGGCATCATCGAGCTGATCAACTTCGCCCACGGGGATGTCTTTACCGTTGGCGGATTCCTCGGTCTGACGACGATCGGCCTTCTTCACCTGGATCACGCGCCGGCGTTCCTGATTCTCCCCGGGCTCATCGTCGTTTTTGCCGTCGCCATGGTCCTCAATGGGCTGCTTGGGGTCGCCATCGAGCGCGTCGCCTACCGGCCGCTTCGGAACGCTCCGCGCCTGGCGCCCTTGATCACGGCCGTGGGAATGTCGTTTGTGCTCGAGGGAATCCTGTTCCTGATCAAGGGGCCCAACCAGGTGTCCTTTCCCAACCTGCTGCCCTCGGGCAGCATCGACCTGGGGGTCGCCTCGGTCGGCATCGGCAACCTGGTGATCGTCCTGATTGCGCTCGGCTTGATGGTGGCGCTGAGCCAGTTCATCGGCCGGACCCGCATCGGCCGGGCCATGCGAGCAACCGCCCAGGACCGCGACGCGGCCCGCCTGATGGGGATCAATATCAACCGAACGATCGCCATCACCTTCTTTATCGGATCCGCCCTCGCCGCGGCCGGCGGCATCATCTACGGCTTCTATTTCCAGACGATCGCGTTCGATGTCGGATTCCGCAGCGGCCTCATCGCCTTCACGGCCGCCGTCTTCGGCGGGATCGGAAACGTGGTCGGCGCCTCCATCGGCGGGTTCATGATCGGCATCATCATCGCCTTCGTCAGTGGCTACTTCCAGGGCGGGGGGCAGTGGTCGGACGTCGTCGTCTTCAGCATCCTGATCCTGACGCTGGTCTTCAGGCCGACCGGGCTGCTGGGGATGCGGGTGCCGGAAAAGTGAAGCGACGGGAGCGGACGACCGGTGCCGGGCCGATTGCCCGCTTGCAAAGTCTGGAAGTCCCGGGGCTCGGCGCCCTCGGGCGAAGCAGGAACGCCCCCTACCTCCTCCTGCTGGTGGTGCTCCTCCTGGTCCCATTCATCTTGCCCTCGCTCGTCGATGACGGGGCCAATGCGGGTGTCTGGGTCCTGCTCGCCCTCGGCCTCAATATTGTGGTGGGGTATGCCGGCCTCCTCGATCTGGGGTATGCGGCGTTCTTTGCGATCGGGTCGTACGCCTTCGCCATCCTGGCCTCCGGCCAGTTCAACATTCACCTCTCGTTCTGGCTTCTGCTCCCGGCGTCCGCGTTTGTCGCAGCGATGTTCGGTGTCCTCCTGGGCGCACCGACCCTGCGCTTGCGCGGCGACTACCTGGCGATCGTCACGCTCGGATTCGGCGAGATCGTGCCCAAGGTCGTCCGGAATGCCACCCCCCTCACGGGCGGCGTGAACGGGATCGTTGGCGTCGATCAGCCGCATCTCCCGCAGGTGCTCGGCTGGAGTGGGAATTTCGGCTTCAACCCTGTCCCCTACTACTACTTGATCCTGGCCATCATCCTGGCCTCGCTCTTCCTGATCAACAACCTCCGGGACTCGCGGCTCGGTCGGGCCTGGATGGCGATCCGCGAGGACGAGGTCGCGGCGGCCGCGACTGGAGTCAACACGATCACCACCAAGCTCCTCGCCTTCGCGATGGGGGCAGCCTTCAGCGGTTTCGCGGGCACCTACTACGCAGCCAAGCTTTTCGTCGTCGTCCCAGAATCGTTCAGCTTCCAGGCGGTGTCGGTTGTCGTCCTCGTCATGGTCGTCCTGGGCGGGATGGGCAGCATCCGGGGCGTCATTGTTGGCGCTGTCCTGATCTACTTGCTCCAACATAAAGTCTTGATCGCGCTCCCAGGCTGGATCGCGAGCGCGACCGCCGCCCTCAATATCGGTTTCCTGAACAACCTCGACATCAGCGGCATCGTGCAGCGCTCGAACTACCTGATCTTCGGGATCATCCTCGCCGGGATCATGCTGGTGCGACCGCAGGGCCTGCTCCCGAGCAGCCAACGAAAGGTCGAACTGGAGCTGGGCACGAGCGATGAAGCCGTCTCGGACCTTCGGGGGTCCTCCTAGCAGTCCGATGCCCATCCTCGAGATCCGTGGACTGACCAAACGATTCGGTGGCCTTCTCGCCGTGAACAACGTCGACCTCACCGTGGAAAAGGGCGAGATTTTCGCCATGATCGGCCCCAACGGCGCCGGAAAGACAACGATGTTCAACCTGATCGCCGGCCTCTACAAGCCGACCAGCGGCGAGATCATCTTCAACGGCATGTCCGTCTACCCGGTCCGCGACTTCTGGCACACGTACTTGCCGCCACTCGCGGGGTACTACACGGTTGCCAGCGTGGTCCGCCGCTCCCTGGGACGTGGGCCGATGCCGCTTGGGCTTCGGCCGCATGCCGTCACCACCCTCGGGATCGCGCGCACGTTCCAGAACATCCGCCTCTTTTCCTACATGACCGCAGTCGAGAACGTGATGGTCGGCCAGCATCCGCGGATGCACGCCCACGTCTGGGATGGATTGCTGCGCACGCCGTTTGCCCGTTCGGAGGAACGCCGCGTGCGCGCCCGCGCCATGGACCTGCTTCAGTTCGTGGGGCTCGAGCGGTATGCCGAGCAGTACGCCCGCAATCTTGCCTATGGCTTCCAGCGCCGGCTGGAGATCGCCCGGGCCCTGGCCACTGATCCGAAGCTCCTGATGCTCGATGAGCCCGCCGCCGGCTTCAACCCCCAGGAGAAGGCGCAGCTGATGGAGCTGATCCAGCAGGTTCGCGCCCAGGGCATCACCGTCTTCCTCATCGAGCACGACATGAAGGTCGTGATGGAAGTTTCGGAGCGGATCGTGGTGCTCGACTATGGAGAGAAGATCGCCGAGGGCACGCCCCAGAAGGTGCGAACCGATCCTCGCGTGATCGAAGCCTACCTGGGCAAGAGCGCTTAGTGAGGAACGCGTAGTGCCGGCAATGCTCGACGTCGACAAGATCGACGTCTTTTATGGACGCATCCAGGCGCTGCGCGGCGTCAGCCTCCATGTGGACGAAGGCGAGATCGTTTCCCTGATCGGCGCCAATGGGGCCGGGAAGACGACCACCCTGCGAGCCATCT
>CAAGKR010143438.1_pt1 | contig 12882 bp, 10 predicted proteins | sample 2556971 | NCBI WGS metagenome assembly CAAGKR01 (sample SAMEA5207829, study PRJEB30636) | soil metagenome | biome: forest; feature: boreal; material: soil | place: USA | collected 2011-09 | depth 1 m | reverse complement strand
TGGACCTGCCCGGTGACAACCTCGTCACCCTTCCCCGCCTCGTGTTGCTCGTCAAGCTCGCCTACACACATGATCACGCTCAGGTCGTTGGCGAGAGCCGCGGCGACCTTGCGGGCAACCATTTCATCCGACTCGCCGAGGTAAGCCCGGCGCTCGGAATGGCCGACGATCACCCATTGGCACCAACCCCTTAGCATCGCGGGCGAGACCTCGCCCGTGTAGGCCCCGGACACTTCCCAGAAGCAGTCCTGCGCCCCCAACTTGACTCCCGATTGGTCCAGCACCTTGGCCACACCCAGCAGCCACGGGAACGGCGGGAACAGCACGACCTCCACCCGATCCACGTAGCTGGACGCGATCGGCAGCAGGCCCTTGACGAGCTCCAGGGCTTGCCCCGCGTCAACCGGGTTCATCTTCCAGTTGGCGGCGAGCAGAGGCTTCTGATCGACTGTCATCAGGCCTCCCTAGCCTGCAGGGTGCCAGGGGCACCGCGCAGCGCTGCCCCTGGCATTTCGGTCGAACTTTCGAGGCAGGACACTAAGCTTCCTTCAAGATCGCAACGCCGGGCAGCTCCTTGCCCTCGAGGTACTCGAGGGTGGCGCCGCCGCCAGTTGATACGTGCGAGAACCGTCCCGCCAGCCCGAGTGAATCGACGGCGGCCACAGTGTCTCCCCCACCGACCAAGGTATAGGCACCGGAGGTCGCAATCGCCTCTCCAACCGCGCGCGTCCCCTCGCTGAAGTCCGCGATCTCTGAGACGCCCATCGGTCCGTTCCAAACGATCGTCGATGCGGTGGCGATGTGCTTGCCGAACTTGGCCACCGATTTGGGACCGATGTCCACCGCCATCCAACCCGGCTCGACCGCTTTCGCAGGGAGGATAAGCAGCGGCTGCCTCGCCTCCATCCGTCTTGTGCAGACGAGGTCGACCGGCAGGACGAGCTTCTTGCCCCCCTTCTTCTTGACCTTGGTCGCGTCCTCGACGGCCGCCTCCTCGACAAGGCCGTTGCCGGTCGGATAGCCCTGTGCCCTGAAGAAGGTGTTGGCCATCGCGCCTCCGATGAGAAGCGCGTCGACCTTCCCCAGCAGGTGGCGCAGCACACCGACCTTGCTCGAGACCTTGGCTCCCCCGACCACTGCCACCAGCGGGCGCTTGGGATTGTCCAACGCCTGGTGTAGGGCTGAGAGCTCCGCCTCCATCAGCTCGCCGGCGTACGCAGGCAGATACGCGGCCACGCCGACGATCGAGGCGTGGGCTCGATGGGAGGCAGCGAAGGCGTCGTTGACGAACAGTTCGCCCAGGGCAGCCAGTCGGCGTGCGAACTCCGGGTCGTTGGCCTCCTCCTCGGGATGGAACCGGACATTCTCCAGAAGCAGCACATGGCCGGCCTGCAGCCTACCGACGGCCGAGCGCGCCGCCTGCCCGACACAGTCCTCTGCAAAGTGGACCTCGTGGTCGAGCTGCTTCGCGAGCGCCATCGCCACAGGCCGCAACGACAGCGGCGGCTCAACGCCTTTTGGGCGCCCGAGGTGGGACATGACGACGACCATTGCGCCCCGCTCCGCGAGGTGCTTGAGCGTCGGGATCGCGGCTCGAATGCGAGCGTCGTCGGTGATGGCGCCCTTGGAGATCGGCACGTTGAGGTCCTCGCGCACGAGGACCCGTTTGGCGGCGACATCGACGGATGTGATCGAAGCTTTCAGAGCCGCGCCGCCATGTAGGTGATGAGATCAACCATCCGGCAGCTGAAACCCCATTCGTTGTCGTACCAGCTCACGACCTTGGCCCAGTTGGAACCGAGCGTTAGCGTGAGCGGGGCGTCGACGATCGAGGAGTGCGGGTCACCCTTGAAGTCGGAGGACACGAGCTCCTCGCGGCTGACCGCGAGGATTCCTTTCAGCGCGCCGGCCGCCGCCACGTCGAACGCGGCATTGATGTCCTCGGCAGTCGCGGCCTTGCTGAGCTCCACTGTGAGGTCGACGACGGAGACGTCGAGCACGGGCACGCGGAAGGCCATGCCGGCGAACTTGCCCGCAAGCTCGGGCAGGACCTCCGCCACCGCCCTGTTGGCGCCCGTCGACGTGGGGATGACGTTGTCCGCGGCTGCGCGTGCTCGCCGCAGGTCCTTGTGCGGGAGGTCCTGCAGTTTCTGGTCCGACGTGTACGCGTGGACCGTCGTCATCATCCCGCGCTCGATCCCGAACGATTCGTGCAGGACCTTCGCCACAGGCACGAAGCAGTTGGTGGTGCAGCTCGCGTTGGAGATGACGCTGTGCTTCTTGGGGTCGTAACCCTTGTGGTTGACGCCCATCACGACGGTGTAGTCATGGTTGGTCGCCGGCGCGGAGATGACCACCTTCTTGGCGCCGCCCTTGTCGATATGGACGCGTGCCTTGGTCGCATCCGTGAAGAGGCCGGTGGCCTCCACGACGATGTCGACTCCGAGGTCCTTCCACGGCAGGTCGCCCGGATCTCTGACGCTCAGGAATTTGACCGTTCGGCCGTCCACCTTGATCGTGTCGCCGTTCACCGAAACGGCAGGTCCGAACGTGCCGAGCGCCGTATCGTGCTTGAGAAGATGAGCGAACGTCGCGGCGTCGCCGAGGTCGTTGACGGCGACGATCTCGAAGTCTGGCTTCAACTCGTGGGCCGCTCGGTAGATGTTGCGCCCAATACGCCCGAAGCCGTTGATGCCGACCTTGGTGGTCATGGGGACACACGCTCCTGTAGCCGTGGTGGCCCAGCACGGCTGAGTGGGTAGGGCGGGCCCGACTTAATGTTAGGCGGAGCGGCGTGCGGGGGTGGGCGCGCTGACCTCCTGGAGTGTGTCCGCCACCACCTGAAGCCGGCGCAAGCGATGATTGACCGCGGACTTCGAAAGCTTCATGCACCCTGCCAGCTCACCGAGGTTGAGCTCCGGGTTGGCGGTGCGCCAGCGGGCCATCTCACGCAGCGCCGGCGGCAGCCTGTCCAACCTACCGGTCGCGTCGAGTCGTTCGATCGCCGCCGCCTGCCGGAGGCCCGAGCCGATGGTCTTGCCGATGTTGGCGGTTTCAAAGTTGAGGCGCCGGTTCACCTTTCCACTCACATCGCGAACCACCCGAACGTTCTCGAACTCCATCACCGCTCGGCTCGCGCCCATCAGCGACAGCAGACGCACGATGCCGTCACCCTCCTTGACGTAGACGACGTGCTGCCCGCTTCGCTCCATGACGCCCATCCGGGCGCCGGCTGCCTCTGCCACCTCGCCGATCGCAGCCGCCCACGACGCGGTGGGGGCCACGAACTCCAGGTGGTATCGGGCGCTCGGTGCGTTGACGGATCCGCAGCCAAGGAACAGTCCGCGAAGCATCGCCTTGCGGTCGCATGCGGCTTCGGGCACCGCGCGAGAGGCCGGCTGGGTGAACGCCGGCGCCAGCCCCGGCGGGAGTGTCAGCTCGATGAAGAAGGACATGCGCTTGCGCGTCTTAACCGCCTGGTACTTGGCGTCCATATGGCCCACCGCCCGGCCGAGCCTCACCACCTTTCGCGCGACCACGTTGCGCAGCAGCGAGAAGTAGGCTGCCTGGCCCTCGCTCGGCCGCTTTATCAAGCGGCTACGCGAGCCGAAATAGATGCCGAGCAACTCGCTCAACTGACAGCATGGCCTCGCCGGCAGAAGCCCGGCCATCTCGTTCTTGACGTCCGCCGAGAACGAAATCCCGCGCACCTCCCCAGGACCTAGGTGTATGCCCTTGCCCCCTGGGTCCAGTCTACCCCTCGCTACCTATAATCGCTCGCAAGTGAGCACCGCCTCGGCGGTCGAGCAGGCGCCGTCGGCGGAGTCGCCAGAAGCAGCGCTGGCGCTGGACAATGTCTTCGCAGGGGGACACTAAGCATATGGCCGAGATGAGGATGATCGAGGCGGTACGCGCCGCCATCGGCGAGGAGATGGAACGCGACGACCGTGTTCTCGTCATGGGCGAGGACGTCGGCCGCAAGGGGGGGGTGTTCGGCGCCACGGATGGCCTGTACGCGCGCTTTGGCGAGGCACGCGTGCTCGACACCCCGCTCGCGGAGTCGGGCATCGTCGGGGTCGCGATCGGCGCCGCCCTCAACGGGCTCATCCCCATCGCCGAGATCCAGTTCGCCGACTTCATCCACCCGGCCTTCGATCAGATCGTGAGCGAGGCTGCTCGCACCCGCTACCGCTCCAACGGCGACTGGTCGGTCCCGATCGTTATCCGCGCGCCGTTCGGCGGCGGCGTCCACGGTGGGCTCTACCATTCGCAATCGATCGAAGCCTTCTACGCCCACGTACCCGGTCTCAAAGTGGTCGTCCCAAGCATGCCGGCCGACGCCAAGGGGCTGCTCAAGTCCGCCATCCGCGACCCAGACCCTGTGCTCTTCCTCGAGCACAAGAAGGTCTACCGGTTGGTGGCGGAGGAAATCCCCGATGGCGACCACCTGGTGCCCATCGGTCCCGCCACAGTGAGGCGGCCGGGGACCAAGCTGAGCTGCTTCGCGTGGGGCTTGATGACCCATTATTGCCTTGAGGCCGCTGAGCAGCTGGCGGCAGAGGGGGTCAGCGTCGAGGTCGTCGACCTGCAGACGCTCGCGCCCCTCGACCGCGACACCATCCTGGAATCGGTGCGCAAGACGGGCAAGGCGATGGTGGTGCACGAGGACAACCTCACCGGGGGGTTCGGCGGGGAGGTGGCAGCCACCATCGCGGAGCATGCATTCGGCGACCTCGATGGGCCGGTGGTGCGGGTCGCGGCGCCGGACATCCCTGCGATGCCGTTCAACAGCCCGCAGGAGGAGTTCTTCATGCCCAGCCCGGGCAAGATCGCAGAGGCGATGAGAAAACTTGCCGCGTACTAAAAAGCCTGTGACGCCGCGCCGAGTGCCTCGACCCCCCCCCCTGACCCTCCGCGCCACCCCACCCCGGCTTCGCCGGACCTCCCCGCCAAGCGGGGAGCGGGGAGGTCAATAAGTACGCTGAGGTCAATAAGCACGCAGGAGTTTGCGGACCGCCGGGATGCGGTCGGGGCTGGGATGCAAGCCGCCGGGCTCGAGGCGCTCTGCGTCTTCTATCCGGCCCGCATCGCCTATCTGACCGGGTTCCATCACATCCCGACCGAGCGGCCCATCGTGCTCATCCTCGGTCCCAAGGGCCATTCCACGCTGGTGGTGCCGGCGGTCGAGAAGGAGCACGCGGAGTCATTGCCGGCGATCGACCGCATCGAGGTTTACTTCGAGTACCCGGGCTCCGAGCATCCCATGGAACGAGTGGCGAGCACCCTGGCGGAGATGAACGCCAAACCTCGGCGAACTGGCGCTGACCACGATGGCTACGTGCCCTACTGGGGCTATCAGGGCCCGCGCCTGAGCGACCTGACCGGCCACCGTCCGGTCGAGGCCGAGCTCCTGGTCGAGTCGCTGCGGCGCGTCAAGTCCGCGGACGAGATCGCATGCATCCAGCTCAGCTGCGACTGGGCGGTTCGCGCCCATCGCCGGATGCAGGAAGCGATACGGACCGGCAAGACCGAGATGGAGTGCTACACCCCATGCGCCGGCAAGACCCTCGCCGAAATGGTGCGCGAAATGCCCGGATGGCGGCCTCGCGGTTTCGGCGGCAGCGGGCTCACGGCCATGTTCGTGGGCGGGCGCTCGACCGCCATGCCGCACGGTTTCGTGAAGGGGCATGGGATCCAGGAGGGCGACGTTCTCGTGAGCGGCGCGAGCGCCGACATCGACGGCTACCGAAGCGAGCTCGAGCGGACAATGATCGTCGGCGCTCCATCCCCGGCGCAGCAGCGCGCCTTCGCGGCGATGCTTGCGCTGCAGACATGCGCCATAGAAGTAATGGCGCCGGGAGTTCCTGCGGGCGAGGTCGAGCTCGCCACGATCCAGCTCGCCAAGGAGCTTGGCGTGGAAGACAACCTCCGTCACCACGTCGGCCACGCGATCGGCCTGGAAGGCCACGAGGCGCCGTTTCTCGACCGCGGCGACGAGGCTGTGCTGGAGCCGGGCATGGTGTTCACCGTCGAGCCCGGCGTCTACGTGAAGGAGCTGGGGGGCTTCCGGCACTCCGACACGGTGGTCATCACCGAGGACGGCCACCGGGTGATGACTGACTATCCGCGCGAACTGACAGAGCTGATCATCAAGCCGTGACCGCCACCGGCAGGGTCCGGACCTTGGCCGTGAACATGTGCAGGACCGTAGTGCCGTCGGTGACGTGCCGGTGGACCCGATCGAGCGCCATGGGTGGGAGCATGCCCTGGTCCTCCATCGTCACGACCGTCTCCTTCGGCGAGACTGTCCTCCACACCTCGGCGACCATCTCCCGCGGCAGGTTGCCCGGCACGTACACGTACCGACGGTGCGGAACCTGGTTGCGGGCAAGCTTCTCCGCCCTCGCAAACGCGTCAAGCGCGGCGTAGTCCTTCAGGTAGGGGTCGGTCACCTCCAGCAACTCGTGATGCTGGTTCGGGTAGCGGTTGCCCCTGTAGAGAAAGACAGCGCCGCGGCCCGCGGCCGCGCGCGCACCCTCCGCCAGCACCGCCTCCGCGGCAAGCTGGTCGTGCGGCAGGATGACCAGCACCTCGCCGGCGGACGGCCTGTTGCCAAGGGCACTGGCGATGGAGGCTGCGGCCCGCTGCGGCCGGAACGGCACGGGGAACACGCTCGGGCGCCGGCTGCGACCGTACCGGTATGTCGCGAGACCGGCGACGAGGCCGATCGCGGTCAGGCCGCCGCCGAACTCCGTCGCGAGTGGCTTCGCGACCAGGTTCACCGACCAAGCGGCGACGACCAGGACGGTGGTGAGTACTCCGACCGCAAAGAGCGCGATTTTGCCGCTACTCCACCGCGTGCGTTCACGCCACCGCACCACGTCGAGGCTGACGCACGTGAGCACGAAGGTTCCGAGCAGGCCGAAGGCGTACAGATCCCCCAGCAGGTTGAGGCTTCCCTGAGCCGCGATGACGATCGCGACTGGAAGGCCGACGGCGGCCACGATCGCCCAGTGCGGGGTCCGGCGCCAGCGGTTACGTGTCTCCAGCACGCGGGGCATAAAACCCATTCGGGCAAGCGCGATGAACACGTGATAGGCACCGATGATTGCGGTGTTGCTGGCGAACACCAGGAGCAGCGAGCCGCTCACGGCCACGAAATCGCCTAGAGCCGCACCCGAGACATGGGCGCCAAGAAGGGAGATGAGCTGCGTCGGATCTGCGTTCTTGTCGAGAAGAGTCGTCGACCACAAAGTGAGCAGCGGGCTGGTGATCGCTATGGAGATCACGACGGCGCCCATGGCCCAGCCGGCGATCGCCCGACGCGGCTCACGCATCGCAGGCGCTAGCTGCGCGATGCTCTCGAGGCCGGAGAAGGCGAGGAAGGCCGCGGCGTACCCGGTGACCAACGCTGTGAGCGGCAACCGCGGCCCGGATACGAGCGCGCTGAAGCTGTGTACGATGCCCGCCGGCCCGAGGCTGAGCGCGACCGCGATAACGACAACGAGCTGACCGCCACCGGCGATGCATGCAACAACCGCGGTGACTCGGGCGCTCTCCTTGATGCCGACAGCGTTGAGCAGGCCAAGACCGACCAGCGCTGCAACCGTCAGTGCGGTCGCGAGTGGGATCAGACCCGGGGCCACCACCGCAAGGTAGAAGACGCCAGACAGGGCGCTGATCCCGGCTGTCAGGTAGTAGTCGACGAGGATGAGGAGTCCGCCGAGCAATCCCACGAACGGATGCAGCGCCTGCGACGAGACGTTGACGACCCCGCCGCCCTCAGGGTAACGCCAGGTGACCTCGGCGTACTTGACGCACAGGAGGATGAAGACGAAGAGGGTCATCAAAACGAAGATCGCCGAGCGCGGGCCGAAATGGCCGTAGAGGATCCCCGGGACGTAGTAGATGGACGTGCCGATGTCGGCGAACACGACCGCCCAGCACAGGAACGCGCCGAGGCTCCCGCCGCGGACCTTGATCCGCCTGCGGGCCGGGGTGACTACGTGACTCAACCGCCGGCCCTGGCCCGCTGCTCGCCGAGGTGGCGCCGCAAAGCGTCGAGATCCGCCCGTAGCTGGCGGAGTGTCCGCTCGACGGCCCGATCGTCCAGGTCCATGTGGGCGACCGCCGCCAGGTAGATCTCGGCGCGTTCGACCTGGCGGATGGCGGCCCGCAGGACCTGGCGCCGCTCGCCCGTGGTTCTTTGCTCGGGGAGTTGGACGATGGCGTTGCGCATGCCCCCAAGCTAGGCCGGCGCCTGTGAGGAGCCCGTTTGAGAGAAGCCATGTGCCGTATGGATCTCGTATGGATGTGGACGCGATCCATTACCCTCGGCACCGATGAGCCACGACTCAGTCGCCCGGCGCGGCCGCCGGCCGGGCGATCTGCGGGTCGTCGTCCGCCGCGCCGCCAAGCTGCCGCGCACCCTTGGCGCGCCCTCCCTCTTCGCGGCGTGCTACGGCAACGTCGGTTCCAGCATCTACTACGCGCTCGGCGTCACGGCGGCTTTTGCCCTGGGACTCACCCCGCTCGCGCTCATCCTCGCCGGCTTCATCTTCGTCACCACCGCCCTCAACTACGCCGAGGGTACGGCCGCCCTTCCGCATGCGGGCGGGAGCTCGAGCTTCGCCCGCCGCGCGTTCAACGGACCGATCGGGTTCCTGGTCGGGTGGGTCCAGCTCCTCAACTACACCGCAACCGTTTCCATCTCCGCGTACTTCGCGATCAGCTACCTCCACGTCTTCGGCCGGTACCTGCCCCTGCTCAACATGCTGAAGGATGATCAGTGGCACGTCGCCGCCACCGTCATCCTGATCTGGCTCCTGATAGTTCTCAACGTGATCGGAATACACGAGTCGAGCATCCTCAACCTGGCACTCGCGTTCACGGACCTGGTCACCCAATTCGTCCTCGTCATCCTCGGGCTCGTGTTGCTGCTCAACATCCGGACCGTCATCGACAACATTCACTGGGGCGTCGCGCCGACGTGGGGCAACTTCCTGGCATCCGTGTCAATTGCGATGGTCAGCTACACCGGCATCGAAACGATCTCCAACCTCTCCGAGGAGGCCAAGAACCCAGGCAAGTCGGTGCCACGCGCCACGTTCTGGGTCATCGCCGCCGTGCTGTTCGTCTCGGCCTTTCTGCCCACCATCGGCATGAGCGTTTTCCCGGTGCACTTCGCTAATGGCGTATTCACGACCGCCCTTGGAACGACCTGGAAGGCAGACCCCGTATCTGGAATCGTCACCGGCTTCATGCAGCCGCTGGCATTCTGGGCTGGGATCTGGGTTGGCTTTCTCGCCTTCACGATCCTGGTGATCGCCACCAACGCCGGGTTGATCGGCATCTCTCGACTGAGCTATTCGCTGGCAGGTGCCGATGTCCTTCCGCGAGCGTTCGCCGCCCTTCACCCTCGCTTCAAGACACCCTACGTCTCGATCGTGGTCTTCGGGCTCGCCGCGGGGCTTCTGGTGTTGCCGGGGATCCTGGTCGGCAGCAAAGAGATCGACCTCATGAGCGCCGTCTATTCGCTGGCCGCGACGTTCGCCTTCTGCTCGGCGCACCTGTCGGTCATGCGTCTGAGGTTCGTCGAGCCGGATCTATACCGGCCGTACAGGATGCCGGGCAACATCAAGTTCGGCCGCGACAGCATCCCCATCCTTTCGGTGGTCGGAGCCATTGCGATCGGGACCGTGTTCACGCAGCTGATGTTCCAGAACATCTCCAACTCGACCTTCATCTATCTCGGCTGGCTGGGGCTCGGTGTCATCAGCTTCGTGCTGTACCGAAAGTACCGCAAGCAGCCTCTCTGGGAACCGCTCGAGGAGCCGCCCCCGCCCGACCGCGAGGTCGAACACCTGCCACCCGAGCCGCTTCCGCAGGCAGCCCGTTACCGGTTGGGCCGTCGAGAGCGAATCGCTGCCCACGCGGCCGCCTCCCTACCGGCACACCATCGCTTACACCGCCGTGGCTGGCGGCTTGGGTGGGAGCTGTACTTCGCTCGGCATGGAAACGTTCGCGGGATTCTGATCGTGCTGGTCTTTGCCGCCGTCAGCGGCCTGGCGGTCGGCGTCGACCTGTCGCCCTACGACCCGTTCGGGCCCGGGCTCGGCTGGTCACCGGGCATCGTGCTGACCACGCTGATCGCCGCCTACCTGCTCAACCGGAGCCACAGCGAAACTTAGGAGGTCCGCTCAGGCCTCCAGGCGGTACCCCACGCCCGGCTCGTTGACGATGTAGCGTGGGTTGGCCGGGTCGTCGCCAAGCTTCTTGCGGATCTGGGCGACCACGTAACGGGTGTTGTACTTGTCTCCGACCGCGTACTCGCCCCAGACCTGGCGCAGCAGGGTGGTGTGTGTGACTGGTTTGCCGGCATGGAGGGCGAGGTAGCGGAGCAGCTCGTACTCGGTCGGCGTCAGGCGCACCGAACGACCCTTCACCGTGACCGATCGCCGCGCGAGGTCGATCTCAAGATCTCCCGAACTGACGACCGGCTCACCAGCCGACACGTCCGCCTGCCGCCGAAGGACCGCCCGGATCCGCGCCACCAGCTCCTCGGTCCCAAACGGCTTGACGATGTAGTCGTCGGCGCCGAGGTCGAGGGCGCGGACCTTGTCCCTCTCGCCCGGCATGACGCTCACCACGATGACCGCGGCGCGCGTCGCCGGCCTGAGCGCTCGCAGCGTGTCAAATCCATCCATGCCGGGGAGACCGAGGTCGAGAAGGATCACGTCAGGTCTCCAGGCAGCAGCTTCACGCAGGGCCTCCTCCCCACTGCCCACGGCACGGACGTCGAAGTCGTGGTAGCGCAGCCCGGTGCGCAGAGCCCTCTGCATCTCCACCTCGTCGTCGACGACGAGCACCCGCCCGCTCAACGTTGAGCGGTGACTCGCGCCAGCGGCAGGGTGAACGTGAAGCGGGGCCCGCGACGCCGGTTCTCAGCTCGAATCGTTCCGCCATGCGCTTCGACCACCCGTTTGCAGATCGCAAGCCCAAGGCCGCTTCCACGCGCGCGCCGGGTCCAGAAGGTTTCGAAAACCCGGTCCAGATCAACCGGCGCGATCGCCGGTCCATCGTTCTCGACCCAGGCCTCCAACAGGCTCTCGCGTGCAGCGGCGCCGACCGCGATCCCGCCTTTGGGGGGCGCCCACTCCAATGCGTTTTGGAACAGGTTGACCAGCACGCGGCCAACCTGGACCTCGTCCACCTCAACCGGAGGCAGGTCGTCGGCGACATCGATGGCGACCTCGTGACCCTTCAAATCCGACCGCAGCTGGCGCATGGCGGTCCCGATCAGATCGGCGAACCGATGTGGTTCCTTGTCAAGCTCCACCCCGGCCTCCAGGCGTGACAGCGTGAGCATGTCGCCGACGAGGTGATCGAGCCGGGTGGCCTGGCGATCGAGGTCGAGCAGCAGCTCCTGCTGCTCAGGCTGCAGACCCGCCTGCGGGGCGACCAGGGCTGTGAGCCCGGCGCGCAGCGCGGCGATTGGGCTCTTGAGCTCATGCGACAGCGACGAGAGGATGGCGGCTTTGAGCCGATCTGACGCTTCAAACCCGCGGGCGCGCTCCGCCTCGAGTCCCGCTCGGCGGCGGTCGAGAAGGAGGGCCGCAAGGCCGATCAGCGCCGCCAGCATGCGGAGCTCGACCGGATCAGGGTGCTCGGCATTGATACCGATCACTGCCACACCGCTTGCCAGAGGCAGGAACGACGGAGCCGCAGATGCGGGCAGCGTCCGGATGACCTTGACGGCGCCGTCGCTGACGGCGATGCCGACCGGCCGGCCGTTTTGGTACGACCATGCCGCTTGCCGCACGTCGTCCGCGCTCAACTCCCCGCCCGCCAGCGGAGTCGCCTGCCCGAAGTCCATCCCGACCAGGTCGAACCTGCTGACGCATTCGAGTTGGGTGGCACGGTCGCGCAGCAGCGCGAGCGCGATTGTCACTTCCGGAGAGCGAAGAGCGGCGGTCGCCAGTTCGTACAGCGCGCGAGACTCGGCCGCCAGGGCCTCGGCCGAGGCGTGCGTACGGCGCAGAGAACCCGCCAGCTGACCCGTTACCAGCGCCACGGCGAGCAGCACCACGAGCTCGAGGAGCTCCCTTGGACCGCTGACGGTGAAGGTCCCGACGGGTGGGACAAAGAAGTAGTCATAAAGGAGGAACGCGGCCACACTGCCCGCTACCGCCGGGACCCTGCCCCATCGGGCCCCGAGCCAGAGCACCAAGAGCAGGTAGAAGGCGGAGAGGCCGGGCACCGAAGTTCGAGACGAGATGAGGGCGATTGCCCCCGTGATCACCACCGTGCCTGCGATCGCGACCGAATAGGGCACCAGGCGCCGCGTCATGAGGCCACTTTAGTGTCCCGCTCCAAACTTTCGGAGCGGGACACTAGGTCAGGGTGCGAGCCGTAGAACAGGGAACCGAGGTCGTCGCACCATGACGCCTGCCGCTGCAGCCGCTGCGCCGGGATCTCGCGCGCATCAGCGGTGTCAGGCGCCGCCGGCAATGGCCAGCTCCTGAGCCCGGTTCGCATAGCCGGGGTGCGACGGATGCGCCACTCGGTACCAGGCCAACGTCTCCGCAAGGGCGTCCTCGAGCGCGGAGGGCTCGAAGCCCAACTCCGCGCGAGCCCGATCGAGCACGTAGCCGGCCGCCCGGTGGGGATCCGGGCCGTACGGGCTGGCGCCGGGCGGAAGGTCGGCAAATGGAATGGGATGGATCCTGGCGGGCACGTTGATCGCCTTGGCGATGCCCTGTATGAGATCGCGCAGGCTCACCCCGTCGAAGGCGGCGTTGTAAGCCTTGCGATTCGCGTCCTTGCGAAGGTCGCACGCCAGCGCGCATGCGAAGCCGATGTCCTTCACCCACGCAAGCCCGG
>CAAGKR010465202.1_pt1 | contig 12888 bp, 9 predicted proteins | sample 2556971 | NCBI WGS metagenome assembly CAAGKR01 (sample SAMEA5207829, study PRJEB30636) | soil metagenome | biome: forest; feature: boreal; material: soil | place: USA | collected 2011-09 | depth 1 m | reverse complement strand
GGATTCCTGGCTTCCCCACCGCTTCGCTCAGCTCTCGAGCCGTCTCACCATCAGCAACGGCGTGTTGCTCATGGGAGGAGCGGCGATCGCAACACTTTTGTACACGCGCGGAAACCTGGTTGCGCTCGTCACGATGTACTCGATCAACGTATTCGTGACCTTCTCACTCTCCCAGCTCGGAATGTTCCGCATGTGGCTGCGCGAGCGAGGGCCCGGCCGTCGCCGGGGACTGGGCATCCACGGGCTGGCTCTCGCGCTTTGCGCCGGAATTCTCACCGGTATCATCTACGAGAAGTTCGCGCTCGGGGGATGGGTTACGGTCGCGGTCACGGGCGTCGTGGTCCTTGTATGTTTTGTGATCAGAAGGCACTACCAACAAGTGGAGCTCAACCTGGCACGGCTGAACAGCATCATGGAGGCGCTGCCGGGCAGCGCTGAATCGGAGCCGCCCCCCATAGATCGGAAGCGACCCACCGCCGTCCTGCTTGTCGGAGGCTACGGTGGCATGGGCGTCCACGCATTGCTAACGATCCAGAAGCTATTCCCGGGACACTTCCGCAACATCGTTTTTGTTTCGATCGGGGTGATAGACGCGGCCGCGATGAAGGGAGTGCAAGAGGTCGAAAGGCTGCGCGAACATACGCGGGAATCTCTCAGGAGCTACGTCGATCTGGCGCACAAATTTGGCCTCGCCGCCGAATCGAGAATGGCCATCGGCACTGACGTGCTCGACGAGGGTGAGGAACTTTGCTCGGCAATCGCAGCTGAGTTCCCGAGGTCCGTCTTCTTTCTCGGGAAGCTGATTTTCGAGCGTGAGCGATTCTATCAGCGGATACTGCACAACGAAACGGCCTATCAACTCCAGCGACGTCTTCAGTTCGCCGGATTGGAGGCCATGGTGTTGTCGGTTCGTGTGCTCGAGCCGATTGAAATGCCGAAGTTCTCCTCTGACGCTGCATAGCGCCCGAGGGCGAGGCGCTGCCGCTTTGGGCTTGCTTCCCAGCTACCGCGAGCTCACTGTTTTGCACGACGAGGATTCTTCCATGGAGTATCGACAGTGGCGCTCGACCCAGGGCAGTTGCCGGCCGGGGTGGCGGGCCAAGCTGATCCGCGCACCGAGGTAAGCGGAGGACGGTTTGCTGATGCGCGACGGTTCTGGCGCGCGCTGGGCCCGGGCATCATCACCGGCGCGGCGGACGACGATCCGTCCGGCATCGCGACCTACTCGATTGCCGGCGCCCAATTCGGGACCGGACTCCTCTGGATGGCGCTCCTGAGTTGGCCGCTCATGGCCGCCGTTCAGACCATGTGCGCGCGTATCGGAATGGTGACAGGGCGCGGACTCATGAGCGCACTCCGCAAGAAATTCCCAAGGCCGCTGCTGCTTGCTGCCTGCGGCGCTCTTTTCGTAGCGAACACGATCAACATCGGGTCTGACCTTGCGGGAATGGCTGATGCCGCCGAGTTGCTTACACACGTGAGCTCCTACTTCTGGGTCGTTTTGTTCGGTGTGCTACTCGCTTGGGCGACCGTTCGACTCCGCTATATCATGATCGCCAACGTTCTCAAGTGGCTGGCCCTGGTCCTGTTTGCCTACGTCATAACGGCCTTCATTGTCGGACCACACTGGAGTCTGGTCGCGCGCGACACCTTCGTGCCCCGCATGCCTCCGGAGCCAGGCGCATGGGCGATGGTGGTCGCGATTCTGGGCACCACCATAAGTCCTTATCTGTTTTTCTGGCAGGCATCCGAGGAGGTCGAGGAAGAGAAGGCAATGGGCCGCCATTCGATTCTTGCCCGCAGAGGCGCGACTCAAGAGGAAATCAAGACCCGAAAGTGGGATGTTGGCCTCGGAACACTGTTCTCCAACGTCGCGATGTTCTTCATCATCCTGACGACGGCACTCACGCTGCACAAAGCAGGCATAACAAATCCACAGACGAGTCGTGAGGTGGCTTCCGCATTGCGCCCGCTTGCGGGCAATCTCGCCACTCTTCTGTATACCGTAGGCCTGCTTGGAGTAGGGGCGCTCGCGATTCCGACGCTCTCCGGCTCAGCGGCGTACGCGTTCGCCGAGACGTTCGGCTGGAATCAGGGCATCGACGAGCGCTTCGGCCGTGCGCGCGCCTTTTACATAGTTGTGATTGTCGCAATGCTAATTGGCGTCGTACTGGATTTCGCCAACGTCAATCCGGTGAAGGCGCTCTACTGGACGGCGATACTCAACGGCCTTCTCGCTCCATTCCTTCTCCTCGGCATTCTCATAACCGCGTCGGACCGTACGCTGATGCAAGGGCAGCCGAGTTCCCCGCTCGGGCGATTTGTCGTCGGCTTGACGACGTTGGCGATGTTCGGAGCGGCTTTCGCGATGTTCGCGTTCTGACTCTGGCACCTGTTACGCCGCGCGCGTAGCTGACTCGAAGGGGATCTCGCTGCTCTTCGCGGCCTTTCGTCCCGACAGCACACTGAACCACTCGTGCGCCGACGCCAGGAGGATCACGAGGACGGAGATGAGAAAGAACGCCGCGACAGCGGCGTCTATTCTGTCGTTGAGAATCATTCGCGTTGCGTCGCCCAACGATTGCGCGCCCGCGGGAAGGGCGCCGCCGGCCAGGGTTTCGCGCAACAGGCGCGCGTGGGAGAGGAACCCGAGCTTGGGATCGGCGGAAAAGATCTTCTGCCAGCCAGCTGTCAGCGTTACCAGCGCGAGCCAGGCGAGCGGGAGAATCGTCACCCATGCGTACCGCGCTTTTCCCATCTTGATGATGACGGTCGTTCCAACGCAGAGCGCCACTGCCGCGAGCAGTTGATTGGAAATGCCGAACAGTGGCCAGAGTGAATTGATCCCGCCAAGCGGATCCAGTACGCCCTGATACAGAAAGTGGCCCCACATCGCTACAACAACCGCGCTGGAGATCAGGACCGCGGGATACCATGACACCCGCCCAATGGGCGGCCACACGTGCTTCAAGAGATCCTGGAGCATGAAGCGTCCGACGCGGGTGCCTGCGTCCACCGTTGTGAGAATGAAGAGCGCCTCGAACATGATTGCGAAGTGGTACCAAAGCGCCATCGCGGTCGAGCCGCCGAGCACGCGAGAGAAGAGATGCGCCATCCCGACCGCAAGGCTTGGCGCGCCGCCGGTTCGCGAGAGAAGCGTCTTCTCCCCAACCTGCTGCGCGAGGAGCTGCATCTGCGCCGGATCGAGGGTGAATCCCCAGTGCTGCACCGCGGCGGCGGCGCTCGCGGCCGTCGTGCCGATCGCGCTCGCAGGAGCGTTGATGGCGAAGTACACTCCCGGAGTCAGAACGCACGCCGCAATCAGCGCCATCACCGCGACGAGCGACTCGGTGAGCATGCCGCCATACCCGACGATGCGCGCATCAGCCTCGCTCTCCAGCAGCTTCGGAGTGGTGCCGGACGCGATGAGCGAATGAAATCCGCTTATCGACCCGCACGCGATCGTTATGAACGCGAAGGGAAAGACCTTTCCCGCGAACACGGGGCCGGTGCCATCCGTGAATTGGGTGAGCGCCGGCATCTGGAGCGGCGGCAGGACGATCACGATTCCAATGGCCAGCGCTATCACTACTCCGATCTTGACGAACGCGGAGAGATAGTCGCGCGGCGCGAGCAGCAGCCACACCGGTAGGACCGACGCAAAAAAACTGTAGCCCATAATGAGCAGCGCGAGCGCTTTGGCGCTGAGCGTGAAGGTCGGCGCAATGGCCGGATTCTGCGCCACCCACCGTCCGGCGTAGAGCGCGAGGATAAGGAGCACCAAACCCATCGCGCTCGCTTCGAGCACGCGGTGTGGCCGAATCCAGCGCAGATAAACGCCCATGGCGAGCGCGGTCGGAATCGTCAGACCAATGGTCACGACGCCCCATGGGCTCGCCTTGAGCGCGTTCACCACTACGAGCGCGAGCACGGCGATGAGGACGATCATGATGCCGAGCACTGCGACGAGCGCCGTGTATCCCGCAACCGGGCCGATCTCTTCCTTCGCCATCTGTCCCAGAGATTTTCCGTCACGCCGCACCGACGCGCAAAGGATCACGAAATCCTGAACGGCGCCCCCGATCGCGACGCCGACGATGATCCAGAGAGCGCCGGGCAGAAAACCAAACTGTGCAGCGAGCGTCGGCCCCACGAGCGGGCCTGGCCCCGCGATCGCAGCGAAGTGATGGCCGAAAACGACCCACCGGTTGGTCGGCATGAAGTCCCGGCCATCATTGAGCCTCACCGCCGGCGTGGGGCGGGCGGGATCGAGCGCAAAGATCCGAGTGGCGATGAACCGGCTGTAAAACCGGTACGACACCGCATAGGTGCAAAGCGCCGCCACCAGCAGCCACGCCGCATTCACAGGCTCTCCCCGCGAGAACGCGAGCCATGCAAAGCTGGTGGCGCCGAGTATGGAGACGAACGACCAAATGGCGATTTTGCCGATTCTATCCATCACGTTGGTGTGCACGTATGCGATGAAATTGAGTATGGGTTAACTTTCCCGCAATCCAAACCAAGAGACATTTGCGAGCCATTGTTCTCATAGTATCCGCTGCCATCCTGGCGGCGTGCGCCTCAAAGCCTCCCGAGACAGATGCTTCCCCCGTGCCGCTGCGTCCACTCGAGCGGATGGCTGGGCAGGAGATCCTCGTCCTTCCAGTCCAGTATCTGTCCGGCACCGACACCCTTGGCTGGCAGCAGCAGATCCCGAATCGCGCCGCGTTTCTGTCGGCCCTCGACGATCAGATCGAAGCGGCGATGGCCGCTCGGGGACTTGGGCACGCGTGGACGTTCGGCCGTGAGGTCGAGCGAGCATCGAAGATGAACAGCATCCTGATGACCGACGCTCGCTCACTTTCCGCAGAGTGGCTGCGCGGACGCGTTCTCCCCGAGACGTCGGTGCGCGATCCGCTGGCGTCGCAGGTGCGTGGACTCGTCGGCCTCAAGGGATCGCGCTATGCCCTGCTCCCGGTCGAGCTCCGACTGGAGAACCGTGCTGGTGGTACGGGCGTTGCGATTTTGCGAGTCATCATGATCGATTCGCGCATGGCTCAGATCCGGTGGGTGGGAGAGGTGGTCAGCGATCCGATGAGAACACTCTCACCGGCGCTCACCGCCAGCGTCGCGACGCATTTCGCCGATCTCGTTCTCGCGCCCTGACCATCCCGCACTCGCGAGGCGGATGACATGACCACCGTCTTCCATGTCTCGGACCTGCATTTCGGTTGGCCCGCGGTTCCGGAGCAGATCGACGCGATCGAGCAGATCATCCACGCGGAGAGGTTCGACGTGGTCGCCATCTCGGGCGATCTGACTCAGCGGGCGAGGGCGGGCGAGTTTCAGAGAGCGGCAGCGTTCATCCGCGACGCCAGGAAGGTGAGCAAGGTCATCACCGTTCCCGGCAATCACGACGTCGCGTGGTGGAAGGCGCCGCTAGGCTTCGGCCACAAGTCGAAGGTCTATGAGAACTATCGCAAGTTCATCGACCCGAATCTCGAGCCCGTGCTCCACGTTCCCGGCGCGACGTTTGTCGGGCTCAATACCGCGCACGGCGTCACGCGGCGGACTTTGACGTGGAACTTGCGCGACATCTCGATCATCGGCGACATCCACAAGAAACAGCTCGACCAGGCGAAGGAAATCTTCGAGAAGGCTCCGCCAGAAGACGCTCGGGTGATCGTGATGCACCACAATCCGGTGCGGGGCGAGCTCTCACAGCGACATGGGCTCAAGAACACCCATAAGATTCTCGGAATTTTCGCCGAGATGGGCGTCGATCTGGTGTGCTGTGGTCACGATCACCAGGAATCGGTGCACTACATCGAGCACACGAGGAAGGGCACCGTGATCTCGACTGCCGGTACGATCTCGAACAGATCGCGCGGGGGGCGGCCTTCCTCGGTCAACGTGATCAGTATCGGGCTCGAAACGATCGATGTTACGACGCACGTGTGGTCGAAGGACGAACACACCTTCGTTAAAGGGCCGCACAAATGCTTCAAGCGATCGGAGTATGTGGCGGCTGAGTGACAGGTACCAGCTTGCGCTGGAGCTGGACGAAGCGCCGCCGCGGAATGCGGAGGAGCTCCGCGCGCGTCTCCGGCGGCTCGGACTGGGCTCGCAGTATCGCGTGCGACTCACGATGAATCGCACGGTCGTCGTCAGCTACAGCGGGGGCGAGCTCCGCATCCACAACAGCTTCCTGGGTGCCGACGAAGAGGTTTGGAAAGCGATAATCGTTTTCGTCCACGGCAGGAACAGAGCGGTGAGACAGGAAGCCCGGAGGACGATCCTCGAGTTTCCGGTCGCGCGCTCGAACGAGCCACCGCGAAGGAAGCGCAGCCCGGAGCGAACGAACCCCGCGGACCTTCCATTCATTCGCGAGCTCTCGCGCTGGCACGCGGAGTTCAACAGGGAGCGATTCGGCGCGACGCTGCGTGAGATTCCGATACGCATCTCACGGCGAATGAAGAGCAGGCTGGGCCACTACAGCCCCGCGAGCAGAGGCTGCCCGCCGGAGATCGTATTGAGCCGGCGACACATCAGGCGCGATGGGTGGGACGAGGCGCTGCACACGCTGCTGCACGAGATGGTGCATCAGTGGCAGGACGAGCAGGGGCTCGTCGTCGATCACGGCTCGAGCTTCCGCGCCAAGGCCCGCGCGGTGGGGACAACTCCTCTGGCGTGCCGTGCTGTGGCGTAAGGGGGAACCCACAGCGAGAAGAGCTAGATGGTGGGTGCGAGGTACTAGGTAGGAGGCAGGAGGTAAATGCGCGGTAGTGCGCGCAACTTCAGACCTCGCTCCTAGTACCTCGCACCTACAACCTTACTCTTCTCGCAGTGGGTTTTGAGCCTTCCCCAACGCAGATCGCGACACCCGTTTCAGCAGGCCCCTCAACATTTTCCGGATTTCGACAGTTCGATCGACGAGAGCAGTGAAGTCGCTAAGACCGATAGCCCTAATGTCTCGCGCTAACATCAGGTGATACTCCAGTTCGGTCGCCGAGTTGGCTGCGTAGCCTAGGAAGCGCCCGAACTCGCGTCGGCTGTCCTGGCTACTTCCCTCTACAATGTTGGCGGGAATGGACATTGCCGCGCGGACCATTTGACTTCGCAACGACAGATTCGTCGAGCCGTGAATCCCACCTGCCACTCGATGGACTCTGATCGCGAGCTCGTGCGCCTTGCGCCAGACGTCGAGTTTTCTGAAATCGCTCACACGACAGGGTATGTCAAGCACGTATTCTCTGGACATCCTTTCCACGCGAGCCACAGCCATTGGCTCAAACCCACGGCGAGAAGAGTTAGGTGGTGGGTGCGAGGTACTAGGAGCGAGGTGTGAGGTGACCTCCGACCTCGTACCTAGCACCTCGGACCTACTACCTAGCTCTCCTCGCAGTGGGTTTTTCAACCATTTGTGAGCTAACTTTCCCGAATGCCATCCGATTTCTATAAGAATGCCATCCGATTTCTATAACATTGACTCCGCACTCTCCGAAGAGGAGCGTGCCGTCCGCGACACGATTCGCGCGTTCGTCGATGAGAACGTCATGCCCATCATCGGCGACTGTTACATAGAAGGAAGATTTCCGAAGGAGATCATTCCGAAGATGGCGGAGCTCGGCATGTTCGGAGCGAACCTGCCCGAAGAATATGGATGCGCCGGGCTCAACAACGTCGCCTACGGTCTGATAATGCACGAGCTCGAGCGGGGCGATTCGGGCGTGCGGTCTTTCGCTTCAGTGCAGGGCGCTCTGGTGATGTATCCGGTCTACGCATTCGGAAGCGAGGAGCAGAAGCGGCACTATCTGCCGAAAATGGCTAGCGGCGAAGTTATCGGGTGCTTTGGTCTCACCGAACCAGACTATGGATCAAACCCTTCGGGGATGATCACGCGTGCCCGCGAGCAGAAGGACGGAAGCTGGGTGATCACCGGCGCCAAGATGTGGATCACGAACGGCTCGACGGCGCAGGTCGCAATCATCTGGGCCAAGACCGGCGACGACAAGAGTGACAAATCGATTCGTGGGTTCATAGTCCCCACCGACGCGCCCGGATTCACTGCCAAGGACCAGAAGGGGAAACTCTCGCTCCGGGCGTCGGACACCAGCGAGCTGGTGCTGCAGGATGTGAAAGTGCCCGCGACTGCGCTGCTGCCGAAGACCGACGGAATCAAGAGTCCCCTCATGTGCCTTACCCAGGCCCGGTACGGCATCGCGTGGGGCGCGATGGGAGCGGCCCAAGGGTGCTACGAGGAAGCTCTCGCTTATGCAGGCAACAGAGTGATGTTCGGCAAACCCATAGCGGGATTCCAGCTGCAGCAGCAGCGATTGGCGGAGATGCTGACCGAGCTGGTGAAGGGGCAGCTCCTTGCGTTGCACCTTGGCAGGCTTAAGGACGCGGGGACGTTCACTCCCCAGCAGGTATCGCTCGCGAAGCGCAATAACGTGAGCGCCGCGACTGATATCGCGCGTGAAGCCCGAAGGCTGCTCGGCGCCAATGGCATACTTGCTGAATACTCTTCGATGCGGCACATGGCGAACCTCGAGAGCGTCTACACCTACGAGGGCACGCACGACATTCACACCCTGATCCTGGGGCAGGCTGTTACCGGACTGAGCGCATTCGAATGAAAGAGCGAAGAACCAAACACCGCGCCGGCGACATAGATCTGGGACTGAGAGACGAGAAGGTAAAGCTCGGCGATCACATCGCTTACTTCTGGGAAAACGACAGGCAGTTCGAGGAGGCGGTCGGATTTCTGATCGTCGGCATCAGAAAGGGCGATCACGCGGTCGTGTTCGGTCACGACGAAGCGAACAAGAAAGTCGTCGATCTGCTGCGCATGAAAGGACTCGACACCGATCACCTTCAGACTGCGCACCGGCTGACGGTGGTTACGGGCGGCCCGAGCGGAGACAGAATGCTCGGGAATATCGGCGAGACGTTCCAGGGCGCGGTCGAGCGCGGTTCCGGATGCATTCGACTGCTCGGTAACATCGGCTGGGCCAAGCCTGGCTGGCCAGACGATCTCGACATCCTTGCGTTCGAAGCAAAGGTGACAGGCGCCGCGAAACAGTTCCCCTGCGTAGTGATGTGCATGTATGACGTTGCCTCTCTCTCGGGCACCGTCATGGTGCACGGCGCCTACGAGACCCACCCTCTCACGTTCTGCGGCAACGTGCTTCGTGAGAATCCATTCTACGTCGGGGTGGACGAGTACCTGGAGCGACTGGGAGCAGGCTGACGCACATCTGAGGGTGTCACTACATTCTCCCTTCGGTTTGAAATCGAAGCGGAGCACAAACGCCTGACGACGAGTCGTCGCCCTGATGCGATCCTCTAGAGTTGCGATCCTGGTAGCGGCGGTCGGCGTCGTCGCGGCGGGCACCGCCGCGTGGCTCTTTCCCCGCGCTTTTCCGATCGTCGCGCTCAAGCAATCCCTCACGCGCGAGGTCGCGCTCGCTCGCGCCGATTCGTTCTTTCGTGTGCACTCGCTCGCGCCCGCCGGCGCGCGAACCGCGGTTCGGTTTGAGGGAAACGACTCGCTCCGCACGTTCGTCGAGCTCGCCGGTGGCGGGCACGATTCACTGAACGCGCTCGTTCGCGGCGATGATGTCGCTCCCTTTGCCTGGTCTGTTCGCGCGTTCGCCCCAGGCGATCCTCACGAGGCGCGCGTCGACTTCGCACCCGATGGCAGGATCATCGCCTTCGAGCGGAAGCTCGCCGATGCCGACCGGCGGCCCGCGGTGAGCGCCGATTCGGGTCAACGCCTCGCGGAGCAGGCGCTGGGTACGTGGATCAACGATCGCGCGGATCGCTGGAAGCTCGTCACGGCATCGTACGAGACGAAGAAGGTCAGCGGACGGATCGACCGTACATACACATTCGAGCGCGTCGACCGACGCATCGGCGGCGCGCCGATTCGCGCCGAAGTCGGAATCGCCGGCGACACGCCCGCGCGCGTCCGGCCCTTCGTCGACATTCCCGAGTCGTTCCGGCGGCGGTACGCCGAGATGCGCTCGACGAACGACCTCCTCGCGCTCGTGGCCGGTCTGGCGATTCTAGGCATCGCCATCATCGGCATGATCGCACTCAGCAGATTCGCGCGCGAGCGAAGCGTCCGCTGGCGCGAGGCGATGATGGTTGGAGTGGTGATTGGCGCGCTCGCGCTCGCCGCCGGCATCAACGAGATGCCGGGAAGCTGGTTCTCCTACGATACCGCGATGTCGCCGGCCGCCTTTCTGGCGACGCGCGTCTTGTTGGCGATATTGCTCGGCCTGACGACCGCGCTGCTCGTGGGCTTCACCCTCGCCGCCGCGGAAACGTCCACGCGGCACGCGTTCCCGCGGCATCTCGATTGGTGGAAGCTGTGGCGATTCCGCGGCACGAGAGAGGTCGCGGCTCTGGTTGGCGGGGGCTATGCCACGGCTGCGATCGCCTTCGCCTACGTCGGCATCTTCTACCTGGTGACCCGGACGCTGCTTGGCTGGTGGGTGCCGAGCGAGCTGCTCGACGATCCGAACCAGATCGCGTCGCCGATGCCGTGGATCTCCGGTATCGCGGCGTCGGTGAACGCCGGCGTATGGGAAGAGTCGCTCTTCCGTGCACTGCCGCTCTCGCTGGTCGCGCTGTGGGTAGGACAACGTCCCACGCGGCGCTGGTGGTTGGCGGCGGGAGTCCTCGCATCCGCGCTCGTCTTCGGGTTCGCCCACTCCAACTACGAATCATGGCCTCCCTATTCGCGCGGCGTGGAAATCTTTCTCGACGCGTGCTTCTGGGCGGTGCTGTTCATCAACTTTGGGCTTCTCGTCACGGTGATCGCGCATTTCGTGTACGACCTCGTGCTGTTCGGAATATTCGCGGCGTCGGGAAGCGCCCCAGCGTACCGTGTCACGGCGGCGATAATCCTGCTCGCGCTGCTTGCGCCGGCCATCGTGGTGTTGTGGCGATGGGTGCGTCAGCGGGGCTTCATGCCGACCCCGGAGGACGCCCGTTTTGCGGCGTGGACACCGTTCGCCGCCGATGAACCGGCAGCGCCAATCGCACCGCGACCGTCTCGTGTATTCACGACGCGCGCGCGCCGCCTCGCACTTGCAGCTGCTGTTGCCGGAGTGATCTTCGCCGTCGCCCGGCCTCCCAGGCCCACCCTTGGTCCGCCGTTCACGGCCGATCGCGTCCATGTCGTTCAGACGGCCGACTCGATGCTGCGTGCGCGCGGCGGCAATCCGACCGGCTGGACGCGCCTCACGGAAATCGGAAGGGACACGCTTGCGGTGTGGCCTCGGTTCCTGCGGGACCATAAGCTCGTCGCCCAGGCCCAGCGGTTCGCCTCGACGTACGTGCCGCCGACATGGTGGGCCGTGCGCTACGTCCACACGAAGGGAACCGCGGCCCAACGCACCGAGGAATGGCGCGTTCGGGTGTGGCCAGATGGCAGGCCGCTCGACATGCGCCATCTCCTTCCGGACTCCGCCCGCCGCGACTCGGCTGATTCCGCGGCGCTTCGCCGTATCGCGCTTGCATCTCTCGCGCGCCAGGGAATAGACACATCCAAACTCCAGGAATCGGAGCTAAAGGAAACGGCGCGTCCGGCGAGGCGCGATGCGACGGTCACCTACACGGACACGGCGATGAAGCTGCCGGCCGGGGCGTCGGCGCGTACATGGGTGCAGGTCGCCGGCAACGAGCCGCTCGTGGCGCGCCGCGGCGTTGAGCTGCCGGAAGCATTTCTCCGCGCCGACCGCGAGCGACAAACCAATCGGATGGTGATCGCGGGCGTAGGTATTCTGCTGCTGTTGGGACTGATCGTGACGGGCGCAATTGTCGTCAAGCGCCGGCGGCCTATTGTTCTGGACGATGGAACGCTCGATCGCCGAGCCACCTATGTCGTCCTCGGCGCGCTCATCGTGCTCACGACATTGAGCAGCCTCAACTCGCTCCCGTCGCAGCTCTTCAAGTATGACACGGCGGAGCCGTGGGGGAGCTTCATCGGCACAACGGCGCTCGGATTCGTCGTGGCGATTCCGCTCATGCTGGTAGTCCTCGGCGTATGGCTCGCACTCGGCGCGATGAGGCAGCGGGTGGGAATTCCAATGTTGGGGAGCGAGCCGTCCAGATCCGCAAGCAACGACATGCTGATTGCCGGGCTGGGACTCGGCGGCTTCGTCTTCGCGATGAGTCAACTCGGCGCTCTCGTGCCGCAAACCGGCATGCCGCGCACGCCGACGACATCGCTCAATGAGGTGTTCCCGGTGCTGGCTGGAATCCCCGACATACCGATAGCTGCACTGATGACAGTCGCGCTCGTCGGCATCCCGTTCCTCGTCGTGGCGGGACTCACGCCGCGTTGGAGTCTGAGAGCGCTCATGGCCGCGGTGATCGTGGTGCTGGTGGGCGGAATGGCATGGTCGTTTGGACCGGCGAGCGACGTCGATCCGTTGAGGCTGGCGCTGGTCGCCGTGGGCGTGGCGATACTCTCGAGCGCGGTTGTTGTCTGGGGTTCCGTCGCCGCGTGGTCGTGGATCGTCGCCGCGCTGGTATATCAAGGGTTGGGTGGCCTTCGAAACGCGGCCTACGGCTATGTCTGGCAGGAGCGAGGAGCCGGCGCGCTCGTTTTCCTCGTTGCGTCAGCACTGATCGCGCTCATCGCGCGCCGAGCGGCGCGCACGCCTCCGGGAAATCTGACGCACGTCTGACGGGGGGATTGTATTCTCCCTCGACTGCAGTCGAAGCGGAGCGAGGGGCCCGGACTTGAACCATGGTCCGGGCCCCATTTCGTATCGGCTCTCATGTGTGGGTATCTTTATGTGAAATCATTCACATGGAGATTTCGCGGTGAAGATTGCCGTGTGCATCAAGCGTGTTCCCGACATGGATGTG
>CAAGKR010084754.1_pt1 | contig 12888 bp, 13 predicted proteins | sample 2556971 | NCBI WGS metagenome assembly CAAGKR01 (sample SAMEA5207829, study PRJEB30636) | soil metagenome | biome: forest; feature: boreal; material: soil | place: USA | collected 2011-09 | depth 1 m | reverse complement strand
GTTGATGCACTTCTCGTAGGCTTCGCCCTCGCGCGCTCTCAGGCTGTCGATCGACGCCCGTAGCTTTGGAGCGCCCATCGCGGCGTAGTTGCGCATGCGTCGCTGAGCGCTAGGCGTCGGAGGTTTCGGGCGAGCCGTCTGCCGCCGGGCGGCGGGGCGGCCCTCAGGGGTTGGGACCTGCTTGTCCGATGGTGAGCGGAAGCGCTTGAAGTTGGGGTGGCGGAGCGCGCCGCTCTCCTGGACTCCCCAGTGGACGAGCTCGACGACCAGGCCCTCGAATCGCTCGGGGTGCTCGTGCAGCTCCCGGCGCAGCCGGTCGTCCATGCCGGCGGCGCGGCCTTCATAGACGCGGCCGTCCCCGTGCTCTACCCGAAAGCACAGCCCTCCAGCCGCCCAGGGCTCAGGCACCCCGTCGACGACTGGGGCGTACTTGCTGCCGGGCTCGGCCGGGTAGGCGCCGGTGCAGATCGCCTCGATCTCACCTTGCGCCTTGATCTTGCCCCAGCCGTGGCGGCGCCCGCCGCAGACGTAGATGCTGTTGATGTCCTTGACGACCACGCCCTCGAAACCTTCGGCGACGAGCTCGTCCAGGCCCTCCTCGCTGGCTTCGTAGATCGGACTGTGCATCAGCGCGCCGTCGCTGCTCACCGCGTCGAGCATCGTCAACAGCCGCCGCTTGCGCTCGGAGAGCGGCTGGTCACGAACGTCCTCGCCGGCGATCTGCAGCACGTCGAAGACGACGTAGGTCAGCGGTGGATCGTCCTCGGTCGGCTTGTGCTGATAGCCGCCGCGGGTCGTCGAGAGGATCGTCTGCGTTCGGTTCCACTGCCGGCTGGCGCCGCGGAGATTCACTATCTCCCCGTCGATGATCGTGTCCGGCGGCACGCTCTGAAGGACGGCTTGGGCGATGTAGGGAACCTGTGTGATCAGGTTGCCGGTGCGGGTCTCCAGGCGCATCCCGCCGATGGTCGATGCGACTACTCGCCAGCCGTCGAACTTCGGCTCCATCAGCCACTGCGGCCCGGTCGGAACTGTGTGCATCTTGGCTGCGAACATGGGTTCACATAGCAAGGTTGTTCTCCTTTGGCCCCGTCGAGCGGGGCGGTTGATTTATTGGGCTGCGCCCGCGAGGTCTGCTGCGAGCGGCGGAGCGCAGGCGGGGGATGGCGGGCATCAGCTGCGCCGCCATCCCGCTCGCATGGGTTCCGGTGCTCAGGCGGCTGAGCCCGCGGGCACCTTGCCGTTCTTCGCGGCCGTCTGCTTGGCTTTCGCCACGGGCGTTCCCTTCGTGGCTGCCTGCAGCGCCGCCATCAGGTCCGGCACGACCTCCGGCTGTGCTGAGGGCTCGCTCGTGGGGATCGGCTCGCCCTTGCGTGCCGCCTCGATCGCCTCGCGGCGCACGATCACGGCGCTGTCCTCGGCCGAGTGGAAGTCGAACACGCCGGACAGCCCGTCCAATAGCTGGGTGGCGACCTCGACTTCCGGGTCAGACACGGAGTCGGCGCTGATCAGGCACGTCTCGTCCGGCTCTCGGATCTCTGACTCGTACATCAGGACGTTGAGCACGAGCGCCCCGCCTGATGGGTAGATCGCGACGAGCTGCTCGCGGCCGCGTGGCGCCCACTTGCCGATCGCGATCTTCCCGGTGCGCTCGAGTGATGCGAAGAACACGGCGAGCACCCCTGCCGCGCCCTTCACCTTCTTGTCCGGGCGTACGTAATACAGGGACGATGTGCGCTGCATCGGCGCGTCGGCTGCGTCGATCACGGCGGCGAGCTCGATCGTGTCAGACGTTCCCGCTTGGCCGATCGCGTCGAGGGCGGCCTGGTCGAGTACGAGGTACTCATCGCCCTCTGTCTCCACGCCCTTGACGGCCGCGGTCGTGGTGTCCGTTTCGCCCGCCTTACTCATCGCCTCCGTCAGGCGCTGGCGCCCGCCCTCACAGACTGTCTGCCGGGTGAACGGGGTGTGGTGGCACTCGCAGAGCTCCTTTAGCTCCTCCCTGCCGCGATAGGGCTCTGAGCCCTTACAGATCGCTACCTGGGCCTGTAGTAGGGAATTGATTCGGAGCGCTCCGCTCCACATGCTTCGCAGGGCCATGCGGCCCTCCTTTCGATGACGGTGCCGGCCGGCTCGAGGCCGAGCGCGACACGGGATGGGATGGATGCGCTCTCCGTCAAGGCTGCGAAGCGGAGAGCGTGTGACGGCCGGACGCGTCTTGCTGCTGCGCGCGGCGGTCCTACCTTTCGGCAGTTCTGCGCGGTGGAATACCCACCGAAACTCGCGTGACGCCCTTTCGGGGAGCGTCGGGTTTACTTAGGCGGTCGGGGCTCGCCAGTCGGCGGGCGGGGTAAGCTCCATCGGCCACCGGTCGCTGTCTTCCCAGCCCGACGGGTACTCCTGGCAGTCATGCTCGCCGGCGAACGGGCCGAACACCTGAAACCCGCCGCGCGCGTCTCCTGCCAGCAGCACCCACGGATCGCCACGGTCCTCAAGCAGCGCGATCTCTCTCGACAACCCGCAAGCGTCGCGGGGCCTATCAGCAACGAGAATCCCGGCGGAATCGCCGAGCTTTTCACCGGCCTCGTTCAGAGCCGAGGCAATAGCGTCCACGACGGTGTCCAGCTTCGCCCCCCGCTCGCTGGGTGTGAACAACAGCGTCGCGTTCACCGCGTACTTGTGATCCATCTTCTCTCCTTTGTTCTGGCTTGGTCTCATCGGGCGCGGGGGAGCCACCGCCCGCGCGACGCGGGCTCGCGCCCGCGTTTCGCCCTGTGGTCCTCCAGCCGGTGCGCCGCTTCAGCTGAACAGCGGGAGCTGCTCACTGTCCTTCAGCGGCTTGATCGCCGGGAAGTGAGGAGGCAGCGGCGCTGGGCCTTCTCTCACCGTTTCTGTCGGGTCGATGACGCTCGCGAGCGGCACGATGCGGTCCCAGAGGCTCTTGACCTGCGTCTCCGGGACCTCGTCGCCGTGGATTTCGGCACCGGACTCGATCATCTCGGCGAGGATCTGTGACCAGTCCACGGCGGGCTCCGGCTCGTCGATCAGCTGGCCGTCGAGTGCGACGTCCGCGGCCGCGCCCTTGTTGAGCAGCAGCTTCCACTTGCGCTCATCCAGCGAGCCTCGGGTCATCACGACGAACACGTTCACCGGCCGTTTGGAGGTGAGCCTCCACACGCGACCCTCGAACTGCACGAGGCTCGCGTGGTCCCACGGCAGCCCGACGAGCACAACCGTGGACGCGACGTCGAGGTTGTGCCCGAGGCGCATCGCGTTGACGCCGACGCAAAGGACCTGCGCGTCGCCGATGACGAACTCCGTCACCTTCGCTGAGCGGACTCTCGGGTTCTTGGTGGCGTACATTCCCGTCTTCTTGTTCCGCTCGACGATGTGAACCGCGCGCACACCCTTTTCGGTGAGACGGTCACACAGCCACTTGCCGGTCTGCACGAGATCGGAGCCGACGAGTACCTTCTCGCCTTTTTCTACGTGCTCAAGGATCAGCTGCAGCGCCTTGAGGTTCTTCGGCGTCCAGTTCGACGCTTCGTCGAGCGGCTCGGGATGATCGGCGTGCTTGATCCAGTCGAGGTTCGGGTCCGCTTGGGGCAGTGTCGCCGCGAACTCGAGCTTCCACAGCTGGCCGAGTGCCGCCGCGAACCTCTTCACCAACTTTTCCCGGACCAGCCGGTGCTCGGGGAACTTGTGCTCGAAGAAGTCTGGGAACAGTTTGAGCCAGCGGCGGTGCATCACTCGCTGGTTGACGCCGAAGGGCACGATCACCGGCATGTAGCGGCGGGGGACGATCGGCTCGCCGGTGTCCTCCTTGCGCATCCGGATCATGTTGCAAGCGGTCAAGCGCCACAGGACGGAGACGTTCGTCACCTCTGGCAGCACCTTCCGCCGCTTGCGCAGGTGCTCCTCTACGTCCTCCTCGCGGCCCATCATGAACTCGATCACGCAGAAGTCCTGGGTGAACTTCTCCTTGCCTCCCCCGTAGTCGTAGGGGAACCGCAGGCTTCCCGCCTTGCCGCCAGAGAGGCAGAACCACAATCCCCAGAACGCGTCGTTGACATAGTTGGAGATCGGTGTTCCGGTGAACCCATACTTGTGCGCGGCGCGCAGCGCCCGCACGGCCCGCGAGCGCAGGCTGTCATCGCCCTTGATCAGCGAAAGCTCATCGACGCAAACGACACCATGACGGAACGCCGTGGAGAGATAGCTCGCTGTCGAGCGCACCCTAAGACGGCGATGCACATAACCACAGCCACCCCTGCGGGTGTCGCACAACGCGAAGTAGCCGCTCGCCTGGTTGTTCAGACGCTGCACGTCGCGGAGCAGCCCGAGCTCGTTGAGCGCGAGCTGCGCGAGCGGGGAGAGGTTGACACCGATCTTCCCGCGGCCGCGGAGATAGAGATCGTGGTCGTTTGGCTTCTTGCGGGCCTTCCGCCGGCGGGTGTGCTCTGCCTGCGCCGCCTCGAAGGCGAGTTGCATCGCCTCGGGGGTGCTAGGGGTCGCGGCCGCGTCGAGGAAGCCACAGGTCTGCTCGCGCCGGTCGCGTATCTCCTGGGAGAGCTCCTCGCTTTCGAGTTGCCCCCGCGAACCGGCGACCTCGAGGATCGGGGCGTCCTGCCCGCGGTTGGACGGCGCGACGAAGAACGCGATCACCATCGGCAGGACCGCGCCGGCGAACAGGTCCTCGATCTCGACGACGGCGTAGACGCCGTTGCCCTCGGGCCGGGGAAGGATCTCCTTGCAGAAGCGTTCGCGCCCGGCGATCAGCGCGCCCTGCCCGTCCTCGGCGAGTAGCCCCAGCGCGTAGCGGTAGGCAAGGACGGTGCTGTTTACCGGCTTGCCGGTGAGCGGGTCGGCCCATTCCAGGCCGAAGGGCGGGTTGAGCACGATCTGCCTGAAGCGAACTCCGGCGCAGCGCAACAGCGGATAGACCTGCTGCAGGTCGCCGCGAATCGCGTGGTAGTCGCCGGCATCGACCTGATCGCGGTCGAGCTCGACCCCAAATCGCTGCTCGGCGGCGTAGGGGGCGAGCAGCGCGCCGTTCCCGGCGGTGGGGTCCAGCACGAGCTCGCCGCTGGCGCCGAACACGCGGGCGATCAGCTGGGAGGCCTCGGAAGGCGCGAAATACTGCTGCAAGCCACGCTGTCCGCCGCGGCCCGGGTGAAGAACGCTGCGCGAGGAGGCCAGAGCCTCCTCGCTGAGCGCGCCGCCGCGAAGCTCACCGCGCTTGCCGGCGGCCGTTGATGGGATACCCAAGGGGTCTCCTTCCTGGAGGGTTGACTGGGCCGGCCCGCCGGCCTCGTTGCGAGCGGGCCGGTGCTAAGGCGAGGCCGGGGCCTCTCGTTTCACTGCAGTAGCGGTGGCCGAGCGTTTGCTTCGGCCAAGGGCGTCGCGGGGACGCCGGCGCTCACCGGTGACTCCTCAACGAGTGTCTGCCACCTCGCGGGCAGTGTCTGACAGGGGGCGGTGTTACCTCACACAGTTAGGTCGACGTCCGTCCGTCCGGTGCGATCCCGCCTTCGTAACCGTCGGTGAGTCGCACGAGCACGTAGTCCTCGGGCGTCCCGTGCCCTGCGCGGCAGACAAACGCACCGGTGCACTTGTCGCGGAACGCGGGCCGCAGGAATCGCGCGAGCGCGACGCCCTGCGCGACCGTGGGAACCTCGCCGTCGTGGGTGAGTTGCACGTGCTCTTCGTCTACCTCTCGGGCCAGTGCCGAGAGCGCAGATGCCTGCTCGCTGAAGTACGACACGTACTCCGCCACTGCAAGCCGAGGCTCATATAGGCGTTTGGCGAAGTCCTCGGCGAGCGCGTTGAGGCGCTCGACTACCGACGATCGTGTTTCAACTGCTGCCATCGGGTCTGTCCTTTCAGATTGCTGTTTGTGTGAGCGGCGAGCCGCTCACAGGTGAACGCCGCCGGCGTGCCGGCCGTTGGCACGCCGAGGTGGGACGGGCGAGCGGTGCTCGCCGCGACTCGGGCCAGCTACGGCTGTCGATGCGCGGCGTCTCAGACCGCCGGGTGGCCGTCAGGCGGTCACGATGTCGCGACAGGCCATCAGGTGCTTCTCTTCGCTCTCGCGCCGCGCGGCACGGGCACCGCACTCAGCGGCTTCGTTGGCGCGGGCGCGAACGTACTCGAGGTCGCCCAGGAATCCCCAGCACGAGTCGAGGCTGTCACTGGCGCTGTCGCTGACGGTGACGGTGACGGTGACGGTGACGGTGAAGCCGTACACCTCGCCGCGCAGGAACTGGGCGTATTCGTCGACCTCCGCACGCAGCGCCCGCTCGATCTCCTCCCGGCGCGAATCCTCCATACCGCGGTCGGAGCGTGTCTCTGCGGTGTCGAAGATCACCCCGACCTGGCCGCTGTCCCAGCCGCCCGGGTCATGGCGATGGGCGCCACTGCCGACGTACATCGACAGGCCCGAGTGGTCGATCAGCCCGAGCGGCAAGATCACCTTCGCTCCCCGCTCCTGCCTGAGGAACGCCGCGATCGACACCTCGATTTCACCGCTGCCCTGACAACGCGGGCAGTCGCATACCTCGACCATCAGCCTGCCGGCTTCCTCGGGACGCCCTGCCTGGAGGGCGCGCTCAACGACGCGTGAGATCTCTCCCTGCATCGCCTGGATGCTGCCCGCGCCGACGGCGACCCAGCCGTAGGCGTGCTTGCGCCAGAGCTTCGCGCGGTCCTGGTTTTCACCGTTACCGTCGCAGCTCGGGCAGGCGACGGAGGTGGTGAAGTCCTCTCCGTCGACCTGCTCGTCTCCGAGGCGGTACCGGCGATGACCACACAGCATCACCCCTACGTTGGAATCGCTTGTTTGTCACCGTTACGGCGAGGTCAGCCATAGCGCTCCTCCTCTCCGAGCCGGTGCAAGACGGCCAGGGCACGAGCCTTGACCGTTACTGGGTCCCTGGCCAGCACTTCACCCTCCTCCCATACGCGACGAGGGCGCGTCTGCGTCCAATCTGTGAGGGCCTGCCAGCAGAAGCCCTCGGGACCGCAAGCGATGAGCTCTTGGCGCTGCTTGACCGTTCAACTCGCTGGCGGGATGCTCCGCGGCTGGATCGCCGCTGAACGAGATCACTGCGTAGTGTGTTCACGGGGCTTCCTTCGTATGTCGTGCCTCAGCTCCGGGGCCTCCCCGGGCCGATCACAGCAACCCGGGGTGGGAGCGCACCGTCGTTACCGTCTGTACTCCGCCCACTCGACGTCGGCTTGGAGGAGAGCGATGCGGGCGTCGAGGTATGCGAGCGTGCGAACGAGGTTGCGCGGCCCCAGCTGCGTCTTGCCGTTGCCGTTGCCGTTGGCGGCGGCCATGGTCTCGAGCACGCGCCGCAGCCGGTGCGCGCGTGCCAACCGCTCGGCGCCGGTGTCCCGTGGCAGGTCGAGCTCCGCGAGGATCTGTGTCACGCCTGCGCCGCGCCGGAGCAGGTCGAGGATGCGGCGGTGCTCCGCGGCTCTGGCCTGGGCGCGTTCCCGGCGACCGCGGGCGCCGCCGCCGTGGACGTGCTCGCGACTGCGCCGGGTGGCGTCCCGGTGGGCACTCGGTGGCGCCTTCGGGCTGGTCCTCTGAGACACGGCTGTGGGCTGGGTGGTGGTAGGTGACATTTTGTTCCCTTTCGGTAGTGGATCTGCCCGGTGATGGGCGTGCCGGGGATAGCGAGAACCGGGGCCGCTGTCGACGCTGTTGCGGCGTGTCCTCTTCGGCCGGTGCCGTGGTGCTGTGCTCTGATTGCTCGGGCCCTGGGCGGGCTGTCAACTTCGCCGGACGTAGACCTGGTCGAGGTCGGTCACTCGCCGACCGTGAGTGCGTCTGCCCTTTGGCAGCAGGAAGCTCGGCCGGTTCTCATCGTTGGGGGTGAGCCGTGCGTCGTCGTAGCGCTGGGAGCGGTAGAACTGGTCGAAGACGACGAGGCTTGCGAAGCGTTCGGGCGCGGCGAGCTCGGTCAGGCGCAGGTACAACGCCGACTTCGAAGGGCGCATCCCCGGCCTCGTCGGCGCGCTGCCACGCGAAGAAACGCCGATCTACATGCTGCAAGGGCTCCGCAGCCTCGTGGAAGGTCACGAGCGTTTGGCGGAGGTCCTCGATGCCCGCTAGGGGTATTTGTCGGCGGCCTTGATCTCCTCGTAGATCGTCCAGTACGCGTCGATGAACGGGATGATCTGCCCGAGGTCGCGGTAGTCGCCGTTGAAGACGAAGACTCCGTGCTGGGCGATCTCGCCGCCGATGCGGATTACTTCGGCGTGGGCGACGCGCCTGGCGTCGAGGTCAGCGGCGTGTTTCTGCTCGTGGTCGGCTGCGTGGTAGTCGCCCAGCAGGGTCGTGACGGTCGGAGGGCTCATGGCGTGGCTCCTTCTCATCCGCTTGGAGCGGTTTGTCCGGGTGCAGGGGTGCTTGCGGCCGGCGCACATGCCGCCGGCCGGTTGTGGTTTCTGTGGCGGCCACCTGCCGCGTGATCGGTGTTTCAGATGGCCAGGTGGGCGTGGCTGGCTGCTTGCCGTGTCGGCTGGGAACCCGCCGTCGGGCTTGCGGCTAGCTGCCTGCCGGGGCGTTGAAGTGAGCGGTGACCCGCTCGTCGCCAACGGCGTAGAGCGCGTTGAGCGTGGCCAGCGCTGCCGCGGCGAAGCGGCTGGTGTTGTGTTCCTACAGACGGGCACGTCTCGTTCGCGCAGGACGTACAGACCGGTGTGCGGGCCGTCGCTGCAGATCCGCGCACCGAACAGGTCAACCCGTTCGCGCCTGGTCGAGAGCACAGCGGTGTATTCCTCGGCAAGGCCGACCGGCTCCTCCAGCGCCGGACAGAGCGTGACAGTGAGAACTGCCATCAGCCTGCCTCCGTGCTCATCGCCCGCGAGCTCCCAGGCGTGGAATGCGGCGGTGCTGCCGCGAGCGCTGAGCGTCGGTTCGGGCAGCACATCGCGCTCGGCGATGAGAGCGTCGAACCGGGCAGGAAGGTGGCACTGCTGGCGGTGATCGTCGAAGGCGACGAGCACAACGTCCCCGGTGATCCATGCGCCGTTCGGGTTGAGCATCGACGTGGCTCGAGCGTTCGTGGCGCCACCAGCCACGTATTTGCCGATTGCACTGGCGTAACCCCAGACGCTGGGGTCCTGTGGGGATGCGAAGCCCTCGATCTGGCCGCCGACCACGGCTCTGACATCATCGAAGTCTTCGACCGCTAGGCGGCGCAATGGCTGCCTGGGATCGGCTGGAATCAGCAGGGCGCCGGCCGCTGGGCCGGCGCCCTGGTGGGTGTGCTTGGGTACACGAGTTGTGATCGCCATGTGTGTCCTCTCTCTTCTGGTGAAGCCCGGCGTGAAGCCGGACGGAGTGATTCGCGCTGCCTTTCCGTGCGCGCGACGGTGTGCTCTACCTGCGGGTGCGACGGACTGGGGTGTCAGCCAGGGCTTCAGCGGAGCGGCTGTTGAGCGGTGCGCAGGCAGCGCCACACGCGCACGGGACGCGCGTGGTTGTTGTTCTTGCGATCGGACGGGCGGTGCTCGTCGGTCGGCTCGATCAGGCCCAGGCCGCGAGCGCGGCTCAGGGCGTTGCCGATCATGCGCGGCTCGCGGGGCGGCATCTGGATCTCCGCCCATACGTCGTCGCTGGTGATCGTTTCGTTTCTGTCAGTGAGCCGGCGGATCGCCTCGATCGCCTCCTGCATCCATTCGGCGTCAATCACGCGGCGGGCCGCGGCACGGTCACGGCTCGTCACGTGCGGCTGCGCGCGGGGTGCGGGGACGATCAGGCCGTGGCATCTTTCGCCGCGGCTCGTGTACCAGTCGCCGTCGCCGCTGAGCTCGGCGAGTATCACACCGTCGGGGTCGAGGATCCTCGGGCCATCGAGGCGGACGAGCATCCCCCGCTCCTGCATCCGTGCTGCCGATCCGAGGTCTGTCGGTGTGAGGGTCATGGTGCCTCCAGCGCTCGCGGCTGCGGGCGCGGGTCGATGTCCAGGAGCTCGACGAGCTCGCCGAGGCCCGCGCCCGGACGAATCAGGGACGGATCGCCACCCCACGGGTCTGAGGCGAACTCCGACTCGTGCTCGGGCATCTCTTCGGGGTCGCGCAGCTGAAAGCCAGCGCCCGCCAGCTCCTCGTCAGTGCACTGGTATTCCTCGGTTACGCCGACGCCGAGTGACTTGCCATTGGCCGGCACGTTCTCGGCGTCACTGTCGTGGTGGTGCCTGGTGACGTGGTGAGTCATGGTTCACTGCCTTTCGTGTTCGGGTGGTTTGTGGTTTGCTGTGAACGGCTCGCTGCGGGCTCGCTGGACCAGCCCGGCTGGTGTGACACCGGCCAGGCCAGGAGTGAAACGCAGGGTCAGGTGAGGCCCATTGCCTCCTGGGCGCCGCGCTTGGCGCGCTTGAACTCGGCCGGGGATGCGGCTAGCTCATCGCCGGTTGGCCCGCCGTTGAGAAGCGACCAGAGGTCGATGACGGTTCCCTGGACTCCGCAGACGTCGGCGTGGCAGTAGAAGACGTAGTCGCTGACACTGCACGACGGGTGAACGTCGGGGTGCGCGGGGTTCGGACAGGAGATGTTCCCCCGGGCCGGCACCTCGATTCCCGCGAGCCGCCAGAAGTACACGTCGGCAGGGATCTGCATCAGCTGGTCCGGGGCGAAACGGTGAAGACCCGGGCGCCGCCGTGGGCGCTTTTGCGAGGGGTCCGCGAGGTCGCCGAACAGCACCTTCGGGCTGTAGGCAGGGAGCGCGAGATCCAGGTATGAGATCCGCGCGTACTCCCCGGTTTCGCCGTGGACGGTTCCGGCGAGTCGCATCAGCCGGCTGCGGTTGCGGCACTTGATGTCCGCGACATACACCTGCTGGCCCTCGCGGCTCGTGCGGCCGAGCCTGTGGATCAGGCGAAGGTTGGCCTTCTCGATCCAGTGCTCGGCCCTCACGCCGCTAATGAGCTCCCCGGTGGAGGTGTCGCGGTAGCCGAGGACGCGCACCCCGCCCTGCTTGGTGCGCTCGGTCACCTCTGCGGGATTGACGATCGTGTGGCCCGGAGCGATCGTGAGCGTCCGCGCGGGCATCGCTTCGCAAAGAGGCCAGTAGGCGTGCTCCCCGCCCGAGCCGCCGGAGACGATCCGCGCCCGTGCGGGCTTTGACAGCAGCAGCGCGTCGAGGCGCCCAAGATGGTCGGGGCCGTCGATGTCTACCCACGCCCATTCGCTGAAGGTGATCGCCTCCTTGTTCGCCGATGCCCGGGCGTGAATCGCGGGCCCTACGAACACGTCGTGGCCCTGCTCGTGGTGTGAGGTGACGAGGCGCATCAGCCGCTCAAGCCACTCGGGGTCTCCCATCCCGCCTCCGGGCAGGAAGTGGTCGGAGCGCTTGCGGGTGTAGATGTGAAGCTCGCCGTCCTCATCGCGGCGCCCGGCGGCGATCTCAACAACGCCGCGAGCGCGGTCGTGCAGCATCCGCACGTGCGTTTCCCGGTGGGCGCGCGGGCTCATCGTGGTCTGCTCGATCCGCCCGTCGGCGTGGCGGACCGTGATCGGCAGCTCGACGTCACCGTCCTCATGCGCGCTCTGGACGCGCTGGGTCTGAAGCGTTGCGGTGTGGGTCATCTGTCTGGTCCTGGTCTCAGGCGGCGATCGCCGCGGTTGGCTTGGTGTCCCGGGCGGCGAGGAGGCTTCGCACCCGGGCGGCGTCCTTGCGGATCACGGCCAGCGGCCTGCGCGGCGGCCCGGGCAGCGGGTCCGGGCAGGTGAACTCCTCGCGCGCGCCGGCGTGAAAAGCGACCTGAGCCGCGTGGTAGTCGGCGGCGAGCGCGAGGGCTTGGTCGAGCTTGTCGTCGTAGCCGCCGAGGCGGTCGACGAGCAACCCGGTCTTGACCCCCGAGTCGCACGCCGCGACGTCGTAGACGAACCAGACGTCGGTCTCGTCGACGGCGACGAGCACGCTGCGGCGTCGTCCGCTGCGACGCCGGTAGTGCAGGGCGAGCCTCGGCGGGGCGGCGTCGGTCGCCGCACGTGAGTTGGGGGCCGGTCGCCGGCTCATAGCCCCTCGACCTCTCTCGGGTCTCTACGGATGGCCCGGGCGATCCGTGCCGCGTAGCCCGGACGGATCGTCGCCGGTGGCCTCCGGCACCCGTGATGCGCCGCGTACCCGAGCACGCGGCGGCCGTGGCTGTTATCGCTGAAGCCAGCCGCGCGAAGGACGGAGTTCAGAGTGAGACCAGGGTTCAGACGAAGCGCACCCTCGACGAGCGTCCGCAGCTGGCAGTTGGGTATGTGTGTGCCACGAGCGAGACGGTTCATCTCGCGGGCGCTGAGCAGGGCGACTGGGTCAGAGCGCGCCGAGGGAGTCGTGGGAGTCGGTGTGAGCGCGGCTCTGGCGCGACGCTCACGCTCGCGCTGCAGTTCGAGCGCGACGACGACCGGCTCGAGGTGAAGCCGGCGGGCGACCGTCTGCTCGCTGCAGCCGGCCTCGTCCAGTTCGAGGATGGCTGCGAGCGCTTCGGGCTCCAAGCGCGCCGGCAGGCTGTCCAGCAGCTCCCGGCGGGCTTGTTCGTGGGCGGCGTCTATGTGCGTGACCGTGGCCATGCGCTGTCTCTCCTTCGTCTTGATGGGCGGTGTCGTGCCCCCATGCCGATTGGCCGGGAACGGCTGCGACCCGCCGCTGCGGTGTGGTCGGGCGGCGGGTCGCTTGCTCCTCTGCGGTGCTACTCGGGCGCTAGGCGTGCGCGGGGCGGGGGATCTCCTGCGTCCCCGGCTCTGGGTCCTGCGCGGCGGCCGGGTGCTCCTCCGTCGCCGGCTCTGCCTCGTGCTCGCCGTCTGGTCGCTGGCTGTGCCAAGCTGCCGACGCGGCCGCCGTGGCGGCTCTGGCTGATGCCAGGGGGCGTGCGAGGCGGGGCC
>CAAGKR010027465.1_pt1 | contig 12889 bp, 12 predicted proteins | sample 2556971 | NCBI WGS metagenome assembly CAAGKR01 (sample SAMEA5207829, study PRJEB30636) | soil metagenome | biome: forest; feature: boreal; material: soil | place: USA | collected 2011-09 | depth 1 m | reverse complement strand
TGGCTCTTCGCGAGGTCCGCCGTCCACATGAGCAGGAACAGGACCGCGAATGCGCCCTTGATCTCGGGCTCGATCACGCGGTCGCCGTAGCGGGCGAAGAACCAGTGCTCGAGCAGGAGCATCGCGACGATCGCGGCGATCGACACGCCGACGAACAGCGCGAGGTACGGGGTCGGCGTGATGAACAGCAGCGAGAGGGCGAGGGCGGTGCCAAGGTCCGTGACGAACGTCGCGGCCATGATCGTCTTGCCGATCTCGGTGTTGGTCAGGCCGGTCTCCACGAGCACCGCATACACGACGGCCAGCGAGGTGGTCGACATCGCGATCCCCGCGATCTCGGACTGACGCAGGTCCCAGCCCGCGACGATGTGCGCGAACAGGCCCGCTCCGATGAATGGCAGGAGGAACGAGAGTCCGCCGATGAGCACCGACTCCTTGAGCTTCCGCCGGAGGAGCGACGGGTCGACCTCGGCGCCGGCAAGGAAGGTGAGCACGATGCCGGCGAACGCGGCGAGGAAGTCGATCCACGGGGTCGAGGTCACGCCGAACGCGTTCCCGGCGATGACCCCGAAGGCGATCTCGATGATCGCCACCGAGAGGCCGATCTCGACGCTCACCATCGATGCGATGAGGATCGAGAAGCCGACGATCGTCGCGATGAGCAGCTGGTCCACGTCACCCTCCGCCAAAACGTCGTTTGGTAGAGGCCATCAGCCGCGCGATTCGCGGCGCTCAACGGCGGGACTCATCGCCGACGGTCCTAGTGTCGCGGGTCGGTGCGCCGCGATGCAAACACGGGAAGGTCCGCCGTCACCCGGGCGGCTCCGCGGCGCCGCGCTCCCTGGCGAATGTTGCCGCGAGCGCGAGCAGCCACGCCCCGATCGCGAGGTGGGCGGCGCTGAAGTACGGCTGCGCGAGCGCGTCGGCGAGCGAGCGCGGCATGACCGAGAGCAACGTGCCCGAGAACGCCTCGAGCGGCACGAACACGAACGCGACGAGGCCGAGAGCAGCGGTCACGCGGCCGAATGTCCGTGGCATCACCTCGGTCTGGGCCCACATCTTCCCGATCGTCCACCACCACATCCCGAGCACGAAGAGCGACGCGGGGCGCACGTCGACGTTCGCCGATCCGGCGAGGCCCACGGTGGCGAACGCGGCGCCGGCGATCGTCCCGAGGATCGCGCCGCTCTGCCGCACCGCCGCGTGCCGCACGTGGAGCACCGCGATCGCCGGGAGCAAGAAGCCGTACGCGACGGCGACGAGCGCGTCGTAGAGGTACGGGTAGGCGAGCGCGCCGAACGCGACGATCGCGAGGTGTGCGATCGCGGCGATCGCGCTCCACAGGGCGGCCTTCTTGGTGGCCGCTATTTCGTCGGCGTTGACGGTTTCTTCTGGCCTTTCTCGTCGTACTCGTAGAAGCCGCGGCCGACCTTCACGCCGAGGCGGCCGGCGAGCACCATGCGCTTGAGGAGCGCGGGCGGCGCAACGCTCGGATCCTTGAACTCGTCGAAGAAGACGTTGGCCACGTGCAGGTTGATGTCGAGGCCGGTGTAGTCGATGAGCTCGAACGGGCCCATCGGGTGCCGCAGCCCCAGCTTCACCGCAGTGTCGATCTCCTCGACCGTCGCCACGCCCTGCTCGAGAGCGCGGATTGCACCGAGGAGGTACGGGACCAGCAGCCGGTTCACGATGAAGCCCGGCGTGTCCTTGCAGACCACGCCGGTCTTGCCGAGGGACGTGACGAAGGTGCGAAGGGTCGCGACGGTCTCCTCGCTGGTGGTCAGGGCCTGGACGATCTCGACGAGCGGCATGATCTGCGCTGGGCTGAAGAAGTGGAGCCCCGCGAACCGGTCGGGACGCTTCGTGCTCGTGGCCATCTCGACGATCGTGAGGCTCGACGTGTTCGACACGAAGATCGTCGTGTCGGGGCAGATCCGGTCGAGGGTGCCGAAGACCTCTTTCTTAGGCCCCATCTCTTCGATGACGGCTTCGATGACGAGATCGCAATCCTTCAGGTCCTCGAGCGCCGTGGTCCCGCGCATCCGGCCGCGGGCAGTCTTCGCGTCCTGTTCGGTCATCTTTCCGGACTTCACGACGCGCGCGAGCGACGAATCGACCCGGCCGAAGCCCTTGTCGAGGAGCGGTTGGCCGACCTCGCGGATGACCGTCTCGTAGCCCGCCTGCGCGCACACCTGCGCGATCCCTGAGCCCATCAGGCCGAAGCCCACGACACCAACGCGCTTGATCGGCATGGACGCCCCCCTCGGACGCGTATTCGCTCGCGCATTCTAGGGACGCTTTTTCCGTACGATGGGCCCCGTGCCCAAGGCTTCCCAATTCATCGGTCCAGGCGCCGTCGATGTCGCGTTCGAGGTGAACGGGGATGGCGTCAGCGTGCACGTCCCGCCGCATCGCACGCTGCTCGACACGATGCGCGAGACACTCGGGCTCACCGGCGCGAAGCGCGTCTGCGACGAAGGGACGTGCGGCGCGTGCACCGTGCTCGTCGACGGCGAGCCGGTGTACTCATGCATGACGCTCGCGGTGGCGTGCGCCGGGCGCTCGATCGAAACGGTGGAAGGCTTGTCGAAGGACGGCGTGCTTCATCCGGTCCAGGAGGCGTTCATCGAGCACGACGCGTTCCAGTGCGGGTTCTGCACGCCGGGCCAGATCATGTCGTGCGTCGGCCTCTTGAAGCGCAACGCGTCGCCGACCGCTGAGGACGTCCTGCGCGCGGTGAGCGGCAACCTCTGCCGCTGCGGTGCGTATCCGAACATCGTGGCCGCGGCGTTGAGCGCCGCGAAGAAGCAGGCCCGCCGATGAGCATCAAGGTCGTCCGCACCAAGTCCGAATTCGAGGGCCGGATCAGCGAACAGATGGCGCTTGTCGACGGCAAAGACCTCTCCGCATGGGGGGCCGACTCCGGGCTGGCGATCGTTGGGAAACGCCAGGCGCGCGTCGACGGCATCGCGCGGGTCACCGGTCGCGCGCGGTACACCCAGGACCTCTACCTGCCCGGGATGCTGCACGTCCGCGTGCTGCGCAGCCCGTATCCGCGCGCCCGGGTGCGCCGCGTCGACGCGAGCCGCGCTCTGGCGCTCCGCGGCGTACGCGCCGTGCTGCACCGCTTCAACGCGCCGAAGGCCGCGTTCCGTGGCGAGGAGACGATCTTCCGTGACGAGGTGCGCTTCGTTGGAGATGAGGTCGCAGCGGTCGCGGCGGACACCGAGGAGATCGCGGCCGACGCGATCCGGCTCATCGATGTCGACTACGAGCTGCTGCCCTTCGTGCCCGACCTCGAGGAGGCCATGCGCGACGACGCGACGCGTCTGGACGACAAAGGGAACGTGACCGAGTCCGGCAGGCTCGATCGCGGCGACACGAAGCGCGCGTTCGCCGAAGCGAAGACGATCGTCGAGGCGACCTACCGGACCTCGACGCAGCTGCACAACAGCCTCGAGACCCACGGCGCTGTTGCGCGCTGGGACGGCGACGAGCTCACGGTGTGGGAGTCGACGCAGCATGTCTTCGGCGTGCGAGCGGGGCTGCAGGCCGCGTTGAAGATCCCGTACTCGGACATCCGCGTGCTGTGCGACTACATGGGCGGCGGCTTTGGCTCGAAGGGCGGAGCGGGGAAATACACGATCATCGCCGCGGTCCTTGCGCGCCAGCTCGGGAAGCCGGTGCGCTGCTTCCTGACCCGCGACGAGGAGAATCTCGCGGCAGGCAATCGCTCCGCGACCTACCAGACGGTGAAGATCGCCGCGCGCGGGAAGAAGATCCACGCGATCGAGCATCTCGCCTGGTCGAACTCGGGTCAGGGCCGCTGGATCGCGGATCCCACCGGTCCCACAAACGGGCTGTACGACATCCCGAACGTCCGCACGCGCTCGTACAAGGTGGTGACGAGCCTCGGCGCGCTCAGCGCGTTCCGCGCGCCCGGCTACGTTGAGGGCACGTTCGCGCTTGATCAGGCCATCGACGAGCTCGCCGACCGGATCGGCGAGGACCCGCTCGCGTTGCGCCGGCGGCACGCCGGTCTGCGATCCGACCCGGTGACCGGCCTGCGGTACTCGCTGAAGCGCCTCGCCGCCTGTTACGACGTGGGCGAGAAGGAGATCGGCTGGCAGCACCGGAAGGCGGAGGGAACCCGGGGCAGCGCGCCGCATCGCCGCCGCGGCTACGGGATGGCCTCGCAGCTCTGGGGCGGCAGCGGGTTGCCGCCGGCCTATGCCACGGTCCACCTGAACCCCGACGGGACCGCCGTGTTGCGCTGCGGGACACAGGACATCGGCACGGGCACGCGCACCGTGCTCGCGCAGCTCGTCGCCGAGGAGCTCGGGCTCGCGGTCGGCGACGTGCGCGTCGAGCTCGGCGACACGAACAGCCAGTACGCTCCGATCTCCGCCGGCTCGCTCACCGTGGCGTCGGTCGGCCCGGCCGTGCGGCTCGCGGCGAAGGACGCGCGGATGCAGCTCCTCGATGCGGCGTCGGGCCTGCTCGAGGTCGGCCCGAGCGAGCTGCGGGTCGAGCGCGGCGCGGTGATCAGCAAGGGACAGCGCACGCCGATCGGCGAGATCCTCGGCCAGGTCCAGAACTTCACGGTCATCGGCAAGGGCTCGCGGTTCCCCAACCCGGAAGGCGTGTCGCTCAAGACGTTCGGCGCGCACTTCGCGCAGGTCGAGGTCGACGTGGGCACGGGCGAGGTGTTCGTCGAGCACGTCGTCGCCGTGCATGACATCGGACGCGTCATCAACCCGCTCACAGCGGCATCGCAGGTCGAGGGCGGGGTCATCCAGGGGCTCGGCTTCGTGCTCAGCGAGGAGCGGATCGTCGACCGGCCGACCGGCCGGGTGGTTAACGGGAACCTCGAGGGATACAAGATTCCGACGATCCGCGACGTGCCGAAGATCACCGTGCGGTTCATCGACGATCCGGACACGAAGGCGAACAACATCGGCGCCAAGGGACTCGGCGAGCCGCCGATCATTCCCCTCCCCGCGGCGATCGCGAACGCGGTCGCCAACGCGATCGGCGTGCGCGTGCGGACCGCGCCGATCACCCGGCAGCGCGTGCTCGACGCGCTGGGCCTCCAATGAAGCCGTTCGCGTATGCCCGGCCGAAGGCGGTGACCGAGGCGCTCGAGCTCGCGCGCGGCGGCGCGACGGTGATGGCCGGCGGCACGGACCTGCTCGGGCTGATGAAAGACGGGATCACATCGCCCGAGCGGATCGTCGACATCCGCGATCTCGAGCCGCTGCGCGGCTGGACCCGCGCGAAGGGCAAGGGCCTGCGCATCGGCGCGCTCGTGCCGCTCGCGGAGCTCGAGACGTCGGCCGACCTCGCGAAGCTGCTGCCGATCGTCGGTGAGGCGTTGCGCCCGGCCGCGACCCTGCAGCTGCGGACGATGGGCACGGTCGGCGGCAACCTGCTGCAGCGCAACCGGTGCTGGTACTTCCGCGATGAGGCGTATCCCTGCTGGCTCAAGGGCGGAGTCCGGTGCTTCGCGGTCGACGGCGACAACCGGCTGCACGCGATCGTCGGCGCCGAGGAGTGCGTCGCGGTCGCGCCGTCGGATCTGGCGCCAGCACTCATCGCGTACGACGCGAGCGTCTCGCTGACGGGCTCGCGCGGCTCGCGGACGATGCCACTGAGCGACCTCTTCGTGACGCCGCACGGGCGCGTCCGCCGAGAACACGCGATCACGCCGGACGAGCTCATCGTCGAGGTGCGGGTCCCCGAGAATGCGCTGGCGCGGCGCGGTGCCTTCGAGAAGGCGATGGAGCGCAAGACCTGGAGCTTCGCGCTCGTCTCGGTCGCTGTGTCGGTGAAGATCATCGGCGGTGTGATCCGGGACGCGCGCATCGTGCTCGGGGGTGTCGCACCGGTCCCGTGGCGCGCCCGTGACGCGGAGAAGGTCCTCGAGGGCCGCGCGATCGATGACGCCGCGTGTCAGGCCGCCGCCGACGCCGCGCTCGAGGCGGCCGAGCCGTTGAAGGACAACGGCTACAAGGTGCCGCTCGCCCGCGAGCTCGTTCGCCGGACGCTGCGCCGGCTCGCATGACCGCCGACGCGGAGCTCATTCCGCTCGAGCTCGACAACCAAATCACGGGCGGCCGCGCGTTCGTCGCGGCCGGGCCCGAGATCTCGGCGAGATACGGCACCGCGTTCGACACGGTGGCTGGACTGGCTACGCCCACCTGCGCGGCCTGGGAGTACCCGTTATTCAACCGCGTGATCGGCGCCGGGATCCTCGGCCCGCTCGACGAGCGCGGCATCGACACGATCGTGCGGCACTTTGTGGCGAAGGGGCGCGTGCCATGCGTCGAGGTCTATCCAGGGATCACCTCGCCTGAGCTCCTTGACGCGCTCGGGCGCGCGGGCTTCACCGACTCGGGCCACGGCTTCGAATCGCACGTGCTCGAGACCGATCGCGCGCTCGAGATCAGCGTTCGCGGTGTCGCGGTGCGCCGGGTCGCGCCGGCTGAATACGGCCATTTCGGCGAGCTGGTGCGCGACGGGTTCGACATGGCCGCCGACGCCCTGCTCGGACCGTTCTTCGTCGCCCTGACGGTCGCTTCCCTCGAGGTGCTCGGCGCGAACAGCGCCGGCTTCATCGCGTCTGCCGATGGCGAAGATGCAGGCACCGGGCAGCTCGTGCTCACCGATCGGGTCGCGGGCTGCTACTCGGGCAGCGTCATCGAGCGCTTCCGCGGCCGCGGCATCCAGAAGGCGGCGATCGTCGCGCGCGTCCGCGAGGGCCTCGCCCGCGGCAAGCGGATCTTCATCTCGCAGACCGACCCGGATTCGCCGAGCGGCCACAACCTCCATGACCTCGGCTTCCGCACGCTCTACCGCGCCACCTGGTTCAGCCGCCCGGCGTGACCACGGTCCTCACCGCGGCCGAGGCGCGCGCGCTCGCGCTGCAGGCGCAGGGCTTCATCGGCCCGCCCGATCCCGACGTCCGCACGATGCTCCGCCGCGTCGGCGTCGTGCAGCTCGACACGATCTCGGTCCTCGCACGCTCGCACGAGCTCGTCGCGTACGCGCGGCTCGGTCCGGTGGGCCGGGCCGCGGTGGAAGAGGCGTACTGGGGCAGGCCGGCTCGCGCGTTCGAAGGGATCGCTCACGCGTACTGCATCTTGCCGATCGAGCTCTGGCCACACTTGGCAGCGCGCCGCCGGCTCAGCGCGCGGCGGGTCCATCCGCGCCGTCCTCCGGAGGAGCGCGTGATGCGCGAGATGCTCGCCGCGCTGAAGGCGCGCGGACCGCTCACCGCCACGGACCTCGGCGGCTCGCGCAGCACAGCGCCGCGGCCGGAGAACGTCTGGTGGCACTGGTCGGCCGAGAAGATCGCGCTCGAGCGGCTCATGGCGATCGGCGAGATCGTCTGCGTCGAGCGACAGGCGTGGAGGCGGGTCTACGACCTGGCGGAGCGCGTGGTGCCCGCGCGGCTGCGCGCGATCCATGAGGACGACGCGACGTGTCATGCCACGCTCGTCGGGCTGGCGGCGGACCGCATCGGCGTCGGGACCCTCAACGACCTGCGCGGCTACTTCGGCTGGATGGGCGTGAGCCTGCCGGACGCGCGCGCGGCCATCGAACGCGCCAAGCTGGTCCCGGTCACCGTGCGCGGATGGGACGCCGAGGCGTGGGCGTCGCGGAAGGCGCTCCGCGCGCTCGCCGCCGGCATCCGCGGCTCCCAGCGCACGACGCTCCTCTCGCCGTTCGACTCGCTGATCTGGGACCGGCCGCGAACGGCGCGCATCTTCGATTACGCGCACAAGTTCGAGGCGTACGTCCCGGCGCCCGACCGCGTGCACGGCTACTTCGTGATGCCGGTGCTGGCCGGCGGCAAGCTCGTCGGTCGCGTCGACCCGGGCCGCAGCGGGACCACGCTCGTGGCGAAGCGGGTGAGCGGTGAGCCGGCCGCGGCGAGGCACATCGCGCGCGCGCTCATCGAGGCCGCCCGGTGGGTGGGCTGCGACGACGTGTCGGTCGTGGAGGCGCGGCCAGCGCCGTTCAAGGCGGCGCTCCGGGCGGCGCTCAAGGCCCGGCGATGACCGCGTTCGCCCTCGCGCTGATCCTCGCGTCGGCGGTGGCGCACGCGACCTGGAACCTCTTCGCGAAGCGCGCGCGTGGCGGCGCGCCGTTCCTCTGGCTCGCGTTCACGCTGAGCATCCCGCTGTACGCGCCGATCGCGATCGCCGTCCTCATCGTGACCGGCGCGCAGATCGGTCCGGTCGAAGTGCTCTGGATGTTCGTGAACGCGGCGCTCAACGTCGCGTACGGCATCTTCCTGCTGCGCGGGTATCGCGTCGGCGATCTGTCGGTCGTGTATCCGCTCGCGCGCGGGACCGGCCCGGTCCTGGCGGTCGTCGGCGCGATCCTGCTGTTCGGCGAGCGACCCACGCCCCTCGCGATCGCGGGCGCGCTCGCCATCGTCGCCGGTGTCCTCGCGCTCACCGGCGATCCCCGCAAGCTCCGCCAGCGGGGCATCGGCGTGGCGGTCGGGTACGCCCTCCTCACCGGCGTGACGATCGCCGCCTACACGCTGTGGGACAAGCGCGCGGTGAGCGTCCTGCTCATCCCGCCGATCGTGTACGAGTGGGGCGCGAACGTGTTCCGGGCGATCATCCTCACGCCGCAAGCGCTGCCGCGGTGGCCCGAGGTGCGGGCGGAGTGGGCGGCGAACAAGACCGCCGCGCTGGCCGTGGCGTCGCTCTCGCCCCTCGCCTACATGCTCGTGCTGACGGCGCTGGCGATCAGCCCGGTCAGCTACGTCGCCCCAGCGCGGGAGATCGGGATCCTGTTCGGCGTGCTCATGGGCGCGCGCTCCCTGGCTGAGGCCGACATCGGCAGGAGATCGATCGCGGCAGTTTTCATGGTGGGGGGCGTCGTCGCGCTCGCGCTCGGGTAGTCTGCCGCCGGTGAGCGAAGGACTCCTCCGCGAGGCCCAGCGCGTCGAACGGACCATCGCGCGAATCCGCTGGGGCGCGGCCGCGCTCGAGCTCCTCCTCGGCCCGTTCTTCTCGAACCTCTGGCTTCCCGGCGTCTTCCTGCTCGGCGCCGCGATCGTCGCGTACGGCGTGCTCGTGGTGCGCGCCTCCGGGCGCGCGGCGTCCCTCGAGCAGCACCGCACGATCGCCGCGACCGCTTACGCCTGTGATCTCACCGTCCTGGTCATCGCGATGTTCCTGTTCTCGAGCGACCCGGGGTGGGTCACGTACCTCATCGCGATGGTCGTCATCATCACCGGCGCGTTCCGCTTCGGCACCATCGGCGCGTGGAGCGCGGCAGCGGTCTCGTCGGTCGGCTATCTCGCCATTGTCGCGTTCCGGACGGCGGCGTTCGGGTTCGCGACACCGCCGGAGCGCGCGATTTTCATCCTGGCGGTGTTCGGGCTGACCGCACTCCTCCTCGATCGCGGGCTCCGCGAGTTGCGGCAGCGCCGCGACGAGCGCGACGGCCTCATCACCGAACTGCAGCGGCGCGTGGCGGAGGACGCAGCGCTCGAACAGGTGATGCGGGTCGTCGCGGGGATCCCGTCGGCGGATGCGATCGTGCCGGCGGTCCTTCGCGCCAGCCGCGATGTCCTGCGTTTCAATCGCGCGACGGTCTTCGTCGCGGACGACGAGCTTGGCGAGTACCGGCCGCTGTACCGCCTCGCCGCGAGCGCGCTCGCGGAGGCGCATCCGGCGCCGCGCCTCCGGCTCGGCGAGGGATTGCTCGGCGCGGCGATGGCCAGCGAGTCCACGCTCCTTGTGCGCAATCTCCTTGCGGATCCGCGCTACGTGTCGGTCCGTCCGAACGAGGAGCCGCGCTCGGTCGTGCTCGTGCCGTTGCGGGTGCGCGGTCGCTCCGTCGCGGTGTTCTCGCTGTCGCGCCCGCTGCCCGACGCGTTCGGCGCGGACGACGTGCGGCTGGCCGAGACGGTCGCCGGCCTCGTCGCGCAGGTGCTCGAGAACGACCGGCTCTTCGCTGAAGCGATCCAGGCCGAAGCGCTCCGCGCCGCCGACAAGTTGAAGAACGAGTTCCTCGCGACGATCAGCCACGAGCTTCGCGCGCCACTCACTGTGATCGGCGGCTCGCTCGAGCTCCTGGCCCAGGGTCGTGCGGGCGACACCGAGCAGCTCATCGCGCAGGCCCGCGGTCACGTCGAGCGGCTCGACCGCACGGTGCAGGACCTCCTCGACCTCGCGCATGTCCAGGAGACGCAGATCGAGCTCGAGCGCGAGTACGTCTCGTCCGGTCTCCTCCTGAACGATGCCGCCGCCGCGCACGCGGTGCTGGCCGCGCAACGCGGGCAGGGCATCACCGTTGACGACAACGGCGCGCCACCGCTCGCGTACGTCGACCGGCGGCGGATGCAGCAGATCCTCGGCAACCTCGTCGCGAACGCGGTCCGCTACGCGCCCGAGAAGAGCACCATCACCCTGGGCGCGGAAGCTGGCGATGGCCGGCTGCGGCTCACCGTGAGCGATGAGGGCACGCCGATCCCGGCGGCCGAGCGCGAGCGGCTGTTCGACAAGTTCTATCGCCGCCCCGTGCATCGCGACGCGCCGGGCGGCTCCGGGCTCGGTCTCGCGATCGCGAAGACCCTCGCGGAGCTGCACGGCGGCACCGTGCTGGTCGAGGACCACGCGCCGACCGGCAACACGTTCGTGGTCGAGCTGCCGGTATGAAGGTGCTCGTCGTCGACGACGAGCCGGACGTCGCGAATCTGGTGAAGATGGGCATCGCCTACCAGCGACCTGACTACGAGATCTCGGAGTCGCACAGCGGCGCCGACGCCCTCCAGCGGGCCGCCCGCGAGGCCTGGGACCTCGTGATCCTCGACCTCACCATGCCCGGGCTCGCGGCATTCGGATACCAGTTCCCCGCGGACTAGTGCCGGCGGGCGAGATCCGCTCCCTCGATCGCGAGGAGCCGGCGCTTCACATCCAGCCCTCCGGCGTAGCCGACCAGCGCTCCTTTGGATCCGACGACCCGGTGGCACGGCACGACGATCGGGATCGGGTTGTGGTTCAGCGCCCCGCCCGCCGCGCGTGACGCCTTCTCGTTGCCCGCCCGCCGGGCGATCTGCTTGTACGTGCTGACCGCGCCGAATGGGATCTTCGCCGTCAGAGCGAGGATCTTCGTCTGGAAGGGCGTGAGGCCCGACAGGTCGACGTCGATGTCGAACTCGCGCCGCTTGCCGTTGAAGTACTGGTCGAGCTCGCGCGCGAGTGCGCTCGACCGCTTGTGGTCCGGAACGACGCCGGGTCCGTACACGCGCACGAGGCGGCGCAGCTCGGTCTCGGACGGCTCGCTCCCGTAGTGAATCGTCGTCACGCCCTTGGGTCCGATCGCGACCCAGAGCGGCCCGACCGGCGACCCGAGCACGTCGTACCCGATCGTCGCGAGCCCCTCCTTCTTCGCCTTCGCGAGCAGCCGCTCGCGCGCCTCGCCGAGCACCATGTCCATCGTCATCTCTAGGCCACCGCCGCTTTCACTTTCTTCAACGCTTCACTGACCCGCGCGCGCGCCGCTTCCTCCGTGCACTCGAGCGCGACCGCGATCTCCACATACGGGAGGCCCTGCACCTTGCGGAGCACGAACGCGGCGCGCTGGCCGGCCGGCAGCGTCTCGATCGCGCCCGCGAGGTCCGCGAGCGTCACGTCGTCGCGATCCGGCGTCGCGAGCGCCAGGTCCTCGACGTTCGCGACGACCCGCTTCGCGCGCCGCTGGCGGTCGATCGCGCGGTTCGTCGCGATCTTGTACAGCCACGCCCGCTCGTTGCCGCGCCGCGGCGGCGGCCACGCCCGGAACGCCGCGAGGAACGTGTCCTGGTAGAGGTCCTCCGCATCTGCGCGTTGCCCCGAGATCCGCAGGGCGTACGCGAACAGCTCGCGCTCGTAGCGCTCCAGGAGTTGCCCGAAGGTCAGCGGATCGTTCTGCACGCTCGTAGATGGAACGCCGGACCTACCCCGGACGTGAGACCGCCCGCTTGTAGATGTCGTCACCGAGCCGCAGCGGGCGCCCGCTGCCGCCGTACCGCTCCATCGAGAGCTCCGCGAGCACCGAGAGCGCGATCTCCGCGGGCGTGCGACCGCCCAGATCGAGCCCGACGGGCGCGTGGACGGAGCGGATCCGCTCCTCCGGCAGACCCTCGTCGCGGAGCATCCGCTCAATGAGGATCGTCTTGCGCTTGCTGCCGAGCAGACCGACATAGCGCGCCCGCGTTCCGATCGCGGCGCGCAGGCACTGGGCGTCGAGCTTGTGGCCGCGTGTTGCGACGACGACGAAGCTGTTCCAGCCGATCGACAGGGTGCCGAGCGCGTCGACCATGTCCGCACGGACGACCTCGACGCCGTCGGGGAACCGCTCCTGCGACGCGAACTCCGGCCGATCGTCGATGACCGTCACGTCGTAGTCGAGGCCGTGCGCGAGCTTCGCGAGCGCGAGGCCGACGTGACCCGCGCCGACGACGACGAGGTGCGGGTTCGCCACGATCGGCTCGACGAGGAGCTCGGTGCCATCGTCGAGCGGCGTGGTGCGCGCGGTGCCGGCTCGAAGCGCGTCGAGTGCGAGCGCGCGGGCGCGCAGGTCGAGTGCTGCGTCGCCGAGCGATCCGCCAGACGCGCCGCTCTGCTCGACGTACAGCCGGCCCGACGGAACGACCTCGCGGCCTTCCTTCCGTAGCAGGGTCGCGAGGCCGATCGGCGTGCCGGTCGACGACGCGGCGAGCACATCGGCGAGCAGGTCGCGGCCACCGACCGTGAGCGCCCCGGCGCCGGGCTCGACATGGATCCACATCGTGCCGCCGCACACGAGGCCGGTATCCCACGCGAGATCCTCGGTGAGCTCGTACTCGCGGAGTGACGAGCCGCCCTCGCCGATGACGCGC
>CAAGKR010277423.1_pt1 | contig 12890 bp, 11 predicted proteins | sample 2556971 | NCBI WGS metagenome assembly CAAGKR01 (sample SAMEA5207829, study PRJEB30636) | soil metagenome | biome: forest; feature: boreal; material: soil | place: USA | collected 2011-09 | depth 1 m | reverse complement strand
CCAGATCTCATTCGACCAGCCCGAGTACACCGGCGACGCCGACGGCCTCGGCACGACCCGCCTTCTTGAGGCCATCCGGACCACCGGCTTGCCAACGCGGTTCTACCAGGCTTCGACATCTGAGATGTTCGGCCTCACCCCCCTCCCCAGAGCGAGACATCGCCGTTCCACCCGCGCAGCCCATACGCCGCCGCCAAGCTGTTCGCATGCAGCGGGATCCTGTTCAACCACGAGTCGACCCGGCGCGGGGAGAACTTCGTCACGCGCAAGGTGACCCGCGGTATAGCGCAGATCCTCGCTGGCAAGGTGGACAAGCTCCGCCTGGGTAACCTGGACTCCAAGCGCGATTGGGGCCACGCGCGGGACTACGTCGAAGCCATGTGGCTGATGCTTCAACAGGACGAGGCGGACGACTACGTGATTGCGACCGGCGTTATGCGCTCCGTTCGCGAATTTGTAGAAGCCGCCTTTGCCATGGCCGGTCTCGACTGGAACAAGTACGTCGTTTTCGACGAGGCCTTCCTTCGGCCCGCTGAGGTGCACGAACTGCGCGGGGATGCCTCAAAGGCGGCCAAGAAGCTGGGCTGGAAGCCAAAGACGACGTTCGAAGAGCTGGTCCATGAAATGCTCGAGCACGATCTCAAGCTGGAAGGGGTCGATCCGGCCAAGCACCTCGCGAAACCGGCGGCCAAGATCCCGGAACGCTAGCCGAGAATCTTCGAGACCGTCAGGCTCCCCACACCGTCTTCGCGATGTCCCGTCCCGGCCAGTATCCGTAGATTCCGATCGCGGGCGGAAGTGGCTGACCTCCGCCGGCGAAGGGATGGAGCCCCCCGTAGGCGTCGAGCGTGTAGCCGCTCGCCGCGCTCGCGTTCGAACCCTGCATGAACCACATGCTCCTCGCGATGTCCTGGCCGGCCCAGTAGCCGTAGACGGCGATCGGCGCCGGCGCCGATGCGGCGGCGCTCCAGAACGGATGGAAGCCGCCGTACGCATCGATCACATCGCCATTGGCCGACGTGGCGGTCGAGTCGGGCGCGAGCCAGACGTCGCGCGCGATGTTGCCGCCCTTCCAATACCCGTAAGCCGCCATGCTCACGGGCAGCGCGTGGCCGCTGACCGACCACGGGTGCAGGCCGCCGAAGGCATCCAGCACGTAGCCTCCGCTGCCGTCCGGGAGCAGCGTGATCTTCTTGGCCACGTCCTGGCCGGCGAAATAGGGGAACTGACCTGGTAGGGGTGGCATCGGGTGGGCGCCCATCGAAAAGGGATGTATACCGCCGTAGCCGTCGAGCTCATATCCGCCGCTGCCGTCGGGCAGGAAGATGAAGTCGCGCGCAATGTCGTGGCCCGGGTAATAGGGCCCCTGTCCGACCTGGAGCGCCGGAGAGCCGTATGGGTGCAGACCGCCATAACCGTCCAGGACCAACCCGGCTTGGGGCGTGCCGGCCCCCGGCCATGGCTTGGCGGTTCGCGCGATGTTCCATCCGAAATACGGCTGCGGGCTGATCGGAGGCGCATCGTCAGGGTGGATCCCGCCGTACGCGTCGAGCGTGTACAGGCCGTTGAAGCTGAAGGTGAAGAGATCCGAGCTGGACGCAGCGCTGGTGCCCGACGTGGCGCTCACGCTCACGGTGACCGTGCCGGTGGCGTGGGCCGGGCTCACGGCGGTGATCTGGGAGTTGGAAACAAAAGTGAAGCTCGCGGCCGGCGTCGAGCCGAAGTTCACCGCGGTCACACCTGTGAATCCGCAGCCTGTGATCGTCACGCTGGTTCCTCCGGCTGAACGGCCCGACGAAGGTTCGACGTCGACGATGGTTGGAGCTCCCGTATAGGCTCCGCTGCCCGGGGCGGTGAACGAGTTGTTGAGCAGGCACCACAGCTCCGGGGCTCCGCCGCCGTAGTTCAGGTTCCAGATACCGACGCCGCGCAGCCCGTCCGAGCTGACGAGCGCGTACTTGTGACTGAGGGACGCGGTGTCGTCCCAGTAGAACTCGCGCGTGCGGGCGATCGCGCTCATAGCGGTGGCATGGCCGCCGCTGGAGAACATCTTCCGAGGCGTGAACATCGCGCTCGTCAATGAGTTCCAGGTCATCTGTGACGCATTCGGGATCGACGTCTGGGAAGTCCTCCGTGCCTGCTCCACCAAGCCATATGGCTACATGCCCTTCTATCCCGGCCCGGGACTTGGCGGTCACTGCGTGCCTGTCGACCCTCTCTACCTCGCCTGGAAAGCCCGGCAGCTCAATGTCAATACCGAGTTCATCGAACTGTCGGGTCGTGTCAACGCAAGGATGCCGGAATACGTGGTTCACAAAGTGGACCGGCTCTTAAACGCCAAGCAGCGCGCTATCAACACGGCGAAGGTCGGGCTCTTGGGTGTCGCTTACAAGAAGAACTCTTCTGATGTGCGGGAGTCGCCGGCAATCAGGGTTATCGAGCTACTCCTGAAGGAGGGAGCGAAGGTCACCTACTACGATCCGCACGTTCCGTCCGTGCGAGTAAACGGAAGTGAGCTCCAATCAGAGCGCGTCCTGAAAGACTTCCTTGCCGGCCAGGACGCTGCGGTCATCGTCACAGACCATGACTCAATCGACTGGATAAGGGTTCTCGAATTCGCGCCGATCGTTGTCGACACTCGAAATGTCATGGGCCAATTGAATCAGCCTTCGACCAGGTCGTCATACCTCCCGCCACTTTGAGAATCACGTTGCGACCGTGGAACTAAGGCACCTCATCCAGCCTTCGGCCCTGGACGTGCCCGGTTCTCACTCTTGCCCGGAACCGGAGTAAGTACAGCCAACCGGCATTTATCGCCGCTCCCGCAAATACAGAGGCGACGACGACGATTTGCGCCCGCTCGCGATAGCTGGTCCCCAGATTAGCCAGGACCAGGGCGTAGCCAATGCTCAGACAAAAAACGAGGCTCATTAGGGGGAGCGAGGGCACCGGCCTCGTACGTACCGAGTAGTACATGCCGACGACTGCGGCGGCAACGACCAGGTAGTAAAGGAATACGTCGATCGCTATAACCGCCTGCAGATGGGCGGGAGCCTCCCAGGGGAAGGGCCTGATCAGGAAATCAATGAGGCCGCGGGGCAAGAATGCAATCGCTCCATGGAGAGTCTTCAGGCCCGGATCCGAATCGACGGCCGACCTCGCCCCGATAGCAAGGGCATGCCGGATGGCAGCGAGATTTTCGAGCCCGAGTGAGGCATAGAGTCGTTCGCCTGCCAGGACAAGTGCGATCAAACCAGCCGACGCGGCGGCGACTCCGACCCAGATGGCCTGGCGGCGCACGAGAAGTGGACCCAACAGACCGATGGCAATCGACACGAGTAAACACTCTGTAGCAAATTGACGTAGAAGGCTGACGAGTGCGACAGCAATCCCAAGCGCTACGATCGATCTCCAACGTAAAGTTGTTTGCAGCCGAACCGTTAACGAGAGACCGGCGACGAGCAGACACCAAACATCGGCATCCTTCAGATTCAGGCTCGACCATAAGACCAAGCTGGGCAGGAAAGCGACAACCACCGCACTGACCCGCGCGCCAACTGGTCCAACGACGCGGCTTGCCAGCAGGAAACAGATCAGCACCGTCAATGACCCAACAACGTCGTTCCATAGCCTGGGCCAGAGGTGGTCGTCCCCGAATACCGCCTGAACAGCAGCGTTGAAATATTGCCAGCCATCTGCCGCTAAAGCTTGAGAAAGATCCAGAGGGTGCTTGCTAAGCGCCAGCCCGGACGCTGCGTATCCGAGCTCATCAGGAGCGAAGTGGCCATATGGCAGCAATGCGTAGGTACTTATGGAGATCGTGACGCGCAATACCAAAGCCGCGGCAGCGAGTTGTATTGCGACCAACCACTCACGGCGGCCCAAGTCTCGGCCGATCGTCAGCGATTCCCAAATCACGAACGCAAAACCTCCTAGCGCCGCGGCGACCACGAACAACGGCAACGCGAACGCTAGGTTCAACCAAGCAAGACTATCGGAACCTGATTCCGGCTTGTAAACTCGCTAGCGTCCATTGAAAAAGTGGCTCTCGGAGGCCTCACACCCTGTCTGTGCGCGGCAGAGGTACCTACACGGCTTCGCGACGGCTGAACGCGCCGGCGTGCGATCGATACCTTGAGAATGACGCCGCTGCCGCATCAGATCGTCACATCGGAGAGAATCGGCTCATGTGCGGACTAACAGGCTTTGTCAGTCCTGCCGCCGGCGCAGACGAGATGATCCTTCGCGTGCGCAGGATGTCTGACGCGCTTGCCCACCGCGGGCCGGACGATTCCGGTGAGTGGGCGGATCCCGAGACCGGCGTCGCCATGGGGTTCCGCCGGCTCGCCATCATCGACCTGTCCGCGGCGGGTCACCAGCCGATGCTCTCGGCCTCCGGACGCTTCGTCGGCATGCTGAATGGGGAGATCTATAACTTCGAGGATCTCCGCGGCGAGCTCCGGGGCGCCGGTCGCGCGCCGGCCTTCCGCGGCCACTCTGACACCGAGGTGATGCTCGCCGCCTTTGAGGCGTGGGGGGTCGAAGCGGCGGTGAGGCGCTTCAACGGCATGTTTGCGATCGCGTTGTGGGATCGGTTGGAGCGCAGACTCCACCTCATCCGCGACCGGATGGGTGTCAAGCCCCTCTACTACGGCTTACAGGGATCGACTTTCATGTACGGCTCTGAGCTCAAGGCCCTGCGGCGGCATCCGCAATTTTCGGGTCGCATCGACCGTGGCGCCCTCCAGCTGTATCTCCAGTTCATGTACGTCCCGGCGCCGTACAGCATTTACGAGGGCGTTTCGAAGGTGATGCCGGGCACGATCTTGACGTTCGACCCGACGACGAGGCACGTCAAGAGCACTGTCTACTGGTCGGCGAGTGAAGCAGCCATCAGCGGCATTGAGAATCGATTCAAGGGTTCACTAGACGATGCAGCGGATGAGCTCGAGGAGCTTGCCCGCGATGCCATCCGTATGCGGATGGTGGCCGACGTGCCCTTCGGAGTTCTTCTCTCGGGCGGACTCGACTCGTCGCTGGTAGCGGCTCTCATGCAGGCTCAAAGTACCTCGCCCATCCGCTCCTTTACGATCGGGTTCACTGACCGCGGCTATGACGAGGCTCCGTTCGCGGCGGCGGTCGCAGAGCACTTGGGGACGAGTCATACCGCTCTGATGATGACCGCGGAGGACGTCCTCCAGGTAATACCGAAATTGCCCGCCATGTACGACGAGCCATTCGCTGACTCGTCGCAGATGCCCACTCATCTGGTAGCGATGCTTGCGCGGCAACAGGTCACCGTATGCCTATCCGGAGACGGTGGCGATGAGCTGTTCGGGGGCTATGTCAGGTACTTCATCGGTGAGAGCACATTCAACCGCTTGGCCGTTGTGCCTCGGCCGGTGCGACACGTGTTGGCGAGGGCGCTCACCGCCGTACCTGCGGACACGTGGGACCGCATCCTGTACGCCGGATACCCGTTGCTGCCGAAGCGGCTGCGGCAGCCTCGACCTGGCGATCGAATCCACAAAATAGGCCGGGTGCTTTCTGCCGGCGATGCCGACGCGATGTATTTCGAGTTGGTCTCGCACTGGTCGAACGTCGTTGTGGATGGAACCGACGCCATCGCACCGGTTACGGTGCGCGCCGCATGGCCCGCACTGAGCCATCCGGTCGAGCGAATGATGTACTTCGACCAGATCTCCTACCTTCCGGACGACATCCTGACGAAGGTCGACCGCGCCAGCATGGCCGTCTCCCTCGAGGTACGCGAGCCTCTGCTCGACTACCGCCTGGTCGAATTCGCGTGGAGGTTGCCGCTCTCGATGAAAGTGCGGGGCGGGACCGGAAAGCGAGTGCTCCGCAGAGTGCTCGGCCGCCATTTGCCGCCAGCACTCCTGGACCGGCCGAAGATGGGCTTCGGCGTGCCACTGGAACAGTGGTTGCGCGGCGAACTCCGGGACTGGGCCGAGGCGTTGCTCGATGAGTCGTTGTTACGCGATCAGGGGTTGATCGATCCCAATCCGATCCGAGCGAGATGGAACGAACACCTGGCCGGCAAATCGGACTGGAAGTTCCACCTCTGGGCAGTGCTCATGTTCCAGGCCTGGCTCGAATCGGCCCGTCCCGACGTCCATCCACAAAGTGATCCGGTGACTCCTGCGCGCAGCTGCTGAGGCCGCAGCACAGGCTTCACGGATCGGACGAGGTCCGTATGCCTCGAACGACAACGGGGGTTTCGGAGACGACCTCGGCCAAGGCGATTCCTTTGATCGCAGAAAGCACCTCAGCAACGGTCACGGGATGGTCATGCTGAGGCGAAAGCATGTCGAACGTGTCCAGCACGCTCTGCTGGCACCGCGTCCGTCGATCTAGTTTGACCTGCTCGGGATAGACAGCAATCGGAACTACGAAATGAAAGAGGCGGCCGACCTGAGGTAGGCTCGCAAGGCGCTCAGCGATGGTAAAGACGGGGGGCACCGCCTTCTCGATCATCTTCAATAACCGCTCTGGTCGCATTCGCTTCGTCAGAGGGCGGATCAGGTACTTGGTGTTCAGCTTGGTCCAGGGTCTGCGGCCGTAGATCGTCAGCGCAAAGCGCGCCCCGGGAGGGAGAAACGCGACTAGGCTTCGAGTGCTGCGCAGCGGGTCCGGGGTGTGTTGGAGGACACCGATTGAATACAAATCCTGAACCATGGTCGCCTTAAGCGGTAGGCGGGTGATATCTGCCTGGACCACGTGCGCGTTGGCATAGCCTCGCAGGTTTGCGGCGACCGCGTCGACCGCGCTGCTGAGGTCAACGGCGATGACCTCGGCGCCGTCCTGGGCCGCGACCTCGGCGAACCGTCCACTTCCACACCCAGCGTCGACGACCACCCGTCCTAACAGCTCAGCCGCCGTCCAATTGGTTTCGTTGCGGAAGCGATCGCGGGAGTAGCTCGCGCCATTGGCCGAATCGAGCTGCACCCGCGCGAACCGGTTCCATTGGAAACCGAAGGATTCGGTGTACCCATCTCCAGCGAAACGTGGCACGCCCCTTCGAATTGGATAAGAACGCCCCGACTCGGTAACCAGTTCGCCATCCTCAATCCAATCGGAATCAGAGGAGGGCTGCAAGCTGAATGATTCGCCAGTGTCTGGATCGCAAAGCAGTTCGAGAAGACGGCGATGCATCTACCTACACCGAGGCAGCATCACGGGGGTCTCGCGGATCCACCTCTAGGCCGTGCTCATGTTTGAGGCGTGGCTCGACGAGACCGAGCACGCGACAGGACCCGCCACGGATACGCTGCAAAGTACGCGAAGTTGCTCGGATCGTACCTAAGGCTCTTCAGCATGTGTCGCACGAACTGGCTCGGCTGGTGGGTTTCGAAATAGCAGCCGGCAAGTATTCGGTGCATGCGCCCGTATGCATCCTTTCGGAGGTCGGCGTCGTCACGGGACTCGAAGGCCTTCGCTAATGAAATTTGCATCGCCATCTCCATGCGCCGCACGTCCCGGTGCAGGCCGCCGCCATGTTGACGGTAGCGCAGTAGACCTTTGCGGACATAACCTACCGGATACCGCGCCGCCACGCGGTGGCAGAAGTCCCAGTCATCCGACGGCGGCAGGCGCGTATCGAAACCACCGACTTCCTCCGCAACTCGCTTCGGAAAGACGATGGAGCTGCAGGCCCTAATTACGTCGGGGGCGAAGCGGAGCATCTCGTCCGCGACCCAACCCTCCATCCCCCCCAGCCATGTGTTCAGTGTCCGCCCAGATTCGTCGAACGTCTCCGCCCCGCAGTGGACCAGGCCGAGCGACGGATCCTCAGCGAAGCGGGACATCTGCAACTCCAGCTTTTCCGGCATCCAAATGTCGTCGGAGTCGAGTAAGGCGATGTACTCGCCACGTGCCATGGCGATGCCTTTGTTGCGCGCGGCCCCGACGCCGGCGTTGGCTTGCCGGACGGAGCGGATACGAGTGCCAAACGCGGCCAGGACTTGAGGTGTCTCATCGGTGGAACCGTCATCGACGACTATCACCTCATACGGGGGAAACGTCTGGTCGAGAGCGCTCTGAATCGCCTGACCGAGATAGCGTCCGTAGTTGTACGTGGGGATGATTACGCTGACCGTTGTCACTGACGGTCCTTCGCGGCCCTCATTAGCGGCGCATATTACACTCGTGCCGCATGCGCCCGTGGAAAGCGGTCGCCATGACCAGCGGAACCAAGGTGTACTGGATCACCGGTGCGATGCTCAGCACCGTTTTTACCGCGCACTTCCTCGGGCCGCAGGGACGTGGTGTGATCGCAGTTGCAACGAGCTGGGTGTTGTTGTTCGTAACGTTCGGACATCTCAGTCTGGCGAGCGTCGTGGTCTACCTTGCCGGACGCGGCGAGCGTGGGCATTTCCTGTCGACTGTCACCGGCAGCTTGCTGTCGATCACGACGGTGGTAACGCTCTTGTGCTGGACGATCGCGGCCATGATCTACGTGCTCACCGGCGGGCGTGCGTTTCAGCACGTCGCGCCTTCTTTTCTGCTGATCGCGTTCGCGGCCCTGCCATTCCTCCTCTGGTTAGAAAACGGAAACTCGCTGCTCGTCGTGATCGGCGATCTGAAAAGGCTCAACATCGCGCAGATCGCGGGAACGACGATCAGCATCCTGATCGTCCTCGTGGTGGTGGGCATGCTGAAAGGCGGTGTCGCGGCGGCATTAGCGGCCACATTGGTCGGGTCGGCCGTGGTCGTCGGCATCGGCCTCACGCGCGTGCTGCCCGCCAGCCGGCCATTGGCGATCTCTGGGGATGTCGTGCGCAAACTGCTCGGCGGTGGGATCCGCCTTCATCTCGGCGCCGTTGGTACGTTCTTCTTTACTAACGTCGGTGTCCTACTCCTGAATCACTTCAGGCCCATCGCTGAAGCCGGTTACTACCAATTGGCCATGCAACTGACGACGGCGACGCAGGTGGTGCCGATGGCGATGGCCGTGGTCGCCTACTCAATCGTCGCGCGGGAAGGCGCCGATGGCGCGTGGCATCAGCATCGAGCGCTGGTCTTGCAGACGATGTTCTATGCCACTGCTGCGGCCGCGGGTGCATATCTCACGGCACCTTTCATTGTGCCGCTTCTGGCTGGTCAGGGCTTCGCGCCGACGGTCCCGTTGTTCCAGATCCTCTCTCTCTCGGTCTTCGGAATGAGCCTGGCGACAGTGATGACGCCGCAGTGGGTGGGCCGCGGGTACTTGTTGCGCGCCAGCGTTCTCTCGCTGACCATTGCCGCGATCGGCCTTACCGGCAACCTGTTATTCGTTCCACGGTATGGCATGCTTGCTTGCGCCTGGGTGATGGTGGTGAGCTACAGCCTGCATCTCGTCAGCAATGCAGCGTTCGTATGGTGGATCGAACGGCGGGCGCAGCGGCGCGCCGCCGCGCTAGCGCCGCTGCGAGGATAGAGCTCGCCGGGATGCGCGCTCTCTACGTTTGCTACTTCGGCCTGCGCGAGCCGCTGGTGCAGACGCAGGTGCTTCCGTATCTGCGCGAGCTCGCAAACGGTGGTGTGCGCATGTCCCTTCTAACCTTCGAGCCTGAGGTGAAGAAGCGGTGGGATGCCAGAGGAATCGCTGAGTGGCGGGAGCGCCTGCGCCGAGACGACATCGACTGGCACCTGCTTCCGTATCACAAGCGCCCATCGTTGCCGGTCACGCTGTTTGACATCTTCGCCGGCGCGCTTTATGTAATCCAGCTCGGCCGGCGGGAGCCGATCGACATCATCCACGGACGCAGCCACGTCGGCGCGGCGATCGGTGCGCTCGCCAAGTGGTTCGTGGGCGCGCGCCTCGTCTTCGACATCCGCGGTCTCATTGCCGAGGAGTATGCAAGCTCGGGCAATTGGTCGCGGGCTGGGATTCCTTTTCGATTGACAAAGGCCGTAGAACGTTGGCTGTTGCGAAAGGCCGATGGCTTTGTAGTACTGACTGAGGCTGCCAAGGACATGCTCTTTCCCGACGGCGCCGGCGGCCGTCCGATCGAAGTCATCCCATGCTGCGTCGGTCCGGCGCACTTCGCTTCTGACCGTGCCGACCTGGGCATCGCTGGCAGGGTGGTCTTCACCTATGTTGGAACGCTCGGCGGCAATTACCTCATCCGGGAGACTGCCGAGCTGCTCGGAGTTGCGCGCCGTCTAGATCATCGTGTGTTTGCGCTCGTCCTGACCAAGGACAATGCGATTGCGGCGGAGCTGGAGCGCGTTGGCTTCTCACCTGAAGACTATCGAGTGATGGCTGTCGCGCCGGAAGACGTGCCCCGATACCTGCGCGCCGCCGATGTGGGCGTTTTCGTGCTACGGCCGTCGGCCGCCCGACGAGCAGCCTCGCCAACAAAGTTCGCCGAGTACCTCGCTGCAGGTCTGCCGGTCATCGTCACGGAAGGGATCGGGGACCTGGACTCGCACCTCCGAGAGGCGCGGGCGGGCGCCTTATTGAGAAGTCATGATGACGCTGCTTTCGGGCAGGCTGTACGCGAGATCGCGGAACTGCGATGCGATCCTGGGTTGCGCGAGCGCTGTCGCGCCGTGGCTCGGCGTCGGTATGACCTCCGCACCATCGGTGGTCCCCGATACAGACGCCTCTATGAAAACGTCCTGCGGCGTCGGCTCTAGATGCTCGCACTCTCGACATGTCCGGGTTCAGGTCGCAGCATCACGATTCCGTTCTTCGAAAGTCTGGTCCCCATCTTCGAGCAGTTGGCGCGCAACAGAGGACTTCAGAGTGACTGTTGTTGGCGCGGTCTGTGGCACGCGGATCCGCGGTGTCGAGGTCGATTCTCGACCCTGGCTGCTGGAGCGCGACGCTGACGACTTTCGATCGCTGGACATCGATGTCTACCCAATCGCAGACGATGCCTGGGGGGCCGGGAAGTCCGGGCTGAAGGCGGTTCAGTACATGAGCTCGGGGGTTCCATTCGTCGAGGGCACACTGGCTGACCTGGATCTTCTTCTTGACGCGACGCCAGGCAACCCGACCGCGGCTCCATTGATGACGCGCTGCCGCACTTTGTGTACGACATACTCGGGCATCCGCGGGTTCACGCGTCCCGACAACCCTATAAACTCGAGCATTGATGTGTTGTTGCCGCGCTTTCCACGCGAAGTAGAACGTTGTTCGGCTTTCGCCTCTGCTAAACGCGGACACGGTCGTGTACTCTCCGGGCAAGCTGGCGGTGATCGGCGTCTCGCCAAAGCCATTTGGGCACTTTGCTTACGGCAGCGACTACGCCGACGCGATGAGTTATCTCGGCTCACATTCAAACTTCGAAAGGCGACTCAACGGCAGCGAGCTCCTGAATTCGATGCACGAGCGGTTGGTGTTGCTCAAGGCTGTCTACCCAGAGCAGCTGGGGAGCATTCGTGTCGATCGAGGTTTTACGTTCGCAGACAGGCTGCCTACTGGTTTCTCCACTACCGTCACGGCGACGCTACACCTCGAAGCCTCCGGCGCCTCAAGGCCCAAATGTCTTCTTGGGACTGGCCCTGCCTGATGGAACGGTGACCGATCTGGCTGCAGGGGGCCGTATTCCACGCGTGGGCAACTTCGCGCGGCGGGACCGCGACCGCGCGGCGAGCCAGTGGCCAGGCCTGAAGCCCCTTCCTGGCGTTTCGAACATCAGCGAGTTCGTCGATTGGCTGGTCGCGCATCGGTTGCAGCCACGCGCGGCGCTCGCGGGGCGGCACGGTGCCTGATGCCGCCGCCGGCCCCGAGCCCTTGGTCACTGTCTGCGTTCCGACCATTGGGCGCACGGCTACCCTCGGGACCACTCTCGAAAGCCTCAAGGCCCAGTCGTACCCGAATTACGAGGTTCTGATCCTCGACAATGCGAGCGCGCCCGACGCACAGCTCGAAATCTCCAGGTACATCGAATCGGAGCCCAGAGCCTCTCTCCTGCGGTCACAGGTCCGCCTGCCGATGTTCGACAACTTCCAGCGCGGGCTCGATCGGGCGACCGGTCGCTATGTGACCTTTTTCCACGATGACGACGTGTACTCCGCGGACTTCCTTGTTGAGCAAGTTCGCTTCCTTGAAGCTCACCCAACGGTGGCATTTGCTGGCTCGAACTGCGCGCTTATCGATGCCGGTGGGCGTTCGATAGGGAGGCGGAACCTGATACCAAGAACCGAGGCTTGGCCAGGATGGCGTTACATTGAAGCTCTTTTCGCGCTGGGCAGCAACCTCGTTCCGATGCAGAGCATCGTGTTCAGACGAGCGGTATTGGACCACCGCACCTTCGGGTCATCGAGGGGAGTTCACTATTCGGATTTCGTAATCCTCATGAGATTGGCGGAGACCCACGACGTCGGTCTGATCGCTCAGCAACTCATCGATTTGCGCACCCATGAGGACCAAGCCTCAAGACAGTTGGACGTTGTCGAATCGCTCAGTCTTCGGACCACTGTGTTCAACGAGTACTGCGACGAGCTCATGGGTCGCTGGCCCGAGCGCCGCAGCCATATCGTGAGACTTCGCCGCCGGATTGGCTCGGCGCACCGATCCACAGCAGTCTGGACATGGCTAAACGCCAAGAATCACCAACAAGCCGTCGCTTCGCGTCAAGCGCTCGGGAGCAGCGCCGGCGATCGATGGCTCGGGAACGGCCTCCGCCTTGCTGATCGCATAGGGCTCGCTCGACTCCTGCGTACGAATCGGGTCCAGGCCGCCCTCAGGAGGGCAGGCCATTCGGCGGCGGCCAGGATTCGATGACCGATCCGCACGGGCAGGCCCATGACTGAAGTTGCATTGCGGTAGAAGCGACTGGCGAGGTCCTCGGCCTGATCGCATTTGTGGGCGCGTTTGTTATCGTCTGTCACCTCATCGGAGTCATCTACGCTCGGAAGCCGCGCAAGGCTGCATTCCT
>CAAGKR010138373.1_pt1 | contig 12890 bp, 10 predicted proteins | sample 2556971 | NCBI WGS metagenome assembly CAAGKR01 (sample SAMEA5207829, study PRJEB30636) | soil metagenome | biome: forest; feature: boreal; material: soil | place: USA | collected 2011-09 | depth 1 m | reverse complement strand
TGCAACAGGCGCAGTACCGCTACAAGGCGGGACTGGTCACCTATCTCGAGGTCGCGACCAGCGAAAATACTGCTCTACAGGCCGAGCTCTCGAATGTGATCATTCTGCAGCGCCGAATGAATGCGAGTGTGCTGCTGGTGAAAGCGCTGGGCGGCGGATGGCACGGCCCGCTCAGCGTTGCGCGCCGAGAGTGAGATATTGAGGCGCCGGCGCCGCTAAATCCCGCGCGTGCACGGCCTCCGCGCCGGCGTCTGCGAGCTGTCCGATCGTTTCCACGCTGTCGGATACGAAGCGCCATTGGGTGTTGGCCGGCGCATCGTCGGCGTCCTCGGTGGCAAATAGGATGGCATCGCGCAAAATCGGCATCGACGGCGAATACACCAACAGCCCCTCGCGCGCGACCGCGGTCTCCGCGACATGCAAAGCGGCGCACAAGCGCCGCTTGACCTCGACATCGAGCACGTCGGTATCGCGCGAGCGCTGGATATCCTGCCGAATGACATCACTGACGACTCGACCATCGCGCTGCAATACCGGCAGCTCGCGTGCCCACGCCTCGGGCGGACAGGCCTTGTTCTCAGTCTTGAACTCGACGAAGGGATTGATCTCCACCGGATAGATGCGGCACACCAACGGCCGGCGCTCGTAGATTCCGCAGCGCATGTCCGGCAGCAGATTTGGGCAGCCATCGGGTACGTTAGCGACGAGGATTGCGATGACACGCATTTGCATGGATCCGCTCGTCGCCGCAAACGACCGCCTCTTGAAATGCGCGCGTTTCGGATCCTCAATCGGCGCGGGCTCTGGCCACAGCGACGCCTCGCAGGCGAGCTGCACCTGATGACCGGCGTCCAGCCAGTCGAGAGTTTCCTGCACGGTCAGCGGAATCTTGGTTTTTTGACAGCACTTTCCGCATTGCGTGCAGCCGAAATTCACGTCCACTTCAAACGCTCACTGCTATTGTTCATCCCGCAGCCCCGGCCCAGCCGGAAGATGGGTATCGTCGACGGTCACAAAATCCGATGACAGACGGGTGCATTTCCTGCTCGCTTTGGTGCGGCTTTTGGTTGTTGAAGGGTACTACAGCGTGGACTGGACGTCCGAATAAAGCGCCCCGGTGGGATGCGGCCTGCTGCTGTGCGCCATGCAATGAACTCTGCGGACATCTTGCATCTCACTCGGGCGCGACGCCTGGTATAATATTTTGTATGTTCGCTACCGCACCTATTGCAAGGAAAGGAACCGGCATGGCAAGTGCGCCCGACCCCACAGAAAATCGGCTGCTCGCGAGCCTGCCCGACGAATCGTTGTCAGGCTGGTTGCCGCACATGGAGCCCGTGGACATGCCGTTGGGCAAGGTGCTCTATGAACCTGGCGCCACACTGCTGCATGTTTACTTTCCCACTTCAGCCATTATCTCGCTGCTATATGTGATGGAGGACGGGTCTTCCGGCGAGATAGCGGTCGTTGGCCTCGACGGGATCGTCGGCATTTCGCGTTTCATGGGCGGCGAATCGACACCGAGCCGCGCGGTCGTGCAAAGCGGCGGTACCGGCTATCGGCTGAAGGCTAGCTTGATGCTCGAGGAATTCAATCGCGCGGGGCCGGTGATGCACCTGTTATTGCGCTATACCCAGGCACTGATCACGCAGATGGCACAGACGGCGGTTTGCAACCGCCACCATACGCTCGATCAGCAACTATGCCGTTGGCTGTTGCTGAGCTTGGATCGGCTGCGCTCGAACGAGCTGGTGATGACGCAGGAATTGATCGCCAACATGCTGGGAGTGCGCCGCGAGGGGGTCACGGCCGCCGCGGGCCGCTTGCATAAGGCGGGGCTGATCGACTACCAACGGGGTCATATCACCGTGCTCGATCGACCGCAACTCGAGCGCCGCACCTGCGAGTGTTACGCCGTGGTGAAGAAAGAATACGATCGCCTCCTCCCGTCAATGCTGGCGAGTTGAAACAAGGACGAAATCTCGCGTCGCTACTTCAGTTCCTGCCGGCACGGGTCTGCTCTTCTTGCTGGGCAATCGCCTGCGCGAGGGTCACCGATTCGTGCGCGCGGTCCACACGCAGGTCGCGAATGGAGGCGGTTTCCAGGTCGATGGCATACGACACTACGCCGAGCAGGGTCGCCTGGGTCTTGGCAAACAGCAGCTCCTCGCCCGTGTACGGGTCGGTCTGCACTTCGCCCTTTGAGTCGATCTCGGCCACGCGCCTGGCGATCAAGCACGCGTCGATCGGTTCGCAGCCATTCTTTGCCAGAATGAGCACCATTCCGGGTTTCATGTCCCGAATGATCGGGTACTCCAAAACGACCACGACGTTTTCGCTAGGAGTTTGCCCCGTCGCCAGCGTCGAACCGACCAACAGAAGCTGCCCGCGGCCGGCGGCGGCCACGGCCTTGGCATCCTCGAGCGCGGCGAGCGCGGTGTGTGCCAGCTCCGGGCGAACATTCGCCGGGGCGACCGACGCGTACAACCCTACGGCCGAAGCGCATAGCGCCGCCAAACCCTGTTTCATAAGATTCTCTTCCGTGCGAATCAAGTGCTTCTCTAACATCAAATTGAACTGAAGACTGCCGCGATTCCGTGTCGCGGGTCCCAAAATGCCACTTTTTTCCCGTTCCGGCGTGCAGCAGGCGCTTGAGCGACCTTTTCGAGCGTCTCCGGGCGGAAATAAACCTGCCTGCTTGCCGGTCTTTGACATGTGTACCATTGAGGCGCCCGCCTGAGCCGAACGGCAAACCGCGGCGTTCATAAAAAAATCCCTTGGGAGCGTTCATGAAACTATTCGTACGATGGCTCATCGAGTGGCCGAGGCAGATCGCGCAACATTTGGCTTGGTTGGCGCCGCTGTTTGCACGCATTACCGTCGGATGGGTATTCATGTGGAGCGGATGGGGCAAGTTGCAGGCCCTGCCCCAGGTGACCGAGAACTTCGTCGGCTGGGGGATTCCGCTGCCCCATCTCCTCGCTCCCTTTGTCTCCGGTGTGGAGTTTTTCGGCGGATTATTCTTGCTCGCCGGTCTCCTGACCCGCATTTCGGCAGGCGCCCTCGGGATCACGATGATCGTCGCCATTCGATCGGCGAAATGGGGCGACGTCGATTCGCTCGAGACCCTGCTCGGGTTCGATGAGTTCGAATATCTGGCGCTCTTCCTGTGGCTGGCCATCGCCGGGGCGGGTACGGTTTCCGTGGATCACTGGCTGGAGCGATGGTACCGAGGCGCAAGCGCATCAAAGGACTGACTCCTGCCGCGCCGCATGGTGCAGTGCAATGAGCCGTTGAGTCGCGACCCGTCGCACAATGCTCCAGCTCGGCTGGGGCGTTTACCCCACTAGCCTGCGGGGGCGCACTATGGCACGGTAGAGCCGCAAAGCCACATGCGGAATCATCTATTTAATCCCGGACGACGCGACTTATTCACCAGCCTGCTGCTGGTAGCCCTGCTGTTTCGCGCCTATGTACCGGTTGGCTTCATGCCGGCGAGCGGCACGCCGTTTCTGCTGGAATTGTGTCCCGCGACCTATCCAGTGTCGATGCCCGCGCATTCTGGGCATCACCATTCGGGAACCCACAGTCATTTTGAGAACTGCCCATTCGGCAGCGCTCCCGCCGCGGGACCGATTTCTCAAGTCATCGCCTTTGAACCGCCGGCGCCCATCCTTTCTCAGCCCCTCATCGCATTCGCATCCCTGCGGCTGGGCGTAGATCTCCCACGCGCTCACCAGCCTCGCGGTCCCCCATCTCTCGCTTAAATTGAATTTGAGCGGCTGATGGTTGCGGTTGCGCCTTTGCATCGCAGCCTCACGCCCTTTCAATCATTGCGCGAGGCGGCCGCCTTAGCGGTCGCAGGAGATTTTCCGATGATTCATTCAGTCAAGCGGCCAGGCGTGGCGGCGCTGTGCATTGCGCTGGCTCCGGCATCGACGTGGGCGTGTGCCACCTGCGGCTGCACCGTCAATTCGGATGCCGCCATGGGCTATGCGGCGACCCCCACGGGCTGGCGCGTAAACCTCGAGTACACCTACATCGATCAAGACCAACTGCGAATCGGCACACATTCAGCGACCCCCGCCGAGGTCGTCAACAATCCCTCGAATCCTGCGCTCGGCGGCGGCGAGATCGAAAAGGATACGATCAACCGCTACCTCACCATGGGGATGAGCTATCGACCCAATGCGGATTGGAGCGTCAATCTGCTGGTTCCCTATGTGTCGCGCAGTCACACGACCTATGGCACGCAGCTGCAACCCTACACGCCGGCTGAAACGGCACCTGATCAGCTGAGCGGCGCGCGGGTTTCCAATCTTGGCGACGTCAAGCTGCTGGGCAACTACCAAGGACTGTTGGCGGCGCGCAATCTCGGCTTGCAATTGGGAGTGAAGCTGCCGACCGGCCAATATGGGACGGCGGTCGATTTCCATGACGGCCCCAACGTCGGGACGCCGCTCGATGCGAGCCTGCAGGCGGGCACCGGCAGCACCGATGTGATCGTGGGTGCGTATTACTATCGCGCGGTGAGCGAGAATTTCAATGTCTTCGTGAACGGTCAGTTCCAGTCCGCCGTTGCCCACAAGCAGAATCAGCCGGGCAATGATTTTCGCCCCGGCAATTCGGCGACCTTCGGCGCCGGCGTACGCTATGAGGCCAATCCAAACTGGATACCGCAGTTACAGCTCAACCTGTATCACAAGAGCCCAGATCAAGGCGCATTGGCCGACACGACCGATACCGTGGGGACGGTGGCTTACTTGAGTCCGGGTCTCACGGTGCAACTCGTGCAGAAGCTCGACGCATACGGCGTGGTGCAGGTGCCGATCTACAGCAACCTCGATGGCTATCAACTGTTCCCGCGCTGGACCGCGACCGTGGGTTTGAGCTATGCATTTTAGTCCGACGCGCTCCCGGGCCAGGCGGCTCTTCATCAGGCTCGAGGCCCTATACTGCGCCTATGCGATCAGTCATCCGTTTGCCGGCCGCCTTGCAGCGTCGCCTCGACGGTACCATCAGCACGCTCTTGACGAGTCAGCAGAGCCGGACCGTCGACTTCGGTCGGCCGCTGCGGGAAGAGGCGTTGGTCGGCCCGGATTCCGTGTCGTGGCGCATTTTCAAAAACCCGATCGCTCTATTCGTCGGCGGCGTCGCCGCCGTGATACTTGAATTGGCGGAGCCGTCGGTTCGAGCGGGTGTGTGGGAACATTCGTCATTTCGCAAGGATCCGATCGGACGCTTGCGGCGCACCGGGTTGGCGGCAATGGTCACGGTTTATGGAGCCCGCAGCGTTGCGGAGCCCATGATCGCCGGGGTGGTGCGCAGGCATGCGGCTATCGATGGCGAAACGCCGGCGGGAATCCGCTACGCGGCCAACGATCCTCGCTTGTTGGAGTGGGTGCACGCCACCGCGGCATTCAGCTTTGCCGAGGCGTACAGCCGCTACGTTGCTGCCTTGAGCCCTCGCGAGTTCGACGGTTTCTATCGGGAGGGGACGCTAGCCGCCCGGCTCTACGGTGCGGTCGACACCCCTCAATCAGTCGGCGCGATGCAGGATCTGTTCGAATCCATGCGCAGCCGTTTGGACGCCTCCCCCATCGTGTTTCAGTTCCTCGAGATCATGCGCGAAACCGCCACTTTTCCACGTCCGTTTCTCTGGCTGCAACCCATATTGGTGCGCGCTGCGGTTGATTTGGTGCCGGAGTGGATCCGCCAGCTGCTCGGGCTGACCGAGTCGCAGGGACTGCGTCCGCGCGAAAGGTGGCTGGTCAAATGGGCGGGCGACGTCTCGAATCGGATCATCCCTCTGGAAAGCCCGGCGACACAGTCCTGTCTGCGGCTCGGCCTGCCCGCCACGCACCTGTACACGTGAATGCAGAGGTGCGGGCGTTGGGCGACCGAGATCACATCGATTGAACGTATTCCGCGAGCGCCTCCAAGTCCGAGCTATTCAGGGCACTGGCGTACGGGCGCATGATGTCCGTACTGCGCAGGTTGCTCTGAAAAGAGCGCATCTGATTCAAAAAATATTGCGGATGCTGTCCGGCCAATCTTGGGAAATCCAGCATGCCCTCGCCCTTTGATCCATGACACGAGCGGCAGGGCGGTACATGCAGCGTGTCGACCCCAAGTTCATAGATCTCTTTACCGCGTGCCTGCATCGTCCGGTCGCCGCTCGCGCCGGAACGAGCCGGTTTTGCCGAATAGTACTGTGCCAGTCCGTCGATCTGCGCATCATCGAGGGCCGCAGCCATCCCCCACATGAAGGCCAATGCGTCGGGATCGCCGCGGCTGCGGGACCTGAATGCCTTCAGCTGTGCGGCCAGGTAATTTGCCGGCTGGGCTGCGAGGTTCGGGAACTTGGGCACGATGCTGGTGCCCTGGGCACCATGACAGGTTCCGCAGGTGCTGACTGCGATTCGTTCGGCAGTGGAACGGACTTCCGGGGTGAGTTCGGCGGATTGCGCCAGCGCTGCCGTCATCGCCAACGTAATCGCCGCTGTAATGAGACGACGGATATTCATTGCCCTACCCTCCTTCGATCGAATTTCTTCTGTCAGCCAACGGATGCCCGCGCCCCCAGGGCCTCTGCGTCAATAAGCAAACCACGTCAAGATATAAACCGTGTTGTTGTCGTGCGCATTGCGGCCGTAGCCGTCATAGTTCGTGCTGCCGCCATTGAACTTCGTATAACTTGTGTACTGCAGCGACAGCTTTACGTTGAGCCACGGCACATAATTCGCCTCGACGATCCACCCTGTGGTGTTTGGACTGCCATTCGCACTCGTGGTAACGCCAGGCTTCGATCCAATCCCATAAAGCGCCGCATCAGTGCTGCCCGTGGTCGAGAAATAACTGGCGGAGCCACCCCACTTGCGGCGGTAGTAATACGTGCCGGTGACCCGGGATGTGTTCAGATCATCCTTCGGATTGGCACTGTTGCCCGATGCGAAACTTGCATCCAGCGTCTGCGATTCGTGGATATGGGTGGCCGCCATCGAGAAGATGTGCATGTCGCCGAGGAACTGGTATTGGACATCCTCTGCGACATCCTGAAACCGATTGGTTGCTCCCTGCAGAGTCGTCGGTGCTGTTGCGGATGCGGCTCCCGGCAGCACCTTGAAGGTCGCGCCATAGGCGCCGATCTCCAGGGAGTGCTGAGCCCACTGCTGCTCATAAGCGACGCGCCAGTAGGGAGCGACTCCGCTCACTACGTTCGATGCGGATCCATCGAGCGGGCCGGCGGCTCCGGTAATCGGATTTGAGTAGCCTTGCAGCGCCGAACGATAAACGCCGAGTTCCGCATACAACGATTCATTCCAGAGCGCATAGGCGCTCAAGCCCGCGACGGATTGCCCAAAGGTGCCGTCGATGGCGGTACCTGCGAGCGGCGAGACATTGGCATTCGATGCTTGGTACGGAAAGCCAAACGCCGGAGTACTATTCCAAAGATCCTGCAGCGTCGGATTGTTGTTCAACGACAGGCCGTAGATGAGCGGCCTCTCATTGGGCAGTACCACCACGTCGGCAAAGCGGAAATCGGTATTGTCGATCTGAACGGTTCCGCTGCCATTGTCGTACGTCAGTTGTCCGAACACCCCGAGTTGCGGCGCAATCTTCCCCGCATAGAAAATGCTCACTTGCTGCGGAAAAGAAACCGTGCCGTTCTGGGCCCTACCCGGCAGGCCGCTGCTGTCAGGCAAGGCCTTGGCGAGCTGCGTATCCGATACCTGCACCATCATGGAAAGCGGCGGCAGCTGGTTGAGCGACAATCGCTGCTCTTTCTCCTCCGTCATGCCCTGCACTTGCGGCAGGCTCGTGAGGGTGTAGCCATTCGCCTTGAACATGCGGCCAAAATGGGTGAGTTCGGGAAACACGGTGTGGCAGGCTTCGCACGACAGGCCGGTCTGGCGTGCAAAACTCGGCACCGCGAAGACGGACGGGGTCACCAACAAAACGCCCGCGGTTACCGCTGCCAGCAGAATTGCGGTCCGCTCTGCGACGGAAGTGCGGTCCATGCGGCGTGCGCGGCGCAAATATATCTCACACGGATATATCTCGTTTCGCACCATCGTCGACTCGGTGTTCTCTGGCATGAACACCAAGTTATGTCGTCATTTTTTTTCTGACAATACTCGCTATGCCCCATAGAGACGCGAGGGAACAACGTATTTCAGGAGTGTAGGAAAGAGAGTAGGTCAGCAACGTGCGAACTGTTTTCGCGCAACGCCGCGCGACGCGAGCACTCATTTTGCGCACGCCGACTTCGTGAGTTTTATTTTTCCACACCGATTAAACCGTTCGCGCGCGAAACGGTACTCACAGATCTCGTGTGTCCTTCGCCGCATTCGTGCGGCGGCAGCCAAACATGAACAGGCAGTGCAGTACATCAAGCGACACTGATCTGAAAGCATCTCGGATGCGGATCATCCGCGCGAAAAGCCGACGAGGCCTACATCCGAAGTAGGAAGTGTCTGACGACCGACGCTGGTTGTTTGCCCTAGAAAACCACGCCGGCTCCCCTAAGCTTCGTACATGATATTTTGGATCTGTTTTTGGCGCGGTAGCCACGGGCCACGGCCGAACGGTCGGGACAGTCTGCATGCAAAATGAAGCGTCAACGGTGTTGCCGCCTCGAGATCGGGTACTCGCCGTCCCTGATGCGGACTTGCTCGATCGCGTGGCCGAGCTCGATGCGCTGGTGACTTTTCTTCAGGCCGACTTCGAAGAGAAGAGTAGCGTGGTTGCTCGCAAGCTGCATGACGAGATAGGCGGCGCCGTGATTGGCGCGATGATGGACGTGGCTTGGATAGAACAGCACGATTCTGAGATCACCCCCGATACCTCCATGCGGCTGGGGCGGGTGAAAGACGGATTGCGGGGCGCAATCGACCTGGGGAGGACGATGGTCGAGGAACTGCGACCCACGCTGCTCGACTCGGTGGGTTTATTTGCCGCGCTGAGTTGGCAGTTCAGGCGCGGCTGCGCAAATGCCGGCATCGGCTATGAGGAAACTTACCCAGAATCTGCGCCCGAGATGGAAGCCAACAGGTTGATCGCCATGTTCCGCATCGCGCAGGAAGCGTTCAACGTCGCGCTCCAACAAGAATCGGTGAGCGTGGTCAGCCTATCGGTCGAAACGACGGGCGGCCATGTCATGGTGCAACTTGCGGACGACCGCCGGCAACCCTCGGCCGGCCGGGATGTGCTATCGAACCCCATGTCCTCGATATTTCATCGAGTGAAGCAACTGAACGGGCAAGCAGCCGTCATGTCGCCCGCTGCGGGAGGGTCCGTATTTCGCGTAACGATACCCCTCAATCTAGATTATAAATAACACGCAATATATCTCATAATTAATTGATAATAATATTAATATTAATCTTAACTAATTCGTTCTCCAAAGCCTTGAACTGTCTACCTGGGCCGGCCTCGGCAATGATTCAATGTTGTCCACTTGAGACCGGCCCACAGGCGCAGCGGATGAGGAGTTGAATGCCCGATTCGGTCAACATCGCGGTTGCCGGCGACCCGCGGACTTCGCCGGAGCTGGGCTTTCTCGCGGGAGGCGGCGAGATGGGGGCGCGAATGCGTGCTCTCGACTGGACCCGAACGCCGCTAGGGGTTCCGAGCCGCTGGCCTCAATCGCTGAAGACCATCGTGCGGGTGATGCTCGATTCGCGCTACGCGATGTGGATGCTGTGGGGACCCGAATTAACCTTCTTTTGCAATGATGCGTATCTGCCCACCGTCGGCATCAAGGCCAATTGGGTGCTTGGGGCCCGCTCGGACAAGGTGTGGGAAGAGATTTGGCCGGACATCGGGCCCCGCATCGCGCAGGTCCTCGAGCTAGGTCAGGCCACATGGGACGAGGGATTGCTGCTCTTCTTGGAACGCAGCGGCTACGCCGAAGAGACCTACCATACGTTCTCGTACAGTCCCGTCTATAACGACGACAGCCGCATCGCCGGCATGCTGTGCGTCGTCACGGAAGTAACCAACCGGGTGATCGGCGAGCGGCGGCTGAGAGTTCTGCGGGACTTGGCCGCGCGCCCCGTGGGCCTGGAAAGCGTCGACAAGAGCTGCGAACGCTTGTGCCAGGTCTTGGGACAATCCCCCCTGGATACGCCCTTTGCCGCCCTCTACCTCAGCGACGCCGAGGCACCCCGCCTGCGCCGCGCGGCCCAAACGACGGGCGCGGGCGGCACGCTGCCCGCAACGCTCGACATCGACGATCCGGCCTGGCCGGTAAGGCAATTGATCCGGGACGAAGCCAATCAAGCGTTGAACGACCTGCCGGGAATGGGAATCGCCATCCCGTCAGGTCCGTGGCCCGACCTCGTACAACGCGCCCTGTTGCTGCCGCTGAAGGGTGCGGGTTCAGAGAGCCTCGCCGGTCTACTCATGGTTGGAATCAGTCCGCGGCGGCCGTTCGACGGCGAGTACCGTTCCTTCCTCGAACTCGCGGCGCGCCAAATAGCGACCGCCATTGGCGATGCGCGGGCCTATGAAACCCAGCGCCGGCGCGCCGAGGCGCTGGCGGAGATCGATCGCGCCAAAACGGTCTTCTTTTCGAACGTCAGCCACGAGTTTCGAACGCCTTTGACCCTCATGCTCGGCCCCTTGGAGCAGATGATTGCCGAGGGCAGTCTGCCCCCCGCAGCGCGCGAACAGCTGCACTTGGTCCATCGCAATTCGTTGCGGCTTCTGAAGCTCGTCAATTCGCTGCTCGATTTCGCGCGCATCGAAGCGGGGCGCGTTCGAGCATCGTTCGAGCCGACCGATATGGCCGCATTGACGCGCGATCTGGCGAGCACTTTCCGGTCGGCAATCGAGCGCGCCGGTCTGGCTTACATCGTCGATTGCGAGGACCTGCACGACCCCGCGTATATCGACCGCGAGATGTGGGAGAAAATAGTCCTCAATCTGCTTTCGAACGCCTTCAAGTTCACGCTGCGGGGACAAATCGCCGTGGGTTTGCGCCGCGACCATGCGCACGCCGTGCTTACCGTCGCCGATACCGGCGTCGGCATTGCCGACACGGAAATTCCGCGTCTGTTCGAGCGATTTCACCGCGTCGAGGGCGGCGAAGCGCGCACCCGGGAGGGATCAGGTATCGGGCTCGCGCTCGTTCAGGAGTTGGTCAAACTGCACGGCGCAGCCGTGGACGTGATGAGCGCACCCGGGCGCGGGACGACATTTCGCGTGCGTGTTCCGCTTGGCGCCGCGCACCTGCCGCCGGAGAGTGTGCACGCGGCGCGCCCGCACAGCATTGCGACGCTCGGTGCGCGGGCATTCGTGCAAGAGGCCTTGCGCTGGCTGCCGGACGCAAAGGTCGAAACTACAGCGACGCTGCCCACGCTGCTCGATACATCGCACCCGGTCCGGGATCCGCGCTTTGCAGCCACCTTTGGCGCACGCGTGCTGCTCGCTGACGACAACGCCGACATGCGCGCCTATGTGCGTGAGCTTCTGACACCGGCTTACGCGATCGAGACGGTGGCCGATGGCGAGCAGGCGCTGGCCGCCGCCCGCCGGGAGCGGCCCGACTTGATTCTGACCGACGTCATGATGCCGCGTCTCGACGGCTTCGGACTCTTGGCGGCGATTCGCCAGGATGAGTCGCTGCGCAGCGTGCCGGTCGTCATCCTCTCGGCGCGCGCCGGCGAGGAGGCGAGAATCGAGGGTTTCGATGCCGGTGCCGACGACTATCTCGTCAAGCCCTTCTCGGCGCGCGAACTCATTGCGCGCGTCGGCGCTCTGCTGGAGCTCGGCAACATGCGCAGGGAAGCCGAGCACGCGCTGCGCTTGCGCACCGCGCAGTTTCAAACGCTGCTGAACGAGGCCCCGCTCGGCGTCTATCTCGTGGATGCCGAATTTCGCATCCGGGAGGCCAATCCCACGGCGCAATCCCTGTTTGGCGATATCCCCAATCTGATCGGCCGGGATTTCGACGAGGTCATCCGGATCCTGTGGCGCGCGGAGTTCGCCGACGAGCTCGTGCGACTGTATCGGCATACTTTGGAGACGGGAGAACCTTATTTGGCGCCGGAGCGCCTCGAGGAGCGTCTGGATCGACACACCGCCGAGATTTATGAGTGGCAGATCAATCGCATCGAATTGCCGGACGGCCGCTATGGCGTCGTGTGCTATTTCCGCGATATTTCCCTGCACGTTCGCGCCCGCAACGCGCTGCAAGATGCGGATCGGCAAAAGGACGAGTTTCTAGCCATGCTGGCGCATGAATTGCGCAATCCGCTGGCGCCGATACAGAACGCGAGCGCCCTGCTGGCCGCCATCGCCCTCGATGAACCGCGGGCGCAGTTCAGCGTCGGGGTCATCAAAAGGCAGGTCACGCAATTGACACGTCTCGTCGATGATCTGCTCGACGTCTCGCGAATCACCCAGGGGCGAATCGAGTTGAAGCGCGAGCCGCTAGAGCTCGGCAGCATCATTGCGCAGGCCATCGAGGTCGTCGATTCCCTCATTCGCGAACAGCGGCACAAGGTTTCCATTGCCGCGGGATACCAGCCTTTGTATGTGCTCGGCGACAATGCGCGTCTCGTGCAGTGCGTCGGCAATGTGCTCACGAATGCGGCGAAGTACACCGATCCCGACGGCGAGATCAAGATTCGCTCCTACTGCAGCGGCAACACCGCGGTTTTGCAGATCACCGACAATGGAGCGGGAATCTCGCCCGATCTGCTGCCGCGAATTTTCGACCTGTTCGTGCAAAGCGAGCGCACCCTCGATCGTTCGCAAGGCGGACTGGGCATCGGCCTGTCGGTCGTCAAGCGGCTCATCGAAATGCACGCCGGTCAGGTGCAGGCAAGCAGCGAGGGGCTTGGCCGCGGCGCCACGTTCGAGATTCGGCTGCCGCTGATTGA
>CAAGKR010495901.1_pt1 | contig 12893 bp, 9 predicted proteins | sample 2556971 | NCBI WGS metagenome assembly CAAGKR01 (sample SAMEA5207829, study PRJEB30636) | soil metagenome | biome: forest; feature: boreal; material: soil | place: USA | collected 2011-09 | depth 1 m | reverse complement strand
GCGGTCGGCTCTACGTCGACTACGCGAACAGCAAAAGCGGGACGATCTTCGTCGAAGAACTGACCGCCGAAGGACCCAACCACAAGACCGCCAAAACCTCCACGCTGCGCGAACTGCTTGCCATCCCCCATTCCGAAGCCTCGAACCACAACGGCGGCCAGCTCCAGTTCGGCCCGGGCGGAGACCTCTACATCTCGACCGGCGACGGCGGCGGGGCCAATGACGAATTCCACAACGCCCAGGACCTGACCAAGCCGCTCGGCAAGATCCTCCGCATCCATCCCAACCCCAAAGGTCCGTCGCCCTTCTACACCGTCCCGCCCGACAACCCCTTCGCCGGCATCGCGGGTCGCTACGAACCGATCTGGAGCTACGGCCTGCGCAACCCGTTCCGCTTCTCCTTCGACAGCCTCACCGGAGACATGGCGATCGGGGATGTCGGCCAAAGCGCCCGCGAGGAGGTCGACTTCGCGCCCAGCCCCGCTCCCGGCACGGTCGGCGGCGCTGGCGCCAACTACGGCTGGAACTGCCTCGAGGGCTTCGTCGCCGGGCCTCTTCCCAGTGACCCGCAGTGCTCCTCTCCTCCGGCAGCAGGCTTCGCCGAACCCGTCTTCGACTACCCCCACACCCCCGATCCCAACCTCGGCGGAGCCGACCGCTGCGCCATCATCGGCGGCTACGTCGTGCGGGACCCCGGCCTCGGCGCCCTCTACGGCCACTATCTCTACGCCGACCTCTGCTCCGGCGCGATCCGGGCGCTGCAGCTGCCGTCCGTCGTCGGCGGGCGCGCCACGGAAGACTGCTGGACGGGCCTGGACGTGCCCAGCCCGGTCTCCTTCGGGGAAGACTCGGCCAGGCGCATCTATGTGGTCGCCGAAGGCGGCGGCGTCTACCGCCTCGCGGGCTCGCCTCCCCCGACCTGCCCCTTGCCGCCACCGGCAACGGAATCGACGACTCGGAGGACCTCGTTCGTCGGGATCAAGCCCCAGCGGCGCAGGGTCAAGCGCGGCAAGGTGGCGCTGCTCACCGTCTGGGTGTCTCCCTGCGACAAGCGCAAAGGCAAGCCGGTGAAGCTGCTGCGCGACGGCCGGCCCAACGGGTCGAAGTTCTTCGATCGCGCCTGCACCGCGCGCTTCCTCCCCCGGGTCCGGCGCCCAACGACCTTCACGGCGGTCGTGCCGGAAGACCGCAAATATCTCACCGGCAAATCGCGCCACCTGAGGATCCGCATCGAGCACCGGCGGCGCCACCCGAGACGACCGTGACCGACCACCGTCGCTGGATCGCGCTGGCCGATGCGCATGTAGCGAAGCCGTGCCCCGTAAGCCCAGCAACTTCGACCATGGCTATGGCTTACGTCGGCGTTGCAAGGGAGGGACAACGAGCTTGTGAGCCCTGCGCATGTAGCGATCGAACTGTGGAACGGTGAATGCCGCAAGGCCGAAGCCCGGTGTGTAGAGAAGCCCCTTGTCGATCAGACGGGCACGAGTCGGCCCGAGTTGCTCGGAGGTGCGTCCCAGCAGCTTCGCGACGTTACGGGCCTGCTGAGGCTCCGAGCCGAGCTCGGCCATCGCGCGCAGGTATTGCAGCTCGAGGTCGGTAGTGCGCTCTGCGCGCACCTTGAAGAAGCTGCCATCGAGCTTTGCCTCGACCAGCTCCTGTGCTTCATCGACTTCGGAAAGCGCGATCTCTGTATCGGTGCCCAGGTCCCAAACAATCGAGCCATACTCCTGCAGGAAGTAGGGGTAGCCCTCGGTATAGGCGACGATCGCCTCGGCCGCGCCGGGCGCGTAGGCGACACCGCCCTCGGCAGCAGGGTCGACGAGCGCCTTCAGCGCCTCGGGCTCGGGAAGGCTGCCAACCATCGGGAACCTGAACAGCCTCTCCGCATATGACTTCGCCTCGCCCGCCAATTCGGGCAGCTGGGGCAGGCCCGCGCCGACGAAGGTGACCGGCAAGCTGCGCTGGACCGTCTTGTGAAGGGCAGCGATCAAGGCCTCCAGCTCAGGCAGGCGGAGGAAGTGCACCTCGTCGAAGAGAAAGACGACGCCGCTGTCCTGCTCCTGGGCGGCCTCGCCGATCGAAACGAGCACGTCGGTCAGGTCCTCCGCAAGGCTTCCCGAGTCCGCCATGCCCTCCAGCGGGTCGATGTCGCCGAGACTCGCCGAGAGCTCGCCCTCGGGATTGACGGTGAGCTGAAAGGAGCGGAGGATCTGAGCGGCTCGGCGGCCGCGCTCTTGCCAGCGTGCCCGTGGCGCAACCTGGAGCAGGGCGCGGCGAGCAAGCATCGCCATGCGCCGGCCAAAGTCCTCGTGCTTGGTGATCTCCGCATCGACGGTGGTCCACCCACGCTCCCGCGCCTTGCTCAGAAACTCGCCGAGCAGCACAGTCTTGCCGACCCCGCGCAGGCCGATGACAATCATCGATTGCGCGGTATAGCCTCGGCGGAGACGACCGAGGAGGAGCTCGAAGGCGTCGAGCTCGCCGGCACGTCCCGCAAGAAGCGGCGGCCGCGCGCCAGCATTCGGCGTATACGGGTTGTCCTCCGGCGAGCGGGTCATCTTGACGAGATTAGCGGACTTTATCGGATTTTGAAAAAGTCGGATAAAGATGACAAGAACGGCCAGGCCTTCCTGCCGGTCTTCGGCCTGCGGCACGCCCGACGCCCGTGAGCGCGACGCTCGAAACTGTCACCCCGCATCGCGCCCTCAGTAGGTCCCGCTCAGCTTGCGGTGGTCCCAGGTCGCCGTGCGCAGCGGCTTGAAGTGGATCGCGACGCGCTTCGGCGCCTGCGCCTCCAGCGCCGCCTTCGCGTCGCCCTCGACCGAGGAGATCCCCTCGGCGTAGCGCAGCGTCAGCTCCTCGGCGAAGCCGATCACGGTCTCGAAGTCGCGGTGGATCTCCGCCTCGGCCTCGATCATCGCCCCGCGCAGCTCGCCGTACTCGTGCCCGGTCTCGACCAGCACCGTCGCCCGCGGGTCGCGTTCGAGGTTGCGCACCTTCTGGGACTTGGCGTAGGTCCAGATCCACACCTCGCCCTCGCGCGGCACGAACCACATCGGCATCGAGTGCGGCCAGCCGCGCGGCCCGAGACTGGAGACGACCGCGACCCGCTCCCCCTCGAGCAGCTCCAGCAGCTCCCCTTCGCTCAACTTGATCCTGTCCCTGCGGCTCACCGGCGCCGATGGTGTCAAAAGTCGGGAAGTAGGATCGCCCCCATGCAGATCGCCATCCTCATCTTCGACAAGCTCACCGCCCTCGACGCGATCGGGCCCTACGAGGTGCTTCGCTCGGTGCCGGGGTGGGAGGTCCGGTTCGTCGCCCCCGCCAAGGGGGAGGTGCGGACCGACAGCGGCGCGCTTGGGCTCAGCGCCGACTTCGCCCTCGACGAGGTGACGGAGCCCGACATCGTCCTCGTCCCCGGCGGCGAAGGCAACCGGCCGCTGATGGAGGACGAGCGCGTCCTCTCCTGGCTGCGCGGGGTCGACGAGCGGACCAAGTGGACGACCTCGGTCTGCACCGGCTCCCTGGTGCTCGGCGCCGCCGGGCTGCTGGAGGGCAAGCGGGCGACCTGCCACTGGCTCCTCCTCGAGCAGCTGCGCGAGTTCGGCGCCGACCCGGTCGGCGGGCGCTTCGTCGAGGACGGCAAGACGATCACCGCGGCCGGCGTCTCGGCCGGGATCGACATGGCGCTGCACCTGGTCGGGCAGGAGGTCGGACCGGAGGTGGCCCAGGCCGTCCAGCTCGGGATCGAGTACGACCCGCAGCCGCCCTTCGACGCCGGCTCCCCCGCCAAGGCCCCCGCCCCGATCGTCGAAGCGGTCACCGCCGCCCTCGGCGCGGGCGACGAGTGGCTCGGCACTCAGGCCTGAGCGCGGGCGCGCAGGAAGCGCCACACGCCGGGCCCGCCGGCATTGGCGACCGCCGCCGGGTCGACGACGACCGCGGCGCGCCCGGGCGGCAGCGCGGGGATCGGGGCGGGAACGCCTGCTCGGATCGAGTACAGGCTCCCGAGCGGGCCGGCGCGGAGGATCGTGTGGTCGCGCGGGAAGCTCCGCAGGTGGCTCCAGCGCCCCGGCTCGCCTGCATGGGCGATCGCAGCGGCGTCGATCCGCATCGCCGGCCGGCGCCCCCCGATGCGCGCCCAGCTTCCGATCGCAATCGGCGCGCCGCCGGCGATCCGGTACGGGTGGCCGCCCCCGGTGACAAGCGTCCCGTTCGCCGGGTAGTCGGGGAGACGTTCGAACCGCGCGCGGCCGATCAGGAGGACCGGGTGGTGGCCGCCGAAGCCCGACCAGCGGCTGACGTAGACCGGCGCGCCGCCGACCAGCCGGTAGGCGCCCCTCACGCCGGGCGCCGAGACGAAGTCGCCGTCCCGGAGCCGGACCGGCAGGTCCTTGAAGTGGATGTAGGCGTCGGCCACGCCGGGCCCGATGCGGCGCAGGTCGAACCTCCCGTTGCCGTCGTGGTTGTACTCCGCGATCTCGACCGAGCCGACGTCGACGCTCACCACCCAGGCGACGTGGCCGAAGCCGCCGAACTTCTCCCCGCCCCACCAGGCGACCGCGCCGGGCGAGGGGACGTGGTTGACGTGGTAACCGCGCGCCCGCGCCGCGCCCGCCCAGCTCACCGCGTTGCCCAGGCCCCGGTAGTTGCCGAAGCGGTTGGCCGTGCTGAGCTTCCAGGCGACGTAGTCGGTGCAGTTGCGGTAGGCGTAGCCGTAGGGCGAGAAGCCGTTGCCGTGAGGGTCGGTCCAGGTGTAGGTCGCCGGGTTGCTGCCGGGCCCGTCGTAGCTCCAGTACGGATAGCCGCCGGTGGCGGCGCGCGCCTGGGTCGCAGTGGCCAACGCCGCAAAGACGACGACCACAGCGCAGCCCCGGCGAAGTCGATTGGTCATGCCCCTCCGGCTCATTCTCGCTCAGCGGGCGACCGCCTCGAGCTGCGGCCGCGGCCCGCTACCCGCCCCGCCTGAGTTCGACCGCGCGGGTGGCGCGGGCGCCGGGGATCGCGACGAGGAGCTGGGCCTTTAGCTTGCCGGCTTCGTGGAGCAGGGGGCGGCCGCGGGCGTTGAGGGCGACCCCGAAGGTGTGGGAGCGACCGCCGGCCAGCCGGAAGGCGCGGTGGGCGATGGCGACGCGCACGACCCTCGCCTTCACCCCCCTGGAGCCGCGCCTGCCGCGGACCACGACCCTGACGCGGGAGCGCAGGACGATCTGCCCGGGGCAGGTTTCGCCCGTCGCCCACCCGCAGCGGACCGTGACGCTCACCGCGCCCCCGGCGGTCTTGACGCCCGAGACGGTGAGCGGCGGGATGCTCGGCAGAGAAGGCGTGGCGGAGCCGACGGTGGCGCCTTCGACGAAGTCGTTGTCGAGGTTGATCGTCGCCCCGCCGTAGGTCTCGTTGTGCCCCCCTCGGTACTGGTGGATCCGCTGGTGCCGGGCCCAGCCCGTGCTCGGCACGTAAGGGTCGATCGTGTTCTGCTGGCCGTTCCAGTTGGCGATCCAGAGGTCGTCGGGGAGGGCGTAGCCGGTGCCGATTTCGCCGGCGATGTCGGCGATGCCCGAGGCGCTGCTGCTGTAGACGCCGGAGGTGTAGCCGAGGGTGTGCAACCGCGCGGTCCAGGCGGCGAGGAAGGTGAGGGTCGCCCTGGTGGCGCTCGAGGTGCGCGTGTAGTTCTCCATGTCGAAGTAGATCGGGTTGCCCGGCCCGATCCCGACGCTCCGAGCGTCTTCGACGGCATCTTCCGCCTGCGCGGTCCCCTGGCCGGTCGCCTGGCTGGAGCTGAGCTTGGCGCAGCTTCCGCAGCTGCTCGTCGGCGCCTGCAGGCCTACGTAGGTCGGGATCAGGCGCCAGCCGGCGCCGACCTCGGTGCCGACCCAGCTCGTGGTCAGGTTCGGCTGCGAGCAGGCCCGGTTGGCGCCGCCGATGTAGACGCCGATGGCCTGGTAGGGAGAGGAGGACCAGGCTGACATCGTCCGCGAGGAAGGCGTGGAGCAGGCGTCGAAGCCGAGGCCGGTGAAGGGGCCGGACGTAGCGGCCGAGCCGGCCGGGGGCGCGGCGCCTCCCGGCGCGGCGGAGGCCTGGGCCGAGGCCTGAGCGGCCCGCGCCTCCGTACCCGGGTCAACGAGGATCGCCCGCCGCCGTCCGACCGCGTGGGCGGGGCAGCGCTGGGCCGGCGACGGCGTCCCCAGGTAGACGGCGCGGCGGTCGAGCCGCACGCACATCCGCGGGTGTTGGGAGAGCCTGTAGACGGGCCAGGACGCGGGCGCCCTCACCTCATGCCCGCGGAAGTGGACCGCCTCGTCCGCGCCCAGCGCGGCGGTGGGCGAGGCGCCGACCAAGAACAGCAGGGCTGCGGCGAAGACGCGCATCAGCCTTAAGAGGGAAGCAGATCCAGCTCCCGCCACGGGCCCTCGCCCGCCATTGGTTGCGTCCGCCCCTCGAGCCAGTCGGGCTGGAGGTCGTCGTAGTGTGGGCTCGCCGGGTGGCCGGACTGGCCGGTGAACATCTGCCAGCGCGAGCGCTCGGGCGCGGTCGGGTCGGCGACCATGCGCCAGCTCGGCGCCCAGACGGCACGGTAGGGATCGTTGGGGTCGTAGGCGATCTGGCTCACGGTCTCCTGCGCGCCGCCCGCCCGCAGCCGCCGGTTCAGCAGCTTGCGCAGCAGCGGGTTGGCCTCGCCCAGCGGGTGGGGAAACTCCATCTCGTGGACGTGCCCCCAGCGCCAGCCCTCGGGGTCGGGGCCGAAGCGGTCGCCGAGGTCGTCGAGGGCGCCGCTCAGCGCCTCCAGCACCAGCTCGTCCCAGGGGCGGCCGATCAGCTCCTCGTCGCCCTCCCCCCACAGCTTCATCAGGTGGGAGTGCCAGCGCCAGGGCGAGGTGACGTGGGGCATGAAGCCGTTGTCGGCGCGGTCGAGCCAGCGCTCGGCGAGGTCGCGGTCGCCGATCGCCGCGCGCGCCACCTCCCGTGCCAGCCGCAGCAGGAACGCCTGGTAGATCGTCCCGGCGATCGTCCCGGGGTCGAGCCGGCCGTCCCAGCTCCGCAGCCGCTCGATCGCGCTGCGCTCGCGCTGGCCCGCAGGCGCCAGCCGACCCAGCCGCCGCGCCGCCTCCAGCCCCGGGATCGAGAGGTTGTCGGACTGCATCTCCTCGAAGCCCTCGATGTCGTGCTCGTCGCCGGCCCGCAGCAGATCCTCGATCCGTTGCGCCCGGAAGCCGTCCAGCCACTCGCTGGTGATGTGGTGCGGGTACTCGTCGCCGACGATCCGGTTGTTGGCGGTGACCAGGAAGCCGCTCTCGGGGTCGACCGTCTCGGGCAGCTCCTCGTAGGGGATCGTCCCCTCCCACTCGAACTCTCCCGTCCAGCCCGGCTTCGGCAGGTCGGGGCAGCCGCCGCGACGCAGCGGCAGGCGGCCGATCAGCTTGTAGCCGATCGAGCCGTGGCGGTCGGCCCAGACGAGGTTGGAGGCGGGCGCGGTGTGGCCCTCCAGGCCGGCGACCAGCTCCGGCCCGGAGCCGATGTCGTGCAGCTCGAACATGCCGCGGAAGGCGGTCGGCTCGTCGAGGGTGAGCCAGCTCAGTGCCAGCGGCTCGGCGTCGTCGGCGCCCAGCGCCTCGTTGACGATCGGCCCGTGGTGGGTGATCCGCACGTCGAGGACCTCGGGCTCGTCGCGCCCCTTCACGACGATCTCCTCGCGCACCGTCTCCAGCGGGCGCCACTCGTCCTCGAACAGGTAGCGGTCGCCGTCGACCCTCTCGACGAAGAGGTCCTGGACGTCGGCCATCACGTTGGTGAAGGTCCAGCAGACGTCGTTGTTCTGGCCCATGTAGACGCCCGGCATCCCCGGCAGCGAGGCGCCGCGAACGAAGCGGTCGCCGTGGGTCAGGCCCACCTGGTACCAGATGCCCGGCATGCTCGGCGGCAGGTGCGGATCGCCGGCGATCAGCGGCGATCCGGTCGCGCTCAGCGCCCCGCTCACTGCCCAGTTGTTGGAGCCGCTGGCCTCGGCGGCCAGCCCCATCCCCCGCCGCACCGCGTCGATCTGCTCGGCGATCGCCAGGCCGTCGCCCGACCACGCCTCCTGGGTGACGACCGGGTTGCCGGCCGGGTAGCCGGGGTCGAGCTTGGCGGTCAGCTCGGGGCCGAGCGCCCGCACCATGTCGGCGCGCAGCAGCTCCCGCTCCCAGTTGGTGGAGAGGCCGAAGGCGAGCAGCTTGCCGAGGCCGAGGATGTCGACCGGGCGCCAGGGCTCGAAGCCGAGCCGCAGCAGCTGCATCTCGAACGGCATCGCCTTGGCGCTCGCCGCGGCCGCGTTGACCCCCTCGCAGAAGCGCTCCAGCAGGGCGTGCAGCTCGAGGTCGAGCGCCGCGGCCTCGCGCTCGGCCGTGCGGCGGATCCCCAGGGTGCGCATCAGCCGGTCGATCGGCAGCCCCTCCGGGCCGGCCATCTCGGAGAGCTTGCCGCTGACCACGCGGCGGTAGAAGTCCATCTGCCAGAGCCGGTCCTGGCCGTGGCAGAAGCCCTGCGCGAAGTGGAGGTCGGCACGATCGTCGGCCTCGATGTGGGGCACGCCCCAGCGGTCGCGCCGCACCCGCACCCGGCCCTCGAGCCCCTCGACCTCGATCGTGCCCTCCTGCTTGGGCAGCGGCCGGCGCGCCAGCCAGTGCCAGGCCGCGGCCGTGGTCGCGGCGGCGAGGCCGGTTCCGGCGGCGCCCGCCAGCAGCCCGGCCCGCGCCGCCCGCCTGTGGTGGTCAAAGAGGCTCACGCCAGGTGTGTATCAGCTGGCCAGCTAGCCAGTCGACCGATACCCGGCGCCCGTGGGCGGATGGGTGGGCAGGCGGCCCTCGGCCTCGAGCTTCTGCAGGTGGGCCTCCATGACGAGGGCGGCGACGGGGCGGATCTCGTCCGGGACGTCGTCCCAGACCTCGGCGAGCAGGGCCGCGCGGGAGCGCTCGCCGCGCTCCAGGGCGGCCACCAGGCGGCGCTCGCGCATCTCGCGGTGCGCGACGTACTCGGCGAGCTTCGCCGCCGGGTCGGCGATCCACGGCCCGTGCCCCGGGCAGATCAGCTCGATCGGCTCGGCCTGGAGCAAGCGCAGGGACTCCATATAAGAGGACAGCGAGCCGCCGTCGGGCGGGACGAATGTCGACCCTTCCCCCAGCACAAGGTCACCGCTGAAGCAGACCCCGTCGGCGGTGAGGAAGCAGACGTGGTCGGCGGCGTGGCCGGGGGTGGCGAGGGCGCGCAGCCCGGCGTGCTCCTCTCCCCCGGACGGGAGGATCACCTCCGCGCCCAGCCGCTCGGCGCCGGCGGCGTGGTCGCCGTGGGAGTGGGTGAGGAGGACGACGCCGATCCCTCCCCGCTCCTCCGCCGCGGCGCGCACCGCCTCCAGGTGCCCGGCGTCGTCGGGCCCCGGGTCGATCACCGCGCACGGCCCCGACCCGTAGAGGTAGGTGTTCGTCCCCTCGTGCGTCATCGGCCCCGGGTTGGGGGCGACGAGCCGCAGGATCTCCGGATGCCCCGGGGCCTGCACGTCATCCGTTCCACGAGTGATGAGTCGACCCTCCCTATGGCGTGGTCAACTCATCGCTCGTCGGCTCTTAGCCGGCGACTTCACGGGCGATCGCCTCGCGGGCGTCCTCGGGCTCGAGCACGACGAGGTCGCCGGCGCCGCGCAGGATCTCCCGCACCAGCCAGGACGTCCCCGCGTAGGGAAGCTCGACCACGACGGCGCCGTCGGCCAGCTCCTCGACCACGGTGCGCTCCTCGCGCAGCCAGCGCGCCCGCTCCGGCGAGACCCAGACGCGGGCGACGTGCGCGGTCGGCACCTCGCCGTGCGTCATCCAGCCCTCGACCCCGGCCAGCTCCTCCACCTCGGGGCGCGGCTCGAAGGTGTCATCGGAGAGAGTCGCCTCCTTGACCCGGTCGAGCTTGAAGTGGCGGACGCCCTCTTTGGTCAGGTCGTAGCACTCCACGTACCAGCCCTCGCGCCCGTTCTCCAGCCGGTAGGGCTCGACCGAGCGGTCGGTGAACTGGTCCTCGTTCTCCTTGTAGTACTTGAGCTCGAGCACGCGGCTGCCGGCGATCGCCTCGTTGACGACCCGCGCCACCTCGGCGTCGCCGCCGCCCCCCGAGGCGATCTCCAGCCCCTCCTCGGAAGGGTCGTGGCCGAGCGCCTTGACGATTTTGGTGCGGGCGCTCTGCAGGCCGCCCTGCGGCAGGTGGTCGCCGAACAGGTCGATCGCGGCGACCAGCGCCTTCGCCTCCAGCGGCAGCAGCCGCGCCGGGCGGGCGAAGTTGTCGCCGTAGGGCTGGGAGTCGACCTCGATCTCCTCGCCGATGATTTCCGCGTAGAGCACGTAGGTGCCGCCGCCGAAGTTGACGACGTTGAGCAGCTCGACGTCCTCGCGCAACTCCTCGCCGGTCAGCTCGAGACGCCGGCGGAGGTCGGCTATCTGGAGCCGCTCCCCCTTCTTCGCCGCCTCGATCAGCATCCCGGCGAGGGTGACCAGGCGGGCGAAGCGCTCGGGGCGGATCGCCGCCTCGCCGCGGCCGTTGGAGCGGGCCCGCCGCGGCGCCTCCCGCAGCGGCCGCTCGACGATCTCGGCCGGCTCGAAGCCATTGTGGTGGCGGTCGTGGAGCAGCGAGAGGCGGCTCTCGACCTCCTCGCGCAGCTCGTCGGGCGCCAGCACCTGCGCGTTCTGGCGCCAGCGCAGCACCCAGGCGATCAGCTCGCGCTCGGAGGCGTAGTCGGTCTCGAAGACGCACCCCTTGCCGGGCGCGCCGTCGGAGCGCTTCGCCGCGCGCAGCTCGCCGTAGCCGCCGAAGTCGCGCTCGACCAGCCAGGCGATGCGGTCGCGGACGAAGATCCTCGCGGTGCCCTTGGTCTCCCCCAGCTGCCAGTCGGCGCGCTGCCCGTAGTCGCGGCGGTCGAAGTCCTCGGGCGGGGAGAAGTCGTGCTCGGCCTTCGACGCGTAGCCGACCTTGCCCTGGATGCGGGAGAGGCGGAAGACCCGCACCGCGTCGCGCTCGTGCGCGTGGCCGATCAGATAGAACTGGCCGCCGCGGAAGACCAGGTGGAAGGGGTCGACCTTGCGCTTCGCCGTCTCGTCGCGCTCCATCGTGTAGTAGGTGAACTCGATCGTCTTGCGGCGGGAGATCGCCGTCTCGATCTTCGAGAGCCGCTGGGAGAGATCGCGGCCGCCGGCCGAGGCGGTCATCGCCATCTCGACCGGGGCGCGGTCGGTCTCGGTGATCGGGTTCGGGTGCCCCCAGGCGACCTGCTGCAGCGCCAGCCGCAGCGGCTCGGCGTAGGCGAAGCCACCGTCGGTGAGCAGCGAGAGCGCCGTGCTCAGCGCCGCCAGCTCACCGTCGGAGAACTTGATCGCGTCGAGGTAGAAGTTCTCCGGCGGCAGCGAGTACAGCTCCGCCTCGAAGAACCCCTCGCCCGGCTTCTCGACCCCGAGCTGGATGCCGAGGCTCTCCAGCTCGGCCCGGTCGGCGTAGAAGCGGCGCGCGAAGGCGTCGTCGTTCATGTCGCTGTAGCCCTCCACCTCGCGCTTGATCTCCAGCGCCGAAACCGGCCTCCCCTGCGCCATCAGGAACGAGATCAGCGAGAGCTGGCGGATCAGCTTCTCGGTGTCCTTCGCCACGGGTGCCAGGATAGTGAGAGCGGTCCGGTCGACCCCGCCCCCACCGCCGGATTTCCGCAATTTGCGGTCGAGCTACGCTGCGCGGGCGCCGAAGTACGCCGAGCCCGAAAGAGCCCGGTCGAAGCGCGACCAGGACTCGCCGTCGGGCAGCTCCCGCTCCAGCCGGTCGAAGCTGCCGAGCCGCCCGCCGAGGTTGTCGATCATGTGGACCAGGACCGCCTCGCGGGTGGCGGGGACGACCGGGGAGCCGTGCTCCAGGGAGCCGTGGTGGCTGAGGACGATGTGGAGGACCGCCTGAGCCAGGGAGGAGTCGAAGCCGGGGATCTCCTCGATCTGGCGGCGCACCAGGTAGTAGCCGAGCGGGATCTCGCCCTGGAGGCGACCGGCGTCGGTGAGGTCGATCGCCAGCGGGTCGTCGTTGTAGGCCTCGGTCTTGCCGATGTCGTGCAGCAGCGCGCCGCTGACGGCGACGTCGCGGTCGATGCCGGGGAAGAAGGCGGCGGCGGCGCTGACCGCCTGGGCGACGGAGAGGGTGTGCTCGAGCAGCCCGTGGCGGTAGGCCTGGTGGTAGACCTTCGCCGCCGGCGCGTCCTGGAAGCGCGTCCATATATCCGAGTCCTCGCCGAAGAAGCGGCCGAGCAGCTCGCGCAGCTGCGGGTCCTGGACCGTTCCGAGCAGCTCGCGCAGATCGCTCTCCAGCCGCTCGAAGGACACTTCCGACTCGGCGGCGAGGTCCTCGGCGCGGTACTCCTCCGGCGCGGCCTCGCGCAGCTCGGCGACCTTGATCTTCGACCCCCAACGCTCGCTCACCTCGAAGACGCCGGTCACGAAGACGGGGGAGCCCGATGCGGCGAGCGCGTAGCGCGCCTCGGCGTCCTCCCAGGAGACGGCCTCGACGGCGCCGCTGGCGTCGCCGAGCATCAGCCGCAGCCAGGGCTCGCCGTTGCGCTTGCGCCGCAGCTCCCGCTCGCGCACCGCGAAGACTCCCTCGACCTGTCTGCCGTCCTCCAGATCGCGGAGCGGCACCCTCGCCGGGGCCGAGGTGTCGGTGAGAGCCTGCTGGGTCATCTCCCGATCCAAGGTAGAGACGGCTGCGGACGCATCGGCCGCGCCCAACTCCCCCGCCGACGGGCCGAAAAGTGGACTATGGCTCCACTTTTCGGCCCGTCGGCGGAAGGTCGGCGAGGCGCAGGCCGCCCTCGAGGTGACCGCCGGGACCGCTGATCCGCAGGGCGGGCACGG
>CAAGKR010126716.1_pt1 | contig 12894 bp, 12 predicted proteins | sample 2556971 | NCBI WGS metagenome assembly CAAGKR01 (sample SAMEA5207829, study PRJEB30636) | soil metagenome | biome: forest; feature: boreal; material: soil | place: USA | collected 2011-09 | depth 1 m | reverse complement strand
GGGAAGAGGAGAGCGATGATCAGTCAGGCTGTGAATATTTCTGTCGACGGCTCGCAGATGGATTCCTATCTTGCGCGCCCGCCCGCAGGTTCGGGACCGCACCCTGCCGTCATCGTGCTCCAAGAGGTGTTCGGCGTAAACGCCGAGATGCGCCGCGTCGCCGATCTCCTGGCTGGAGCCGGCTACGCAGGCTTCGCGATCAATTATTATCATCGAACCCACCCGAACCTGGAGCTGGCATACGACGAAGCGGGGATGCAAACGGGAATGCAGGCCGCCAAAAGCGTTACCCGCGCGACGCTCTCAGCGGATCTCGGCGCAGCCATAGAATGGCTGAAAGCTCAAGAGTTCGTGCGAGACGGCAAGATCGCAACGTGGGGGTTCTGCATGGGCGGTTCCGTAGCGTTCCTGAGCGCAACGCTGCCGGACGTGCGCGGAGCGATCTGCTTTTACGGCGGCGCAATCGCGCGGCCGTTCCGCAGCGGCGACCCCGAGGCGTTGAAAGAGATTAACAAGATTCGGGCGCCGCTGCTGCTGTGCTTCGGCGGCGAGGATCGCGGAATTCCGGTGGAGGACGTCGAACGTATTCGCAGCGAGCTCGGTGCGCATGGCATAGAGTATCGCTTGGAAATCTATCCCGGCGCCGGCCATGCGTTCTTCCGCCACGGCTCGCCGCACGCAGTCGCCGGCCAAGAGAAATTCTCAGACGAAGCGATCGCGCATGCGGTGGCCGACTCGTGGAATCTGGTGCAAGCCTTTTTACAAGACTGCTTCGAACGTGCCTAGCTAGCGCTTGATGCAGAGCGACCGGATCGCGGCTTCGGCTTCCGGATCGGCGCGCTGGGACTGCGGCCGAATGTACATCGCGAGATAGCTTTCGTTGCCTACCGGTGCCGATACCATCTCGAGCGCTTGGTCACCGTTTTTCGAGCTGGTTCCGACGCCGCTCATGTACTGCGCACGCTGGTTGCCGCAGATCTTGATCTCCGACTGCTTTTGGTCACGAATCGCCGTGCCGGCCTGCGGAAGATCTTTGAAGTTCATCGTGTTGGCAGTCTGGCCGCGGATCAGGAATACCATCTGACCTTGCTTGTTATCCGAACCTTTCTTAATCCAGAGCTGCATGCGCCCCAGAATACTGGGCGTCGCCGTCCAGCCGGCGGGCGCTTTAAAGTCGAGACCGGACGTCACGCTGCCGCAGCCCGCCAGGGCGGCACACGCAAAAAGCATGGCCGAAAAATAACCCTTCATGGAATCTGTATTGGCTTTTCGGCAGCCGTAATCTTTGCCCAGCGGTCGATGACGTCGTTGACGTACTCGCGCGTTTCGGCGTAGGGCGGAATGCCGCCGTAAGCCGCGACGGCGCCTGGTCCGGCATTGTATGCGGCCAGTGCCGCGGTCAGCGGGTTCGGGTAGATCCGGTCGTAGGTGCGCACGTAAGAGCCCAGCAGCGTCGCAGCACCGCCGATCGCGTCGAACGGATCGAAGGGATCGATCCCGGCGCCCTGCGCGGTATCGGGCATGAACTGTGCGATCCCGATGGCACCCGCGGCCGAAAGCGCTCGCGGATCGAAAGCCGACTCCTGCAGCAGCGTCGCCGCCAAAAATTCCGGCGGCAGTTCTTGCGCGCGCGCCGCGCGCACCGTCGCATCGGCCAGCTGCAGCGCGTCGATCGGCGCGAGCTTCGGATTCGTACGCAGCGCGACCTGAGTGATCGCAAGCGTCACGCTGCGGGTCGGCGGACCATCTTGCAAGGGCCGCAACCCGTATATGACGTTTGCGTATGCGGGGAGATGCCACGAAAGCGCGCTGTCGACTACGGTGGGTATGAGCACCTTGGTGTTCGGCGCTGTGTTGGGCACAGGCCCCGCGCACGCGCAGAACGCCAAGCAAAATCCCGCGGCAACGCGAAGGCGGCATGTCAGTGGCAGTACTCGCAGCGTTCTTAGTCCTCGTCGTCGGCGATTTCGGATCGACGTTCTTCTATCACGTGCCGCAGCACCTATGGTTCACGCTGCATCTGCGCACGCATCACGATCGCCGCCGGTCCTACTGGGATCACGCGGTCATCTCCCGCGACCCCGGTGTACTGCTGGATGGATTTCTCGGTGCGCTCCCGTACCTGGCCGCCGCCGCGCTGCTCTGGCGGGTCTCATGGCCCGGCGTGCTCTTGGGCTTGGCGCTCGGTCAGCTCCACGTGTGGTGGCGTCACTCAAGCGACGTGGGCTGGCATACCCCACCAGTGGTGAGCAGGGCGTGCGGCGTGCTCGGAATCGTGCTGCCCGAGGAGCACGACCGCCATCACCGAAATCCAGCAACCGAGTTCGGCGATATTTTTCGATTTTATGACGCCCCGGCGCGGGCGCTCCTGGCCGTACTCGCTCCCACCAGGCGGACGCGCAATGCCGTGCGCCCAGGAGTCAAAGCTTGAAAAAACGCGCGCTCATTCTGATCTCCGATACCGGAGGCGGCCATCGCAGTGCCGCCAACGCGATCGCGGTCGCTTTGGGGGAGATCCGCGACCCCGAGTTCGAGTATCGCATCGAAGACGTCGCGGCGCATTGCGCCTTTCCGTTGACGCAACTCAGCTGGGGTTACTCGGCAGCACTGCGCTACGCGCCGCCGGTCTACGGCGCGCTCTACTACGCGACGAACGGCCGGCGCCGCTACAAGGCGCTGGTTCGTTTTTGTGAGCCGCTCTATCGCGAGCGGCTGCGGGATCTTTTCTTGAACTATAAGCCCGACGTGATCGTCTCCGTGCATCCGTTACTCAATCATGCCGCGCTGCGCGCGCGCGCGGATGCCGGCATGCAGCACGTTCCGATCGTTACCGTTATCACCGATCTCGGAAAAGTGCACGAATCGTGGCTCACGCCGGAAGCGGACGCGGTTGTCGTTCCGGCGCGCGAGGTCCACGAGCGCGCCTTGTCACGCGGCGTTCTGCCGAATCGTCTGCGAATGCTCGGCCAGCCGATCCATCCCAACTTCGACGACGTCACCGGGAGCAAACGCGAGTTGCGCGCGCAGTTAGGTCTACCGCAAGACGGCTTCGTCACGCTGCTGATGGCTGGGGGTGAGGGCGGCGGCAAATTGCTGCATGCCGCACTGCGATTGGCGAAGGCGAGACTGCCGATGCATCTGGTCATCGTCTGCGGACGCAACGACACGATGCGCGCGAAGATCGAAGAGCTCGCCGGCTCGCTGCCGACGCCGATGACGGTCTTGGGGTTCACGGACAAGATTCCGGAATTGATGCGCGCCGCCAATCTGCTCGTGACCAAAGCCGGACCCGGAACGCTTGCCGAAGCAAACGCCGCGCAGCTGCCCATGGTGGTCTACGATTATATTCCGGGGCAAGAGCGCGGTAACGTGGACTTCGTGCGCAACAACGGCATCGGCGTCGTCGCCATCAACAGCATTGCCGAGATCGTGCGCGCCGTAGACGGGCTCGTTCGCAATCCCGGACGGCTCGAAGCGATGCAGCGCAATCAAGAGCTTATCGCACCAAAACGCAGTTCCCGCCGCATTGCGGCGCTCATCAAGCAGATCGCGCTGCGCGGCACCATCCCGGCAGACGACGAGTACGTGCCGCTGCGCGAAGCGGTTTCCGTCTAACTTACTATAAGAACGCCGGCCGCTTTCCGGACGTGTTTCCGCAGAACGTCATGTGCGCACTGTGCGGAATGTACCACGCGTGGATGTCGTAGTGCGGAATCGTGTAGCCCGGGTGGCCATGCGACTCGAACCAGATATCCACGTGATCGATCTTGTAGCCCGGTAGCGGTTTCAAGAGTTCGCCCCAACTCTTGCCTTCTGCGAAGAATTTCTGGTCTACCATCACTTCGGAGAAGGTTGCTTTCCCGTTGTAATAGCCGTAGAGGGGCCCGAACGGAAAGTTCTTCGGATTGGCATAATGGTAGCCCATCGTCGGAATGCAGCCGGAGAAAGGCACTGCCTCCTTGGGAATCGCAGCCGGGTGAGTCTTCAGCGGCGTCTGCATCATTTTCAAAATCGCCGGGGTTAGACCCGGCGGAAGTTTCATCGCCGGCGCCGCATTAGGAGCGCGCGTTGCGGCCAGCAACGAGACACACGCCAACAACGTGACACACGAAAAAATAGAACGTCTCATTCAGTGCGCAACCTCCATTGCGAGCGTGCTAATTCGTAGGTTTTGTTCCATGTCCTCGTCGCCTTCAGCTGTGTCCGGTCGTGAGGCCCCCGCGGAACACCATCGCCGCTGCGCCCACTTGGCCGGCGTCGTTGCCGAGCTTTGCGATCACGAGCTTGGTCGTTCCTTTCGGTACCATCGTCGTCAGGTCGTCGACGCGATCGCGCACTGCGTCAAGCATAAAGTCGCCCGCGGTGCTGACGCCGCCGCCGAGCGCAATCAGTTCCGGGTTCACGAACGCGATGACGTTGGCAAGACCGAGGGCGAGATCGGATGCGAAGTTTTTCCAAGCCGCCAGCGCATGCGCGTCGCCAGCTTGCGCGGCCCGGCGAATCGCTTTCGATCCCAGTTTGTCGCGTTCGCGATCGAGCAATGTGCTGCGCGGGAATGACGACGCGACCGCAAAGGCGTGACGCAGCAGCCCCGTTCCCGAAGCCTGGGCTTCGAAGCAGCCGATCTTTCCACACCCGCAGATGAAACCGTCCGTTGGCCGGATCTGATGGTGCCCGATCTCGCCGGCGCCGGCGCGGTTGCCAATCAGCAGCTGACCTCCCGAGACGATGCCGCCGCCGATTCCGGTGCCGATCGTCAAGAGCACGAAGTTTTGCGTGTCCTTTCCGCTGCCGAATGTATGCTCACCGAGCGTCGCGCAGCGCGCATCGTTGGCGACAAAGACCGGCAAGTCGAACTGCTTTCGCAGCCGCTCTCCCAGCGGAACGTCGGTCCATAAGAGATTCGGCGAATATAAAACCACGCCGCTCTTCGGGTCGATGTTTCCCGGCGATCCCACGCCGATTCCGATCGCACCCTTGGCCTTGCCGTCTTTGAGTGCGCTGCCCACCATGGTTTGCAGCGCCGCGATCACGGCATCAAAGGATCGATCCTCGATGTCCTGCTCGAACTGGCCGAGGATCGCGCCGTCTTCCGCGACGATGCCGGCGGTGACGTGTGAGCCTCCGAGGTCGACGCCGATAGCTGTACGCACTGTAAGGACGTTTCTCTCGCCGGGGCCTTAAAAAACCTCCGTCGAATAGCGCCGTGATATGACTACCATCGACCTGACCACCCTGCGCAAGTATACGCGCGAAACCGGACAACCCACGCATCCGGAGGTGCTCGACACGACGCCGATGGAGCGCGTGCAAGAGATCGAGATTGACCAAGAGCACATCACGATCACCTATAACCAAACCATCAACCCCTACTACAACACGAGCGAAAACATCGAGCGTGAGTGGGTCTACAAATATAACGACGACCCCGAATTCGTCGCCGTTGTTGCCAAAGTGATCGAGCTGGCGCGCAAGCATCTGACGGATTTGCCAGAAAATGTTGCCTGTCCGCCGGGCTGCGCGGAGTGCTGCAGCGGCTACGAGCCATTCGTAAGCCGCCCAGACGTCGAACGGATCGCCGCCTTCTTGCATCTTTCGCCGCAGCAAGTGCTCGACGAATACGTGGTCAAGCGCAAGTCGGCCGACGGGTACCATCTCGGGTATCTGCGGAAAATCACCGACGACGTCGCCGATCAGTGCGTTTTCTTAAAGGAATCGCGTCCGGGCCGTTACTATTGCGGCATCTACGAAGCGCGGCCGCAGGATTGCCGCGACTTCACACCCATCGGCTGCGACGACGTCAACGACAAGCTCCCGCGCGACAAACCGATAAAGATCGGACCGCCGTTCCAGCCGAAGCATCGCAAGAACTCACGCCGCAGATGATCACGGCGCTCACCCTCGTAACGGCGCTTGCCGCAATGGCTGTCTCGCCGAGCTATTACAGCGCTTTACAATGGCGCATGATTGGACCGTTTCGCGGCGGACGAACCGTTGCCGTTTCCGGCGTTCCGTCGCAACGCGGCGTCTACTACATCGCGGCCACAGACGGCGGTGTTTGGAAGAGCGTCGATTACGGCCGCACGTGGGATCCAATCTTCGATGGGCAAGACACGGGATCGGTTGGTGCGCTGGCCGTTGCACCCAGCGATCGCAACATTCTTTATGTCGGATCCGGTGAAGGTTTGCGCCGTCCCGATCTCTCGGTGGGCGACGGCATCTACAAATCGATCGATGCCGGCAAATCTTGGACGCATCTCGAACTGCGCGACGGCCGGCAGATCGCCGCGCTCGCGATCGATCCACGCAATCCCGATCACGTCTTTGCTGCGGTGCTCGGTCATCCGTACGGACCCAACGAGGAACGCGGATTATACCGCAGCACCGACGGCGGAAGTTCGTGGCAAAAAGTGCTGGGAAAGGATGAAAACACCGGCGCGGTTTCGGTGCTCATCGATCCGCGAAACTCGAACGTCGTTTACGCAGCGCTGTGGGCTTCACGCAATCCGCCTTGGCGTTTGCGCGACATCCTGCAGCTCTGGCAAGACGGCGGCGTGTACAAATCGATCGACGGCGGCTCGACGTGGACGCAGCTGCGCAACGGCTTACCCGCGAACGTCGGGCGCATCGGCTTGGCGATTGCGCCCGGCGACTCGCAGAGGCTCTACGCCTGGGTGAACGACGATCGTGGCTGCGGCATCTACCGCACGAGCGACGCGGGCACGAATTGGATCAAGGTCAACTCCGAGCAACGAGTCTGCAGTCGCGGCGACGATTTTTCCGGATTGGCCGTCGACCCGGCGGATCGCGACATTGTCTATGCCGCCAACACACAAACCTATCGTTCGGACAACGGTGGGCAAACGTGGATTGGCCTCAAGGGGGCACCCGGCGGAGACGACTATCACACGGTCTGGATCGATCCGGGCGATCGCAACATCATTCTGCTCGGCAGCGATCAGGGCGCGACGCTGTCGGTGAATTACGGCCAAACGTGGAGTTCCTGGTACAACCAGCCGACGGCGCAGTTCTATCATGTCATCACCGATGAACGTTTTCCGTATCGCGTCTTCGGCGGCCAGCAAGAAAGCGGCAGCGCAGAAGTTGCGAGCCGCAGCGACGACGGTTCGATCTGGATTCGCTACTGGCATCCGGTCGGCGCGTCAGAATACGGCTACGTCGCGCCCGATCCGCTGCACCCGACGATTATCTACGGCGCGGGCGCTGGCGTGGTCTCGCGTTACGACGAGACGCTGCAGCAGACGCAAGACGTCTCGCCCAGTTACGACCGCCGCAAATACCGCTACAACCGCACGAACCCGCTCGTCTTCGGCCACGCGGACAATCGCACGCTCTACTTCGGGTCGAACGTCGTCTTCGCGACTACAGATGGCGGGCGCCATTGGCGCACGATTAGTCCGGACCTGACGCGCGAAAATCCCGGCGTGCCCGCAAATCTCGGACCGTTCGCGCAGAGCGAACTCGCGCGCGGAGTCCATCGCGGCGTCGTCTACAGCTTGGCGCCGTCATACATCGATCGCAACGTGTTGTGGGCCGGAACGGACGACGGATGGATTTGGCTTACGCGCGACGCAGGCAAGCACTGGACCAACGTCTCGCCGCCCGGACTGCTAGCCGCAAGCGCGTCGTGGTCCAAGATATCGCAGATCGATTCATCGCATTTCGATCGTGCAACCGCGTACGTCGCGGTGACGCGCTTGCGCTTGGACGACATGCACCCGTACATCTATCGCACGCACGACTTCGGCGCGCACTGGAAGCTCGTGAATACTGGGTTTCCTGATAACGCGCCGGTCGACACGGTACGCGAAGATCCAAAGCGCCGAGGACTGCTCTTTGCCGGCACGGAGAATACCGTATATTTTTCGGCGGACGACGGCGCAAACTGGCAGTCGCTTCAGTTGAACTTGCCGTCGACATCGATTCGCGATCTCGTCGTGCACGGCGACGATCTAGTCGTGGGCACACACGGCCGCTCATTTTGGATTCTCGACGATATCTCGCCCCTTCGTGCCCTTCGACAGGCTCAGGATGACATAGCGAAAGGTCGAGCCTACCTGTTTGCGCCCGCGACCGCTTACCGCGTGCGACGCGACACGTGGACCGACACGCCGCTACCGCCCGAAGAGCCTGCGGGCAAGAATCCGCCGGACGGCGCGATCATCGACTATTATCTGCCGCAAGATGCGCAAGGGCCAGTAACGATCGGGATCTACGACTCGGCGGGAAATCGCGTGCGCGAATGGTCGAGCACCGATACACCCGATCCGATCGACCCCGAGCTGCGCGTGCCGACGTACTGGGTGCGCCCGCCGCAGATTCCATCGGTCGCGGCCGGCATGCACCGATTCACGTGGGACTACCGCTATCCCGACCCCCCGGCCGTTTCGCATGACTACCCGATCTCCGCGATCGTGCACGACACGCCACGCGAACCGCAAGGCGCCCTGGTGCTCCCCGGAACCTACACCGTGAAGCTTTCCGTCGGCGGGACAATGCAAAGCCGCTCGCTGCAACTCAAGATGGATCCGCGCGCAACGATTGGCATGGCTGCGTTACGCTCGCAGTTTGCTCTCGCGATTCGAATCAGCCAACTGATGGGCGTGGGCTACGCAAAAATGCATCAAGCAACGACTCGCAAAGACACGGCCGCCGAGCAACGCTACAGCACGGATAACGGGCAGCTGGCTTCATTGCTTGACGTCGTTGAATCGGCGGACGCCGCACCGACACCGCAGACGATTCGAGCTGTCGACGTCATCGATCGCGACTTAAGTGGCTCGCGGTAACGCGGTCTCGCGTTTCGGCGAACCACCCGAAAGCGAACTCCCCGCCGACATCCGCGATATCTACGAAAAGAATCGCGTGAAGCTCGGCTTCGTTCCGAACGTTTTTCGCGCGTACGCACGGCGGCCGGAGCATTTACGCGCATTCATGGCCTACCACGACGTCTTGATGAAGGGGCCAGGTAGTCTCAGCCGCGTCGAACGCGAAGCGATCGTCGTCGCCGTTTCTTCGGAGAACCGCTGTCAGTACTGCATGGTCGCGCACGGCGCGGCTTTGCGCGTACTCAGCAAAGATCCCATCCTTGCGGAGCAGATTGGGAACAATTGGCGTACAGCCGATGTGCCGTTACGGATGCGCGCGATGCTCGAGTTCGCGTCGCGAGTGAACGAGCCGGGATTCGCCGCGACCGAGCGCGAGATCGATGAGATGCATCTAGCCGGTTTCGGCGACGACGACATCTGGGATGTGGCCGCGATCGCATCATTCTTTGGGTTCTCCAACCGGATGGCCGGCGTGATGAACTTGCGCCCGAACGATGAGTTCTATTCGATGGGCCGCAAAGACTAACGCGAAAGCAGCGCAGAGAATCTTTGCGCGTCGATGTTGCCGCCACTGATGATGACACCGACGCGTTTCCCGCGCGCATCGATTTTGTGCGTCAAGACCGCGGCGAGCGCGGCTGCGCCACTCGGTTCGATCACGATCTTCATGCGCTCGAATGCAAAGCGCATGGCGTCGCACAGTTCGTCATCACTCACGGTCACTATGCTTTTGGCATGGCGACGAACGATCTCGAACGTGATCTCGCCGGGCGCTTGCGTCTGCAGTCCGTCCGCAATCGTCTTCGGAACTTCGATGTGCACGCGTTCACCCTTTTCCAGCGATTGCTGAAAGTCGTTGCCGGCTTCGGGCTCCACGCCGTACAGATCGATCTGCGGATTGACGCCGTGCGCGGCTAGCGCCGTTCCCGAAAGCAAACCGCCGCCGCCGACCGGTGCGATAATCACGTCGATCTTCGGAACGTCCTCGAGCAACTCGAGCGCTGCCGTGCCGGCTCCGGCGACGATCTCGAGGTCGTCGAAGGGCGGGACCAGCGTCGCGCCTCGCTCTTCACAAATACTTTCAGCGATCTCGGCGCGATGCGAACGATGACGATCGTAAGAGACGATCTCCGCTCCGTATTCGCGAGTCGCCTCAACCTTTGACACCGGCGCGTCCGAAGGCATGACAATCGTGGCGGCCACGCCGAGCAGCTTGCTCGCGAGCGCGACGCCTTGCGCGTGGTTGCCGCTTGAAAACGCGACGACGCCGCGCCGGCGCTGCTCGGAGTTCAGTTGAACGATCCGGTTGTACGCGCCGCGAAACTTGAAGGCGCCCATGCGTTGAAAGTTTTCACACTTGAAAAAAATCGAACCGTTCGAGAGAGCGTCAAGCGTGCGCGAGGTGAGGACCGGCGTTCGGTGCACGACGCCCTGCAGACGTTTCGCGGCAGCGCGAACCGACTCAAAGTTAGGCGCTCGCACCCGCGAATTCCAGGAGACGCAGCTTCGGATTCCACTCTTCGGCGAGCCGCACGCTCCAATCCGATTCGAAAAGCGCGACGGGCGCTCCGTCCCAATCCTCCAATAGTCTGGCGCTCGAAGGGAGTTGCGCGCTGCGAACGGCTTCCGGATCGCCCTCGACGCGGAGCGCCACCGAAAGCGGCAGCGATGTGAAGATCGTCTTCACGTTGTATTCCGATTCGAGGCGATACTTCACGACCTCGAACTGCAGCTCGCCGACCGCCGCCAGCACAGGTTCGGTACGCATCGATCCGTACGGATACATGACTTGAATCGCGCCCTCTTCCCGCAACTGCGCGATGCCCTTGCCGAATGACTTATAGCTCGCCGTGTCGACACTGCGCACGTGTGCGAAGTGTTCGGGTGCAAACGCCGGAAACCGCTCGAATTGAATCGGCTTGCCTTCGCTGAGCGAGTCGCCGATCGCGAAAACGCCCGGATTAGCCAAGCCGACCACGTCGCCGGCGTAGGCGGCTTCGAGCGATTCCCGTTCGCTTGCGAAGAGTTTCATCGCGCGAGACAGGCGGACGTCTTTGCCCGTGCGCACGTTCCGAACCGTCATATCGCGCTCGAAACGGCCCGCACAAATACGCACGAACGCGACCCGATCGCGGTGACGCGGATCCATGTTCGCCTGGATCTTAAAAACGAAGCCCGCAAATTGATCGGAGGTTGGATCGAGGGTGACACCAGAGGTACCGTCGGCAACCAAGCGTGGCGTTGGGAAGGGCGCCATCTCGATGAAGTCGTCGAGGAAGAGTTGCACCCCGAAATTCGTGACGGCGCTGCCGAAAAACACCGGCGAAACGTCGCCTCGCAGCATGGCAACCGGATCGAACGTGGCGCCCGCCCCTTCGAGCAGTTCGATCTCCTCGAGAAACTGCGCGTGGGAGCGATCGTCCAGCAATTCGCGGATCTGCGGATCGTGTACCCCGGTCACGTGCACGTTCGCGCGCTTGGCGCCGTGCGCCGCGCGTTCGAAGAGATGCACGTCACGCGTCGCGCGGTCGAAGACGCCTTTGAACGACGGGCCGTTGCCGAGCGGCCAATTCATCGGAAAGACGCCGATGCCCAAGACGTTTTCGAGTTCGTCGAGCAGTTCGAGCGGATCGTGGCTCGGACGATCCATCTTGTTGATGAACGTAAAAAGCGGAACGCGCCGCGCGCGGCAGATTGCAAAAAGTTTTTTGGTCTGCGGTTCTACGCCTTTAGCGGCGTCGATGAGCATGACCGCGCTGTCGGCGGCCATCAGCGTGCGATATGTATCTTCGCCGAAGTCTTGGTGGCCAGGGGTGTCGAGCAGATTGACAGTGCACCCGCCGTACTCGAATTGCAAGACCGTGGACGTAATCGAAATTCCACGTTCCTTCTCGAGCTTCATCCAATCGCTCGTAGCGGCGCGCTGCGCGCGCCGTGCCGAAACTTGCCCCGCAGTTTGAATGGCGCCGCCGTAGAGCAGCAGTTTTTCCGTCAGCGTGGTCTTGCCGGCGTCCGGATGCGAAATGATCGCGAAGGTGCGCCGCCTGCGCACTTCCTGGGCCATGTCACCCACTACAGACTCGGGGGTGCGGGTTGGTAGATGCGCAGAACGGCGCGCGAACCTGCTTCGTGCATTAGCGCGATCGACGAACCTTTTTTGAAGAGCTGCGCGGGAGCGGGAACATAGAACCTGTCTTGGCCGCGGCGCACGAAAACGTCTTTTCCGCGTGCCCCAATAGTGCAATCGCTGTAGTGCAAGAGCGTCCCGGAGGATTGAGGCGCGTAACCGGCGGGCAGCTGCGACGCAACGTAAGCGCGTGTGCCCGATGCTTCGAACGTTTGGCGCAAACACTCCGGCAGTGCCGACAGCACCCACGGCGCATCAACTCCCAGGGCGTGCGCAAGCCGCCGGTCGACGAGTTCGGCTTGCGCGGCCTTCGGCGGAACCGATGCATAAACTGAGGCGATCTTCAGTTTGATGCGATCGCGATTGGCGTAGCCTGCGACGATCAACGCGACCGTGAAAACGATGGCCGCGGAGATCGCATAATACCTAAGCAGCGCTCTCGGCCCGTGCGCGTTGCGAGCCGGACCCTCCGAGCGTCAAACGGCCCGCTCCGATCGACCAATCCGCCATTCCATAATAGAAATCGAAAATGCGGGGCCCCAGATCCGGGCGTGCATCTATGGCGGTCGGAAAAACGACGTTGTCGACGATCCCGTGGAGCTCTGCCTTGTGTTCCGGCCTGAGAATAGGCTGCGACGATCGGTAGACGATCTTCTGCACGTCCTCGAGCTCGTGAATCATGATGCCCGCGCTGTAGCGCAACTTCGGCTTGGCGGTCTTGTCGTCGATCACATCGACGCCGTGAAAGATCGACATCCAGCCTTCGTCTATACGCACCGGCGGCGTACCGCATCCCACTTTGAGCGCACACCACTCGCTATTGGGCGCCAGCACCAGCTCGCTTTCGCAAACGTCGAGCAGTTTCTCGCGATCGTTCAACGCCGGCTCGAGCGGAATGTAGCCGATGCGGATCGATTC
>CAAGKR010150717.1_pt1 | contig 12897 bp, 15 predicted proteins | sample 2556971 | NCBI WGS metagenome assembly CAAGKR01 (sample SAMEA5207829, study PRJEB30636) | soil metagenome | biome: forest; feature: boreal; material: soil | place: USA | collected 2011-09 | depth 1 m | reverse complement strand
ACGTCGCTGATGGCGATGCCTCCCACGGCGAGCGCGACGATGCCGCCGAGCGCACCCCTGAGGAATGCCCGGCGGTCCTCAGTAGCTTCCCTGGCTCCCGTTACCCAGTTCGCGCCGTACCAGGTAGCCGCCACGAAGGCGGCCAGAACCACAGCCTCCAGAGCCACGCCTGCAACGGTTAAGGTGCCCGAACTGGATGCCGCCGCAGCAACCACCAGGAGTGCCCCGGCGACGCCGAGAATTGGCCCCGCCGGTGCGGGCCAGCGAGAGGCCCAGGCCGCAAATATGCCGAAGGCAGCCACCAGACCGACGGTGACGCCGATGAGCAGGAGCGGCCGCGCGGCCGCGCCGAAGGTGTCAACCAGGGTGGAGAAGGCCTTGAGCGGCAGCAGGCGCAAGAAACCGTCGCCCACCTGCTCGGGCAGCAGGGGGAGGCCGAAAACGCCGTGGAGCAGCTGGTCCACTCCGATCCCCACCGCGCCCGCGCCGGCGCCCAACAGAAACGATCGCCGCACTACGGGTGAAGCCTCAGGACCTACCGGTTGGGAGCAGGAACCTCTGGATCAGCGCCCGCAGATCTGGCTCGTTCAGCTGCCCGACCCACACGTAGACGATGGTGCCGCGCCCATCCACGAAGATGGTCGCGGGGGGGGCGTCGACGCGGTAGGCGTAACCGAGCTGCGATGCCTGGTCGAAGATGCTGCGGAAGGGGACCTTGAACTCGGCCTCGTAGATGCGGGCTTGATCGATGTTGTCGCGGACATCGATGCCGAGGAACTGAATACCCCTGGGGGTGAAGTCATGAGCGGCGCGGACCAGGCCCGGCTCCTCAGCGCGGCAGGGCCCGCACCATGAGGCCCAGACATTGATCACGATTGGCCGGCCACGGTAGTCACGCAGCGCGATCGGCTTACCCTCGGTGTCCGTTCCGGCGAAGTCGGGAGCTTTCTGGCCGATCAGCGAGAAGTCGGATGAGGCCGTGTTGAGTGGTCGCTGAATCGCACACGCCGTCAGGGTCAGGGTTGCCAGCAGGGCGAGCGTCAGGGTTCTCTTCACAATGCCGCCGCAGAGGGCCGGGTGATCAGACAGGCGGCCACTGAGCCTTCGCGTACCAGCGAAGCAGCGGCGCCATCAGGGGCAGCCATTGGTTGGTCAGCAAAAGGACTCCCATGGCCACCAGGACAAGTCCCGACGCCGCGTGGGCAATCGAGGTCGCCCGGGCCGCCCGTCGCATCCAGCCGCGGACGCGCCGAACCGACAGGCTCAGTGCCATGAAGGGCACTCCGAGCCCAAGTCCGTAGATCACCAGCAGGCCGGTACCCTGGGCCACGTTGCCCGAAGATCCAGCCAGCGCCAGGATGCCGCCTAGGACGGGGCCGATGCAGGGGGTCCACGTGATGGCGAAGGCACCGCCCATCGGGGTGGCCGCCCACAGCTGGCCCCGACCCCATCGCGTGGTCCAGTCGCCGCCGCGAGCCAGCATGGGAATGCGGCCGCTGAGCAGGATGATCAGGCCCATGGCGAGAATGAACGCGCCCGCTATCTGCCCCAGGCCCTCGCGGTGAAGCAGGAGAGTCTGACCGACGACTGAAGCCGTCGCCCCCAGCGCGGCGAAGACGGCGGTGAAGCCAAGAACGAAGAGGGCGGCCGCCGCAACCACCCGGCGGCTGCCGGCGCTGACCTCTTCAGGAGCGAGCCCGGAGAGGTACCCGAGATAACCGGGGAGGAGTGGCAGACAGCAGGGGGAGGTTATCGAGATGACGCCGGCGCCGAAGGCGATGGCGACGTTGAGGAGGTTCACCCAGCGGCGAAGACGGTGCTTGCCAGCTGGAGAACGCATACCCCCAGCACCAGGCTGGCCAGCAGGCCCGCCAGGGTGGCGCCCACCAGGCGGCGATCCGCCCGCCGCGGCGGGATGGGATCTCCGAGCAGCTGCGCCACACGCGGCGCTAGCGATCCCGCGAATCCGGCCGCGGACCATGCCCGCGCGGGCCGGGTGTCGGCCAACAGCGCGCGCGCCAGTGCCGGGCGGCCCACCAGGCGGATGGCGTGCCTGTCAGCCGCCAGTTCGCTGGCCTCCTCACGCCGCGAAGCCCACCACCCGACCAGGGGCAGGTAGAACCACACCGACGCGGCCGCCGATCGGAGCGCCCGCCGGATGGGTTCGAAGTGACGCTGATGATGGGCCTCGTGAGCAAGCACGGCGGCAAGCGCGGCGGGACCGAGGCTGTCGACCGTGCCCCGGCTGATGACGATGGCGGGCCTGAACAGACCCATGCAGAACGCCAGCGGCGCGACGGTGTCGAGGTAGGTCAGGCGACCAGCCCCGACACGCCGACCCGCCGACTCGAGGTGGCGGCTGGGAAGGGCCCTGGGAAGGCGCGAGAAGTCCCTGCTCGCGCCAATAACCCTTAGTGCGGCGAGACCCGACCAGGCGGCGAGGTGGAGGATCAAAAGGCCAAGCGCCGACCACATCACGAACCCGGAAGACGTCCCCAGCAACCATTGATCGCAGGCCAGGCCCCGGCCGCAAGCGCCGGCGATCCACGAGCACAACAGGAATATGACGCCGAGCGCGATGGCCAGACGCAGCTTCATTTGGCCAGTTTCTCCAGGCGGCTCCGTGACTTGGGGTCGAGGGTCTCCAGCCGCGCCCAGAAGGCGGCGATGGCGGCGTCGCCATAGCGCTCGACGAAATCCTCGACCTGCCGACGGCTCTCGACGGAGAGGAAGTCCTCGGGCGAGATGGCGGCCCGGTACTGGTGCGCGCGTACGCCCTTGGCCTTGTCGGAGCGGAGCAGCCCTTTCTCGGCGAGTCGGACCAGAGTGCTCATCACCGTGGTGTAGGCGAGCTCAGACATGTGCTCCCGCACATCGCTCACGACGAACGGAGGCCGCACCGCGCCGACCCAAATGACCCGCATGATGCGGCCCTCGAGCGGACCGAGCAGGGCCAACGCCATTTCCAGCAAGCGATCCTGAGCTCGTGTCAAGTCCGTACCTCTCAATACTGCGTAACTGCCTGGCGGCCTCCTGCACGCAGCCAGCCAGAGTAATTCTACCGGGGAATCCTACTAGGCTTTCATAGTAGTAGAGCGGCGCCGCAAGCGCGCTCTGCCGACCCCGCTCGCGGACCAGCCGAGTCCCGGCTAGTGGGTCGAGGAGACAACCCAACGAAAGACGTCCGCGGCGAGGACCAATCCGGCCAGAGCTGTGACCGTGGGTCGAAATATGGGTGACCGGCGCGGCTCGATGCGGAACTGAAAGAGGATCTGCCTGGCCAGGGTGTAGGTCGCCAGCCCGCCCACGAAGATGGCGCCTGGCAACTTGGGCGTCGGCCCAGTGGCGAGCACCAGAGTCACGATTCCGATGACCAGGCAGGCGAATGCCTCCCAGAGCTGGATCGGGACGCGGCGCGCACCGATACGGCGGTCAGAACCCCACAGGCCCCAGCGCGAGGCCGTCGGCCGTCCCGCGCAGCAGCCGGTCACGAAGCAGGCCGGCCGGCCGATGGCCATCCCCAGGAACAGACCAGGGGTGGTGGCGTCCAGGAAGGTGCCGATTGGAAAATGAGACAGCGCAAGGCCCGCCGTCAGCACCACGGTGGCGCCGACGATGAAGCCCTGGATGCACATGCCCTCGAACATGCCGACGCCGGAGAGATTGCGGCTGATGACCACGAACCACACTTTGGCGCCGATGAGTCCTGCCAGCGCCGCGGCGACCGAAATTCCAAGCGCCGCCAGCGCGTCGACATGGGCGCGACGGAGGAGCACCGTTTGCAGTACCAGCCCAACCAGCACCCCCGTCAGAACCAGCCCCGGCCAGACCCCGAAGATGGAGCCAGGGACCGGCGCGAAGGGCCTCAAGCGGCTCCTCACCCGCCCCGGCAGGCTCGGCGACATCGCGGGGGTGCCCCAAGCAACCAACGAGCGCAGGAGCGACGGCGCGGCTGGACCGCGCTGCGCGATTTGAAGCGGTCGCGGCCGACCGCCGGCCGGCGCGTGCCGCCGGCTGGGCTCGACCAGTGGGTCGGCCGACACCTCCCACTCACCGGGATTGATCCCGACCACGGTGCAGGTCACGGAGACCGGTCCGCTGCCGGGAACGATGCCCGCAACCGCCTCCACCCTCTCGAAGCGATCCCCCGGCTCGGGCTTGCCCTCCACGCCAAGGCGCCGGCCCGAGAATCTGATCCGAGCGGTGTACGGTTTGCCGCGCTCTCCGGGATCGAACCAGTAGGTGACGGCCACCGCTTCGGCTTGAACCGCCTTGACCCAGTCGGGTTGTTCCTCGAGCTGCGGCTCCGCCGCCGCCGCGGAGGGGGTGGATCCAGCAGAGCCACTCATCGGAAAACCTGGCATCGACAGTCCATGCCGTAAGCTTACTAGGCCGTCTTAGTAGTAGCGATGGGCTCTGCTACTATGGCTCCCCAGTTCTTCAGACCTCCGAACCCACCGGACTTCTGTATTCCTGCGGGCTAAGTTCCAAGGCGCGTTATGAACATCCTCTTCGGTACTACTGTGGTGGCCTCGTTTCTGGCCGGGGCGGTGGCTCTGTTTGCGCCCTGCTGCATATCGGTGATGCTGCCGGCCTACTTTGCCAGCAGCTTCAGGCGCCGCTCGGCGTTGGTCTCGATGACATTCGTTTTCGCCCTCGGCGTGGCCACCATCATCCTGCCGATTGCCTTCGGTGCCGCCGCCCTCAGCCGTCTCATCAACGCTCAGCACACCCTCGTCTTTGGTGTCGCCGGCGGCATGATGTTGCTCTTGGGCGTGGCGACCCTGGCCGGCCGCAGCCTGACGCTCCCCATGCCCGGCGTCAGGCCACAGTCTGGCCGGGGGCCGCTGTCCGTCTACGGGCTCGGGGCATTCTCGGGGACCGCCAGCGCCTGCTGCGCGCCAGTACTGGCGGGAGTGGCCGGGGTGGCGGCATCCACGGGCTCGTTCGTGTCGGCCCTGGTGATCGGGCTGTCGTACGTCTTTGGGATGGTGCTGCCACTCTTCTTGATATCGCTGCTGTGGGACCGCTACGACTGGGGTAACTCGGCGCTGTTGAGGGGACGCATCCTGACCTTCCACGCGGGCGGCCGCAGTCTGCGGCTGCATTCCACGGCGGTCTTGAGCGGCATCCTGCTGCTGGTCATGGGCGGCGCCGTTGTGGTGATCGCCTTCACCGGGCCATCGATGCCCAGCGCGGGATGGCAGCTTCAACTCTCCGCGACCCTTCAGCACTGGGCGCATGAGCTGACGGTGTGGATCGGACGGGGGCCGACCTGGGCCGCGACGCTGCTTATCGTGACGGCGCTGGCGGCGGTGGTGTGGCGCTCCCTGGCGCAGGCGTCTGATGCGTCCGCGCGCGCGGATGAGCCGCTCCAGCCGCCGGGGGCCGAGCTAGCGGGACCGAGCCTGATTGATGCCTCGGCGCCGCGAGGAAAGACGGCTTGAGTCGAGGCCGCAACGCCGCCGCGAGTGGAGCCAAGGCACGAGCCGCAGAAGTGCAGGCTCGCGCCCGGCGGCGCTTTCTTGCGCTTGGAGGAGGGGGTGCGGTGATCGCCATCGCGGTGCTGTTCCTGATCTTTCGAGGCGCCACCACTCCCTCTGGCGGCACCGGCACGGCTGGAGGTAACGACCCGTACGCCTATGCCGTGGGACAACCGGGTGTCGGCCAGCCCGCGCCCCAGTTCACCCTGGCGTCGACGGCCGGGACCTCCTTCGACCTGAGTGCGCAGAAGGGAAAGACAGTGCTTCTCTATTTCCAGGAAGGGATCAGCTGCGAACCCTGCTGGAAGCAGATCGTGGACATCGAGCACAACCTCGACGCGTTCCACCAGCTCGGTATCGAGCAGGTCGTCAGCATCACCACTGACGATGCCAGCGCGCTGCGCCAGAAGGTGAGTGATGAGGGGATTTCCTCGCTCGTGCTGTCCGATCCCAACCTCGCGGTGTCGCAGCGGTACTCCGCCAACAACTACGGCATGATGGGCACCAGCCGTGACGGTCATACCTTCATCGTCGTCGCGCCGGACGGTCTGATCCGCTGGCGCGCCGACTATGGTGGATCTCCCAACTTCACGATGTACGTGCCCGTCGACCACCTGCTCGCGCAGCTCAAGACCGGGCTCGGCAAATCTTGACCAGGGTGACGCTCCTGTCGAAGGAGGATTGCAGTCTCTGTGATCACGCCAAGGGGGTGCTTGACCGTATCGGCCGAGATCATTCCCTGGAGGTGGAGACGATCCCCCTGGAGACGGAAGAGGGCCGTCGTCTGGCGGCCAGCGCGGGGGTGGTCTTCGCTCCGGGCGTGCTGCTGGAGGGAAAGCCGTTCTCTCACGGCCGACTTTCTGAAGGCAAGCTTCGCAAGGAACTGGAGAAGCTCCAAAGAGACGGTGGCTAGCTCGAGCGAGCGGGAGGCCCTGTGGTGACGCCAGCCGAACAACCGAAGCGCCGAAAGCTGGTGGTCATCCGGCGTGGGCTCTGGATTGCGGCGGCGGTCGCAGCGCTGGGTTCGGTGGGGCTGGCATTGCTTCGCGCCCGGGCGCCCGTTCCGACCCAGACCATCAGCGACGCCACCGAGCTGACCTCGCCCCTGGTGGGCAAACCGATGCCGCAGCTGGATGTGGTGGACCTCAACGGGAACACCGTCAACTTCGGCTCACTCAAGGGTCGGCCGGTGCTGGTCAACTTCTGGGCGACCTGGTGCGTCCCGTGCCGCACCGAGATGCCCGACATCGAGCGAGGGGCGCACAAGTGGGCGAAGTCGGCGACCGTCATCGGCGTCGACGACGGTGAGGACGTGCCGACGATTCGTGCCTTCCTGGCGGAGGTCGGGGTCACGTACACGATCTGGCGGGATCCACAGGGCCAGGTAGACAAGCGCTTCGACGCGCCCGGTCTCCCGTACACCGTCTTCCTCGACCGACGCGGGGTGATCAAACGGATTTTCCTGGGCAGGATGAGCGCTGCCTACATCGACGCGCGCTTGCAGGAGATGGTGAGTGCCACCTTTGACCGCTGAGCCGCGCTCGCGCGTGATGGCCTCGAGGAAGCGCCTCATGGTCGCGGTTTTCGGCGCCGTCTTGCTGGCGCTGGTGCCGCTCCCGGCCGGGGCGCACGCGGTGGCGGTTGCCTCGGCCCCCGAGCCCGGGGCTCAACTGGCCAGTTCGCCAGCAGTCGTGTCGCTCCAGTTCTCCGAACCGCTCAACACCAGCCTGAGCCGCGCCGAGGTCATCAGCCCTGACGGCCAGCGCTTCGAGAGCTCCACTCACACGCCCACAGAACTCGAGGTGGGGGTGCAGAGCACCGCCCGCGGGGTCTACTCGGTGGACTGGACCACGGTCAGCCTCATCGACGGCCACACCCTCCACGGCGGCTATCGATTTGGTGTTGGGGTACCGGTCAGCGGCACCCTCACCACCAACAGCGGCGCCCTGCCGCAGGCGGGGGACATCGCGGTGGCCCTCCTGCGGGCGCTTGAGTACCTGTTTCTACTGGCAGCTCTGGGGGGGCTTTTGGTCCGCCGCCTGGTGCTCGGCGACAGGTCGCGGCGGGCGAGCGGTGTCGAGCGCTGGCTGTTGCTGGGTACCGTGCTCAGCGGGCTCGCGGTCATCCTTGGCGAGGCGCTGCTGGCAAGTCCGACCCTTGACGCCGCCTCGATCTCGGCCTACCTGACCACCGGCACCGCCGGTGAACTACGCCTGGCGCGGGTCGGGCTTGAGGCCATGGCGATGTTGCTGGCGGGTGTATGGCTTGACCTTGCGATCCTGCCGCTGCTGCTGGCGCTGGTCAGTTTGGCGGCCGCCGGTCACGCCGCCGCCGCCAGACCGGCGTGGCTGGCTGTCGGCGTGGACGCGCTCCATCTGGCTGCAGCCTCGGTGTGGGCCGGCGGCGTGCTGACCCTGGTCCGGGTGCGACCGGCCGGTGGCTGGAGGGGTCCCGAAGGAAGAACGCTCCTGGCGCGCTTTGCTCCGATCGCGGCCGCGGCCTTTCTGCTGACGGTGGCGCTTGGCGTGGTTCGGGCCACCCAGGAGCTCACGGGTTTCGCGGACCTGATCACGACGGCTTACGGGCGCGTGCTCTTGCTCAAAGTGCTGGCCGTGGCAGCGGTGGTCCCGGTCGCCCTTTTGGTTCGCCGCCAGGCACGCGGCGCGCTGCGAATCGACGCCATCCTGGTGGTGGCAATAATCGTCCTCACGGCCGGGCTTGCCGCCTTTCCGCTGCCGCCCCAACGGCTGGCCGAGTCGGATCAGACCTTCGGCAGCCAGCTGGCGGTGTCGGCCCTACCCAAGCCCGGTGATCTGACCATGGCAAGCGACGCCGGAGGCGTGCTGGTCGGGCTGACGCTGAGGCCGGGGAAACCGGGACCGAACCACATCCTGATCTATCTTCTGCCGAAGACCGGTGAACTGGCCACGGGCGGGCTGGTCGCCACGCTGAGGGTCGCGGGCCACCCGGTCACGCTGACGCGTTGTGGCGGGACCTGCCGGAGCGCCGACCTCCAGGTTTCAGGAGGTGAGGCCGTGACGGTGGACCTCGGTGGGTCAGCCTCGGGCCAGGCGGGTTTTGCCATACGGGCGCTGCCGGCTCCGGATGCGACCGCCCTGGTGAATCTGGCGATCAAGCGGATGCACACGCTCAACAGCTACCGGGACTTCGAGGTCTTCCGTCCCGTGAATCCCCCCTTCCGCTCGACCTACGCGTTCGTGCGCCCGGACCGCATGCAGGTCATCGGCAGTGCCGGCGGGGAGCAGATCTGGATCGGATCCGACCAGTACACGAGGTCGTCGCCCGGCGCCAGCTGGCAGCATCAGGCCGGGGGAGAGGCGATCACCGTCGGTCAGTTCCTCTGGGACGACTCGCCGATCGAGGCACCCCGCCTGATCGACACGGTGACCCGCGACGGCGTCACCGAGCAGGTGGTCTCCTTCTTCGAGCGCCTCGGTGTCGCCCCCGCCTGGTTCAAGCTGTGGATCGGGCCGGATGGGCTGGTCCGCCACTCGCAGATGCGCGCCGAAGGCCATTTCATGGACGACGACTGGACCGACTTCAACTCCAACATCGTGATCTCAGCGCCCGCCCTGCGTTGAGGCGTCGCCGACGATCAGACTGACGCGTATCCGGGACCGGCCAGCAGGGTGTTCTAGGCCTTGAGGCGGTCGGCACGAGCCACGATCTTGCTGCGGTCGATGTAGAGGGTGCCGTCAGGTGCCTGCCCCACCAGCAGAGCGTCCATCGGGCGAGGGGCGGGACCATAGAAGCGGACACCGTCTCGCAGGTAGCGCGAGCCGTGGCAGGGGCAGCGGAACATTTCGTCGCTCTGGAACCAGCGCGGAGTACAGCCAAGGTGGGTGCAGATCAGCAGGATGGCGGAGAAGCCGTCCGCGTCTCGATTGAGCACCGCTCGCTTGTCGGTGAAGATCGTGGTCGACCCGACCGGGTAATCGGATGGCTGCCCCGCCTTGAAGAGGAGAGGCTCGTCGTAGGTGACGTTGGGAAGAAGGAAGCGCAGGCTGAGAACGGTTGCCGCCAGCGACGCGGTGGCCAGGCTGACCAGCCCGAGAAGCGTGAAGAAGCCGCGCCGACTGAAGGCCTTGAGCTCGACCGTGGCCGCCCTGAGGTCCGCCCCAACGCCGGTCGTCGACGGCGGTGCCAGATTAGCCATCCCGCCAACCGGTTGATGCGGGGCGGCGACGATCGCCCCGCTCGACGACGGCTGAGCCCGCGAGCCGGACCATAACTACTATCCTAGCATCGTAAATGAGTGGGTGATTACTGGGAGTTCACGCTGGCGATATCGATGTAGCGTCCGGTCCTGGGGTCGAACCCGAAACGGCCGACAACGGTAACCCTCGCGCCCGCGTGACGCGCCGCCGTCGGAGCGGGCCGCAGCTCGACCATGTTCAGGCCGGCATCATCCTCGAGTACGTAATAGCGCAGCGAAGGGTCGCCGAAAGCCGCGACTGTTCCGCCGACTGTGACCTGCTGACCAATGTACTGGTCCTGGTGATTCGCGAGCTCAGCCAGCGGCACCGTGGCGGGGCCCCCAACTGTGCAGCCTGCAACAAGAAGCAACCCACTGGCCAGAGCGACCGTGCCGGTCCGGCGCATGGTCCCGCGTCTCTCTGGTCGCCTTGCTGAGGACTGAACAGGGCTACCGGCAACGCCCGGTAGTCAGGACGGCAGAGGTCGGTCGGCCACTGCTTCTCCGCCCGACGGAGTGCCCCGATCAGTAATTTGGACTGAGGTCTCGGATCTGGCTGCGCCGGGGTGCGGCGGAGTTCCCACCGCTCGCGCATGCCGCAGCTGAGCCACCTCCTCCTCCAACTGCCGCAGGTGATCCGGACCGCTGCCCGAGGTTGTGCCGGATGCCTGGTCGGACCCGCGCATGCCGCGCATCATCCAGATGCAGGAGAGCGGGCAGATCGCCACCAGCAGGAAGGGCAGCGCCGTCAGCGCGAAGCGCGGAGCGAGTAGGAAGACGCCCAGTCCGACTGCCCCGACCGCGGCCACCACCCTGAGGTTGATGCAGAACCCGAAGATGCTTATCTGCCGATTCATAGTCTCCTAATCACCCTCTTCCACGTCTACTAGCACCTGATAGTAGCACACGACCGCCCCCCGGCTACCGTTGCTGCGGGTCGCCGCGATCACTCCGACCGGGGCGCCAGCACCTCCACCTGGCCGTCACTTATCCGGCTCTGGACCCGAGGTAGGGGCCGCAGGTACTCCCGGTTGATCGGCGATCCCTGCAGGTTGAACGAGGCCCCGTGGCATGGGCAGTCCAATCCTTGAGATTGGGCGTTGAACCTCAGGATGCACCCCTGGTGCGTGCAGACGGCCGAGAGCGCGTCGAGGTGGCCCCCGTTATTGACGACGAACCCCTCGATGGCGGGGGCGCTGAACCGTATCGCCTGCCCCGGTGGCACCATCCCGACCGACATCACCGGCACCCAGGTGCCGGTGGTGAGGCTCAGGGCTTTGGCGTCGGCCTGCCCGCCCTGTGACGGGATGACCGATTCAAGCAGCGAACGGTCGACGACCGCCCCGATTACAACGGCTGCCGCCGTGACCCCGGTGAGCTGGAGCATTTCTCGGCGACTCGAGACCGCTTTCGGCGGGTCGACCTGGCTTGCCAGGCGACGTTCCAACCCGGCAACAAACTCGGGGCGGGGCAGATCGACGCCGGGCCGCGCGCTCCGAAGCGCCGCCGCCGCCATCATCGCTGCCCCGTCCTCCTCGTCGGCCGGGAAGCGGCGGGGTCGCCGGTCGCGCAGAAGAGAGTCGACAAACCGGCTGATACGGCCGGCCGGGCTACTCATACCCGAAGCCGTGTGCCACGGGAGGTATTGCTGACGCGCTCTGGCCGATCATTTGGCGCTCCGAGTAAGTCCCTGGACTGGGCCCTGGCGGCACCAGATTGGGATACGGGCCGAAGTTACGATGGTTGCGTAGTAGCAGAGCCCCCAAGAGTCTGCACCCATGCGGCTCGACTCGTCCACGACTCAGCCTCAGAGCCTGGCCGGCTGACCGGCTGGATAAGCTACTATACTGTCTTAGTAGATGTGCCATAGGCTTCGGACCACACCTAGATCCCATAGGGCCTAGTCAACATGTCTGAGGCCGGGTCGGTTGACCGGGTCGAAGTCCTTACCGCTGCGCCAGACGCCCCAGACCAGGGAGAGCGACTTGCTCATGCAATGGCCGACGGCGTTCATCTTGGATTTTCCGGCAGCGCGCTTGCGGGCGTAGTGGTCGCGGATGACGGGGTTGTGCTGGATGCCAACCACGGCCATTCGGTAGGCGGCCGCACGGAGGTAAGCATTGCCCGTCTTCGCCATCGTCCAGCTGGTCTCGGGGTTGGCGCCTTTCTTCCCTGAGCTCTGCTCCTTGGGGTGAACGCCGGCGTAGGCGAGGAGCTGGTCCACATCCTCGAACCGGAAGATGTCGCCAATCTCGGCCATAAGCGCCGCCGCGGTGGCAGGCCCGACGCCCGGGATCGTCAGCAGCACACGTGCGACGTCGCCGTCGAGCAGCGACTGCAACCTGGTCTCGGCCTGGTGGATCTGTCCTTCCAGGTAGTCGTACTGCGAGATCAGCAGTTCCATCTCAAAGGCAACCTGAGCCTCCATCTCAGGAGCGGCAACGGAGTCGGCCGCCAGCTGTTTCAGTTGCGTCGCCTTCAGCGGGCCAATCGCGCGTCCGCCGTCCCCTGGCCGCTTCAGCTTGGCCAGTGTCTCTACGCGCAGCCGCGCGACCGCCTTCGCCGTCGGAGCCTTGCGCAGTACCGCCAGCGCACTCACGCACGTGGGGTCTTCCCAGGCCTCGCGCAACTCCGGGAATCCAACGTCCACGAGACGCTGGATCCTCTGGCAAGCCTGGGCCTGCTCGCGGACCAGGCGCATCGCGAACCGAGCCGCCTCCTTGAGCTCGGCTCCGGCCAGGGGGTTGCTGGTCCTGGGCTGGTCTCGCATTCCCAAGGCTGCAAGTGTGCGCGCGTCAGCAGGATCGCTCTTGCTTCGCTGCAGCCGGCTCTTCGCGAAGTACTTGGCCTCCAGCGGGTTGACCAAAGCGATGTCGTATCCGCCCCGCCGCAGGTGGCTTGCCAGGTTCCACCAGTAGTGGCCGCTCGACTCCATCACCACCGACGTCACCGGTTCACCTTGTCTGACCATCCAGACCTCGAGATCCTCGAAGCCCTTCCGGTTCGCCGGGATCTTGAGCGCGCCACGCTCAGCCTCTCGTGCACCGTCGCGGCACACTGCCGCGGCATGCTTGTAGGCGCCAATGTCTACACCAATGGAAACGCTCATGGACACCTCCTGTGTCGGTTGCGACCCCAGGGGTACTCGCAGGTCTCCGCCCAAGCGTGGGCTGATGCTCCATCACCGGTCATGCCGTT
>CAAGKR010168815.1_pt1 | contig 12906 bp, 17 predicted proteins | sample 2556971 | NCBI WGS metagenome assembly CAAGKR01 (sample SAMEA5207829, study PRJEB30636) | soil metagenome | biome: forest; feature: boreal; material: soil | place: USA | collected 2011-09 | depth 1 m | reverse complement strand
TCTTGACCGATGAGTCTCGCCATCCCCGTCGGTCTGAACAGGCAAACCCGACGAACAGGAGGATCGAATGACCGAGACCAGATCCGGGACCCAGATCTCGCAGGTGGCGACGGTGATCGTCCCAGTCAGCGACCAGGACCGGGCGCTCGAGTTCTATACGGACAAGCTCGGGTTCGAGAAGCGCGCCGAGGTCCGGTTCGGCAACGGTGACCGGTGGGTCGAAGTGGCCCCGCCGGGCGCGGCGACGACGATCGCAATCGTTCCGCCACGCCCCGGGGGGCCGATCGGAGTCGAGACCGGCGTCGCCTTCAGCACGGACGACATCGAGGCCGACCACCAGCAGCTGCTGGCGCGCGGCGTCGACGCGGACGCGGAGATCATGCGGATGGGGGCTCCGGTACCGCCGATGTTCTTGTTCCGCGACCAGGATGCGAACACGCTCCTGATCGTCGAGCTGAGCTGAGGCGGTTCAGAGGCGAGCCGCCGCGGCGCCGGCTGGGAGGCGTGGCCCCCCGATCTCAGCCGAATCCCAGCCGCCGCGGCAGTTCGTCCAGCGACCACAGCACCTCTGCGCCTGCCTCCCGCAGCGCCGCCTCGTCGCTGTCGAGGGCATAGCCCAGGGCACGCATGCCCGCCGCTGCCGCCGCCGTGACTCCCGACGGGGTGTCCTCGACGACCACGCAGCCCGAAGGCCGGGCGCCCATCGCGCTCGCGGCATGCAGGAAGAGATCGGGGTAGGGCTTGCCGCGCGCCACACAGGAGGCCGAGAACAGCGCGCGATCTCCGAACAGATGACGCAGGCCCGTGAGCTCGAGCGAGAGCCGGGTCTTCTCAAGCTTGCCCTGCGAGGCCACGCACACCGCGAGCCCGGCGGCTGCCGCCGCCTCGACGGCATCCGCCGCGCCGGGAACGGGCTTGAGTCCCAGGCGGAACGCCTCGGCGCGCTCGCGCTCGTAGCGGGCAAGCCAGCCGTCGGGAAGCGAGCGACCGAGCTTCGCCTCGGCGCTGTCGAGCACCTCGCCGAGCAGCAGCCCCTGATAGGCGCGGCGAGCCTCGGCGAGAGTCGTCGGGAGTCCCTCGGCGGTGAGCATCCGGGCGAGAACGTCGTTCGAGATCACCTCGCTGTCGACGAGCACGCCATCGCAGTCGAAGATCACAAGCTGCAGATCGCTCGGGAGCTCGCTCGCGCTCACAGCTCCGCCCACGCTCTGAGCGATGCGCCGGGCCACCTCACGGCGACAGGCGGCTGACCGACCAGCCGCCATCGACGCGCTCATACAGCAGCCGGTCGGCGATGCGATCGGGCGACTGCGACCAGAACTCGAGTGCGTCTGGAAGCACTCGGATCGCGCCCCAATCCAACGGGCACTCGGGCGGAGCATCCAGCGCCTGCATCAGCTGCGCATGTCGGACGCGAAGTGGCTCGATGTCGGCAATCGGCTCGCCCTGGCGCGACACGAGCGTCTGGACTCGGTTGGAGAGCTCACGCTCAGAGAACAGCTCGTCGGCGAGCTCGCGCTCGGCCCGCCGCGCCTGGCCGGTGATGTGAACCTGGCGGCCGATCTGCGCCCAGTAGAAGAGCAGCGAGACATGCGGGTTGCCCTCGAGCTCGCGCGCTTTCCGGGTCCAAAGCGCCGACGTGAAAACGAGCGCGCGATCTTCGAGCCGCTTCAGCGACACCGTGCGCGCCGACGGCCTTCCGTCCGCTCCGACGGTGATGAAGGCGACCGACCGGGGCTCGAGAGCACCGGCGCCTAGAGCGTCCTCGAGCCAGCGACCGAGGAGCGCGAGCGGATTCTCCTCGTTGGGCTCAGCCTGCACGTCGAAGGCAAGATTATTCGAAGCTACGCGATGATCACCCGCAAGAGTCGGCCCCGCGATGAGTTGCGCGCAGTCGAGCGGTCTTGAGGTAGACAACGATCGGAGAGACGACATGGCAAGACTGAGATTCCAGATCTCGATGTCGCTGGACGGCTTCATCGCGGGGCCCAAGCAGAGCGAGCAGAACCCGCTGGGCGAGGGCGGCATGCAGCTTCACCAGTGGATCTTCGGCCTGGAGGCCTGGCGCGGGCGCCACGGCTTGGAGGGCGGCGAGGTCAACGCGTCCACGAGCGTCATCGAGGAGTCGCTCGAGGGCATCGGGGCGACGGTGATGGGCCGAAACATGTTCGGCGGCAGGGGCCCCTGGGGAGATGACCCGTGGGACGGTTGGTGGGGGGACGATCCGCCGTTTCATATGCCGGTGTTCATCGTCACCCACCACCCGCGCGCGCCGGTTGCCAAGCGCGGAGGCACGACGTTCAGCTTTGTCACGGATGGCATCGAGTCGGCCCTCGAGCAGGCGTTCGCGGCGGCCGGTGGCGCGGATGTCGCCCTCGCCGGCGGCGCTGACGTCGCCCAGCAGTATCTGCGGGCGGGGCTGATCGACGAGATGCAGATTCACGTCGTCCCCGTCCTGCTCGGGGATGGCGCGCGCCTGTTCGACAACCTCGGGACGGCGACGCCGCAGCTGGAGGCAACCCGCGTGGTCGAGGCCCCCGGCGTCACCCACCTCACCTACTCTCTCGTGGAGTGAGCCCGGGTCTGCACTACCGGGTCAGGCGGCCGGCCTGCTAGCGGCGCGAGAGCACGACGACCGGGATCTGCCGGTCGGTCTTGGCCTGGTAGTCGTCATATGCGGGCCAGACCTCGGTCATCATCGACCAGAGCCGATCGCGTTCCTCGCCCTCGGCCGTCGCCGCCCGCGCGGGCACCGTGTCGGCGAGCACCTGGATCGATACCTCCGGATTCGCGCGTAGGTTCTCGAACCAGCTGGGGTTCTTCGGCGCCCCGCCCCTTGACGCGACCACCACCCAACGGTCACCATCGGTTCGATGGATCAGCGGCGTCGTCCGCGTCTCGCCGGATGTCCGCCCGACCGTCGTCAACAGGAGGATCGTGGTGCCGCGCCAGTGGTAGCCGTGCTCGCCGTCGGTCTCCCGGTAGACGCGCACATGCTGGAGACCGAACAGCTCGTCGTCGGATTGGGACATCGAGTCGGAGCTCATGAACAGACCTTAGGCGTTCAGGCCGCTCGCACCCGGTTCGACACCGCACCGAGCCCGTCGACTTCGACCTCAACGACGTCCCCGTCACGCAGGAAGCGCCCCGTCGCCGCCCCCACCCCGGCGGGCGTGCCGGTTGAGATGATGTCGCCGGGGACGAGCGTGATCGTGCGCGAGAGCCAGGCGACGGTCTCGGCCGCGCCGAAGATCTGATCGGCGGTCGTCCCTTCCTGGACGACCTCGCCGTTGATGCGCGTGCGCAGGCCGAGGGCCTGAAGGTCCACGATCTCCTCGAGCGTGACCAGCGACGGACCGCAGGGCGCGAAGGTGTCGATCGCCTTGCCGCTCGTCCAGAGGGTGTTCTGCATCTGCAGGTCGCGCGCGCTGACGTCGTTGAACGGCATCGCGCCGGCGACGTGGCCCAGAGCGGCCGCGGCGTCGACGTTGCGGGCGGTGCGGCCGATCACGATCGCGAGCTCGGCCTCGTAGTCGACGTACTCAGGGTGTGCGGCGGGGAGAACGATGTCCTCGCCGCTGCCGATCAGCGAGTTGGCGAACTTCGCGAACCACATCGGAGCGCCGGGGAGCTCCTGCCCGGTCTCGGCGGCATGGTCGCGGTAGTTGAGCCCGAGGCAGATGATCTTCTCGGGGTCGGGGACGGGCGCACGCAGGCGCACTTCGGTCGGCGCGATGCGCCGCTCGACCGTGTCGGCTCGCTTCCCCAACGCCTCCAGCCCGGACGCATCGAGCGCGTCCAGCAGGCCGCGGACCGACTGCGCGGGCGCCTGCACGCTCGCCGCCGGGACGATCTCCTCGTCGACGAGGATTCCCGCACGCTCACCGCTGCCGTCGTCGTAGGTGACCAGGCGCACGGCGCGGATCATCCCCGAAACGGCAGCCGGGCGCGAGGCAGGCGGCGGGCGCGAGGCTCCGCGACAGGTCACGCGCTGGGCCCAGTCTGTACGGTCCACGCGGGAGCAACCCCTGGAGTGACTGGCATTGACATTCGCGACAGCCCGGCCGAGCGCTGGGTGCTCGACTTCGCGGAGGGCTCACGCGAGCTGCGAGACCTGCTGGGCGGCAAGGGCGCGAACGTGGCCGAGATGACCCGTGTGCTGGGAGCCGATCTCGTTCCGGGCGGCTTCACGATCACGACGGCGGCCTGCGTTGCCTACATGCAGGCGGGCGGCTCCTTTCCTCCCGGGCTGGCCGAGCAGGTGGCGGCGGCGCTCGAGCGTCTGGAGGCACGGGCAGGAAAACGCCTCGGGGAGGCCGGTGACCCGCTGCTCGTATCGGTTCGCTCGGGCGCACGCGAGTCGATGCCGGGGATGCTCGACACCGTCCTGAACCTCGGCCTCAACGACGAGACGGTGATCGGCCTCGCGCGGCGGTCGGGCGACGAGCGCTTCGCCTGGGACTCCTACAGGCGCTTCGCGCAGATGTACGGAAACGTCGTTCTCGGCATCCCTGGGGAGCGCTTCGAGCAGGCGATCGCCGCGGCCAAGGCCGCACGCGGCGTGTCGCTGGACACCGACCTGGACGCGGAGGCGCTGCGCGAGCTGACGTCCGTGTTTCAGGGCTTCTACGAGCTCCCCCAGGACCCCCGCGAGCAGCTGACGCAGGCGATCCGCGCCGTGTTCGACTCCTGGCAGGGCGAGCGCGCGGTTGCCTACAGGCGCATCAGCGGGATCCCCGACGAGTGGGGCACGGCGGTAAACGTGCAGCAGATGGTGTTCGGCAACCTGGGCGAGAGCAGCGGCAGCGGCGTGGCCTTCTCGCGCGATGAGGTGACCGGCGCACCCGAGCCGTCCGGCGACTTCCTCCCCAACGCCCAGGGCGAGGACGTCGTCTCGGGGGTGCGCACGCCGCGCGACATCCGCGAGCTCCGCGATTGGCAACCGCAGGTGCACGCGCAGCTGATCGAGATCCTCGCCAGGCTCGAGCGTCACTACGGAGACATGCAGGACACCGAGTTCACCGTGCAGGACGGCCGGCTGTACATGCTCCAGACGCGCAACGCCAAGCGTCCGGCACAGGCGGCGGTTCGGTTCGCGGTCGACGCCGTGTCGGAGGGTCTGCTCAGTCGCGAGGCGGCGATCGCCACGATCGACCCATCGGGCCTGGACGCGCTGCTGCATCCCACGTTCGATCCCGGCGCCGACTATGAGGTGCTCGCCACCGGAGTGGCCGCCTCACCCGGCGCGGCCAAGGGTGAAATCGTGCTCACCGCGCGCGACGCTGTGCAGGCCGCGGCCGAGGGCCGCGAGGTGATCCTCGTCCGATCGTTCACCGAGGCCGATGACGTCGCCGGCTTTCATGCCGCTCGCGGGATCCTCACGAGCGAGGGCGGCAAGGCGAGCCACGCGGCCCTGGTCGCGCGGGGCATGGGCCGCCCGGCCGTCACCGGCGCCGGCGAGATAGAGGTGGATCTGGGCGTCGGCGAGGTCCGGGTCGGCGAGCGGGTGCTGCGCGCGGGAGATCTGATCGCGATCGACGGCAGCCTCGGGAAGATCACGCTCGAGGACGTGCCGCTGACCGAGCCGCAGGTCTCCGAGCATTTCCAGACCGTGCTGGAGTGGTGCGATCAGCTGCGCTCGCTGGGCGTGCGGGCGAACGCGGATACCGAGGCCGACGCGCGCCGGGCGCTGGAGCTGGGCGCCGAAGGCATCGGGCTCTGCCGCACCGAGCACATGTTCCTGGGTGAGCGTCAGCCACTGATGGCGGCAGTGATCATGGCGGAGGACGCGCAGGCTCGCGCCGAGGCCATCGAGCGCCTGCGCCCGCTTCAGGAGTCCGATTTCGAGCGGATCCTGCGCGCGGTCGACGGCAGGCCGGTGACCGTGCGCCTGCTGGACCCCCCGCTGCACGAGTTCCTGCCCCACCCCTCCACGCTGCCGGAGGGCTCGCCCGCACGCAGGCGCGTCGAGCAGTTGCAGGAGGCCAACCCGATGCTGGGCACGCGCGGCGTGCGCCTTGGCATCCTCTTCCCGGAGCTGTACGAGATGCAGGTCCGTGCCCTGTTCGCCGCCGCCGCGAGGACTCCCGGCTCGTGCATCGAGGTGATGGTCCCGCTGGTGGCCTACGAGCGCGAGCTCGAGCTGGTGCGGGGCCTGATCGAGCGCGTGGCCGCCGAGCACTCGCACCGCGACTACGTCATCGGCACGATGATCGAGCTGCCGCGCGCCTGCTTTCAGGCCGACCAGATCGCGCGCGACGCCGACTTCTTCTCCTTCGGCACCAACGATCTCACCCAGACCGCGCTCGGCTTCAGCCGCGATGACATCGAGGGCCGGCTGCTCGCTCGCTACATCGACGTGCGAGTATTCGACCGCTCACCCTTCGAGACGCTCGACACCCCGGGTGTCGGCCAGATGGTGCGGATGGGCGCGTGGCTCGGGCGCACCACGAAGCCCGAGCTCAAACTGGGCGTGTGCGGCGAGCACGGCGGCGACCCCGACTCGATCGACTTCCTGCACCACTCAGGCATCGACTACGTCTCCTGCTCCCCCTACCGCGTGCCGATCGCCCGGGTGGCCGCCGCCCAGGCGGCGATCCGCGAGCGGGCGAACTCGGTGAGCGCCTCCTGAGCGCCTGCTGCGCGCGTTGGCGGGGATCCCCGAGATCGTCCTCTCGCCCAAGCTCGTGTAGGCCGTCCGCCGGGTCAGTAGATTGGGTGGATGGCGACGGCGTCATCGGAGGCTCATGCTGTAGCCCTCCCCGGGGGTGCACCCCCCGCGGCGATGGAGCGCCCAGACTTCCAGGTCGTCCCGCGTGCGGGGCTGCCGATCGTGGCGTTCGTGGTCGTGCTGCTGATAGTCGCGATTGCGGTCAACGACAAGTGGCCGCTGATGTTCCTGCATGTCGTCGCGGGCGCGTCCTGGACGATCATCGACCTGTTCCTCGGGTTCGTGATCGGCCCGATCCTCGGCAAAATGTCGATCCCCGCGCGTGTGGAGCTCACCAGCAGGCTGATGCCGAAGATGGTCCTGATCATGCCGACGGCCGTCGCCGTCACGCTGGCGGCAGGGTGGCAGCTGGCGACGAAGCTCGGGGACAACCTCACCGGCTTTCAGTACCACGGCTGGGTCGTGGCGAGCTTCATCGTCGTGGGAGCGATGGCGGTGATCGCGCTCGGCCTGCTCGAGCCCGCGAACATCGCGGTGCTCACCGAGCTGAAGAAGCCCAGGCCCAAGCCCGAGGTGATCGAGCGGCTGATGAAGCGCTTCATCTACACGGCCGGTGCGACCGGCCTGATGCAGGTGGCGACGCTCGTGATCATGACCCGGCTGGCGACAGGATGAGCGAAGAGCGCCGGCTGCCCCCCGTGACGCAGCTCGGGATGCTCTCGCTGTCGCTGATCGTCGCCGCGGTCATCTACCTCTCGGCCCACCTTCCCGAACACGTCTCGCTGGGCCCGGCGATCGCGCTGCTGGCGGCCTCGGCTGTGCTTCTCATCGGCAACGTGACGGCGCTACGGCGCACGGAGGGCTTCGCCTGGCGGCGGTTCCTGGAGGTGGCCCGCTGGGCACTGCTGGCCTACTCGATCATCGCCGGGCTGATCGAGTACGTGTTCCTGCGCAACAACACGAGCGGCGGCTCGCTGGTCGTGCTCACCCTCTCGCTCGTGGTCTTCGCGTTGACGGTGCCCGTGCTCATCGCCTTCACGGTCGCCCGCTACGACGACCCGGACTCCTCAGACGAGCGCGCAGCCTCCGTCTGACGGCGACAACCCGCGCTCACGACCGGTGGTGGTTGACGACCTCGATGTTGTTCCCGTCGGGATCGAGCACGAAGGCGGCGTAGTAACCCGGGTGGTATCGGGGGCGCTCGCCCGGCTCGCCGTTGCTGCGGTATCCGGCGGCGACGGCGTCTGCGTGGAAGCGCTGAACAGCGTCGTCGCTGCCGGGAAACGCCAGGTGGAGGTTCGCGGTCGGAGCTCCGAGGACCAGGGAGAATGATCCACCAGGTCCCTCGGCGGCGAACGTGGTCCGCTCGGGCCCTTCGTCGATTACATTGAAGCCCGTGGCGTCCGCGATCGTGCGGTAGAAGGCACTCGCAGCGGCGAGATCGCTCACCCGGATCGTCACGTGGTCGATGACGCTACCGTCGCGACGAGGCGCACCGCCGTGGACCGCCTCCACACTGTTGCCGCTGGGATCGCGCAGGAACGCGGCGTAGTAGTCCTCCCCATAGTGCGGCCTCGGGCCCGGGGGTCCATCGTCACGGTGGCCTGCGTCGATGCCCGCCTGCCAGAAGTCGGCCACGTGGCGGCGCGACGGCGCGACGAACGCGATGTGGAGCCCTGTCGTTGTCGGGCGCTGCTCGTTGGCCTCGGTCAGCATGAACTCGTGCCACACCACGAGCGAGTCCGTGCTACGGGTCGTGTTGATGCCCAGCGGCGTCAGGACGGTCACAAAGAACCGCTCCGAGCTTGACCGATCGTCGACTCGAATCGTGACGTGGTCGAACATGCGTGCCACCTCCAACATCGGGGACTCGGCCGGCTACCGTGCCAGCCAATGTGAGCATGTCACAGGCTCACGCTGACGCCGCCAGTGCGTCGAGCAGGCTGTCCGCGTCATACGGGCCCACGTGCAGCACGCCGTCTGACCGCTTCACCACGCTTCCCGACGAGGAGACCCTCGCCACGACCGTCGTTGCGCTCGAGGAGCACGGATTCAGCGTCGAGGTCGCCGATGATCTCGATGCTGCGCGCGACGCCGTCCTCGCCCGCATCCCGGAGGGCTCTTCGGTGATGACCAACACCTCGGTGACGCTGGATGAGACCGGCATAGCGAAGGCAATCAACATGCGCGCAGCGCAAACGGGACTTCCACGCCACCGCGGCTAGCATCTGAGGAGCCGTAGCGAATGACAAGCATCACGAACCAGATCGACCCTGGTGTGCCGCCGAGTGGGACCGGCTGCGCCGAGTGCATGGCCGGTGCGTCTCCAGGCTGGTGGCTCCACCTGCGCCGCTGCGCGACCTGCGGGCACGTCGGGTGTTGCGATAACTCCCCCAGCCAGCATGCGAGCGCCCACAGCAAGGCAACCGGACACCCCGTGATTCAGAGCTTCGAGCCGGAGGAGGACTGGTTCTTCGACTTCCGCTCCGGCGAGTTCTTCGACGGACCGGTCCTAGCCCAGCCCGATAGTCATCCGGCCGACCAGCCGGTACCCGGGCCGGCCGGCGCCGTGCCCATCGACTGGGAGCGCCACCTCAACTAACGCTCGCGACCTAACCAGCGAGGCCCAACGCCTCGCCTGCCTTTGCCAGGGCGTCGAGGTGGGCGTCGAGCCCAGGCAGCCCCGATCCCATGGTGTCCACCGACAAATGGGTTGCGCCGGCGTCACGCCACCGCCCCGCGTTGCTAAGCAGCTCGTCCGTGCCTCCCGCACCCCAGCTGACGCGGGGCTCCATCCCAATCGCCGCCGGGTCACGGCCGGCCTCTGCGGCTGCCGCGGCGATGATGGCGCGGGCTGCGTCGAGCTCCGGCCCGGGCTCGACCCGGGGGAACCAACCGTCAGCCAACCTTCCCATTCGCCGGTACGCAGTTGGGGACACGCCACCGAGCCAGATCGGGATGGGCCGCTGGGTCGGCACAGGAGCTAGCCCAGCTCCTGTGATGCGGTCGAACTTCCCCTCGTGGGTGACTGACCGCTCCGTCCAAAGCCGACGTAGCAGGCCGATCTGCTCCTCCTCGCGCTCGCCTCGTGTCGAGAAGCTCTGCCCCAACGCCTCGTACTCGACGCGATTCCATCCGATTCCGATGCCGAAACGGAAGCGTCCTCTGCTGAGGACGTCGACCTCAGCGGCCTGCTTGGCGAGCAGGGCAGTCTGACGCTGCGGCGCCACGACGATGCCCGTCACGAGTTCCACCTGGGTGATCGCTGCCAGGAACCCGTAGAAGACGAGCGGCTCGTGGAAGGTGGTTTCCACGTCGTAGGGGCCCTTCCAGCCGGCATGCACCGCTGGATCGGCTCCCAGAACGTGGTCGTAGATTGCGATGTGCCGGTAGCCGAGCTCCTCGACCTGCCGGACGTAGGCCCGGACGGTGTCCGGGCCTGTGGGCAGCTCGGTTTGGGGATAGATAACGCCTAGCTGCATCGGTCCGACTCTTCCGCCCTGCAACGCTCGTGTCACTCCCGGCGCACCGGCGCCCGGCGCACGGCACCCGGCACCCGGCACCCGAGTCGTCGAGCGTACTCGCTACGAGCATTGTGCTTCGCGCGGGCCGCGCTCGCATCGGCCAGTGGATAGTGGGACTGGTCAGTGTGGAATGGCCGCGCTGCGGTGGCCTTCGGGGTCTCGGTCGGCCGGATTGGCAGGCTCACGCGCGACGCCCGAGACGTCATGCAACAACGGAAAGCTGTTCAGTACTCGCATGCGGCCTTTAGCCGTGACCCCAGGAACCCACACCCAGACGGTCGTTGCGCTCGTGCTGGCGCTCGCCTCGACGACCCTGATCAGCCTGGCCTACCTGCGCGAGCACGACGCGGTCGGTGACCTTCCACCGCTGTCGCTGCGACGTCCATTGTCCTCGCTGCGCCTGCTGCTTGGGAGTCGCGCGTGGCTGGCGGCCTTCGCTATGGAGTCCGGCGGATTTGTGTTGTACGTGGCTGCCCTGGCGCTGGCGCCCCTGGCGCTCGTGCAGAGCGTCGCAGCAGGGGGGATCGGGATCCTCGCAGTCGCCTCGGCGCGACTGGGCCACCGCCGGTTGACCAAGCGCGAGAGCTTGGGCGCCGGCGTGTCGGTTGCTGGATTGTTGTTCCTCGCCCTTTCGCTCCTCGACGGTGGCGATCAGGGTGCCCAGGGCTCGCTCATCGAAATCGGGCTGTGGCTCGGTGGCACCTGCGCTGCCGCCGTGCTCGTTCTCATGGTCGGCCGAGCTTTCGTCGGGACAGCAGCGGCCGACGGGATCGCGGGTGGCCTGCTGTTCTCCTGCGGCGACATCTCCACGAAGCTGGCCACCCAGGGAGGCGCCCGAGCGGCATTCGCCCTGGTGGCGATTTTCGGGTATCTGCTGGGCACCTCCTTGCTGCAGATCGGCTACCAGCGCGGTGCGGCGCTGACCATTGCCGGCATCGCGACACTGCTCACCAACGCGCTGCCAATTGCTGCCGGCACAGTGCTGCTGCACGAGACGCTGTCCGAGGGGGGTCCCCGGGTGCTACGAATCCTGGCCTTTGCGACGGTGGTGGCAGGCGCGGTCCTGCTCGCGCGCCCGCAACGCGGCGATGCTGGTGGCCGACTGGATTCGGCGGATCAGATGCCGAGCACCCCGGCTCAGCGCCGAGCTGCCGCGCCACCAACTGTTTGACGCCCAATCTGATGCCCGCCCTCACGACGAAGGCCACCCAAGCGGTGTCTGGGGCGCGAGGCGCCAGCCGGTCCGGGCGGCGCTAACGTTGCTTGGTATGCCCGGGCTTGGCACTACTCCGGTGGAAGGCTCGGTGCAGGGCGAGTCCAGCTCCGGTGCGCTGCGGCGCGTGGCAGTCGTGTTCGAGCGCAGCAACGCAGGTACAGCGGCTCTGCGTGAGGCCGCCGAACTGGCCAACGCGGGGCGCGAGTTGTCGGTCGTGACTCTCGCGCCGCAGGCACGGCCCCCGAGCTGGGGGCGTGCCGGCGGGACAGGCCCGTACAACATCGCGATCAGAGAGGAAGCGGAGCTGGAACTGCGGGAGGCCCGCGACATCCTCGGATCCGTTGCCAGCCGCGCAACGTTCAAGATGCTGGCCGGGTGCCCCCAGCCGCCTCTCGCATCGTGGGTGGCCCAACACGGGTTTGGGCTTGTCCTGCTCCCCCATCACCGGCTGACCCCAGGCGGCAACCTTTTTGCGAGGAGCCTGCGGAAGGAAACGTCGGCGGAAGTGCGGCTGGTCAGGGGAGAGCTCGGCCGGTAGCTGCACTTGTCCATGAAAAAACGGCGATGGAGGACCGGCTTCGGGAGGGCGGTCCCGTCAGTTCCGTTCGTCGAGTGCGCCGTCGATCTCCTCCGGCGTCGCTCCAGCCTTACCCGCCTCTTGGATGAGCTTGGCCCGAATCTCGGGGTTGGCCAGCTCCGCGGCGCTCGCTTTCCTGATCCAATCGAGCCGCTCGTCGTGGTCGATCCGACTGTGCTCGGGATCGACCATCAGTAGGTCCCGTAGCGCGTCCTCGGGGTCGCCTGAGATCGAGACTTTCTCGTCGAACTCGTCGCCCATGCCGTCAGCGTATCGCGCTGGTGTCAGGGTGCTGCGGACCATCCCGAATCGAGATGGGGGCGCAGTTCGCCTCGCAAGCTCTCGCTCGCGACGTGCCGGGTGGTGCGGCCCTTGCCCTGCTGGACGACGAGCCCCGCGTCTAGCAGGCGCCTGAAGTCGTTGCTCGCAGTCGGCGCCGAGACGTCGGCCTCAGCTGCGTACGAGGCCCGGTCCACGCCCTGAAAGAGGCTCAGCTCGAGGGCGATCACGAGTCGGTCGGGCCACTTGCGCTGCTCGACCAACTTCTTGAGGAACGACCAGCGTTTTGCCGCCTCTGCGATCTGCTCCAGCCGGCGGCGGGCCTGCTCGAGATGAGCCTCGACGCAGAACCGCACCCACGGGGCGGCATCGCGCTCGGGCTGGTAGCTGCCGCCCTGGACCTTTTGAAGGGCCGCGTAGTGCGCGTCGGTGTTGCGACCCAGATACTCCTCGATCGAGACGAACTCGGGTGAGGCTCCGCAACGGTAGGCGCAGCAGAACGGCCGGTCGGCGTGGCCGGCCTATGGGCGGAGAAGAAATTGGTACGAAGCGGCCCCTCCACGACGAAGGCCACCTTGCGGTGGCCTTCGAGGTCTCAGTCGGCCGGTTTGCAGGGCTCTTGCAAGTCCTACGCCCTGGT
>CAAGKR010491592.1_pt1 | contig 12909 bp, 15 predicted proteins | sample 2556971 | NCBI WGS metagenome assembly CAAGKR01 (sample SAMEA5207829, study PRJEB30636) | soil metagenome | biome: forest; feature: boreal; material: soil | place: USA | collected 2011-09 | depth 1 m | reverse complement strand
GCCGCACGTTGACGACCTGCCGCGGCGCCGGCGGCTGCGTGAGCGTTTTTCAGGGAAGCAGTCTCACTCTCGGCCAGATGGCTGATACGTGGGTTTATGTTGGCGGGGGCGCCGACTGTCGATTCGAAAGCAAGCGCCTCGATAGCGGACACGCCGGGGCCGTTTTCGTCCGCGAACGAAACCGCGATCAGGCCTGCGATTTGCGATTCTCAATCCCCAACGTCCCGATAGATGTTGCTTAAGCAGACATCCTGGATTTATATATAGCTTCACTCGGGAGAATCGCAGAATGGAAGGCCTGACCCCGGTTTTTCGCAACAAGGCTTTGGTATTAAGCAATCGGCCCGTGCCTCATTTCTAACAAGATAAATGATTGTCCATAAATACGTCACACCAGAACGAATAGACGTCTTGGAAAACGGCCTTATCCGCTTTACCCAAGCGAATGCCTTAAATGATCCGTTTGAAGTCACCCCTGCTTTTCCGAGTTTCGACAGGGCGCAATCGAATACGCGAACAGTAGATTCGAAGGAACGACGCCCTCAGACGCTGACGCAGCGGAACATGCGCATCGCGTAATAAAAGCATTTAGAGAAAAACTCTTCCCCGATTATTTGATGTTAAGTTTGTCAAAGAGAAATGATAATTCGCTGATGTGGGCTCATTATGCGGATAGTCACCGAGGTCTCGCTTTTGGATTTGACGCAAGCCACGATTACTTCACGGATCCTTGGCCAATGAAAAGCAAATTGCTGGAGGTCGAATATAGCAAGACCAGGTTCATGTTACCCAAAGCCGAGGATTGGCAGTCTCAGGATGACACGCTGCCGGCTTTTCTTCGCAAGAGTGAGGATTGGTCGTATGAGGAAGAGTTGAGGATGTTCGCGCGAGCCAGGGGTGCCGCGAGAGTGATCAAGGACCAAGGAATGCCTATCTATCTCTTCCCTTTTCCCAAGGACTGTCTCGCTGAGGTTGTGTTTGGCATCTTTACGGAGGAGCATATTCAAGGGGCAATTATTGAACTTCTAAGACATAGTTATCCAAACGTTAACGTGTTTCAAGCCTCCCTTAATGAAACTAGTTTTGATTTAGATATCATACCGCGTGCGCTGTAATTCAAATCGAGGGCGAATTGCAACTGATGGGGTCAGGCCTTGGATTCTGCGATTCTCAATCCTCGATGCCTCTTACTTAAAACGAAGTTAGACCGGATTCTGAGAGCGAATGACGTCACCGCGAGAATCGCAGAATCGAAGGCCTGACTCCGATCCCCTGTCACATTGACGACATCCAGAGGGTCCTGCCGCTGGGCCAAAGTATGCGCGGGTGAAACTGCCAATAGAGTCGCGACGCCTAACGCGGCTACGCAGATTAGCCTCACGGAAGAGCTTTGCCAGCTATGGTATTTTTGCCGAATAGGACTCAAAGGTTAACCGGACCGCCTTCGAAAGTAGTAGCCGCGCCTGGTTAGCACGATAGTCTTTTTTTCTTTCCGTTGGTTGGCAGCAATCTTAATCTCGACCGGTCGAAACTTATCGTCGTCGGCATTTTCGGTCGGTCGAAATCCAACCGCATAACGAAGACGAAGATGATCAATTAACAAGGCGAGTTTGCCTGCCACCTCGTGGTTGTTAGCGTAGACCATTTCGCCGCCCGTCTGTTCCACGTAACGATCCATGCCTGGATTGACGCCGCCTCGCAGACCCGCTAACGCGTTGCTGCCATTCACAATCAATCCATAAACAACCGACCCGCTCGGGAACAAATCCGAAAGAACGACCTTTTCCTGATACGCTGAAGTGAAAAAGAAGTTGTCAGTGATAACGATAATCACCGATCGGTTGCCTTGCGGCGAATTGAGCATTCTCACCGCAGCATTGTCCATTGCCGCGGCAAAGCCGGTCTTGATGCCAAGCTTGTCGTCGCTCGTCGCCGCTTCAATTTGAGTGGCAACCAGATTCCGATCGGCGGTGAAGTCTTGCACCATTTCTGAAGTGGTGGCAAAAGCCATGACCGCAACTTGATCTTCAGCTTTAAGGTGCCGCAGAGCTTCCAGCGCGCCATCGCGTATGCGACGAATGAAAGGCCTGACGCTGTCACTGACATCAAGCAGAAGCATGATCGATAGCGGGAGTTCATCGTGACTGAAATACGTGACCGTTTGCTTCTTGCCGCGATCGAAAATTTCAAAATCCGCCTCAGTGAGATCGGTAAGAACGCTCTTTGTCTTTTTGTCGATCACCTGGACATCGAATACAACTAAATCGGTGTTGACCTTGACGACGTCGACGGCATCCTTTTCCTGCGCCACGGCGGCAGCGTTAGACGCAATCAGGAAGAGAAGAATAGATCCTATCGAGTGCAAACGCCGTAGATCGATCTGGTTCGAATGTTGGACGCATCCCTAATTCCGGGAATAATATACTTGACTAACCAAGCCCTCTGTGCTAATCTCACAGCATGGAAACGCCAAAGACTTTACAGGCCGCAATTATACACTTTGCCAGCCTTGAAAACTGCCAGAAGTTCATGGTTGAGGTTCGCTGGCCGGACGGCATAGTCCGTTGCCCTGAGTGCGACTCTGACAAGGTTACATACCTCGCCAAGCAACGCCGCTGGAAGTGCTACAGCAAACACCCGAAGCCGCAATTCTCCCTCAAGACGGGAACCATATTTGAGGATTCACCGCTGGGCCTCGACAAGTGGCTATCGGCGGCTTGGCTGATCGTCAACGCGAAGAACGGGATTAGCTCGTATGAGATTCACCGAGCTATCGGCGTCACACAAAAGTCTGCATGGTTCATGCTTCACCGAATCCGCCTTGCGATGCAGCGCGGCACTTTCAGCAAGCCGCTATCCGGCCACGTGGAAGTTGACGAAACTTTCATCGGTGGCAAAGCGCGCAACATGCACAGAGGCGACCGCGCTCGCAAGATTCACGGTACAGGCGGATCGGGCAAGGTTGCCGTTATGGGCCTTCTGGAACGTCACGGCGAAGTCCGCACGATGGTTGTGCCGAACGTGCGCCGCAAGTCGCTTCATCGCGAAGTGAGTCAGCACGTCGAAGCGGGATCGACCGTTTACAGTGACGCGCTACGTTCTTACGATCAGCTTGAGAATGAATACGTCCATAACGTGATCAATCACTCTGAGGAATACGTGCGCGGTCACGTTCACACCAACGGGATCGAAAACTTTTGGTCGCTGCTCAAGCGGTCGCTCGGTGGCACGTATATCAGCGTCGAACCATTTCATCTTTTCCGTTACCTTGACGAGCAATCCTTCCGTTTCAATAAACGAAAAGACACCGATTTTCAGAGGTTTCTGGAAGTTGTTAGGGCGATCACTGGTAAGCGGCTAGAATATCGGCAGCTTACCGGTCAACCCTCATGCTAGGGATGGGGGCAAGCCTCGACAGAGGCGAGGAAAAAGATTAAAGCAAAAGTAAAAACCGCGAGCGCCAACTCACGGCTTATCTTCTACTCTTGCGAATCTTGTGACTGGCCGCACGATGTTATCAGCGTCAAGTGCGGGCGGATCGCTACTTGTGTATCACAGGAGGCGATCTGATGGCAAAGCAACGGATACCCGCAAATCGAGACGTACTTGTTTGGGCGCGCAATCTGCGCGGACTGTCGAAGCGCGAAGCGGCTACGAAACTAAAAATCTCGGAGCAAGAACTTACCAGCATTGAAGATGGCAAAGAATCACCCACTACGGCAATCTTTAATAAAATGGTTTCGGTTTATAAGCAAACCGAATCGACTTTGCTGCTAGAGCGTCCGCCAGCAAAAAGACCAATACCCAAAGACTACCGAACGGCCACAGGTAGACAGCCGAATCTATCGCCGGAAACGCGACTCGCAATCAGAGACGCTCAAGAACTGCAAAGTTATATCAGTGAGCTTGTTGACGATAATGCCGACCTGATAGAGCGCGTCAATTTACCGAAACTCACCTCCGCCAGTAATCCTGAGAACGCGGCCACAACTGAAAGATCACGACTTAAAATTCCGCTGGCGACTCAGTTGAGATGGTCGGCAAACGATTCGTTTGGCAATTGGAGAGACTTCCTTGGAAGCAAAGGGATCGTTGTGCTGCTTAAGAAAATGCCGTGGGAGGACTGTAGAGGTTTTTCATTATTAGATCACACGCCTGTGATAGTTGTTAACTCAGAAGATCTTCCGGTAGCGCGCATTTTTACTCTGTTTCACGAGTACGCACACTTGACACTAAATTCAGCGGGTATATGCAGCCTAACAGCGGATAGCAACGTAGAGCGATGGTGCAACGTATTTGCTTCCGCCTTCCTTTTACCGGCAGAGGAATTAAGAGTCTACGCAATACAGAGTAATCCTGATGCGGGAACCAGTCACGACTGGTCAATGCAACGCCTCAATAGACTCGCCGTGCGTTATCGGGTAAGTCGATCCGTGATGGCGTTGCGTCTTCAAAAGCTGGGCTTGGCGATTCCAAGCTATTACGACAAACACAGGAGCGAGCTAACTAACTTTGATAAGCGCCCTAAATCAACAAATATCAGGATAAAGAAAAAGCCTGGTTGGAAAGAAAAACAAAAACTCAAAGAAGTTGGAAATACAGCGGCGTCTGTAATCGTAACTGCTTGGCAAAAGCAAATAGCAGACGGCACGGAAGCAGCGGACATCCTCAACCTCAGTTTAGATGAATTACATGGACTGCGAAAACAAACAGAGGTGCAGCAAGTTCGCAATGTTAGTTGATGGCCTATACCTTATTTCCCGAGCCTACGGTGTACCTACTGGATACGAGTTCCGTGGTGCGCTTGGATGGCAAAGATGGCAACCCTTCGGCGCAGCCATTTACAGAGGCGGAGCAAGTGGCGATATGGGAAGGGCTGGAAAAGTTTGCCGAAGAGGGCCGAATAAAACTTATCAAACAGGTTAAGAGCGAATTGTGGAGACATGATCGGAAAGGTCGAGGACGACTCTGTAAATACGAGCAACACTCTTTAGTTATCAAAAAGACGAAAAAGGTAATCAGGCTATTTCAAGGTGTCACCACAAATCATTCCGATCTAATGAAAGGTGGCTCACGACGCGATCCCGGTGATCCGTGGTTAATTGTCGCCGCTGAATTATTTGACTACACGATCATCTGTGAGGAATTATTAAAGAAGGATCGTTCACCTACACTTCCGAGACGGAAACGGCAAATGGAACGCATTCCAGATGTTTGCCAAGTAAGAAGGCTCCCAGATGCAATTCGCTTGCGGGACTTAGCTGAACAAGAAGGATGGATCTAAGTGAAAAAGACAAAGACAAAATCTGAACCATCAGAGGAATACTCACGCTTTAAGCAATTCGTAACCGAACTGGTTGCGGTTCCTAAAAGTGAACTCGACAAGCGCGAGGCCGCATATCAACGAAAGAAACTCGCAGAGAAGAAACGGAAAGCCGCGTGATTTGCTAATCGCCCTACTCAAAAGCATAAAGACTTACTTGCTGGCTACTTTCCTCTTGGCCGGATTCTTCTGTCAGGCCGCTATCGCACGACCACTCTCTCCGATTCGCAGAATCGATTTCCGAAACTTCACATATCCCGGCATCTGGTTGAAACGAAGCTTTCAATTGAAGGACGGGAAAGCGGAAGCGAAATCTGAAAACTGCGAAACGGAATATACGTTTCATAATGTCCAGTATCTCGATCTGACTGGCGACCGAAAAGAAGAAGCCCTCGTTACCCTTCAGGATTGGACGGCGTGCGGTTCATCCGGCGTATCGGAGTACTATTACATTTATTCCATGCGGGGCAATCATCCGCATCTGCTATGGAGATTCGCAACAGGTAGTGAATCAAGTGCGGGCTTAAAGGACTTTCACCTGAAGGGCAAGACGCTCAGCCTTGAACTTTATGGCAACTATCGTATTGCGGGACTGAAACCTAAAGCCGTAGCCTTCCCGAAATTCTGCTGTCCTGATTGTTGCCCTGAGAAGTACACGCGTCTTCTGCTTTCGTGGAATGGGCAAACATTCAGACAGATCAAGCGCGAAGTCTTTGCATTTCCTTTCAAAAGCATTTCTGACTACGAAAAGACTCGCAAGTGAAGCCGCTGGTTAGCCAAGTATATTATTCCCCAAACGAGAGAAGGTTTTGCGATCTGGGATCTCCCCATTGAGATCAAGGCAGGCCGCAACTCTATTCTCTTAGATCAGAACAATGCTGCCGTTTCGGCTGGATCGGTTGCCCAATAATGAGATTTGGGGATGCCTTTCGCCTACAACATGACAACACCGGTTACACTGTTACCGAACGGTGCTAGCGTAGCCGAGATCCCGAAAATTCATGAGGCGGGCAGGAGCAATAATCAGCGCATGGCTTACGCCATGACGGCAACGGCCAGCGGATTCAGCGCAGCGTCGAAACTCGCAAGGGCACGCCCGAGAAGTTTTGCCGAGATTTTGCCGAGATTCATATCGAAACCTATTTCAAACAACGCACATAAACGCATCTTTTCCGACCGCGACCCATTGTTTCATTGGCTTCTTGCTTAGGATAAGGCTGGTGCGACGGCTTGCTTGGTCTTCATAACTCCAAGGTCGGCAGTTCGATCCTGCCCCCCGCTACCAATTTCTCCAATCATTTCAATAACTTAGAAGCCTCTGCGGATTTTGAACAAGACTCAGGACAGCATTTTTGTTGTAAACTTTTCCGGTTTTCAGCGTTCCCGTCAAACGCAATCTTCAAAAAAGCTGAGCGTTTTTGATATCGGTGAGTTGCGATTTACGGTACTTGGGAGCAAAACTCCCACGCTCCTTCCGCTCGAAACACATCGGATATCCTGCGCATATAATAAAGGACTGGGTCGAGAACTCCTGGTCTCCGATCGAAGCACGAGGTAGCTCACCATGTACAAATTGCGATGGATTGGACCAGCGGCTGATCTGACGAATGGACTATTCGCACGTTCGCAGATTCGAATCTGCAATCCCCTCCAATGAATTCAACGGTTTACGAAAGCAATGAATTGACCGTGGGATCGAAACCCACGCTCTCCGCTCTCGAAGCGCGATGTAGCCCTATCGAGTCTCTTTTGTAGTTAGAGTAATGGGTCATTTTCAGTGTTGAAGAAAGATGGAGATTATCGACTATGTCCGCAACAGCTGTCGGCAGGTCGTAACCGATTGCTCGCAGGGACTCAATCAAAGCTGCCGGCTTTGGCGTTGCTATTTCGTAATCATCTGACATTGCTCTTCACCGAATCACCGCGATTGTACAAAAGCATACCTCGCGCTCAGTTTTACGCAGAAACCCGACACCTGAAGGTCGATGGCGGTTGGACCATCTCTTTAAGAATTGCGACGATATTATACGACCAAAACAGTGTCTCTGGAATTATCATCAGGATGTAGAGGAGGCGGTTAGGTGCAAAATAAACTCCTACACTTCCAGAAATAGGGTCGAAAATTCCGGCGCAGCGATACCCTTCGAATAGTCCCCTGCTACTAGTACTCCAGGCATCAAAAATTAAGCGGAAGCCAAGCAGTAGACATTCTCGAACAATCGAGAGTCAATGCGAAATCCGTCTTCCAAATCCAGAAGTTTGAAACAATCACTGGAGAGTTCTCACCTGAGAACTCAGCATCGAGGGCCAATGTCAGTCCATATTTCCTATAGCAACCAATGTAGGATCATCAAGTTTCCGCAGCGACAGCGAATTGCTATCAACGGCTTTTGTCGAGTTACGAAATATCGACCATGCCGCGTTTGCAGGAAACCCGACTGGTGCGGTTACACCACCGACGAACAGACTTCCATTTGCATGCGGGTCAGTAATGGCTCCAAGGGCACTGCACGCAACGGCGGCAATATCTTCCACCACAACCGTCTCTTCCTGGTTGCCAGCCTCCGAACAGCCAGAAAGCAAGCGCCTCCTCCAATCGAAATCGCTCCAATCGAGGTTCGCGATGCCGTGTACCAGGAATTGATCCGAATGTCGCCGGCGGTGAAGTATTATTCCCAACTGATAGATGGACCTTGCGGACTCTTATCAAGAGGACTAGGTGAAACGGAAATAGAGAATTACGGCGCTCTTCCACGCACGCAGAAGGAACGTGCCGGTCTGGCCCATACACTGAACAAGTTTCTCAAAGGCAGGTTCCCCGAGTACGCAGTCCGAAGCACTCACGCTGCCATAATCGGCGTTCCAGGGTTTTGGCAAGACGAACTTGGCAACCTTCAATTATGGAATCGTGATTACAACATGCCCTTGCTCGTCATCCCATACCGCGACGACCAAGGCCGAATTCAAGCCTGCCAACTCCATCTTCATCGAAACGATCTCCGCACCGGCGAAAAGAAATACCGATGGCTCGCATGTCCCTTTCCATTCCGAGGAGCGAGTTCAGGCTCGCCAATCCACTTCACCTTCAAGCGGGCTGATTTGCCGCCCGGAAAAACGATCATCATTACTGAGGGAGCTCTCAAAAGTGACGTTCTGGTAAGTCTCAGACCGAAAGCGCGCGTTATTGCTACCAGCGGTGTTAGCTCTTCCCACGCGGAAATTATCGAGGCGGCTCGCGCTTACAACGCGCTGATCGCCTTTGACGCTGACTATAAGACGAATCCAGCGGTCGCTCGCCAACTGGCCCGACTCATCGCGGCCAGGGAACAGGACATTGCGGCGCACCAGCTCCCAACCAGTACGAGAATCGTCACTTGGCAAAGATACAAAGGGATAGACGACGCCGTCCTCGCAAACATGCCACTCGAGACAATGACCATTCTTCAATGGATCTCCACACTCGACGGGAGACCGCTTCAGGAAGTCCTGAGAGTCTGGGAGCAAATGGGTTTCACTCCTAATCCTGTCCCGTCAAAAACAGATCGAACTCTAGCGGAATAATTGAAAAGATCGCCCAAATCGGAAAGTAGTGTCAGGATTTGACTAACCTTAATTGATGAGTTTGCGCTTTCGTACCGGCATCTTCAGTATGAATTACGTCATCGGCCCATCCTCGGTAACATGCATATACGCCACAGTCCACCATTCCACGACTCTCCATGTAGCCCATTTCTTCCGCCAATATGTTTGCAATACGGCGCACTTCGAGATCGGTCGTTCTTCTGACGTATTCGACCACCATGTAGGGAGCCTCGCCACCATCCAATAAGAGAATATCGTGGTGCTGTTGGCGCTCTTCTGCAATGTCATCGGTTGGCTCAGCCACCCCGTTTAATTCCTTATATCGAAACCGCCTCTCTAGAAATCGTTGGATTATATCCGGCGGTTCGCCCGTTCGCGTAAAGATAAACTGTTTCGCTTCATTGTAAGTCATTCGTCGATTCTCCTTGGCCCTGAGTTGAATCTCAAGGACTTCCTTTCGCCTGAAAAGGCGCCGACTTTGACTAGCAAGCGCAGTGCCAAGGTCGGGCTATTAGCATCCTCCTCGATTGACACGTAAGAGAGCGCCCAAAAACGTCCTTCGAAATTCTTCGGGGTCGCTTAAGCCAAAGACAATGAGTGCCGGAGCTCCTGGCCTATGTGGCAAGTCATCTCCCTACTCGAAGAGCCTGGAGTCTTGAACAACGAGGAGAATAAGGGCGGTCATTAACTTACCGACCTTGAACGGTTTGAGCAGGTTGTCGGAAGCTAAAGACAAATAGGAGCAGTCAAGAAAAGCAATGGAGACAAATCAAAACATCCTCGTGTTACTGGATGAGCGAATCGAGGAGATTGCCCGTGCGGTCTTTCTCGAATGCGATGGCAACGGTAAGGCTTCGGCACAACCTTCCGATGATGCTCCGGCAAAGCTGCGTGATCAGCTAGCACTAATCAAGGCGAAAGAGCACGTAACAGTAAAAGAAGCTGCGCTGCTCCTTTCCTGCTCGCAAAGTCACATCCGCAAGCTGGTGATGCTGGCCCGGAAGGGCAAGACTCGCCGTCCCGTTCCTTATGTTGAGATGGAGGGCGTCACGATATTTCCTCGCGAATCCCTTTTGGACTGGGCCAGGCCCACATCCCACCTGCAGGTGGTCAAACATGAAGCAGCCTAAATCTTGCACCCCTCATAAGACCGTCTTAAACAGGACCCTCTTAAACTTGCTCGACTTCTCTACCCGCTTTCTACCTGCAACGGAGGAAGCGGAATGACAATTAGACAACGTGGAAAAGAGGGCATCTGCGAATCCCAATTTTGGATTGACGGTACGTTCTATCAATTCACTTTTAACGGGAAGGACGACAGGCCCTTAATCACGTCCAAGAAGAAAGCAAAGGAGCAAGAGTATGAGCTGAAACGCGAAATCAGAATGGGAACAATTTTGAAAGATTCTGAGTTGAAAAACTTCGCCAAATTTTTCGACCAGATCTATATGGATTATTCGCGGAAACACAAAACGGCAGTCTCTACCGCTTTTGACGAGCAGTTCGGAAAGCGGTTGGTCGAGGAATTTGGAAACAAGACCTTAAATCAAATTACACCACGCATGATTGAGAATTACCTAGTAACACTGCTCAAAACCAATACGCGGTTTGACAGGCCGCATTCTCCAGTCACTGTACGGCGTCACTACAACATGCTGAATCAACTCTTTAACATGGCAAATCGTGAGCGTCTCATTAACGACAATCCCTGTGGACAGGTGAGTCGGACTGTTTTGAAGCAACTTCCAACATGGCAAAATCGTGAGCGGTGGCTGAATAAGTATGACGACGACGAGGAAGATCGGTTGTTTGCGGCCTTCAATGAGCACGGCCAACATTTGGCAGCGATCAGTCGCATTGTACTTAACACGGGGATCCGGCCTCCCAAAGAGGTACTTGCCATAAGGAAAGAGCACGTCAATCTGGGTGCTGAAGCGCGTTACTGCAGAGTAGAACAAGGAGATGTGCTCGTTCCACCCTATGCGGTTCTGATTGCTAAGGGAAAGGATGGCAAGCCTCGCGTTTTGCCGTTAAACCACCCTGCACAGAACGTCTTCAGGATCTTGCTTGAGGACGCAACTACCGGCGAGTGGCTGTTTACCAATCGCAAAGATGAGCCGATTAAGGCGATCAAGAAAGGCTTTGCCGCCGCCTGCGCCAGGGCCGGCATCGAAAATCTGCGGCCATATGATCTTCGTCACACATTCGCAACTCGTCTGCTCGAACGCGGCGTTCATCACTTTGTGATTTCCGCCTTGCTCGGACATACGACGCCGATGATGGGATTCGGCGCGGCGTCACGCATGACACCCGGATACGCTCATGCTACTTGGGACACGATGGTGACGGCCGTTGCAACGCTCGAACAGCCTTTACCGCTCAAGCAAATCAGCTTCGCCGTGGCTGGAAGTATGCCGAAAAGCGATCAGGGAAGGAAGGTTGGTTAGTTAGCTGAGAAACGACCACGAAGACTCACAACATCAGCTCAAATTTTTGAGAGTCTGCCAAAAGTCTGCCAAACTGTGCCGTGAACGATGAAGGGAGGACAAAAGCAACGAAATAACTCAATAAAAATAGTAGGCGCGTGGGGATTTGAACCCCAGACCTCTGCCGTGTCGAGGCCGTCCCGGGTCACCTCGGACTGCGCGCAATCTTTGCTCACGCGTTGAATATTAACCAATGAGGCTTGAGAAGTCACTCAACACTGTGCGGATTGAATAAAGCGTAAGAGTAGTCTGCCAAAAGTCTGCCAAATTACGTTTACCCGATCATGACGCGCGTGTGAGTCTTTTCGGGCTTTCGTTCCTTTGCTGAAATGCGAACTTCCACGCTGTGACCCAGGCGATTCAGGATCGCGAATAAACGGTCCGCTGAGAAGCCTGAAAGCCGGCCACGCAGAAGATGTGATACTTTGGGCTGGTCCAGGCCAGTCCGCTCGGCGGTCTGAGCTTGGGTCCAACCCTTCTTCTCGATCAATTGAGCAATCTTAGTTGCTAACTTTGCTTTCAATAGGCGCTCTTCCGCGTCTCGGAAACCAAGATCGGCAAAGACGTTGCCACTTCCGGGCTCCACTTTCTCAGCGTTCCCTCTCGATTTGCGAGCCTTGGTAGCCTTGACTCTTTGTTTCATCTGTCACGTCCTCAGCCGCCTCCACCTTTAGAGCGGCAGATGCTTGATGACATTCTCCCATTCATGCACTTCGCTGCAGGATACGATGATTTCAAGATCACCAATCACCTGGCTCACGGGCAAACGACGAGAAACAATGATGACACCGGCAATACCTTCCTCGCTATCGATCCGGGTCGCTGCGTGATAGGGCATCGTGCGCCGATCATGGGTGACGACAATACGCTTCTGCTCGGCCGCCCAAGCTAGTAAATCTGGATCAGACGCATCACTGAGACCCGCTTGATGAGCGGTTATGACGTCTAAGTTCGGAACGCGAAGCAACAGGCCGCGAAGGATGACTTGATCGAGATCTTGATCAATAAGCAACCGAAGCATGACCGCGCAGTCTACCCTATTGGCGTTGCATCGCCGTTCTCTTGCCTCGACGTCCACCGGCCCAACATACGAGAGCGTAGTTCGGCGATCTCGGCCTGGTAGTCAGGATTAGACTCCAGTTGCTCTTGAAGAGCATCGGCTGCTGTTTCCTGCTCCTGCAGATACTCTTCAATTTCTTGGCGATGTGTGAGGTAGTAAGCAATACTCGAGTAAACGTCGCCTAGGCTGAGAGAAGGAAAGCTCTGGACAATTTGCTCGGCTGTGGCTCCCAGTTTGAAATGATGAACGATGGAGTCCAGACTAACTCGCGAGCCCTTGATGCGAATAGTCCCATGCTCGGTGATAACAAGCGGCATGCTGATGGTTTCTTCCAAGGTCACCATAATGGAAGCGTTCAACAGTAGAAATCAAGTTACAATGATTCAATTCTTGGAAAAGTGGATGCGAAAAGGTAACAATATGAAAAACATGAAGCCGGTCTTGTTAGTTCTCATGCT
>CAAGKR010196125.1_pt1 | contig 12912 bp, 12 predicted proteins | sample 2556971 | NCBI WGS metagenome assembly CAAGKR01 (sample SAMEA5207829, study PRJEB30636) | soil metagenome | biome: forest; feature: boreal; material: soil | place: USA | collected 2011-09 | depth 1 m | reverse complement strand
TCTTCAACGTTTGATTTTTCAAGCGTTTTCAAAATTACTTCGCGGGCGCTCTCCATCAATTCCTTCGCTTCATCGAGCGCCACGAAACCGCGCGAGACGATTTGGGGGTCTACCTCGAGTTTTCCGGTGTGCTCGTTGATGGCGAGGATCAGGATGACGATGCCGTCCTCAGAAATGTGCCGGCGTTCTTTCAGGATGACGTCGCCCACCTCGTCGAAGGTCCCAACGTCTATGCACACGCGCCCCACCTTTACGCGGCCGGTGCGCCGAGCCCCTTTCGCATCGAATTCCAGCACGTCGCCGCTTTCCATCAGGAAGACTTCCCCGGAAACTGCGGCCAGTTGCTTGGCGGTCTCGACGTGGCGGAAGAGCTGGCGATACTCGCCGTGAATGGGAATAAAGTATTTAGGCCGAACCAGGTTCAACATCAACTTCAATTCTTCCACGCTGGCGTGCCCGGAAACGTGGACGGGCGGCTGGCTGCCGTCCTGATAATGTACCTTGGCGCCGCGCCGGTAGAGGTGGTCCATCATGCGGAAAATCGATTTTTCATTGCCGGGAATAATGCGGGCAGAAATCACCACATCGTCGCCCGGTTCCACCGTAACAAAGCGATGGCTCTTCACGGCGACGCGCGAGAGTGCCGCCATCGGCTGTCCCTGGCACCCGGTGAGGACGATGGCCACCTCATTCCTGGGCAATTTGCGCAGGTCTTGTGGAGGGATCAACAGGCCGTCCGGCACGCGCAGCCGTCCCATCTGCTGGGCGATCTCCGCATTCTGGTGCATGCTGCGGCCGATAAAGCACAGCCGGCGGCGATGTTCGTGCGCGAGATCGGTAACAAGTTGCAGGCGGTGCATGGAAGTGGAAAAGCAGGAAATCAGCACGCGGCCCTTGGCCTCCGCCATAATTTCCGCAAAACGCTCGCGCACCGCGCGCTCTGAGGGCGTCATGCCCGGGCGCTCCACGTTGGTGGAATCGCAAAACAACGCCAGCACGCCTTTGCGCCCGTAGTCGGCCAGCGTATGCAGGTCGCTCACGTGCTGGTCCGTCGGAGTGGGATCAAACTTAAAATCGCCAGAATGAATGACGGTGCCGAGTGGCGTGGTCAGCGCCAGCGCGCCGGCTTCAATAATGCTATGAGTGAGGTGGATGAACTCCACATGAAACGGACCGACATCAAAGGGCTTGCCCGGGTGCATCTCACGCAGTTCGATTTGGTCCGCCAAGCCGTGTTCCACCAGCTTGGCGCGCACCAGCGCCAAGGTGAAAGGCGTCCCGTAAACGGGTGCATCGATTTCGTCCAGCACATAAGGCAGCGCACCGATGTGGTCTTCGTGGCCGTGAGTCAGCAGGATGGCTCGAATCCGTTCCCGGTTCTCGCGAAGATAGGTGATATCTGGAATGATGATGTCAACTCCGAGTAATTCAGCACCAGGAAACGTTATGCCGCAGTCGACCACCACCAAGTGGTCGCCGAACTCGAAGACCATCATGTTCATGCCGAACTCGCCCAACCCTCCGAGCGGGATGACTCGTAATTTATCGTTAGTTGTAGAGATAGCGTGCCTCCTTAAAAACATTACATCCTAACACATCTTGCTAAATGGCAGGTTGCAGTGGGAACGGGGTGAGGGGCCAGTTGCGCATCGGATAAAATTAGATAGGACAGAACGCTAGGCGAGCCGCGCCAACAAGCCGGCGAATTGTTCAATGCTCATTTGTTCGGCGCGAACGGTTGCGGGCAATTCGATCTGGTCAAGTGCCTGTTCAAGCCGCGCGCGCGGGACAATTCCCGAAAGGTTGTTGATAATAGTTTTTCTTTTCTGTGCGAAGCAGCGCTTAGCGAAAGTTAAAAGTTTTTCCTGATCCTTCGGGGATAATTCCGGAAGCCTCGGATGAATCTGAAACTCGACAAGGGCGGAGTGTACTTGAGGCGGCGGCGAGAAAGCTCCGGGCGGAACCGAGAACAAAAGCCTCGGCCGGGAGAAAAGCTGTACGAAAACCGAGAGGTATCCGTAGTCGCTCGATCCCGGCGCGGCAATGAGCCGGTCCGCGACCTCCCGCTGTATAAGCAATGCCATGGCCCGGATCGCCCCGCGAAAGTTTGCCATGCGATCAAGAATCGGCGACGTGATGTAATAAGGGAGGTTTCCGAAAACAAAACATTGATTGGTTTCATAACGCCGGCAGAGGGCCGCGAGGTCGGCCGAAAGGATATCCGCATGCAGGATTTCAATACGCGGATCGCCCTCGAACTTTTCTTTGAGCTGTTCGACGAGAGCCCGGTCCAATTCAATCGCCACAACGCGGCGCGTGCGCTCCGCCAACAGGCCTGTCATGGCGCCGCGTCCCGCTCCAATTTCAATGATCAGATCGCCGGCACGCAGGCTGAGTGAATCGGCAATGCGGCGGCGGAAGCCGGAGTCGGCAAGAAAATGCTGGCCCAGTTTTGGTCGGCGAGGATGAGGCACAGTTGACCGTTGGGAGCCACGGAGCGCGCGCCCACGATTCCCGTGCGGCATCATAGCACGGCGGAGCGTGGCCTTGACTTTGGCGAACTCATCTTCTAACGTAACTGGCTAATAGACTTCCCCGGCCCAAAGCGGAGACGCATTATGAAAATAACCTTTGTCGCATCGGAAGGGGTTCCGTTCTCAAAAACGGGAGGACTCGCCGACGTGGTTGGCGCGCTGCCTAAAGCGCTGGTGGCGAGCGGGCACGAAGTGGACGTCCTGCTTCCCCGTTACCGAATGACCAAGCCAGGCAAAGTGATTCCGCAGTGTAAGAGTGTCACGTTACCACTTTCTTCCGGTTTTCGATTTGCTTCCATTCAAGACGCCGGGGAAGCTGCCGGCGTCCACACCTACCTAGTTGACTGCCCTGAATTCTTCGACCGCGAGGGCCTGTACCAGTTAAAAGGCGAGGACTATGCGGACAACGCCACGCGATTTGCGGCGTTCTCACTGGCTTGCCTGGAGTTCATGAAGCGAAGCGCGGCCGCGCCGGACGTGATCCATTGCCATGATTGGCAATCGGCTCTAGTGCCCATCTATCTTCGAAATCTATATCACGGTGACAGTTGTTTTCAGAACACGCCCGTCCTTTTCACCATCCACAACATTGGGTATCAAGGACTTTTTCCGCCGCATATCCTTCCCGCAATTTCACTGAACGCCGGACTGTTTACGATGGAGACGCTCGAATTCTACGGGAAAGTCAATTTGCTGAAGGGCGGAATTGTTTTTTCCGATTTCGTCAGCACGGTCAGCCGGAAGTACGCGGAAGAGATCCAGACGCAGGAGTTCGGGTACGGTCTGGAGGGTGTGCTGGCGAAACGCGCTGACCGATTGCAGGGCATTTTGAACGGAGTGGACTACGACGACTGGAACCCGGCCACTGACAAGCTGATTCCCGCCAACTTTACACCCGAGGATTTGAAAGGAAAGGAAGTCTGCAAGAAGGCGTTGCTGGAAAAGATGGGCGTGAAGAAGCCGGTGATGGCCCGCCCGGTCATTGGAATCGTTTCCCGGTTTGCGGCGCAAAAGGGGTTCGATCTGATCGCGGAGATTGCCGAGCGACTCATGGCCCAGGACCTCTACATTGTGGCGCTGGGGACAGGCGAGCCGCAGTATGAGGCATTGTTCCGCACCCTGGCGGACCGATATCCTGACAAGTTTTTGGTAAAGGTCGCTTATGACAACAATATCGCCCACCAGATTGAGGCTGGCGCGGACATGTTTTTGATGCCCTCGAGGTACGAACCTTGCGGGCTGAATCAGATATACAGTTTGAAGTACGGGACGGTGCCGGTGGTGCGCGCTACAGGCGGACTCGACGATACGATAGAAACCTTTAACGGCAAGTCGGGCACCGGCTACAAATTCAGCGAGTATACGGCCGAGGCGCTGCTCGAGTGTATCACCCTGGCGATGGGCGGTTTTCGCCAGCCAAAAGCCTGGCGGCAATTGATGCTGAACGGTATGAAAAAGGATTTTTCCTGGGGTGCCTCGGCAAAGAAGTATGGGAAGATTTACGAGGCTCTGCGCCAGGAAAAAGTTCGCGTCCAATCCGCGCCCGGCGCATCAAATTAACGAGAACTGTTTAATTTATCTGGAGGAGTGAAAAAATGTCGGGGCCAAATACATTGGAATTCAGCGATCAGAATTTCGACCAGGAGGTCTTGAAATCAGACAAGCCCGTGCTGGTGGATTTTTGGGCAACCTGGTGCGCGCCGTGCCGCATGATCGCGCCGGCCGTTGAGGCCATCGCTGACGAGTATCTTAATCGCGCCAAAGTCGGCAAACTGAATGTTGACGAAAATCTTTCGGTAACCGGCCGGTACAATATCCGCGGCATCCCCACCTTGCTGCTCTTTAAGAATGGCCAGATCCAGGAGCAAGTGGTGGGCGCCACGTCCAAGGAAGCTCTCACCAAACTTCTTGATAAACACCTCTAGAGCGCTTAGTTGTGTGCGCCGGACGGACGCCACATAACCTGTCCAAAAATCCAGCGTTAAGGTTAGAATGGTGCGCCGATATTTGGTGTGGCGCACACTCCCGGAAATTCGCATGTCAAAAAACATTGTCGTCATAGGCGTTCAGTGGGGTGATGAGGGCAAGGGCAAAGTGGTGGATGCCCTGGCGGAACATTTCGATATTGTGGCGCGCTATCAGGGTGGCGCCAATGCCGGCCACACGGTGGTGGTGGGCGACAAAAAATTCGTTCTCCAACTCCTGCCCAGCGGGATTCTGCGGCCCGGGAAAGTGGCGGTGATCGGCAACGGCGTCGTGGTGGACCCTGTGGCGCTCTTTAAAGAACTCGAAACCATCGAGAAAGCGGGCGTGGAAGTTGGCGCTCGATTGCGCATCAGCGATCGCGCCCATTTGATCCTTCCTTACCATCGCACGCATGAAGCAGCCGCCGAGCTGGCCCGCGGGGTGGGGAAGATCGGGACCACGCAGCATGGAATTGGGCCTTCCTACGAAGACAAGGCGGGCCGGCGCGGCCTGCGCACATGCGATTTGCGCGATCCGGAAGTTTTCAGGCGGAAATGCACCAGCGTCCTGGAGGAAAAAAATCGGCTGGCGAGGGCGGTGTTTGGCAGCGGGATGCTGGATGGGCTGGATGTGGTTAAGAATTATTTCGACACCGCCCGGCGCATGGTCCCTTATCTGACCGACGTTTCCTCCTATCTCAACAGCGAAATGGATGGCGGCAAACGGGTGCTCTTTGAAGGGGCGCAAGGGACCCTTCTGGATCTGGACCATGGGACCTATCCTTTTGTGACTTCTTCAAGCGCGGCGGCGGGCGGAGCTTCAACGGGCACGGGCGTCGGGCCGTCCATGTTGGGCTCTGTGGTCGGCGTTTCAAAAGCGTATGCCACCCGCGTAGGAAGCGGGCCGTTTCCTACTGAGGCTGCTGAGTCGGAAGGCGCGAAACTTCGGGATCGGGGTGGTGAGTATGGCGCTGTCACAGGACGCCCGCGGCGCTGTGGGTGGTTTGACGTCCCGGCGGCGCGCTATAGCGCCCGGGTGAATGGCTTGAGCGCGCTCATAATCACCAAACTCGACATTCTTGATCAGTTGTCGGAAATTCCAGTGGGCGTTGAGTACGAAATCGATGGGAAGCGAATTGCTGATTTCCCCGCTGAAATTGAAGTCCTCGAGCGAGTGAAAGTTCGATACCATGTCATGCCCGGATGGCAGCAATCGACTTTCGGATTGCAGGATTTAGCCAGGCTTCCGCAAAAAGCGCGGGATTATTTGACCTTCCTCTCGGACCAGGTTGGGGTCGAGATCGCCATGGTTTCAACCGGGCCGGCGCGCGATCAAACAATTTGGCTGGATGAGGGCCGTTTTGCCAGCGATGTCAACGCAAGGTAGTTTTCTTTTTTCAATGCCTCAATGGCCCGATGACTTAATGACCCAATTCCTGCAATGTACAACTGACCGTGGATATCTTTGAATATGCTCACCTTCGAGCAAGCGCTCTCGATAGTTAAAGAGAAATTGGGCGAGGCAAAGCGGAATCCTGCGACAGAGGTCTTGCCGCTCGAGCAGGTTCGAGGCCGCGTCCTTGCCGAGGACATTTGCGCCGACCGTGACTACCCGCCTTTCCATCGCGCCACGCGTGATGGTTACGCTTTGCGCGCTTCGGATTTGGGCTCGCTGCCCGCGATCCTCGAGCGCGTAGGCGAGGTCCGGGCCGGTGAGTATTTTGTGGGCAAGTTAGTCCCTGGCCAATGCCTGGAAATCATGACCGGCGCTCCGTTGCCCGAAGGCGCGGATGCCGTGGTGATGATTGAGCACGTGCGCGTGCGCGGCCAGGAGGTGGAAGTTCCGCGCGCCGTCAGTCCTTTCGAAAATATCGTGCGGCGGGGAAGTGAGGCGGCGTCGGGGAGCCGAGTCCTGGCGCGGGGCCGGCGATTGAATCCGGCTGAGATTGGGTTGCTCGCTTCCGTAGGCCAGGCGCGTGTAAAAGTTTTTGTAGAGCCTCGAGTGGCCATTCTGCCGACAGGGGACGAAATAGTGCCCGTCGATCGGCAACCCGAATGGTTTCAAATCCGCAATAGCAACGCGGTGGCGCTGTCCGCGCAGGTGGCGGCAGCCGGCGGTGTGCCGCGCATCGCGGGCATCGCACCAGATTTGACGGAGCAGTTGAAGCGGCTGATCGAAAAAGGATTGGAAGCGGATTTGTTGCTGATGAGCGGCGGCGTTTCCATGGGTAAATTTGATCTTGTCGCCCAAGTCCTGAATGATCTTGGTGCGGAAATTTATTTCCAGGGTGTCGCGATCCGGCCGGGAAAGCCTCTGGTGTTCGGAAGCGTTCGGGGAAAGTATTTTTTCGGATTGCCCGGTAATCCGGTTTCAACTTTTGTGACCTTCGAACTTTTCGTGCGCCCGGCTATCGCTCTATTGGGCGGCGCGGACTTTGAGTGCGCCAGTTTTCTTCGCGCCCGATTGGGGAAACCTTTCAAGCAAAAAAACGGGCTGACCGCGTTCATGCCGGCGCGTGTCCAGAGGGAGAGCGCCGAGCCGGTGGTTAACCTGGTTGGCTGGCAAGGCTCCGGCGATCTGGTTGGCGCGGCGGCGGCCAATTGCTTTCTGGTGGTGCATCCTGAGCAAACGGAAATCGCGGCGGGAGAATGGGTGGACGTGATGCCGAGAGGGTGGAATTAGAAATTATGAATTAAAAATTAGGAAGAAATGGCAAAATGCGATTTGTAGCTTTGATTCCTAGTTTATAATTTTTAATTCATCATTTGGGTTGTCTCGATGAGCAAAAAGCTTTCACATTTCGACAATTCCGGCCGCGTCCGCATGGTGGATGTGTCGGACAAAGCGAAAACCGACCGGCGCGCGGTGGCCAGCGTCCTGGTGAACATGAATGCGCGGACTCTGCGGATGATTCGGGTGAATCCTAAGGGGAATGCGCTCGAAATTGCGCGCGTGGCGGGCATTGCCGCAGCCAAGCGCACGGCGGAACTGATCCCTCTTTGCCATCCCCTCCTGTTGAGTCATATTGATGTAAAGGCGAAGTTGTGCAAAAATGGGGTTCTGATTACATCGACGATCCGCTCGACCGGACCGACGGGTGTGGAGATGGAAGCTCTAACAGCTGCCGCCATCGCGGCCCTGACGGTATATGATATGTGCAAGGCTCTGGATCGAGGAATCGAGATCACCCAACTTCGACTTCTGGAGAAGAGCGGCGGCAAGACCGGGACGTATCGCGCTCCCCATTCGCGACCGCGCCGCACCACCTGAAATTTTGGGGAAGGCTCTCGAACCATGCCAGCATCTCTAAAAATTCTCATCGTCGATGATAACCCCACCGTATTGAAACTGTTGTGCCGGAGCCTGGAGAAGTGCGGGGAGTTGGTGACGGCCTCCGACGGCGCGGACGCACTGATGAAGGCGATTGAAATTAAACCGGATCTGATTATCTCCGATTACGCCATGCCGGTGATGGACGGTCGAGCCCTATTTGAAAAACTTCGCGCCCGCAAGGAGACCCAATCCATTCCCTTCGTTTTCCTCGCTTCGCAAAAGGAGATCGACGAACGCCTGCGCACGGTGGTGGACGGTGTGGAAGATTATTTTGTAAAGCCGTTTTTTGTGCGTGATCTATCGCAACAAGCCCGCCGCATCACGGCGCGGCTCCTGCAGGCACAGTTGGAGAAGGAGGGTGCGCGCGGGGGCGCGGTTACCGGACGGCTGAGCGAAATGAATCTGCTCGATTGGATGAGCTCGCTCGAGCAAGGCCGGAAGACTTGCGCGCTCGTGCTCCGTGCCGGCAGCGACGAGTGTACTATTTATTTCAACGAAGGCCAGGTGACCCACGCCGTCTATGGCGATTTAAAAGGTAACGATGCGGTTTTCAAAGTTTTGAAATGGACTGAGGGCGATTGGAGACTCGATTTTTCCAAGAACCCGGCCGAGCGGACCACCACCATGTCTACGCAAGGATTGATGATGGAGGGCCTGCGCCTGCTCGACGAGGCCAACCGCGACGCCGTCTGATTTCCCAGATGGCCTTATGGGCAGGTCCCGAAAATGAAAGTTGAAATGGCGCTGTCTGGCTCCGGGGGCCTCTTGCACCCAACCTTCCTTTGATGGACCATCACCTCTGCGCAAAAATTCTGGTATTGAGCGACGCTGCTGCCCGCGGCAAGCGCGAGGACCTCTCCGGGCCTGCGATACGCGTGGTGCTTGAAGCGCAGGGCTGGAATGTGTCCGCCTGCGAGGTTTTGCCCGATGAGGCTGATCAGATTCGGAGGCGGCTCGAAGCCTGGACGGACAGCGAAGATTGTGATGCTGTATTCACCACCGGCGGCACCGGCCTCGGGCCGCGCGACGTCACGCCTGAGGCCACGCGAGCCGTGATTGAACTTGAGATTCCGGGTCTGGCAGAGCTGATGCGCGCTGAAGGGGTGAAAAAAACCAAACGGGCGGCTCTTTCCCGCGGCGTGGCCGGCGTGCGCAAGGGGAAACTTATTATTAATCTTCCCGGCAGCGTGCGCGGCGCGCGAGATTCGCTCGAATGCATCCTTGACCTGCTTCCCCACGCCATCGATTTGTTGCAAGGCCGCACCGAGCACCCCGAGTAAGAAATGTCATGGAAAGTTCCCTTGCGCGTTTCTCTGTTGCGTGACGCGCGGATCTGGTTATACTAGTGGTATGAAAACTGCGGTATCCATCCCCGATGAGGTTTACAAAGTAGCGGAGCGTCTGGCTCGGCGCAGCAAGAAGTCTCGCAGCCGCTTGTTCAGCGATGCGCTTCGGGAATACGTAGCCCGCCATGCGCCTGATGAAGTGACTGAGGCGATGAACAAGGCGTGCGCGGCCACGGGCCAAGTGGAGGATGCGTTCGTTGCCTCCGCCACCCGCCGTATCCTGGAGCGAATTGAGTGGTAATCTCGCAGGGCGAAATCTGGTGGGCGAAACTTCCTGCCCCCACCGGTTCGGGACCGGGTTTCCGAAGGCCGGTCGCGGTCGTCCAGTGTGACGCATTGAATCGGAGTCGCGTGGCCACCCTAGTCTGCGTCCCGCTCACCAGCAATCTAAAATGGGCCGTGGCTCCTGGCAACGTCCATCTCTCTGCGCGTCTCACCGGTTTGCCGAGGGATTCGGTGGCCAACGTCTCCCTGATTGTAAGTGTTGATAAGAATCTCCTGACCTCGCGCGTGGGCAAGCTGCCCCGCTCAAAACTGCAACTGATCCTTTCGGGGATCGATACTGTTCTCGGCAAATAGGCCTGACGTGATCGGGGGTTCAGTATCCCTGCAATTTGTCATCATTGGTTGGGTGCTTTGAGTGCAAATCAGCTTTCTATTGCCACGCTGTTCTTGACTTGTGATAGGATTTCACCCGACGATTTGAGAGTGAAAGCGCCATGCTAAATCTCTACGGCCCCATCCTGATCTTTTTCGTGATTGCCGCCGCCTTCCCCCTTGTGACTCTTTGGATTGCCCAGTTCGTTCGCCCCAGGCCTCCTCAGAGCGCCGAAAAACTCATGCCCTATGAGTGCGGCATCACGCCGGAATCCGACGCTCGCGGCCGATACACCGTCCGTTTTTATATCATCGCCATCCTTTATGTGATTTTCGATGTTGAAACAATTTTCCTCTTTCCCTGGGCGGTCCAGTACCAGGCGTTGGGACTGTTCGGGTTTTTCGAGATGCTGGTGTTCCTCGGTATCCTTATCGTCGGTTACTTCTGGCTTTGGAAACGCGGCGCGCTCGATTGGGTCTAGCTTTCCCAGGCAATCATCCCTATCACTCAGGCCTGTTCCCCGCGCATACATTCAACATCGAGACGATCGTCAAAAAATAAAGAGAGGCTTTTGTGACTGCCGACACTTCCTCGGGCGATTTCCAAAGATATTCCCGTTCCTGCGGAATGAGCGGCCCCGGACTCCGTTGCACGTTTCGACCTGATTTTTTCGTAATGATGATAGGATGCTCTGCTCCAAAATCTTTTCGCGAGGTGCTTTGAAATGGCTTACAAGGGCTTGAGTCTGGAAGGAAAGCGGGCGCTGGTATTCGGCGGGACGAGCGGCCTGGGAAAATCCATCGCCACCGGATTAGCTGAAGCCGGAGCCGATGTTGTCCCGGTCAGCCGGCGCGCCGCGGAGGTTGCGAACACAGCGGCAGAAATTCGAGCCCTGGGTAAGCGCACGCTCGAACTCACCGCAGACGTGACGCGCCGGGAAGACATCCAGAAGGTGATTGACCGCATGGTGCAGGAAATGGGCCGCATCGACATCCTGGTGAATTGCGCCGGAACCACCAAGAAGATTGCCTCACTCGAACTTTCCGACGAGGACTGGGACCGCGTGATGGATATCAACCTGAAGGGGACCTGGTTCACTTGCCAGATGGTGGGCCGACAGATGAAAAAGCAGCAGTACGGCCGCATTATCAACATCGCGTCCATCGGTGGCTTTCAGACCCTTTACGAGGCGACGGTTTATGCGGCGAGCAAAGGCGCCGTGGTGATGCTCACGCGGAACCTGGGCGCGGAGTGGACGAAATACAATATCACCGTCAACGCCATCGCCCCGGGCGTTTTCGAAACGCCGCTCAACCGCGAACTGATCAATCTCCCCGAGCGCAAGGCTTCTATTATGGCGCACACTCCTATGAAGCGTTTCGGAAACCTGGAGGAGATCAAGGGTGTGGCGATTTTTCTCGCTTCCGATGCCGCAAGTTTTGTGACCGCAGAGGTCATTTCGGTTGACGGCGGATTTATGGCGCAGGGAATTGGCGGGTAATTCCGTTCGTGTTCAGACGCGAGGTTTTCATCACCCTGCTGGAAATCAAAGTTTGAAAAGGAGCAGAAAGTGAAACTGCGCTTATCTTTTGCCCTGTGTTCGGTCCTGGTCTTGATCTTGTCTGGCGCAATAACGCTGGGCGGAGGACAATATCCGATCGAAGGCCCGGCCATTCACCTTCCTTCGAGCAAAACCCTTTTGAGACCTGTTCCGGGGCGCCCGCAAAAGACAAATAGTTTTCCCACAACGCTCGCTCTGAGTCCGGACGGAAGATTTTTGGCGGTTTTGAACAATGGCTATGGAACAGAGGAGTCCGGGTATCAGCAGTCTATCGCCGTGGTCGATTTGAAATCCAACCAGATGGTTGATTACCCCGACTCTCGCCTGGGAAAGAAAGGCCGCCAGACATATTTTTTGGGCCTCGCCTTCAGTACCGACGGAAAACGTCTTTACGCCTCAGTCGCATCGCTAAGCGACCTCACGGGCCACGCTCCTGGTGACACTGGCAACGGCATCGCGGTTTACGGTTTCGAAGATGGCCGCCCGACGCCCCAGCGATTCATTAAAATTCCACCGCAGCCGCTGGGGGCGACGCGACACTCGGCCAAGATTTCGGATGAGATTCGGCCTGGTGAAGCAGTTCCATATCCTGCCGGGTTGGCGGTGGTCCGGCAAAGTGATGGAGAGGAAATTCTCGTCGCGGATAACCTCTCGGATGACGCCCTTCTTCTCAATGCGGAAAGCGGAAAGATTATTCATCGCTTTGACCTGAGCACACGGGGCATTGTGCCGGCTTCATATCCTTATGGTGTCGTTACCGCGCGGGACGGGAAGCGCGCCTATTGCAGTCTTTGGAACGGATCGCAAGTGGCGGAATTGGATCTTGAGTCCGGGCTCGTGACGCGCAGGATTCCTTTGCTGGCTCCGGAGTCTCCCACCGCGGCGGGTTCACATCCCACGGCCATGCTGTTGAGCCCGGATGAAAAGTATTTGTACGTCGCGCTCGCCAATCTGGATCGGGTCGCCGTTATTCGGACCGCCACCGGCGAACTTGCCGGCCTCTTATCCTGCGAGTTACCCGGCGAGCGATACGGAGGGGTTTATCCGATCGCCCTGGCGCAGACGGTTGATGGATCGCGCCTGTTCGTGGCGGACGCCTCGGCGGATGCTGTGGCTGTTTTTGATATGACTCAATTCAAAGCGGGCAACCAGCAAGGTCAAACCCACGCTCCGCAAGGGGCCACGGGTTTTATTCCCACTGAATGGTATCCGACGGCGCTGGCGGTGAATAAAGTTGATTTGTTTATTGCGACGGGCAAAGGAAAGGGAACTGGACCCAACTCAGCCCTCCTTCCCCCCGATCAACCGAATGGGGAAAGCCCGCGCGGGCATCATCCTTATATCGCGGCGCTCATCCACGGGTCGGTGGCGCGCGTCAGCATTCGGGCAGCCGAGGGCGCCCTGGCAAAATTGACGGACGAGGTGGTGGAGAGCAACGGGATGCGCGCGCCGCAAGGCACGATTAATTTTTCGGCCGGAAATAATCCAATTCGGCATGTCATCTACATCATCAAAGAGAACCGAACTTACGATCAAATTCTGGGTGATTTAAAACCGGGTGACGGCGACGCTTCG
>CAAGKR010407480.1_pt1 | contig 12914 bp, 12 predicted proteins | sample 2556971 | NCBI WGS metagenome assembly CAAGKR01 (sample SAMEA5207829, study PRJEB30636) | soil metagenome | biome: forest; feature: boreal; material: soil | place: USA | collected 2011-09 | depth 1 m | reverse complement strand
CGTTGTCAAAATCGATGCTCCGACCACGGTTCCACCTACAGGGAGGATTCGTCGGGACCTTAACATTCCCTGCAAGATCGATCACAACCCGAAGGCGGTTCGCGTTCGTTTTACCGTTCGCGTGTCGGCCACCGGACGCATTGGGACAGCAGATTTGACGCTGGGGCAAGAGGCAGGCCCAAACGCAAGCAAGGAAGCGCCGAAGCAATAGGCGGGCTTGGTTGATCGAAAGCCGCCGGAGTCTACGGCTGGGGCGTGTTGGAGCTGGATTTATTCCGGCTCTCTACTGCGCCCCTGCGTTCTTTGCGCCAAACTCCCGCAGTTTGGCGAGAGTTGCGGCGGCCTGGCCGGAGTCGATGGCTTCTGCGCCTTGCCGAACACCCTCTTTCAGATCGGCTGCCAGCCCGGCTGCGACGAGAGTGGCGGCGGCGTTCAGCAAAACAATGTCGCGCCGCGCGCCGGAGATGCCGGTGAGCACGTCGTAGAGCAAAGCCTTGTTGGTGGCGACGTCGCCGCCGGTAAACTGGTCGAGCGTGGTGCGGGGCAGCCCAGCCATCTCCGGGGTGACGCGGGCAGCGTGCATCGTCGGCTCACCGCCACCTTCCGATTCCTCAATGCGGGCCACGATGGATTCGCCGGTGGTGGTCAGCTCGTCGATGCCATCGGTTCCGTGGACGACGAAGGCTCGTCGAGCGCCAAGCGCCGCCAGCGTGCGGCCTACCAGTAGCACACGACTGGGCGCGAGGACGCCGATGACTTGATTGCGCGCGACGGCGGGGTTGGTCAGCGGGCCAACTAAATTAAAAATCGTCCGGAAGCCAAGAGCGCGACGCAGAGGCCCCAGAGTCTTCATGGCGGGGTGATAGAGCGGCGCGAAGAGGAAGACGAAGCCAGTCTGGCGGAGGCACTCGACAGCCAGTTCGGGGCCGAGGTTGATGGGCACGCCGAGGGCTTCGAGCACGTCGGCCGCACCGCAGAGCGAGGTGACGGCGCGATTGCCGTGCTTGGCGACTTTGGCTCCGGCTGCCGAAGCCACCAGAGCCGCGCCGCAGGAGATGTTGAAGGTGAGCGGACCTCCGCCACCAGTGCCAACCGCGTCGACCAGTTCGTCGCGCTCGGCGGCCGTAAAGGGCAGCGGCGTGACGCGGCGGCGCATGACATCGACAAAGCCGGCCAGCTCCGGCGCTTGTTCGCCGCGAGTGGCCAGCACAGTGAGCAGCGCAGCGGTCTCGACTTCAGGCACCGTGCCGGCGAGAATTTCTTCCAGCACGCCGGCGGCTTGCTCGCGGGTCAGCGACGCGCCATCCTGGGCCAGCGGCTTCAACAACTCTTTCAGAGAGGCCATATGTTCCTATGGTACCGACTCAAAGCGGCATGGCAAAACTTTAAGAATTTCGCACACGTTCTTGTTTGCCCGTTCTTTAGCGGGCAGGATAGTATTTGGATACCGCTGACACGGTCTCGGCTCCCCGGAACGCTCCGGGAGCGGTGATAATCCCCAAGGCCGGCGGAGAGAACGGTCCCAATCCCATGAAGATTCACGAGTATCAGGCGAAGGAAATCCTGGCGAAGTACGGCGTGGCCGTGCCCCGGGGCGAAGTGGCCAACACGCTGGAGGAAGCCTCGGCGGCGGCCAGCAAACTATTTTCCTGGGGCGTGAGCGGCGTCGTGGTCAAGGCGCAGATTCACGCTGGAGGCCGCGGCAAGGGCGGCGGCGTAAAGGTGGCGCGCACACAAGCAGAGGCCGAGCAGTATGCCAAAGAGATTTTGGGCATGACGCTGGTGACGCACCAGACCGGGCCTCTGGGACAAAAAGTCCAGCGGCTGCTGATCGAGGAGACGGCCAGCATCGACCGCGAGCTGTATTTGGGAATTGTTTTAGACCGCGTGACCGGCAAGCTGGTCTTCATGGCCTCGCAGGCAGGCGGCATGGAGATTGAAGTGGTGGCTGCGAAGACGCCGGAGGCGATTTTTAAAGAGACGATTGACCCGGTGATTGGCCTGGGCTCCTGGCAGGCGCGCAAGCTGGCCTTTGCGCTGGGGCTCAAGCCGACGCAGATCAACGCGGCGGTGGCGTTTTTGCAGAGCTTGTACAAGGCATTCATTGAAACCGACGCGTCGCTGGTGGAGATCAATCCGTTTATTACGACGACCGACGACAAGCTCTTTGCGCTGGACGCCAAAATCACTTTCGACGACAACGCGCTCTTCCGCCATGCGGAGATCAAGGCGCTGAGGGACACCGCCGAGGAAGACCCGCTGGAGGTGGAAGCCAGCAAATATGCGCTGAACTACATCAAACTGGACGGTTCCATCGCTTGCATGGTGAACGGCGCGGGGCTGGCCATGGCGACGATGGACATCATTCAGTACGCCGGCGGCAGCCCGGCTAATTTTTTGGATGTGGGCGGCGGGGCAACGCAGGAGCAGATTGAACATGCCTTTGAAATTCTGCTGGCCGACGCGAACGTGAAGGCCATCTTCATCAACATCTTCGGCGGCATTCTGCGCGTGGACCGGCTGGCTACGGGCGTGGTGGCGGCGGCGCGCAATCTGAAGGTCAAGGTTCCGATTGTGCTGCGGCTGGAAGGCACGAATGTGGAGGAAGGCCGCAGGATTTTGAAGGCGTCGGGGTTGAATTTTCAAGTTGGTTCAACAATGGAAGATGCTGCGGAGTTGGTAGTTGCCGCGGCTGCAAGCGTGGGGGCATAAGATGGCGGTTCTAGTAAATAAAGAAACTCGACTTATCGTGCAGGGCATTACCGGCAAGGAAGGCACCTTCCACGCCATGAGCTGCGCGGAGTATGGCACCAAGATTGTTGGCGGAGTGACTCCCGGCAAGGGCGGAACGATGCACGAGGGCTGGCCGGTCTTCAACACCGTGGCCGACGCCGCGGCGAAGACGGGCGCCAACGCGACCATGATTTTTGTTCCGCCGCCGTTTGCCGCCGATGCGATTCTCGAAGCGGAGGACGCGGGGATTCCGCTGATTGTCTGCATCACCGAAGGCATTCCCACGCTGGACATGGTGAAGGTGTGGGTAAAATTGAAAAACTCAAAGTCACGGCTGATCGGGCCGAATTGCCCGGGAGTCATTTCGCCGGGCAAGGCCAAGATCGGCATCATGCCGGGGCGGATTCACCTGGAAGGCTCGGTGGGCATCGTCTCGCGCTCGGGGACGCTCACGTATGAGGCTGTGTATCAACTGACGCAGAGAGGCATTGGGCAATCGACCGCGATTGGCATCGGCGGCGACCCGATCATCGGCACGACGCACATCGATGCGCTGCGCCTGTTCAACGACGATCCGGAGACTGAGGCCATCATTATGATTGGCGAAATCGGCGGTACGGCGGAAGAGGCAGCGGCGGAGTTTGTACGGCAGCACGTGAAGAAGCCGGTGGTGGGCTTCATCGCCGGACAGACCGCGCCTCCGGGACGTCGCATGGGCCACGCGGGCGCCATCATCAGTGGCGGACAAGGAACGGCAGCCGAGAAGATGAAGGCCATGACCGCAGCGGGGATTCATGTGGTTGTTTCGCCAGCGGAGATTGGGGCGACGCTGGCGAGGGTGATTGGGAAAGGCTGAAGCAGCTATCAGCCATCAGCTAACAGCCATCAGCTAACAGCTAAAAGCAAAGGCTCGCCGAAATGGCGGGCCTTTGTTGTTGCTGTCGAATTGGCCTTACCAGATGCGGCAGGGTTTGGGGTTCACCATGGCCGCCGTTTTCTTGCAACTGAAGCTTTTGGCGAACTCCGGCAGATCCTGGAGCACGGTATTGGTGCGGTACTCGTCGGGAGCGTGGGGATTGCCCTGCGCCTGGGTGCGCAGTTGCTCGGGACGTGTCTGCGTGCACCACTGCTGCGCGTAGGCGATCCAGAAGCGCTGGTCGGGCGTGTAGCCATCCGTTGTAGCGTTCATGTCCACGTTGGCCGCGTGAGCCTTGTCCAGCCAGGCAACCCATGCCAGCCACGTACCGCCCAAATCGGCCAGATTTTCGCCCAGCGTGAGCTTGCCGTTGAGGTGAACGCCGGGAACCGCTTCGATGGCGTCATACTGCTTCACCATGCAGTCGGCGCGCTCGGTAAACTTCTGCTCGTCTTCTTTCGTCCACCAGTCGCGCAGATTGCCTTCCTTGTCGAACTGGCGGCCCTCATCGTCGAAGCCGTGGGTCAGCTCATGGCCGATGGTGGAACCCATGTCGCCGTAGTTGGCCGCGTCGTCCTCCTTGCCGCTGAAAAAGGGAGCTTGCAAGTAGCCGGCGGGGAAGTTCACGTTATTCATCTGCGGGTCGTAGTAGGCGTTTACGGTGGGCGGCGTCATCATCCACTCGCCCTTATCCACCGGCTTGCCGATTTTGGCCAGGTCGCGGGTTTTATCGAACTCACGCACGCGCATCTGGTTGCCCAGGGCGTCGCCGCGCACGATGGTGAGCGTGGAGTAGTCGCGCCACTTGTCGGGGTAGCCGATCTTGTTCATCACTCCAAGCAATTTTTCCTTGGCGCGGATTTTGGTGGCGGCGCTCATCCAGTCGAGCCCGTCGATGTCCTTGTCCATGGCCCTCTCGATGGCCTGCGTCATGCCGAGGGTGCGCTGCTTTTCTTCAGGCGAGAAAAAGCGCGCCACGTAGACCTGGCCCAGCGCCTCGCCCATCTCACGGTCCACGCGCGTGGTGCAGCGCTTCCAGCGCTCCTGCTGCTTTTCGGCGCCGTTGAGGGTGTGCGCGTAGAAGTTCCAGTTCTCCAGGTCAAAGCTCTCCGGCAAGCTGGTTCCCGCAAAGGCGTGAAGCAAGTGCCAGCGCAGATAGGTGCGAATCTGCGCGATGGGCGTATCGGCGACGAGCGCATTGAACTCGGCAAAGAACTTCGGCTGCATGTCATTGGCTTTGCCCACGGCGGGAGCGTGCGCCGCGGAAACGTAGTCAGCCAGCGAGAAGTGCGTCAGCTCCTTTTGGAAGCTGAGAACGTCGGTGGGATGGTTGAGATTTTGCGGGTCGCGCTGCTCGGTGATGGTGAGCGAGGCCTTGGCCATGCGAGTCTCGATGGCCATCACGGTTTCTGCGTCCTTGGCGGCCTTCGCCTCCGGCTCGCCGGCCAGCATGAAGATCTTCCTTACGTGGGCCACGTACTGCTGGCGCTGTTCGACGGATTTGGCGTCGGTGCGGGTGTAGTAGTCACGCTCCGGCAAGCCAAGGCCGCCCGCTCCGTAAAAGCTGATAACGGAGGTGGAGTCGGCAAAGTCCTGATTCGAGCTCATGCCGAAGAAAGCGCGCACGCCGATGGAATGCAAATGCGCTAAGAGCGCGGGCAGGTCGGCGGATGTCTTCAGCGCGGCGATGCGGTCCAGCTCCGGCTGAAGCGGCTTGAGGCCCAGTCTGTTCACCGTGGCCGTGTCCATGCAACTGGCGTACTCGTCGCCGATCTTTTGCTCGTTGGCGGAGCGTGTAGCCGTGGGCGCGGAGGTGCTTTCCAAAATTTGCTTGAGACGGAGGCGGTTCAGCTCGGCCAACTCGGTAAAGCGGCCATAGGAGGTTTGGTCGGGGGGCAGCGGATTGCGCTTGAACCACCCGTTGCAACTGAAGCGGTAAAAGTTTTCGCAGGGATCGATGGTCTTGTCGATGAGCGACGAATCGAAGACGCGCAACTCAGCTGCTGCCGCAGGGGCGGGCGCGCCTGACGGCGCATTTTGGCTAAGTGCTGGTGCGGCCAGTAACGAGGCGGCGATTGCGGCGGCCGTCACGATCAGAGAGCGATAGGGTGAAACGGAGAAGCGGAACATGCAAAAACTTTAGCAGATTGGGCATGCGGGCGGCAGACGTGCCGACTTTCACGGCGATTACAATAAGGAAGGAAACAAAATCCCCGCAGGAGACAACATCCGTGGCGCAACGCACCTTCAGCATCATCAAGCCGGACGCGGTCCGCAAAGGTTTCACTGGAGCCATTCTGGCCGAGATCGAAAAGGCCGGCTTTCAGATCGTGGCTATCAAGAAGCAAGCCATTTCAAAGGAGCAGGCCAAGGGCTTCTATGCCGTGCACGTGGAAAAGCCATTTTTTGAGGGGCTGTGCACGTTCATGTCTTCGGGGCCGCTGATGCTGATGGTTCTGGAGAAGGAGAACGCGATTGCGGACTGGCGGAAGCTGATGGGTGCGACGAATCCGGCCAACGCGGACGAGGGAACGATTCGCAAGAAGTTTGCCGGATCGATGTCGGAGAACGCCGTACACGGCTCGGATGGCGAGGAGACGGCGGCGTTTGAGATTGGGTACTGGTTTGCGGGATATGAGCTGATCTAGTTTTTTTAGCTGAAGGATTATCTTGTTTCGTGGTTTCCCACCCTTTCCGCAGAAAAAAGCGGAAAGGATGGGGCACGGAGCAGGTATAGCGAAGTCGCATCTGATAAAAGGCCAGTTACACCTCGTTAATCTCCAAACAAATCGTCAATCTTCTGGCGCAGGGCGGCGACTTCCTGCTTGAGTTCCGACACCGTCACTTCCAACTGCGCGATGCGCTCGACAGATTCCGCGCTCAGGCCGGAGTCCTCGCCGGCTTCGCGGCGCGTGAAGGCCGGCTCGGCTGCGGCAAGCGTCTCCACGCCGCCGGAGAGTAGATGGGCGTAGCGGGACTCCTTGGTTCCTGGCTGGCGGGGCAGCACGGCTGCAAGGGGCGGTGTGCGCTCCATCAGCTTTTGCAGCGCAGCCAACACATCCGCGATCTCTTCGAAGCGGTGCAGGCGCTCGGTGCGTCCGCGCAACTCGCCGGGAGTCTGAGGTCCGCGCAGCAGCAGCACGCAGACCAGCGCCGTCTCTGCGCGGCTGAAGTTGAAGACCTCGCCCAGCCAGTGCTCGTACTTGGTGACGCGGCCGTCGGCGGAGCGTGCGCGGCCAGCCAGATGCAAATCTTCCAGGCCATGGAGGGCCTGGCGCACCTCCTCCTCGTCGAGAGCCATCACCGGCTCGCGGTTGGAGCGCTGATTGCAGGCGTTGATGAGCGCGTTGAGGGAGAGCGGATAGTACTCCGGCGTGGTCACTTCTTTTTCAACGAGGGCGCCCAGAACGCGGGCCTGGGGCGCGGTAAGGACGAACGGAGCAGCCGGGTTCAGATCGGGAGAGGACATAGGTCTATTTTGCCACTGCTCTCTCCCACCCTAGCCACAAACACAAGAACGTGGCGAGGGTGGGGCACCCAGATTTCTCTCCGAGCAGAAGCGCGCCAGTTCACGTGTCGTCAATCTTCTGCGGGCAAAGAGAAGCCCCGCCCAAGCTGAGCTTGAACGGGGCTTTTGTTTATAGCGAGGATTCTTACCGCTTGCCCTGGATGGTTTTGGGGTTGACGCCGGATTTTTTGGCGGCGCGGCGGGCGGCGATCTCGTGCATCTCCTTGCCCATGCTGGATTGATTGATGCCCAGCTGGATGGCCAGGTTGATGACGTTTCCGGTGCCCCAGTAGAGGGCCAGGCCGGAGGCGAAGTGCAGCATGGTGAAGCCGAAGATGGCGGGCATCATGATGGCCATCATCTTGCGCTGCGCGGGGTCCATGCCCGGCGAGGGGGTGAGGAACTGGATCAGGAACATGCTGACGATGATGAGAATGGGCAGAATGTATTTGGGGTCGGGCGTGGAGAGGTCGGTGAGCCAGAACCACTGCGCCTGGCGCAATTCGACGGCGTTGAGCAGGACGCGATAGTAGGCGAAGAACAAGGGCATCTGGACGAGCATGGGCAGGCAACTGCCGTACATATTGACGCCCTCGGTCTTGTAGAGGGCCATCATCTCGGCGTTCATCTCGGCCTTCTTGGGGTCGGTTGCCTTGAGATGCTTGTAGCGCTGCTTGATGGCTTCAACCTTGGGCTGAATGCGCATCATCTTGAGCGAGGACTTCATCATCATGAAGCGCGTGGGCAGCATGAGTAGGTTGAAGATGACGGTGACGATGATGATGGCCCATCCCCAGTTGTATGCGCCGGGGCCCAGCATGCCGTGCAGGTAGCGCAGAGCCAGGTAGAGGGGCTTGGCGATGATGGTGAACCAGCCGAACTGAGTGAGCGGCTCCAGCGCGGGTCCGGTGGGCTTGCCGTCGGCGCCGGTGGCGTGGATGCTCTTGAGCACATCAGTTTCTTTAGGGCCGGCAAAAAAGCGTACGCGGGTTGAGCCGCTGGTGTCTCCGATGGCCAGGCCCAACACTTCGGCGGATCTCTTTTGACTATTGGGATCGCTGGGGTCCGTGGGCAGAGAGATCGCGTTGTGCAGCGTGACAACGGTGGTGCGCGAAGGCGCGTCGGGCAGGAAGGCGGCGGCAAAATAAAGGTCGCTGACAGCCGCGAAGTCGTAGGGCTGATCGAGCGTGGCGTTGCCGCTCACTCCGGGGTACGTCCAAAACAAGAAACCTGAGGGGTTGGGAGAGATCGAGTCGTCCTTGCCGTCCAGCGACCAGACAAACTTACTGTAGGAGAAGTGCATGGCTTCGGTCTGGTCACCGAGTCCTCCGGGCCAGGCCAGCAGGGCGCGTACGGGCACGCCATTGCGCTTCACCTGAACCTCGGCTGTCACCACGTAGCTCGAATCGAAGCGGAAGGTCTTCACCACGTCCAGGCCGTTGGCGGCGTAGTGGAAGGAGATCGAGCCGGGAGCCTGGAGTACGCCGGCGGGTGAAACAGCGCCGGAGACGGAGACCTGGTAGAGGGCCTCGTTCAACTGTTTGGTCAGTTCCGGCTCATAGGTGTAGAGCGAGAGTGGCAGACCGAAGGCAGCGGTCCTGGGATTGACCAGGTCAAGCTGCTGGCCACCCGGGCCGGCATGGTCCTGGTACTGCTTACCCTCCAGAATCCAGTGCTCGACTTGCGCGCCCTTATTGGTGAAGACGATCTTCAGGTTGGCGTTCTCCACGGTTGTTTCCGCAACGGCGGAAGCGGCGATGGCCGGAGTGTCCACAACGGACGCCTTTACCGGAGCTGTGGCTTTCCGCGGCTGGGCTGGCTGGGCAGGGGAAGCGGCCGGTTGCGCGGGCTGCTGCTGCTGCGTCTGGGCCTGAGTCGGAACGACGGGATTCTTCGTCTCCGGCTTTTTCGTGAGGAACTGGAAACCGAGAAGGACGATCAGAGCCAGGAGGGTCATCGAGATCAGGCCGCGCATATCGCCGCCGCTGCCGCCGCTCCCGCTACCGCCCTGCCCTTGAAGATTGGGATTGTTGAATTCTGCCAAAGTATACTTCCTGTTCTTTTAGGAGGCTCGCCGTCAGGCTGCCGCTCTTCCTATGGTAATGGTTTGTGGTGGATGTGGCGCGAAATCGCAACTGGAGGCACGGGGTCAAGACCGCCGCGGGTGAAGGGATGGCAGCGCAGCAGCCGCCAGAAAGCCAGGGCCGTGCCGCGCAGGGGTCCGTGGGTGGCGATGGCGACGGAGGCGTATTCCGAGCAGGTGGGCAGAAACTTGCAGCCGTGGCCGGGCGAGAGCGAATGAATCGCCGGGGAGATCCAGCGGCGATAGAAGGCGAGCAGGGCGAGCAAGATGCGGGTCACCACCTGCGGTGGGGCCAACTGCTCGCTATTCGCTCGCATGAGCATCGACTCCTTACGCAAAGTCAACCACCTTCTGCGTGGCAAGCGGCTCGGGATTATTGTTCATGCGGGCCGCCTCGATGGTTGCCTGCTGAAGGATACGCACAACCTCCGCCTCAAGTTTCTTGAAATCCATGGTCAGCACAGTACGGCGCGGATGGAGAATGAGGTCGCAGCCCGGGGGCAGCATATCCAAATGCCGGCGCAGGGCATCTTTCATGCGTCGCTTGATGCGATTGCGTTCATGGGCTTTGCCCAGCACCTTGCCGGCGGTGAGGCCGACGCGTGAGCTAGCCGGGGTCCCCGGCGACAGGTCTTTGTCGCTGGGGTGACTAGCCGGGGTGACGGCGGGTGATTGCGGCGCCAGAAACCAGCTCATGGAGGCTGACTGGCGCTTGCGGCCGGCCGCATAGGCTCGCTGATAGTCGGCGTGCTTGCGCAGGCGCACGCCCGTAAAAGACTGGCGCTGAGCAGGCTTGAGTGGGGTAGTCATGGCGAAGCCGGAAGGCGTTTCAGCCGGATCGCCGTTGGGACACAGCAGATTCCGGCCAGAACAGTACGGCAGGCGAGGATTAGTCGCGGAAGCCGGCGCTGACGGCCACGCGCTTGCGGCCCATGGCGCGGCGACGGCTGAGCACGGCTGCGCCAGCCTTGGTCTTCATGCGCGCGCGGAAGCCGTGTGTCTTCACGCGTTTGCGGCGATTTGGTTGAAATGTGCGCTTGGGCATGAAAATGCGCTCCTGTTTCCTGATTGAAATCTTCGCCTTGACGGCAAGTACTTAGTGTATCGCAGGTTGAGCCAGGAATCCAGCGATAAGCGGGGGGAGGGATAAAATTGCGCGCGCCAACCCCGGGCATAAAACCCGAGATGCGTTGAAGATGAGGCGTCTGCAAGGTTGCATTCTCTGAAAAAATACTCTCGAATGGTCACGACCAATGCGATTCCGGTATGCTTTCAGCAGACACTCTAGCAACCTAACCGGCGAGTTTCACCATTCATGGTGCAAATGATGTAGACGGAAAAAACTTCTGTGAAAGATTGTTTAAAGCGACCCCTAATTGTGCTACTCTTGGGACCGTCTCAAGAAAGTTTCCCAAAGTCCCCGGAACCAGTTTTATATCGGCCCGAGTTTCATACCGGCCCGCAATCATAGCAGAGGCCGGCCAGCAGCGATTCGACGCCCGGCCCATGGCCTTGTCTCATGAGGAAGCCGTTGCGCAAGAACGAAAGATAAACAGGCCTGCAAAGAACAGGCACTAAGCAAGGATCAGCACGATGGCATACGCAATTTCGCCGGCGACGGCTCCCAACCCTTGGATCCAGATTCTCTCAGCTCTGGAGATGAAGGTAAACCGCCAGTCTTTCGAGACCTGGCTGAAGCCCACCAAGTACAGCCACATCGTCAACCGCACGCTGTATGTGCGCGTGCCCTCGACGCAGTTTCAAAACCTGGGAGACCTGTATGGCGACCTGATCCAGGAGGCCATTGAGCAGCAGGGCCTGGAGCTGGACGACGTGAGTTTTGTGACCGCCGAGGAGGATCCCTCGATTCCGCCGGTGCGCAGGGACGGCGGCTTCGGGCCGGTTCCCGCGCGCGTGCCCCAGGCGCAGGCGCCGCGCACCCCGGAACAGGCGCGCTTCGACTGGTCCACCGCGGCGCAGCTCAATCCCCGCTACACCTTCGATGCGTTCGTCATCGGCAACGGAAACCAGTTTGCGCGGGCCGCGGCGCTGGCCGTGGCCGAGCGGCCCTCCAAAGCCTACAATCCGCTGTTTCTGTATGGCGGCGTGGGCATGGGCAAGACCCACCTGATGCAGGCCATCGGTCATGAAACCAAGCGCCGCCAGCCTTCGTGCAACATCTGCTACGTGACGGGGGAAAAGTTCACCAACGAATTGATTACCTCGATTCGCAACGACCGCATGACCAGCTTCCGCGATCGTTTCCGCACGGTGGACGTGCTGCTGGTGGACGACATCCAGTTCATCGCGCAGAAAGAGCGCACCCAGGAGGAGTTCTTCCACACCTTCAACGCGCTGCACGAGAGCATGAAGCAGATCGTGATCGCCAGCGACCGTCCGCCCAAGGAACTGGCGGAGATTGAGGATCGGCTGCGCTCGCGCTTTGAAATGGGGCTGATTGCCGACATCCAACCGCCTGACCTGGAGACCAAGGTCGCCATTCTGCAGAAGAAGGCAGAGTCCGAGCAGGTGCAGTTGCCCGCCGACGTGGCGCTGTTCGTGGCCTCCAACGTGCGCACCAACGTGCGCGAGCTGGAGGGCGCCATGACGCGGCTGATCGCCTGGTGCCAGATGAACCATATGGAGATCACGCTGGCCTCCACCCAGCAGTGCCTCAAGCAGTTCATCGACATGCAGGTGCGCAAGATCACCATCGAGTCCATTCAGCGCGCTGTCAGCGAGAACTTCGGCATGAGGCCCGCCGATCTGAAGCAGAAGAACAACTCGCGCAATGTGTGCGTGCCACGGCAGATCGCCATGTACCTGGCCAAGCAGATGACCGAGGCCAGTTTGCCAGAGATCGGCCGCCAGTTCGGCAACAAGCACCACACCACGGTGATGCACTCCATCGCCAAGATCGACGAGCAGCGCCGCGACGACAAGGACCTGCAACGCACGCTGAACAAGCTGCAGGAGCAGTTGAACGCGTAGGCACGGAGCGAGTCAGCAAGAAACAGGAAGCCCACATCGCGGATTGCGGCGTGGGCTTTTTGTTTCTTGTTTAGAACTGCGTCAGGCTCAGCACGTTCTTGTCGGGATCATGAAACCAGGCGATGCGCGCGCCGCTGGGCGATGTCCAGATGCCGAGCGGGTCGTTTTCGTTGAACCCTGTATAGCGCTGGAACTCAACGCCGGCCGACTGGAGCCGCTTGACGGTGGCTTCGATGGATTCCACTTCCCAGCCCAGCACCGTGAAAGGCGCTGGAGTGTGCTTGCCCACAGGGGTCACGCGGAGTATGGTCCCGTTGGCGTCGAAGACCATAGCAAACGGCTTTTGGTCCTCCACTAGGCGTAGTCCAAGCACCCCTTCATAGAACGCCCTTGCCTTTACCGGATCAGTTACGGAAGCAAAAGCCACCAACTTGCTCGCGCCCAAAATCGATTTCTGAGTCATCTTGCACCTCCTTGGGGATTTTCTGTCAGTCCAATTATTTGGCACTCCCACTTGTCATCAGCTCCACGAACATCTTCTGGAAGCGCGGCACGTCGAGGTCAACCTGCGCATGAACCAGGCGCACGCCGGTTGCGGGCTTCATCTTTTCGCTCCAGGTGAGGGTGTCGCCGTAGCTGGGTCCGTGGCTCAGGTCCACATCCATGTAGAGAAGCTTCTCGCG
>CAAGKR010305592.1_pt1 | contig 12920 bp, 3 predicted proteins | sample 2556971 | NCBI WGS metagenome assembly CAAGKR01 (sample SAMEA5207829, study PRJEB30636) | soil metagenome | biome: forest; feature: boreal; material: soil | place: USA | collected 2011-09 | depth 1 m | reverse complement strand
TCGCCCTCTGATCATCAAACGGCCGATTGGGGGGCGTTTCATCCTCGGTCGAGTCGCTGGGCGCCTCGTCGCCACCGAGAACCCACACGTATCCGGCCGCACGGCGCGTCGGTTCCGAGCGCAACGAGCGGGCCGGCGTAGCAGCGTGGTCCTGATTGGGCCGACCCGGTGCGGCAAGACCGCAGCCACGATCAGCGGCATCCTTGAATGGCGCGGCCCCGCCATCCTCAGCTCCGTCAAAGCCGACCTCATGGCCGCCAGCATCGGTTGGCGACGCAGCCTCGGCGACGTCCGGGTCTTCGACCCAACCGGATCCACCCGAGAGCCCACCTCTGGCTGGTCACCGCTGCGCGATGCGACCAGCGTCAGCGGTGCTCAGAAGGCCGCCCGGGCGATCATCGACGCCGGGCCGCGCGCCGGGATTGAGGACCTCGACTTCTTCGTACGTCTCGCTGAGCAACTTCTCTGGCCCCATCTGCTCCTCGGCGCGACCGCCGGTCACACCATGCGTGACGTCGTGCGCTGGATCCTCACCCAAGAGTCACCCGTCGATGACCGGACCCAACTCGGTCGGACCATCCAAGACATCGTCCGCGGTCCCGAGTCCTCCAGCCACGACATGGGCGCGGATGCCAGCCGCGCGTTGGCGGCCATCTGGAGACTTGACAAGCGCACCCGCTCGAGCGCCTACGCCACTGTCCAGACGCTGCTCGGCCCCTGGACCGACCCCGGCGTCGCCGAAGCCAGCGACTACCAAGAGATCGACCTCGACTGGCTCCTCGCCGGCGAAAACACGCTGTACCTGTGCGCGCCGCTGCACGAACAACACCGGCTCGCCCCCGTGTTCGGTGGGCTCCTCGGAGACCTCATCAACCAGGCCTACGAACGAGTCAGCCGCACCGACCAGGAGCTCCCAACCACACTCCTGGTACTCGACGAAGCCGCCAACACTCCCACCCGATGGCTTCCCAACGTCGCCAGCACCTGCGCCGGACTCGGCCTGCTCCTCGTAACGATCTGGCAATCCAAAGCCCAACTCGACGCCGCCTACGGCGACCTCGCCGACTCGGTCCTCACCAACCATGGGACCAAACTCATCTTCTCGGGGGCCTCTGACCTCCAAACCCTCGAATACGCCGCCCGGCTCGTCGGCGACGAAGACATCACCCGACAGGCGACCAGCATCGACCAGGACCACGGGCGCCGCACACTCAACCTCTCCCAACATGCCGTACCACTACTACCAGGACACGTTCTCCGACAGAGCCGAGCCGGCCACGCGCTCCTCGTGCACGGCACCCTCCCGCCCGCGCATCTCCAAACCCGGCCCTACTACCAGGACCGCCGGCTCCGAGCCCGAGTCCAACAGACTGGGACCTACCAGCCGCGCCGAGGCAACCCACCGGAACGGCTCCGAGCTTGAACAACCCTTACCAGTTGAGTTTGAGAACGCACGTCTTGACTCGGCAAGCGTTGTGTCCCCCTGCCCATCGCGCAGATCATGACCAGCTCGTCGGAATGTTCGCGACGGTGCCGGTCCCGCCCGGCATGGGAGCATGACCCGTACGGGTACGCTCGGCGATGTGGACTATGCGTACGTCGAAGACGACACCCAGCTCATCCTGTACCGGCTCGGGTATGTCGACGGGCACCTGGCCGACGGGGCGCGCCTCGACTCGGATGGCGTGTGGCGTCCCTCGTACGCGGCGGTGATGGTGTTCGCGGGTGACACGTCGACGATGAGCCCGATCAAGGAGCCGAGAGCGGCGGAAGTGGCGGCGCTGCTCGGCGGGTCGCTCGACTCCCCGACGGTGGTCGCTGGAGGCGACCAGGCGCGCATCGACCAGATCAATGAGATGGCGCGCATCGACCAGATCACGGGTGAGCTCGCGGAGAGGTTCCGCGGGGTACCCGTCCCGCCGGGCATGGGTGGCACCCCCCATGACGCTTCCCGACGCGACCCGTGAGGGGTACGGCTCGGCGGATCGCTCGACTCCCCGACGGTGGCCGCCTGACCACGCAGCCTTGGCCGTCCATGGCGACGCTGACCCGCGTCGAGATCGAGGCCAGGACGCGCTCCCACCTCGCGCAGGTCACGCCCGGTAGGGCGTGACCTGCAACCGTGTATATGCCTGGTGGTAGCTGGGATCGAGGGTTGGAGTTGTTTCTAGCCTTGCCTAGCTCGCCTTGGATGCGAATTGTCTTGGAGTGGATGCTTGGTTGGGGCGTCTGAGACTTTGACGGGACGAGGCGGTGCGGATCAAGCAGATCCCAAGCGTCCGAATCGGTAAACGGATCCTCGTGCCAAAGGCGGCGTTGGAACGGGTGCTTGAGAGCGCCGGGGTAGATGACAATTGAGCCGGCTCGTAGCGTCGATTGCCAGCGGCTCTAATCGGAGTACGGGGCGAGCTGCGTATCACCAGCAACCACCAAGGCATCAACTAGGCGCTGCCATTCGGCAATGACACCCGAATCAGTTGCTGCAGAACGGATCGAGATCAGCCATTCAGACAACCGATAACTGCGTCTCACGGTCTCACCGGCGGCCGGCTGAACCACGGACGCGACCCAGCGCAGCCCAACGGTGGCCTGCTCCGTCAGCGGGAATGTGTTCACGAGACCGACCAGCGAATCGACACACTGAGGGTGCCCCGCGACGAACGGCAGCCACGCCTCGATCTCTCGCCGCCAAGCGAGACCGTCGGTCCATTCGATGGGGGCCGACTGCAGCTCGCGGTACATGAACGCGGCGTCGTACGCGCGAGTGGGGATAACCGCTGCCAGGGCTGCCTCACCGAAATAGCCGCCACTGAACGGGTGATGGCCCTCATTCAGGAGCCCGGTCACTTGTTCGATGACTCGCGGCCAAACGGTTCTCGCTGCTGCCGCCCGCCGTTCGTTCTCTTCTGCAGCGGCCGCAAGGGCGCGCAGGAACGACCCAAGCTGCTCTTCGCTGTCCGCAAATGCCGCAATATGTTCATGCAGAAGATCCTCGTCTCCAGTCGCGGCTAGTTCTAGCAATGCTCGTGCTGCGACGAGTGCGCTACTCCCGCGATGGTCGTAGTTGTGCTCGTGTGCCAACAATCCACGTCGCTGCGCAGCGAGCAACACCATCAATAGCTCACGTGCCTCTGCCCGTACGCACGTATCACGGGCGGCGGCGACGCCAAGTGCGCGGATTGCCGCATCGAGTCGTGCGACGTAGAGGGCGTCGTCAGGAGTTGCCGCGAGCGACTGGATCACGGGGTCACCGAGCCGAGCGGCGCTCCGACTCTGCGCCTCATAGTCCCAATCACCCAGCAAAGAGTCACGCATCGACTCGATCGCAAGTTCTAAACCAATCTCGTGGTGACAAGTGCCGGATTGACATGGCGTTTCCCAGACTGGATCTAGCCCGCGAGCGAGGTGCAGCCGAGTCTCATTTGGGACGGCACGCGCAAGGTGATGGCCGGCCTCAACGACTCTGCTTGGGCCCGTAACTTCTCCTTCGATTCCGCAGGCGTCGAGTAGCGGCTCCGCTGCTGGCAAGAGGAGAAGCGGCAGTGCTCGTGCCGCCGACCGGTCAGCACCTTGTTCGAAATATGTGCCCTCATACTCGAACTCGCGTGGGGACTGAGCGCCCTCGGCTACAGCAACCACCGTATTGACCACAAAGCCAATCAACTCGACAGGTAGTTCCGTATCTCGCAGCACGACCGCCTCAATTGCCGAGGCGCCAACGGCCGCGGGGGAGTCCCAAAGGCCGGTTGCGTTCGCTACCGGTGGATCATCGAGCAGCGACTGCGCCGTCAGCAGATCGCTTGCGAGATCACCCTCGGGGGGCTCACCTCGACCGTCCGGGTCGACCTTCCGATTCATGGAATGCCGCCACAGGAGGTTGGCGGCCTCCTGGCCTCGGCGCAGATCGTCGTTGCCGGACTCAAGCGCATCCCGAACATCCTGGGGAGGATCGCTTGTGATGTAGGTAACGCCTTCTTCCGAGTAGACCCGATATCGGTCTCGATCGAGGGCGCTGGCCCAGTTCCGCACCGTTGTGATGTACGTGACGTCTGTCGATATCTCCGTGGATGGCTCGTCATCACCGGGGGACTCGTCAGCGCCGGCCGCGAGAGCCACCATGCGCTCCGCCGCGTTGATCAACCGCTCACCGATCGAGCGCAGCTCGACGACGCGATCCTCATCGGCGTGAACGACGAGCCATGTCGATACCTCTCGGAATGACCACTTCCTGCGCTCCGACTCGACGAGATCCAATGAGCCCGGTGCCATAGAACTGAACTCGTGGACAATTCGTTCGAACTCGAGTCCCCATATGACCGGTTCCCGAAGGAACGGATCCAGGAGGCTTCCCGCTCTGTCGAGATGCCGTACGAGAAGACCCACCACCAGGCCCAACATTGCGAGGTTTTCGCATCCGTCGAGTAGAAGGGCGACGATTCGATCCAGTGGGAAATCCGCAGCGATCAGCTGGTCGCAAAGGCGCTCCAAAGCCTGGAGCGCACTCATGCAGGGGAAGGGACCGACGGTGCTAGCCCGGTACCAGCACCAGACGTGGCTGTCGCCGGCGTACTGCAGGAGATCGCCGGTGATCCGCAAACCCGTCTTGAGGCGCTCAAGCTCTTCGTCAGAAACCTGTGTCCACGGATCGACAGCTGCCATCTCCCGGACGCGAACCGACGCGGCGTGATTCAGGAGGCGGTTGAGAACTGCAACGCCGCCTCGGAGATCGCTCTGAAAGAGAGCCATAAATGGCCCTCGGTACCAAGCGGTGAGGGGTGTCACCGGTCCTCGCCAGCGGTGATCGCGGATCCCATCCTCGTGCAGACCTGAGCCGTTCTCCTCGTCGTCGAGGTAGTACGCCTCGGTCAGCTCTGCCAAGAGGCCCCGGCCGTAGCCCGTCACGGCACGGCCGGTTAAGACCTCTTCCAGTGCAGGAGCGAGATCCCAGGGTGATTCTGCTCCGACACGGCGCAGGAGAGCTTCGCCCTGTTCGCCCAGATCAGGCCCAAGCAGGGCGAGCAGTTCGATCACGGTGTCATTCGTCAACTCGCCTGGAAGTTGCGCCCGCTCTCGACGTTCACGGCCGCCAAAGCCGATCTCTGTGAAGAGTCCTCTGTGCCGAGCCACGAACTCCTCGTCGGCAGCCATCTCTTCAGGCGTTCGAGCGGCGCTTGCTGCTTCAGCTTCCTCGCGCTGTTCGACGAGGCGTCGCTCGCCGACTTCGCATGCCGCGACAAGGAGTTCGCGCAACCGAATTCGCGGCGGGTGACCTATTGCGGTATCACGTGCAACCAGGCTCACGAGCCATTCCCGCAGAGCCTTCGCCATATCCGGCTCGGACCAGGGCGTGGCTTCGCTGAGCATCAGTTCGACGATCGGTTCGAGGATCACAGGATCGATGAAAACCCCGCCAACCCGGTGACGTTGCTCGACTATTCGAAACATCCGCTGCAAACCTGCGCCATCACCTGCACGCAGTTCGGGCCAGGCGTCTGCTAGCAGTGCACTCGGATCGCCAAGCGTAAGTAGCGCCTCGCTCGGTATGTCCCCCCAGCGCTCGCCATACCCGGCAGACACCAGCGCATCGAACGCGGCCTGTACGGTGGCGAAACGGTCCGCTGGCGGCACCGCTTCCCCGGGCGGCGCGAGCATTGCCTGACATGCGAGTCGTGCGGCCGACATCGCCCAGCGTGGCGCGTTCGCCGCTAGGAGCTCCCGCACCGGGTCTCCGGCCGCGAGCAGGACCCGTGCGACTGCGAATCTGCGGATCTCGTCGTGAGCGAACTCGGGCAGGATCTGCCAAGGATTGGTGACAGGCGAGCGGAGTACACCGTCCTGACGCAGGCCGTCGACTGCCGCAGCGTCGAGCGTTCCCACGACGGACATCGCATCAGCGGCAAACAGCTCTCTCCTGGCCAATTGCACCAGTGCTTGTTCGCGAGCGTCGGGTTGCCCTCGATCGCTTTGCCCGTGGCGGCGCACCACACCTGCCCAAATCTCTTGCATCGTGTCGATGTCACTGAGTGGCACCCCATCGCTGTTGCTCCGGACAATCAGGTCGGCGACGACCAGGCGCCGGAGTAGTTCTCGCGACCGAGCGTTGGATGCAAGGCGCGTAAGTTCCGGAAATTGCGTCACGACCTCGTCGAGTTCGCGATCGCTCAATCCCTCTACCGGGAGCTCAACCATTTCGCTCTGCAGTTGCGCGGACAGGAGATCGCGCACTACTCGGCTGGCGTCAGTCGTGGAAATCGCCATAAGGCGGACTTCGGAGTCACGAGCAGCGCTGAGCAGATATGTGAACATGTCGCTGTGCGTCTCCGTCGCCGCATCGGCAGCGTCGACAACGAGTACGCGATGGGGTGCGCTCATCTCGGCAAGTAGCTCCGCGAGTGAGCACCCAAGGTTCCTCATTAGATCCAACGGAGAAGTGGGAAGTTGCCGAAGGTTGAGGCAGACCACCTCGACGGCGTCTGGAGACGCATCGCTCCCAGCCCGCGCAGCGTGTAGTGCGAGGGCGCTCTTACCGACACCAGACTCTCCGACTACCAATAGCCCGGCGGCATCGCTCTGCGTCAATGCGACGACCAGAGAGCCTTCCGCTGCTCTTTCGAGGTGCATCGTTCTGTCGGGATCGCCAAACCCGATGTGATCGCGCACCCCAGCAAACGCCTGATCCTGGAGGAGGTTGAGCGCGGCCCATCCGTTTTCGCGTCTGGTCGCAGTGGCTTCCAGATCGGCGTGTACCCTGCGCCGGAGGATTGTGCGATCAACAGTCGCGGCAACGGGCCCAAACTCGGCTGCAAGAGATTCAAGACGGTCGCGCAGGTGGCCTGCTCCGTCGAGGCCGTTACGAGAAACCGAGGCCAGGCGGTTCCGAAGACCATCCCAATCTGAGAGGTCCGGCGTTTCGAATCTCGGCATTAGAACTGATAGACGGGCTAGCAGCTCCCAAGTCCGTTGCTCAGCAATATCGTCGTCGACGTCGGTGATCCCAATGGACCTCAGGCCTTCCCGGACGAGGTCGACCACGTGGCCAAGCCGGCCAACCAACTCTTGACGGAAGCGGCCGGGCTCTCGCACCAGTGTGAAGAATCGCGAGGCGTCTACTTGCGTCTGAGCTAGCGCGGCCAACTCGCCAAGCTGCGCCGCATGTGGCTGGTGTCCGGCAACGACCAGAACCAGTCGGTGCTCCAAGGCATCCTGTGGAGCGCTCAGCATCGCTCGGACGTATTCGGTAACGAGATTCTGCGTGTCGGCGTTGCTGCGCACGATGTTCGGAGAGCGTCGGATTCCGACCGCAAGTTCAAGGCTCGGGGAGGGCTCATCTGAACGTGCTGCGAGAATGACAAGATCGTCCACGGGTACCCGTGGCGCCTGCTGAAATGCCACGCTCACGATGGACCGAGCGTCCCCCAGTTCGGTCGCTCCCTCGCCGGTCAGGAGCAGAGACAGGTAGTTAGCGCCCACCCTGCGCTCAAACGTGACGCCGCCTCCACCACTGCTATACGGGTTTGACGCACCTCTGGCGGGGACATCGTCCGAATTGTCGGCCGAAGCGTCTCCGGCGGGAGGGTCCGAGGTCCCGGTCACTCGGCATCTCTCAGGACTCTTGAAGCGTCGTCTGCCACGCCGCCATGGTGCCGCTTTTCGGGAGTCCTTTGTATCTCCAGCACCCAGAGGTCGTGCCTCAGTCTTCGTGGATTCGAAGTCCGAGCTGCTCAACCGCAGCCGGGGATCGTGCCGCCGTTCGGGTCCGCGTGCGTACGTCGCCGGCAGCCCACCAAGCCCTCATTGCGAAGCCGAGGATCGACAGCGCGCCGAGCAGATGCAACGGCAGGTCAATGACGCGCGCTCGACCCTGGACGCAATCGAGGTGGCTCTAGCGCGCCTAAACGTGCTTGAGCGACTGTTGCACCGGCGCGACTGATGACGGGGTCGAGTCGGTAGAGCGCTCTAGGTACATTGCCGAACGCCAGGGGTACTCAGGGGTAGAAGGGCGATGCCTTTCGGCCAGATATGCGCTAGCAGGATTATGAGGTTCTGCATCAAGCCTCGAGAGGCAACGATCCGGCACCTCACGGGCCAGCAAGAAACCGCTGGTCAAGGGCGTGATCAAGTTTTGACACCCCACACGCTGTTTAACCCCCGGTGTGTACCGGCACCATCTCGGTATCGGTACCGTTCGACATGTGCAGATCACACCGACGGACGGCAACGACGCTCGGCAAGGGGCCGATGCCGGAGCCAGCCGCGCTCTTTCCAATCTGAGGCGCGGCCTGTGACCTCCCTTCCCGGTGGCGCTGCCGACAAGGCCGGCAATCGATACGAGCACTGGTGGACCGCCGCCCGGATCGCGGACGTCCTAGAGGGGCGTGCCAGCCGGATTCGCCTCGAGCCTCCCGGCGGTGCGGGCACCGGGATCGAGTTCGAGATCGACGAGAACGGCCAGACCTGGGGTGAACAGGCCAAGGACGCTCCCGGCCGAGGTTCTTGGACGCTGAACCGTCTCATCAAGGAAGGCGTCGTCGGCGCCATCAAGAACCAGCTCGCCGCGGGCAGATCGTTCCGCCTCGTCGTCTCGACCGCCGCGGCGGATCTCGAGACCCTGTCGACCCGCGCGCGAGGGACCAATGCCGTCACCGAGTTCTTTGACGCCCTCTCGAAGCCTCTCCAGGCTGTCCTCGAGAACCTCGTGAGTGCCTGGGAAACGACGACGCCAATCGCATGGGCCTTACTCAAGCGGGTCGTTGTCGAGCACCACCCGAATAGCAGCTTGCGACGGCTGACGTCGTCGACATACAGACGGATCGTCACCGGCGATCCCGATCTCGCGGTCGCCGCGCTGCGCAGCTATTGCGACGACAACCTTCATCGCGACCTCACCGGTCCCGAGATTTGGAGCCATCTCGAGAAGATCGGATTCCGTCGGCGACTCTTGGCCGGCGACACAAATACCCTCAACCACCTCCATGACACCCTCGAGCGACAGCAACGACGGATGCATTCATCGGCACCGACGATTGGCCTTGCGTCTCGAACTGAGACCGCGCGTATCGCCGATCGACTGCACTCAAGCGACTGCCGCCAAGTCGTGGTTGTCGACGGGCCTGCCGGCTACGGCAAGTCCACGATCATCTCGGACGTGGCTTCTGCGCTTTCAGACGATGGCTGGTTCGTGGCCATCGCCCGCATGGACGCTGTCGACGGTGCGATAAACACCTCCGGCGGGCTAGGCATCTCGATGGGACTCGCCGAGTCCCCCACCGTGCTCCTCGCCGGCGTCGCCGGAGGCTCGCCGGCGTTGCTCGTGGTCGACCAGCTCGACGCGGTGAGCACCTACAGCGGCCGGATGCCCGACGCGTTCGACGCTGTGGCGGAGATGCTTGACGAAGTCGTCGGCACGGCAAATATCAAGGTTGTCCTGGTCGTTCGGACCATTGACATCGATGGCGACCCCAGATTGCGTGAGATTGTTGCTGACTCCGGCCGGGTGGAGCGCATCACCATTCGGCCGCTCGATGTCGTTGACGTGGAGCACTTCCTCGCGAATGCGGGGATGACCGTGCCTACATCGCAGGTCACGCTTGAGTTGCTACGCACACCGCTGCACCTGGCCGTGTTCAGCCGCCTGTCGGACGCGGCCCGCAACCTCAGCTATCGAACTCTCCAAGAGCTGTATGAGCAGTACACGCGAGAGGTCCGCGGTGGTATCGAATTGCGGGTCGGGTCGCTGGACTGGCAGGGCATTACGGGAAGGCTTGTCGACCACATGAGCGACCATGAGGTACTGACCGCCCCCGCGGTGATCCTGGATGCTGCATCGCCAGTGGAGACTGGTGCACTCGAGTCCGCCTCTGTGCTCGTTCGCGACGGCCCCCGCGTCGGGTTCTTTCATGAGAGTTACTTCGACTTTCTCTTTGCCCGATCGTTCGTCGCTGGCGGTGGCGACCTCCGCGCCTTTCTCTCCAGGTCCGGGCAATATCTGTTCCGCCGTGCTCAGACGCGACAGGTCCTCGAGCACCTGGCAGCGACCGACCGTCCGGGGTTCCGGAGCACCGTGGTTCAGCTCTTGACATCGCCGGACATCCGCCGACACCTCCAGGACGTCGTCGTTGGCGTGCTCGCGGGGCTGGACGCGACTCCTGGGGACTGGACCGCCCTCGACGCGATCGCCTGGGGCGACTCCGAAATTGCGCCCAAAGTCCGAGTGCTGCTGGCCCGGGCGGCCTGGTTCGACGCTGCGGACGCTCTCGGCCGATGGGAGGACTGGCTCGTGGACCCAGCGCGGGTCGACGAGGCGTTCCACAAGCTCGTCTTCGCTGCTCGGGACCGCCCGACACGCGCCGAGGAACTGGTGCGGCCCTACATCGGGAGCTCTGAGGCGTGGCGTCTGCGGCTGCGCACCCTGATCCAGTGGTCGCTCTCTCCCGCGCTCGCAGACCTCGCCGTTGAGCTTGTCGAGCGCGGCGAACTCGATGGCGTTCGCGGGCCCGTGGCCGTCAACAGTGACTTTTGGTCGATTGTCTACGGCCTCAACGAGGCTGACCCAGCCGCGGCTGCGCGTCTCGCTGGGGCCTACCTTCGTCGTGGCCTCGCCCGAGCACACGACGACAGTGTCACGGACCCATTCGTCGAGCACCTAGCGAGCGATTCGTCTGGTGGTGGCGGTGCGCTGCTCGCCGAGATCGCGCAGGCAGCACCGTTGGCTTTTCTTGATGAGGTGCTGCCCTTCGTCCGTGAGGTGGCACTCGCCGATCAACACCATCGCGAGGGATTGTTGCCGGCGGGCACGCGATGGGGGATCCGATATCCGGGTGCAGACCATGGGGTCGATGACGCCGTCTTTGGCGGAATCGACACTGCACTACGGGCGCTCGGCCTCGAGAATCCCGATGCGTGCCTGAAGGTGCTCGATCCTCTCCTGGAGGCCGAGAGCGAGGAGCTGAGGTTCCTGGTGTGCCGAGCCCTCGCGTCGGTGCAGCGGCCAGACGAGTCGGTCGAGTGGCTGCTGTCCGACCTGCGAAACCTGACGCTCGGGTGGGCCAACAGTCCTCGCTGGGCCAGTCGGGAACTCATCGCGGCGTGCTCTTCGACGTGCTCAGAGGACCGTTACCGCCGTCTCGAAGACGCGCTCCTCGCCTACACCGCATCGTGGGAGCACGGCGTATCGGTCGGCCGCTCGCAGTACGAGCTTCTCGGAGGCATGGACCCGTCGCGACTGCGCGATCCGGCCCGTCGTCGACTGGGAGAACTTGAGCGCAGATTCGCAGATCGAGCACCGACCGAACCGAAGGCAATCGAGGCATACTGGGTCGGCCCGCCGATCAGCGACGAGCAATCCCAACACATGAGAGACGACGACTGGCTACGTGCCCTTCGCAAGTACACAGAGGACGAGACGAATTGGAGTGCCCCGGTCCCGGTCGGCGGCGCGCGTGAGCTCGCCCAGGTGCTCGGCAGGCGCGCAAAGGAAGACCCACAGCGGTTCGCCAACCTCGCCCTCAAGCTAGACACCGGGATCCCCGCGACCGCGCTAGATCAGATCATCGCGAACATCGCCGACCACGTCGACGTCGACACGTTGACGGCGGTCTGCGAACACGCTCATCGCCTACACGGCTCGGCTGTCGGTAGGACAATTTGTCGCGCCGCTCAGCGTGCAGGCGCAGGCAACAGCAGGATCATCGACCTGATCTGCACATATGCCGACGACCTAGACCCGGACCACGAGGCCGCTCGCACCGAAGCCAGCTCCGGGCAGTTGTACTACGGCGGCGACCTCTATCACGCCGGAATCAACTCAACTCGCGGCGAGGCAGCGCTCGCTGCTGCGTTGGTCCTGTTCGCCTCCGCCGAACACGTGGACCGTTTGCTTCCCGTCATCGACAGGCTGGCGACAGACCCAATCCTCGCCGTCCGGGTCTGCGCCGCTGAAGGCGCCGTCGCGCTCCTCAATCACGCCCCGAAGGCGGCACTGGAAATCGCGCAGCGGCTGTTCGACGCCCCGATCGGTGTGCTCGACGCCCGCACGAGCGAACGGCTGCTCGTCTACGCAATCGTCCGCGCCCCCGAGCGGTTCGCATCAACTCTCGACCGAGCATTGCAGGGTCCCGACTCTCTTGCCAAGAGAGCTGGCCTCATCTGGGCAGTAGCGACTATCCACGGTGTCGACCTTCCGGGTCTGCCCGGCGTAGTCAGCGAGCTCCCCGACGCTGCACGGCTCGGAGCGGCGGAGGGCTTCGCAAGCAACGCTGCAGGGTCGGGCGACGCGCTCACAGTTCTATTCGATGACGAGAACCCTCAAGTTCAGGCAGCAGCAGCCCGAGCAATGCGCCACATCGACCAACTCCCGCACGATCAACTCGACAGCTTCATCGAAGCCTTCATGTCGAGCGTTGCGTTTAGCGACAACTGCGACCACCTCGTCGACTCGCTCAAAGGTCTAACGACACTGCTCCCCACGACCACGATCACGGCCTGCGAACGCACGCTTGACGTCGTAGCCGATGACCTCGGAGACGTGACAACCGCCCGAAGCCTCGTGGCGCGGGATCTCATCGCCATCGTCCTTCGCCTGTACCGCCAAGGTGATCCCTACCTCCGCTCACGCTGTCTCGACCTAATCGACCGGCTAACCGAAACCAACGCGTACGGCCTGGCAGACGCCCTCGACACAGAACGATGACGACCATTCAGAAACGGGCCAACTGCCTACTGACGCCACCCGACTTTCGCGAGATTCGGGCTGGTCGGACGATGGGCTCCGACCACCTTGCCAAGGTGAGGATCGGAGTTCGCAACTCCTGCACACCGATCCCGCAGCACTTGCAGGGCGATGGTCTATCGGATGGGCAGCTATGTCGTAGGTCCGAGAGGTGGCGGTCTCGGCCGATCGCCGGCACTGGGGAAATCAAACC